>WNGH01005182.1_pt1 | contig 16552 bp, 13 predicted proteins | sample 5400631 | NCBI WGS metagenome assembly WNGH01 (sample SAMN13153373, study PRJNA577476) | soil metagenome | isolation source: 115 cm soil or saprolite under Garry oak tree replicate 1 | place: USA:California | collected 2016-06-15
CACGTATCGCCGGCATCGAAGGTGTTGCCGTTCACGTCGGTGAACACGCTTCCATGCGGATAGGTGCTGAAGAAATGCCACACTAGGGCGCCGTCGCTCGCCCGCAGGGCGAAGACCGAGCCACGCGAGGAGTCGTTCGTGCCCTGGTAGACCAGGCCGTCGTAGTATGTCGTGCGGACCTTGGCGATGGTCCCCAGCGTCGCGCCGTCCGGGGCGGTGGGTTGCACCGCCCAGACGATCGCGCCCGTGTCCTTGTCGAGCGCCACGACGCGGTTGCCGGCGGCCGTGGTGAAGACCTTACCCTCGCCCACGCTCACGCCGCGGTGCTGGTTGTTGCCACCGAAGCCGTTGGCCGCGACCGACGGCTGCCACTTCCATTTGACGGCGCCGGTGGCGCCGTCGAGCGCGATGACGCCGCCGCCGGGCGTGTCCAGATACATGACGCCGTCGACGACGATCGGGATCGTTTGTTGCGCCGTGGCGTTGTTGCCGGGACCCGGCACCGGCGTGGTCACCGGCTCGGCGGAAACGTGGGTCACCCATGCCGGGCCCAGTTGTTCGATGTTCTTCTTGTTGATCTGGGTCAGCGACGTGTACCCCCAGCCGCCGAGGTTGCCGGTGGTATAGGGCCAGTCTTTACCGGCGGGCGAACAGCAGTTTTCAGGGAATGCCGCCTCGATCGCGAACTCGGCGTAGACCAGCGGAGCGCCGACGGTGACCGCCAGCACTGCGCATAAGCGACTCATTCTCATGGGACTCCTCGATTTCGTTTTGGGAATGACCGACAAGAGCGATCTTGTCGCCTCGCGATGATGTCATTTACGCAGCAAAAAAACGCGTGTGAGATGTTTGGTTGCGCCCCGCGCCGGAACGACCCGCCGTGAGGCCATCGACTTGATGGATCGGCGGAAGGCGCGGCCAACGGGTTCGGCACAGGCGTGATCGGTGCGACCGAGTCCCACCGCTGTCAACGACACGGGCGGCGACGCGTCTACTGCTCTGCCGCCACATTGATGCGAGCAACGCGGCGACGTTCGCCCCGGTGGCATCGAACCGCGTCGATGCACGCGATCGAGCGCGCTCGGGGCGCGCGCGTCAACGCTGCGGGGACGAAGGTCGTTGAGCACGAAATCGGTGGCGCTTTCCGGCGCCGCGGCCGCCTGACGGCCGACTCCGGCTACGCCAGCTCTGCGTTTCTATTGGTGATCGACGATTACCTTCAAGTGACCACCCTCCTCGGTGTGACACTGAAAGAGCGAGCGGCGCTCATTTGCCTTTCCTTTTCTTCTTCGTCGCGCGCTAGAACCCGTACAGTTCGGCCGGGTTGTCGACGAGTATCCTGCGGCGAACGGCTTGGTCGGGCGCCCACTCGAGCAAGAGGTCGAGCAGGTTGGCGTCGTCCGGGAAGGCATCCTTCGCCGCGGTCGGATGCGGCCAGTTGCTCGCCCAGAGCATGCGCTCCGGCGCCGCCTTTACCAGCGCCCTAGCTAGGGCCCCGACGTCCTCGTAGCGCGGCGGTCCGCTCTTCGACACTTCGTACGCGGCCGAGAGCTTCACCCAGCAGCGGCCGGTGTCGACGAGCCTGAGCAGCGACTTGAACGCGGGATGCTGCGGCGGCACGGGCTCGAGGAACTTGCCGACGTGGTCGATGATGAAGCGCCCGGGGAGACGCAGGATCTGCGCTTCGCGCTCGGGGAGCGTGCGGCCGTCGAGCTGCACCACCGCGTGCCAGCCGAAGGCGTGCACGCGCGCGGCGAGCCCGTCCATCACGTCCCAGCCGAGCGCGCCTCCGGGAAGCGTCATGAAGCGGATCCCGCGGATGCCGCCGCGCGTAAGCGCATCGAGCTGCGCATCGCTGACGGAGGGCTTCACCACGCCCACGCCCTTCGCGTCCGCGCCGAGCTGCGCGATCGCATCCAGCGTGCAGCGGTTGTCGTCCCGGTAGGCGTTCGGCTGCACGATCACCACTCGCGACACGCCGAGCCGCGCCTGCATCCCCCGGTACGCCTCGACCGGGAAGTCCCCCGGCGGCTTCGGTCCGCCCGGCGCCTGCGGAAAGCGCGGATCGTAGACGTGCATGTGCGTGTCGCAGGAGTTCGGCGGCGCCTTGAGGCGCGGGCGTGTCGCCATGCTCATTTGCCTTTCCTCTTCTTCTTCGCCGCGCGCGCCTTCGGGCCCTGCGGTTTCACCGGAGCCCGCGTGGGATCGCCGCCCTCTTCGGCGAGGACGAAGGTGCCGCCCTGGTAGAGCTCGGTGCGCGGGTCGGCGCCGGGCTTCTCGTTCCCGAGGACCTCCTCCGCGTAGAGCTCGCTATCGTCCTGCGGACGATAGCCGAGCCGCTCGGCGTTCGAGTTGTCGTACCAGCGGCGCTTGTTGCCGGAAATTCCGTACACGATCTCGAAGCCGATGCCCGGGCGATCGATTGAGAGCGACACGAGCTGCGCGAGATCGCGCGGCGAGAGCCAGATCGAGAGCCGCCTCTTGTCCATCGGCCGCGGATTGACGTTGCCGATACGCATGCAGACCACCTCCATTCCGTACTTGTCGGCGTAGAGGCTGCCGAGCGCCTCGCCGAACGCCTTCGACACGCCGTAGCGGCTGTCGGGCTTCGGGGACGCGCGGTGATCGATGGTTTCGTCGCGGCGGTAGAAGCCGACGGCGTGATTGCTGGTCGCGAACACGATGCGGCGCGCGCCGTTCCGCCGCGCAGCCTCGAAAGCGTTGTAGGTGCCGATGATGTTCGCGCGCAGGATGACCTCCCACGAGCCTTCGACGGAGAACCCGCCCAGGTGCACGACCGCGGCTACGCCTTTCGTCACGCGCAGCATGTCCCGCAGGTTCGCGCAGTCGCCCCGGATGAATTCCTCGCCCCTGGCGAGGTCCTTGATCGGGCGGATGTCGGACAGGCGCAGCGCGTAGCGCCCGGCGAGCTCGCGGCGCAGATGGCTGCCGACGTCGCCGGCGGCACCAGTGATGAGGATCTTTTTCATGCTTCCTCCTCTTCCGAATGCTGGGATGTATGATGACATATAACCTGACGCTGTTCGTCGGCCGCGCCATCAAGGAGGAACCCATGTCCGTCGCTCGCAGGCTGTCCATTCTCGCGGCCCTCGTCCTTGCCCTCGCCGCGCCGTCCGCGGCGCTTTCGCAGCAGAAGCTCAAGTTCGCGCACGTGTACGAGACCTCCGAGCCCTACCACACCTGGGCGCTGTGGGCGGCGGGCGAAATCGCGAAGCGCACCGGCAACCGCTACACCATGGATGTGTTCCCGGCGTCCTCGCTCGGGAACGAGACGCAGATCAACCAGTCGCTCTCGCTCGGCACGGTGGACGTGATCTACACCGGGCAAGCGTTCGCTGCGCGCACCTATCCGCCGCTGGGGATCGGCGGCGCGCCCTACATGTTCCGCGACTTCGGCCACTGGAAGAAATACTCCGAGAGCCAGGTGCTCCATGACCTCGAGGAGGCCTACTACAAGAAGGGCGGCAACAAGCCGATCGCGGCCGTCTACTACGGCGTGCGCCACACCACCGCGAACAAGCCGATCGTGAAGCCCGATGACATGAAGGGCCTCAAGCTGCGCGTGCCCGACGCGCCGCTCTACATCATGTACCCGAAGGTGGTCGGCGCGAACGCGACACCCATAGCCTTCGCCGAGGTCTATCTGGCGCTCCAGAACGGCACGGTCGACGCGCAGGAGAATCCCCTGCCGACCATCTTCGCGAAGAAATTCTACGAGGTGCAGTCGCACATCAACCTCACCGGCCACATCACCGAGATGCTGTTCGTCATCGTCAGCGGGCCGCTGTGGAGCCGGCTCTCCCTGGGCGAGCGCGAGGTATTCCAGGACGTGTTCCGGGAGGCCTGCGCCAAGGCAACCGCCGAGATCGCTGCGTCGGAGATCCGGCTGGTCGACGAATTCGCGAAGAAATACGGAAAGACCGTGGTGAAGTCGGATCGCACCGCCTTCAAGCGGGCGTTCACGAAATTCCTCGTCGGCCCGGAGGTCGCCTGGGACAAGGCGCTCTACGACAAAGTGCAGGCGCTGAAGTAGCGCGGAGCCTGCATGGGCGCTTCTCCGGGAGGTGAAGCGGGCGCCGACCACGTCCTCGGCGCGGACGGCCGCTTCCACGCCGTCGACGAGGAAGTCCGGCTCTCGATCTACGGCTGGGAGGACTGGATCGTCCTCGCCGTGTTCTGGATTCTCGCCGTCGTCGTCTTCTACCAGGTCTTCACGCGCTACGTCCTGAACGACGCGGCGGGCTGGACCGAGGAGATCGCCCGCTACCTGCTCATCGCCGTGACCTTCCTCGGCGGCGCGATGGCGGTGCGACGGAGCACCCACATCCAGGTGGATTTCGTCTACCGCTTTCTTCCGCGCGCGGCGGGACGCGTCCTCTCCCTCCTGGTCGATACCGTGCGCGTCGCCTTCTTCGGCTACGCGGTGTGGCTGACCTGGCTCCTGATGGACCGGATCGGGTCCTGGCTCCTGATGGACCGGATCGGATCGCAGAGGATGGCGGTCGTCGAGCTGCCCATCGGCTTGGTGTTCGGCGCGATGCTCGTCGGGTTTGCGCTGATGTTCGGCCGCGCGCTGCAGGTCGCATCGAAGCACTGGCGCCAGGGCTACAGCGTGCTCGAGCGCCCGGACGTGTTCCCGGAGGAAAAAGCGTGACCGCGGTGCTGCTGCTCGGCTTCGTTGCGCTTATGCTCGCAGGAGTACCTGTCGCGCTCGCGATGATCGTCGCCTCGCTCGCCTACGTGATGATCTCGGGCACCGTTCCGGATTTCGTCGTCATCCACCGCATGTACGGCGGCATCGATTCGTTTCCCTTGCTCGCGGTTCCCTTCTTTATCCTCGCAGGAAACCTGATGAATTCAGCCGGGATCACGAACCGCATCTACAACTTCGCGCTGGCCCTCGTGGGTTGGCTGAAGGGGGGGCTCGGACACGTGAACATCGTCGGCTCGATGATCTTCGCCGGCATGTCGGGAACGGCGATCGCCGACGCCGCAGGCCTGGGGACGATCGAGATCAAGGCGATGAAGGACCACGGCTACCCGATCGATTTCTCCGTCGGCGTGACCGCCGCGTCGGCGACACTCGGGCCCATCATCCCGCCTTCGCTGCCCTTCGTCATCTACGGCATGATGGCCGGCGTATCCATTGGACAGCTCTTTCTCGCGGGCGTGATCCCGGGGATCGTGATGGGCCTTTTCATGATGGCGACGGTCACCTGGTACGCGTACCGGCGCAACTACGGGCGCGACACGACGTTTTCCTGGTCCACGCTGGTCAGCACCTTCACCGACGCTTTCCTCGCGCTGATGACCCCGGTGATTCTGCTCGGCGGCATGACCGCCGGCGTGTTCACGCCGACCGAAGGCGCAATCATCGCCTCGGCCTATGCCCTCGCCCTCGGACTTCTCTGGTACCACACCCTGTCCCTCAAGATGCTCGTGAAGATCTCGATGGACACGATAGAGACGACCGCGACCGTGCTGCTGATCGTGGCCGCCGCCTCGATCTTCGGCTGGCTCCTGACGGTCACGCGCGTGACAGACGCGGTCGCGGCCTGGGTGCTTTCGTTCACCCACACCTCCTGGGTGTTCCTGCTGCTCGCGAACATCCTGATGCTCTTCATCGGGTGTTTCCTCGAGCCCGTGGCGGCGATCACGCTGCTCGTGCCCATCCTCGTCCCGATCTGCAAGACCCTCGGAATCGACCTCGTTCACTTCGGCCTGGTGATGGTGCTCAATCTCATGATCGGCCTCCTGCACCCGCCGCTCGGCACGGTGCTGTTCGTCCTGTCGCGCGCCGCGAGGCTCTCCGTCGAACGCACTACCATGGCGATATTGCCCTGGCTCGTGCCGCTTCTCGCCGCGCTCGTCGTGTGCACCTACGTTCCCGAGATCGTGCTGTGGCTGCCGCGGCAGTTTTTCTAGAGAGCTCCCGACATGAAAATCGTCATAACCGGAGGCGGCGGGTTCATCGGTTTCAAGCCCGCCAAGGCGTTGCTCGCCCGGGCAGAGGAGAGGTCCCTCAGCGTGACCGCACTCCTAGTCATAAGCGATCGTCACGGATCGGTGACTGAGCGCAGGCCGTGCACGAGGCCGCGCTGGGTCGTCGATCCGTGGGTGATCGGTTATGACGCGGCGCGGCCGACCAGCATGGAAAGAGGCCGTCAGTGACAGGCTGACAACAAAACAGCCGCCCGCTGAAGTTTTGTTAGGCCGCCTGCTATAAGAACACGGCGCTCGTAACAACGAAGCGCCGGCTTCGGAAACCGGGTCGTTCCGGCTTCGAGACCGAGCCGATTCGGGGACGGCGCAAACACACACACACTCATTCACGGCCGGCATGAGCGCCTACCGGACCGGGGTGCAGGAGATTTCGAGGAGGAATCATGACCTTCAACGTAAAGGACATAAACAGCAAACCGGAAATGACCGGGAAAGCGCTGCTCGCCGTATCCGCCGCGGTGCTTTGGGGAATTTCAGCCCCGGTGTTTGCCGATAGCCGCCAAGACAACGATTCCGATTCGGTGGATCTGACCGACTCCAGGATTTCCGGGGACTTCGACTATGGGGTCTGCCGTGGGACGGATCCGAAGTGCTACCACGACTGGGTGGGAGCAGGACGGCAGAACAAAGTGCTCGTATATACGCGGACGGCGGGACCCCGGCATGCGAACCTCGGGCCAGCGCTCCCCGCCGGTTTAAATCCGCCGCTCGATCCCGCCCGGCACATCGTCCAGACGAACCTCATCCGCCTGTTGAACGCGGAAGGGATTGCGGTGGACTGGACCGAGGATGTCACCCGGGTCAGCAATCTCAACTCGTACAAGGCGGTGATCTTTGCCAGCACCAGCCGCGACGCGCTATGGAATCATTCGGTGGGAGGACAGGTCGGCCAGAACCTGACGGGCAACTACCAGCAAGACGCGGCACGGACTGCGCTGAGGCAATACATGCGCGCCGGCGGCGGCTTTGTGGCGATCCACAACGCCTTCGGGACGGAATACAACTGGCAGTACTACGAAGGCCTCCTGGGTAACGCCAACTACTACGACCACGGCGCCTTTCAGCCAGGAGTGGTCCAGATCATCAACGACCGCGACGTTTCCACCGCCGGCCTGCCGGCGCGCTGGGATTTCAGCGACGAGTGGTATAACCTCGTGCCGTTTCCGACAAAAGTGAGATTCCTCGCGCTCGTCGACGAAAACTCCTTGGCGACGAAACACTCGGTTCACCCGGGTTTCCCGAAATTTCACCCGGTCGCCTGGTGCCAGTACTACGATGGCGGGCGGGCGTGGGTGACCACCTTGGGGCACATCAACACCGCGTTCACGGCCAGTTCAGCGCTTCCCGGTGCTGCGGAATTCCAGAAAATGATCGTCGGCGGCATCAAGTCCGCGATGGGTCTGGAGCCCTTCTGCCAACCGGGCAGCCATGACCGCGACAATGACCACGATCATGACCACGACAGGGATCGCCGCTGAGACTGGAACGGCCTCCGGGCTGCATTAAAGCGGCTATCGATCCACGACGCTCAGTCCCGAGGCCAGTTATTGGCCCCGGGATTTTTTTTGGCGTCAGTATGCTCTGCGTGCTTGCGCTCACACGCGATGTGACGGGACAAGAACAGCCAGGAACGCGTCTGATCGCCGGCTCGGAGGTTCAGCCCCTGTCCCTGTCCCCTAGCGCTCTCGCCAATACGGGCGGGACGCTTCTTCTTGCGGCAACCGACCGCCGCATCGGTTACGAATTGTGGAAATTCGATCGCGTGCGCAAAGCAACGGTTCTGATCAAGGACATCAGGCCTGGTATTCCGGGGTCTTATCCCAGCAGCATGCACGCCATTGGCGGTACGCTGTTCTTCTCTGCCGACGACGGAACCGCCGGGTCCGAGCTGTGGAGAAGCGACGGCACTGCCGCGGGCACCTACCTCGTCAAGGACATCAACCCCGGTCCCGCATCCTCGACGCCGAGCTTCCTTGCGGACGTGAACGGCGTGTTGTTTTTCACTGCGGACGATGGCAAGCACGGATTCGAGCTATGGAGAAGCCAGGGCAGCGCGGAAAGCACCGCCCTCGTCGCCGATATCAATTTAGGACCGGCGGCGTCCGCGCCCCGATACCTGACCCGCGTGGGGGGCGAGCTATTCTTTGCCGCCACCGATCAAGCAGGCGGAACGGAACTCTGGGTCAGCGATGGAACGGCGAAGGGGACCCGCCGTGTGAAAGACATCCGTCGCGGGCCGGAGGACTCGAGTCCTGAATCGCTGATCGACGTAAACGGAACGCTTTTCTTCGTCGCGAACGACGGAACACACGGGTTCGAACTCTGGAAAAGCGACGGTACCGAATCGGGAACCGTCATGGTCAAGGACATCTACAGGGGGGCGGCCAGCGCAAGGCCCCGCCACCTTGCGAATATCGGCGGGACCCTGTTCTTCGCGGCCACGGACGGTGAGCACGGGGTCGAGCTGTGGAAAAGCGACGGCACCGATCGCGGTACGGTCCTCGTCAAGGACATCAATCCGGGTCGCGGCAACTCCCTTCCCAACTCTCTCGCGAACATGAACGGGACCGTGTACTTCGCCGCGACCGACGGTGTACACGGCGTGGAGCTTTGGAAGAGCGACGGCACAGAGTCCGGAACGGTGCTCGTCAAAGACATCTACCCGGGGGTGGATAGTTCTTCTCCGGGGCACTTGACGAACGTGGGCGACAGGATCGTTTTTTCCGCCGGTGACGGCGAGCACGGCTGGGAACTTTGGCAAAGCGACGGCAGCTCGGCAGGGACGGTCCTGCTGAAAGATCTGCGTCCCGGCAAGGCCAGCTCGTATCCCAATCGCTTTACGCAGGTCAACGACGCGCTGTTCTTCACAGCCGACGACAATACCGGCATCGAGAGGCTGTGGAGCATCGACGCGGCGGGCGCCGTATCGACGGTGAGCGCTTTGCGTCCCGAGCCGCAATAGAGAAACTAAGCCTACTTACGGCCCGCCGAGTTCCGCCAGCTTCTCAAGCAGGATATTCGCGTAGTCGACCAGGAGCGCTGCCGACTCGGGAGCTGCGCGCCCTCGATGCTCCAGGTGCTGGACTTCCTTGATGTAAATCCTGAGCACTTCGGCCGCCTCGGCAAAGCTCTTCCGGCTCTTTTCCTGGCTCCGGGAATCGGATTGGTCGGCAAAAGTGTAGCCCCTCGCCACCCACCACGTGGCCAGGTCCAGCGTTTTCAGCAGCGCCCCGCCCCCATGGAAGTAGTAGAACTTCGTGTGGTCGCGCAGAATCGAGGTCGAGGGATTGAGAGGGAACTGCGCGATGTTCGCGCACAGCGGGCCGCAGTTCAGGCCCAGTCCGTAAATGGAGGTGGAGGCATCGGCAACTACCTCTTCCGCGTCCTCCTCGAGCAGGAACCCGTCGCGCATATTCTGCTTCGCGGCTTGCGTAATGGCGTGCACGTATCCGTGGTGGGAGGGATATAGGGCATCCAGCGTTGCCTGGTCGAACGGGATATGCGTACCGTTCAGGAAACACAAGCCGGGGACTCCGGGCTTGTTGTTGTTCGATCCCTGGTCCAGCGCTACGGGCACGGCGAACGACGCGAGCCGGATGCCACCGAGCGCGTTGCCGCGCGCGTCGCGCGGTACCACCAGCGGCGAGACCGAAGTAATCTCGATCTGAGGCGAGTGCGGCGGTTGGACTCCCTTTCGGACCCACTTCGTGATGGAGTCGATCGCGGCCCCGATCACGTAGCGGTCCTGGATGCGGCTGCGGCTCGGATCCGCACAGTTGTCGAACAGCGGCAGGGCGGGGAGGTCGCGCCTGAGCAGCGCGTATCGAACGACGTACGAAGCCCAATCGGAGTGGGACGTGCCGGCCATCGCCCAAACGCGGATCTTGTCGGTATCGGGCTGCAAGGATGAAAGCTCGCTCGCCTGCGGAGCCACATGCTCGGTCTCGGACAGCAGCTTCAGCACCGGGATGTCGAGGTCCTCGCGGATGCGCTGTCCCCCGATGTAGAGCAGCACCGCATCGGCGACCGGGTCGATCGGATGAACCGCGTTCACCCAGATGCCCAAACGGCCGGCAGATTGCGAAACGCCGGCTGCGATCACGCGCTTCACTCTCAGTCCGTCGACGACAGCCGGAGCGTTCCGCGCGGCCTGAATCGCCTGGGAGAAGATGTCGTAGGAGAGACTGTCTCCGGTGATGGTCCCGCCCTGGGTTACGTCCAGCGTGCCGTAGCGGGCGGGACTCCACGTCTTCAGGCCGTTCGGCAAGGCAGAAATGCCGGCATTTTGCGCGGAGACACCAACCCAGGCGTAGCCCGAGCGCATGAGGAATTCATGCGTCCGGAACCAGAGCGCTTCGACGTCATAGCCGCTGGTGACGTTGGTCCATTCGACGACCACCGTACCGTTGAAATCGCGCTCGTGCTTGGGACGGCGAACGACAAGTCGCGTCTGGTAAGGATGCCCGGTGCTGACGATATGGGCGGTCGGCGCCGGAACGGGCCCGGCACCGATTCCCACCGGAGGATTCGGCGCGTCATAGACGTTCGCGGCGCCGGAGATGAAGAACTCCTCCTCGACATAACCACGGCCCTCCAGATCGAGGTCGGTGGCGAAAAAGGTGTAGTTGCGGCTGGCGCTGCCGCGCGGGTCTGACGCCAAAGGTCCGGTCACCACCGGCGTCGGAACGGCTGCACTGGCCGGCGCGGCGATCCCTGCGAGCGCGAGAGCGCACACCGCGACAAATATTCCGACTTGTGATCGACCTGCCATGGCGCGTGGATTGGTGGGCATTCTTTTCTCCCTGTGATTCAGAAAGCGCGATGCCGCAGCGGGTGTGGCGGCGGCATCGGCTCGCGTTTGACTCAGTGCACTGCGATCTTGCCGGTCGGGCGCGGGCTGAAGCAGTCGTTGAAGAAGTACTCGCCGGCCTGCGTGAACGTGTAGCTGAACGACTCGCCCGGATTCAGGATGGCGTTGAACAGTCCCTCGAAGAACTGCGTCGCGCAGTGCACGTTCGGGTTGGTCGCGGGATTGGTGAAGGTGACCATGGTCCCGACTGGAACGCGCATGTGGGTCGGCGCCATCGCGTTCACCGCCGTGGATTCCGTCGCCCCTACCACACCGGTCGCCGAGCGCGTGCGCGCAAGGAACACCGTGTTCGGCGGCGTCAAGGTAGCGCCTTCCACCGGGTTGCCTGAGACCGGACGACGAACGACCGGCGGCGTGGGCGTGGCGGCTTGCGCGAGCGTCCCGCCGATCTTGAACGCCCACAGGTTATCCCCGCGCGGCGCGGAATCGCCGTAGGGAATGCCCGTGCCCCCCGCGTACACCGCGACATACTGCTCGCCGTCGATCTCGTAGGTGATCGGACTGGCGCTGACCGCGGCGCCGGTCTGGAATCGCCACAGCTCGTGCCCGTGGCGCGCGTCCAGCGCGAGCAGATTCCCGTCGGGCTGACCGATGAAGAGCACGTCGCCCGCCGTCGTAAGGATGCCGTTGCCGTGGGCGAGCTCGTAGGGCATGTTCTTCTTCCACTTGACCTCGTTCGTGGACGGGTCGACGGCAACGATGCCGCCCGTCTGGTATTCACCCGTTGCTCGCAGGCCGTTGCTGGATTCCGTGAGAGAGTGCGCCGCAGCAACGTATCCAAAGCCCGTATACATCAGCCCGGTACTGTGGCTGAAGGAGTGGTGATTCCAATCCGCGCCGCCGCCGTGACCGGGAATCGTCAGGATGGGAATGTCCCAGTGGGCGGCATACAGGCAGCCTTGCACATAGTTCGGCACGGCCCGGGCGGGATTGCCGGGGATGGCCGTTCCCAGGGGCTGGTCCACGATGCAGTTCTCCGTCCATCCGCCTTGACGCGGGTAGGGTTGCGTCGGCCAGGTCTTCTGTCTCGGATCCTGAGGCACAGGCAGTTCATCGATGCCGAGCAGCGGCGTGCCGTCCCTGCGGTCGAGGATGTAGTACATGCCGGTCTTCCCTCCGAGAACAACGGCCTTGCGGTCCTTTCCATGAACGCGGATGTCTGCAAGCACGGCAGACATGTTTTCCATGTCCCAAAAACCGTGGTGGATGGTCTGGAAGTGCCACCGGTACACCCCGGTCTTGGCGTCCACCGCGACGATCGAACTCGAGAACAGGTTCTCTCCCCCGCGTGCCGACCCGTCCTGCGAAGAACGATTGCCGCGCGCGTTCCCGAACACCCAATAGACGAGATTCAGCTCGGGATCGACGGCCGGATGGATCCAGGGCGTCGCGCCGCCCGTCAGGTACGAGTTGCCTTCCCAGGTGTCGTTGCCGATCTCGCCCGGGTCGGGCGCGCCCCAGAAGTGCCACACCAACTCGCCGTCGCTTGCGCGCAGCGCAAGTCCAGCGCCGCGGTTGCCGTCGTTCGTGCCCACGTAGAGCATGCCGTCGCTGTAGACCACCGCGACCTTTTCCACGTTGCCCCAGCCGTTGTGCTGTTTCTCCCAGACGACTGCGCCCGTGTCCTTGTTGAGCGCGACCACGGTGTTGTCGCCGGTGATCGTGAAGACCTTGCCTTCGCCGACCGCCACGCCGCGGCGCGTCAGGCTGCCGCGGGGCTGCGTGTACTTCCACTTCGTCACTCCGGTCTTGCCGTCCACGGCGAACACGTTGCCGGGGGCCGATTCGATGTAGAGCACGCCGTCCACCGCCACGGTCGTGCTCTGGTTCGTCCCTGTCGTGACGCCGCCTTCGATGTGGTTGAGCCACACCGCGCCCAGCCTGCTGACGTTGTGCTGGTTGATCTTGTGCAGCCGCGAGTAGTTCTGGTTTCCGAGATTGCCGCCGACCTTGGGGAAGTCCTTGTCGCCCGGCGTGCAGCAATCCGACAACTCGGCTGCCCGGGGCCGATGGTGGTGGTGCCCATTGTGCTCATCTCGATCACCGTCGTCGTTCCCCGTGACCGCCTGGGACACGGTCAGCGCGCCGGCAGCGAGCAGCGAGGACACCAACAATTTGAGGTTCATGGAACATCTCCCCCTAGGATCGGGCCCCGAACGAGACCCTAATGTTCTGCCAAAACTAGAACATCATTTCAAAGGAGGGGGTCTGCCTTGTCAATGCCACGCCTGCTTACCAAAGCAAACGATGGTGCTTACTTTGGGAAGCATCGTCGGCAAGCCGCCGAGGTCACGAGCGAGACCTACCGGGTCGGGTACCGAAAGCAAAGAGGGTATCCGTTCAGGCGGCTCAGCCGGAAGATTTCAGGCGAACTTCAAGAATGCCGGCGGTGATGAGCGATGTTGTGCAGTTGCATTGCGGTCACGGGAATCCGCTCATACGCGCGGAAGGCATGGAACAAGGCGGTTTCCAATTCCGACGCGTCGGGCGGTACGGACTGAAGCGTGCGCCACCTTACCCATTGCCTTGCGGCGAATGTGCGGACCTCCACGGCCAGCATCTCGGATCGACACCAGGGCGAGAGATCGCCACCTGTCATTTTCCAGGCGCTGCGCAGCCAGTAGTCACGGCATTCGCGGCGCAAGGCGCCGTCCCTCCCGGGCAGGCGCAAGCAGCGCTCGAGCGGGAGCGCGCCGCCGTTCGCCAGGAAGGCGCTGAAACCTTTGCTGAGCCAGTCGAGATCCTGAGCGCCGATCTGCCCGCTGGCTACTCGCTGAGCGCGCTCGAGCTCCTTCCGCAACAACGGGGCTTCGGTTGCACCATTCGCACTTTCCGCGGGGATCGCAAGGATGGCAACGCGATCAGCCACTGTGCCCACCTCCCTCTTTGTAACGCTTTTCGCAAAGGCGGCCCCGATACGCGAACGAAGGGGCTCGAGTTGTCTATTGCGCAAGTTACGCTCCCCCATGGCGCGGCGTCACCTAACAAAAGGCAGGCAGGATGCTCGCTACACGAGGCCCAGTTCCCGGGCTCGAACGATAGCCTCCGTCCTGTTGCGTACCTGTAACTTGCCGAAAATGTTATTCAAGTGCCACCGGATCGTCCCGACCCCGATCTCGAGTTCTTTGGCGATTTCCTGGTTGGTCAAACCACGGTTCAGCAGGCCGAGCACTCGAAGCTGCGCCCTGCTCAGAGGCTCCTGCATGGTTCGCGAACCCCGCGCCCCCTTCTTGCCGTCGGCGGCCTTCGGCAGTCGCCGCGTGGCGGGCTGGGAGACGAATCTGCCGATCGACGGCGGCTGGGAGTCGCACCGGGCGCTCGTCGAAGGGAGATCCTTGTTGGTCAATGAGAACGACAACCGGTAAATGCCTGCAATTCGCTCATGGCACGCTCCGTGTCTCGCAAGCGTTTGCTCCTGGAGTTCGTCGTCCAAGAGCGCCGCCACGGCTTTCGAATCGTAGCCGCCGGCTAGCAATATCCAATCGGCCACTGCGTCTCCGCCGCGGATCTTCTGCTCGGCGGTCGCTGCTTGGCCTGTCGGCGTTTGAGTTTGCAACAAGTGAGCCCCGATCAGGCCGGCCCGCGCCGCAAGCGACGGCAAGACATCTCGTGAAAGCCGCTCTCTCAAGCGGTTCGCCTGCCCCGGGACCGGCGAAAACCGAAGCGTCAGCAAGGTGCGCGCCACACCACCACCGTGGCTGCATATGACCCGGCACTGGCTTCTGGTCATATTGCGGTGCTGCGGCATCATCTTGGTGGACCACGGCGTCGGGTTGTTCAGCCGGTCAAGGTAGTGTTTCGAAGTGAGCGTCTCGTACTCTGCCAGCTCGTAGATCACAAAATAGTCCCCTTCGCCGGACGGTGACGTCCAGCGCGTCCCGCGCAAGAAACCCGGGATCCGAAGTCTTTCCGGCATATGCTCGTGAGAGTGCCAGTCCTCGAACTCCGACCGAGCTTCGGGTGCGACATTCCACCACATCGCCACTGCCGCGTTGCCAAGAAGCGCCATCGGACAGCTCCTCCGGATTCTCGCTGTACCTGCCCTGTCTATCTGTGGACCATCACGCGATGATCAACCCGGAATCCGCGTATCGGCGCTGCCGACGCGCGAAACCATTTTCAGGAAATGAGCCTCCATGCGCGCTGCATCGGGCTTGATGCCCGTGAAATGCCCGAAGGCCCCCACGGCCTGCCAGACCGCCATGCCGCCGCCATCGAGGGTGCGGCAGCCGCGCTTTCGGGCGGAGCGCAGAAGCTCGGTCTCCAGAGGGAAATAGACGATCTCCGCGACCCACATTTCCGGCCGCAGCAAGGACGGATCGAACGCCAGACCGGGATGACCTGCCATTCCCGTCGGGGTGGCGTGGATCAGGCCGTCCGCCCCTTTTGCCGCAGGTGCAATGTCATCGGCAGACGCGACCACCCGGTCGGGGTGGTTTCCCGCGACTCTGCGCGCCAGCGCTTCGGCGCGCTCATGGTCCCGGTCGACGATGAAGAGCTGCTCCACGCCCAAGCCCATCACGGCGTGAGCGATGGCCGCGCCGGCCCCTCCTGCGCCGAGCAGCACCACGCGCCGCCTCGGCGTATCGCCCAGCTCCTGCCGGAAGGATACGGCGAAGCCCGAGCAATCGGTGTTGAAGCCTTTGCGCCCGCCTTCGCGGAAGACCACCGTGTTGACGGCGCCGATGGCGCGTGCCTCCTCGGAGAGGCCGGTCAGCAGGGGCAGCGCAGCCTGCTTGCACGGATGCGTGATGTTGAGACCGTCGAAGCCCGCCGCTTCGGCCGAGTCGATCAGCCGCGGCAGATCGGCAACGCTGCACCCGTCCCGGGCGAGATCGATCAGCTGATAGTGCAGAGTGAGTCCCTGGCACCGGGCTTCCTCCTCGTGCAGCGCGGGAGAGAGGGATTCCTGAATCCCCTCGCCGATCAGGCCGACCAGGAATTTGCTCTTCTCCATCTCAGCCCTGGTAACCCATAAGCCGGGGCAGAAAAAGGGCGAGCCCCGGTATGAAGGTAATCAGCGCAAGTGCGGCGATCATGACGCCGAGAAATGGCATCACCTCGCGCACGATGTCCCGGAGGGGCACCTCCGCGATCTTGACCATCATGAAAAGCAGCAGGCCGTAAGGCGGGGTGCACAGGCCAATCATGATGTTGACGACCGCGATCACTCCGAACTGCACGGGGTCAACGCCCAGCGCCTGCGCGGTGGGGAGGAGAACCGGAACGATGATCAGCAGGATCGTGGTTCCTTCCAGGAAGCAGCCGAGGACCAAAAGGATGAGGTTCGCGAGCAGGAGGAAGGTAAACGGCGTGAGCTCGTACCCCTTCAGCATGATGGCGAGCGTCTTGGGAATGTTCTCGACCGTGATGACGTAGTTGAAGGCCATCGCGGCGGCGATCAGCATGCCGATCGATATCGTGACGCGCGCGCTAGTCACCAGCGATTTGTAGACGCCGCCCCAGGTGACGCCGCGATAGAGGAAAGCGGAAACCAGCAGAGCGTAGAAGGCGGCGAGAGCGGCGGCTTCCGTGGGCGTGGTGATCCCGGAGTAGAGGCAGCCGAGAAGGACCACCGGCATCATCAGCGCGGGCATGGCTTCCCAACTGATGCGCGGAATGTCGCGCAGCGGGACCGGTTTCTCGACCGGGAAATTT
>WNGH01002816.1_pt1 | contig 16545 bp, 10 predicted proteins | sample 5400631 | NCBI WGS metagenome assembly WNGH01 (sample SAMN13153373, study PRJNA577476) | soil metagenome | isolation source: 115 cm soil or saprolite under Garry oak tree replicate 1 | place: USA:California | collected 2016-06-15
GAGACCGAGACGGTGGCGACGATGAGGTCCGGAAACACGTTCGTCAACAGGAGCGGGCGCGGGGGCACCGGCGGGTTGGGCACCAGGTTAAAGCTGTAGTTGCCGCTGAGGTTCAGGTCATAGACACGCCCCTCGATCGTAAGCGTGTAAGTTCCGGACTGCGGCAGCGTGAACGTGTCCGCGTCCTGGCTGATCGATTGGGCGAAGATGAGGTTGTCGAGCGGCGCGTAAAGGCGGGTGTACGGAGGGTAGGTGAACCCGCTGTACGGCAGGCCCTTGAAGTAGTATCGGTCTCCGGCGGCGCCGGTGAATTGGTACAAGGTCGTGCTGTTGGCCGGGCTGAGCGCGTTGCTCACGACGGTGCCCGGCGTGAACCCGGTCGCGCTGGCGAAATCCAGCAGCCGAAAGCGGTAGTCACCGGTGTTCTGGAAGTTGTTCCCGGCCACCGTTAGCGTGTAACTGCCCACCGGCAAGGCCAGCAAAGAATTGCCCGTGTCCGCGTCCGAGCTGGCGAAACTGGTCCAATTGACGATCGGTCCCCAAGGCGCGTCCAGCCGCCAGGAAAACTTCCCGTTGGTGAGCGCGTCGAAATAGAGATTCGCCGGGGCGCCCAGTGTGAACGTATAGAACTGCCGCTGACCGAGCGTGCTCACCGTGCCGCTGATGGTGGCGCCGATGGTCAACGCGTTGGTGGGATAAGTCACGGGCAGGAGATTGAACGCGTAATTGGCGCTGGCGCCGCCATCATAGACGCGGCCCTCGATCGCGAGCGTGTAGGTCCCGGATTGTGGCAACACAAACGTATCGACCTCGTTGTTGAAAAACGTGGCCATCATGATTTTGCCAAGCGGCGTAAAGAGGCGGACGTAGGGCTGGTAAATGAATCCGCTCGTCGTCAGAGGGTCGAAAACCAGTTGTTGCCCGGCGGCGCCGGTGAATTGGTAGAAGGTCGTGCTGTTGGCCGGGCTGAGCGCGTTGCTCACGACGTTGCCCGGCGTGAATACGGTGGCGCTGGCGAAATCCAGCAGCCGAAAGCGGTAGTCACCGGTGGCAACAAAACTGTTCCCGGCCACCGTCAGGATGTAATTGCCCGCCGGCAAGGCCAACAACGGATTGCCAACATCCACACCGTCCGAGTTGGCGAAACCGGTCCAATTGACGATCGGTCCCCACGGCGCGTCCAGCCGCCAGGAAAAGTTCCCGTTGGTGAGCGCGTCGAAATAGAGATTCGCCGCGGCGCCTAGCGTGAACGTATAGAACTGCCGCTGGCCGAGCGTGCTCACCGTGCCGCTGATGGTGGCGCCGATGGTCAACGCGTTGGTGGGATAAGTCACGGGCAGGAGATTGAACGCGTAATTGCCGCTGGCGTTGCTATCATAGACCCGGCCCTCGACCGTGAGCGTGTAGGTCCCGGATTGCGGCAACAGAAAGGTATCGACGTTACCGTTGATGTACGTGGCCATGATGATTTTGCCCAGCGGCGTAAAGAGGCGGAGGTAGGGCTGATAACTGAATCCACTCGTTGTCAGCCCATCGAAGGATACCTGCCCTCCCGCCGTGCCGGTGAACTGGTAGAAGGTCGTGCTGTTGGCCGGGCTGAGCGCGTTGCTTACGACCGTGCCCGGCGTGAACACGGTGGCGTTGGCGAAATCCAGCAGCCGAAAGCGGTAGTCACCGGTATTGACGAAGTTGTTCCCGGCCACCGTCAGCGTGTAACTGCCCGCCGGCAAGGCCAACAACGGATTGCCAACATCCACTCCGTCCGAGTTGGCGAAACCGGTCCAATTCATGATCGGTCCCCACGGCGCGTCCAGCCGCCAGGAAAAGGCCCCGTTGGTGAGCGCGTCAAAATAGAGATTCGCCGCGGCGCCCAGCGTGAACGTATAGAACTGCCGCTGGCCGAGCGTGCCCACCGTGCCGCTAATGGTGGCGCCGATGGTCAGCGCGTTGGTGGGGTAAGTCACGGGCAGGAGATTGAACGCGTAGTTGCCGCTGGCGTTGCTGTCATAGATGCGGCCCTCGACCGTAAGTGTGTACGTGCCGGATTGCGGCAACACGAAAGTATCGACATTGTCGCTGAGGTAAGCGCGCATGATGATGTTGCCCAGTGGCGCAAAGAGGCGCACGTAAGGCTGATAAATGAATCCGCTCGTGGTCAGCGCATCGAATGCCACCTGCTGCCCGGCCGTGCCGGTGAACTGGTAGAAGACCGTGCTGTTGGCCGGGCTGAGCGCGTTGCTCACGACCGTGCCCGGCGTGAAAAGCGTGGCGCTGGCGAAGTCCAGCAGGCGGAACCGATACGGGCCTGCGGCGCCGCTGATGACCAACTGGTAGTTTCCCGCCGGCAGCGCGAGCAGCGGGTTGCCGACGTCGGCGCTATCGGAGCCTAAGAAGCCGCGGCTGTTCACGACCAAACCCGCCGGGCCGAAGAGCGACCATGTGAAGTTTGCGTTGGTCAATGCGTCGAAATAGAGGCGGGCTGGCGTGCCCAGCGTGAACGTGTACGCGTTGAAGTTCGTGCTGGCCGCCAGATTGCTGCTGACCAGGCTCCCGATCGCCAGCGGCGCGCCGGTGAACGGCAGGGGCGGAACGTTGCCCGCGGGCTGGACGTTGAACTCGTACGAACCAAGCCCGCTGTCGCCGATGTAGCCCTCGATCAGCAGCGTGTAAGTGCCCGCGGCCGGGATCGTGTTGGTGCCGGCGCTGCTGTTAAAGTTTCGGGAGAAGAGAATGTTGTCGTACGGATCGATGAGCCGCCAGTAGGTGTTCGGAATGCCGCTGGAGCCTACGTAAAGGAAGAAGAATCGGTCGCCCGCCGATGCGTCGAAGCGATAAAGGTCGGTGGCGTTGGCCGGGTGATTGATCACGTTCACCGGCGATCCGGGCGTGAGCGGTGTGGCGGCGGCAAAATCGAGAAGCCGGAACTGGAATCCGCTCACGCTGTCGCCGCTGCCCAAAACCGTGAGCGTGTAATCCCCGGCAGGCAGATCGAGCACCGGATTGCTGATGTTCAAGCCATCCGATGAACTGAAGCTTCGGTTGTTGACCACGTTACCCGTCGGGCCGTCGAGCGACCAGGAAGCGAGATTGTTGTTCGTCAGCGAATCGAAATAGAGCCGCGCGCCCGCGGCCAACGCAAAGGTATATTGCTGCCGCTGGCCGGGCGTGGTGACAGCTCCGCTCACCAGGCTGCCCAGCGTGAGCGTTCGCAATCCGTCAGCGACCGGAAAGACGTTGAAGCTGTAACTGCCGCTGCCCGGGTCGTTGATGTAACCCTCAACGAGCAGCGTGTAGGTGCCGGCAAGCAGCGTCAGCGGTCCCTGGTCGCTGCCTGCGCCGCTGGAGAAAAGGATGTTCCCGTATGGGTCCACCAGCCCCCAATAAGCGTTGGGCAGGCCGGTCAGGCTCAGATTATCGAAAAAGAATTTGCCGCCGACGCCCAAGGTGAACTGATAAGCGACGGTGGCGTTGGCGGGATTCAAGGTGCCGTTAACCGGCGTGCCAGGCGTGAGCGGCGCGGCGCTCGCCACGTCAAACAAACGGAATTGGTAACCACCGGTGTTGTCGCCGCTGCCGAGGACGGTGAGCGTGTAGTCGCCCGCCGGCAGGGAAAGCAGCGGATTGCCGCTTCTCAAGCCATCCGAGAAGCGGAAGTTCCGATTGTTGATGACGTTGCCCGCGGGGCCGTCGAGCGACCAAAGAAGGTCAATGTTGGTCAATGAATCGAAATAAAGACGGGCCGGTGCGGCGAGCGTGAAGGTATGTTGCTGCCGCTGCCCTGGCGTGGTGATCGCCCCGCTGACCAGGCCGCCCAGCGCGAGCGTTTGCGATCCGTCAGCGACCGGAAAGACGTTGAAGCTGTAACTGCCGCTGCCCGGGTCGTTGATGTAACCCTCAACGAGCAGCGTGTAGGTGCCGGCAAGCAGCGCGAGCGGTCCCTGGTCGCTGCCTGCGCCGTTGGAGAAAAGGATGTTCCCGTAAGGGTCCACCAGCCGCCACCAGGCGTTCGGCAGGCCGGTCAGGCTCAGATTATCGAAAAAGAATTTGCCGCCGACGCCCAAGGTGAACTGATAAGCGTCGGTGGCGTTGGCCGGATTCAAGGTGCCGTTAACCGGCGTGCCAGGCGTGAGCGGCGCGGCGCTCGCCAGATCAAACAAACGGAATTGGTAACCACCGGTGTTGTCGCCGCTGCCGAGGACGGTGAGCGTGTAGTCGCCCGCCGGCAGGGAGAGTAGCGGATTGCCGATATTCAAGCCATCCGAGGAGCGGAAGTTCTGATTGTTGATGACGTTGCCTGCGGGGCCACCAAGGGACCAGAGCAGGTTCACGTTGGTGCGTGAATCGAAATAGAGCCGCCCCGGCGCGGCGAGCGAAAAGGTATATTGCTGCCGCTGCCCGGGCGTGCTGATCGCTCCGGTCACCAAGCTACCCAGCGACAGGGCCTGCAATCCATTCATCACCGGCACGACGTTGAACGAATACGCGCCATCACCCGGGTCACCCCAATACCCCTCGACCAGCAGCGTGTACGTACCTGCGGCGCCCAGAATTAGCGGTCCCTGGTCGTTCCCGGCGTAGGTGCTGAAAACGACCGTGTTAAAGGGGTCCACCAGCCGCCAGTAGGTGTTGGGCAGATTGTTCAACGACAAGCTGTTGAAGAAGAAGCGCGCTCCCGGCGAGACGTTGAAGCGGTAAAGGTCAGTCGCGCTGGCGGGACTCAAGGCGTTGCTGACCGACGTGCCTGGCGTCAGCGGGGTGGCGGCGGCCAGATCGAGCAGCCGGAAGCGGTACGGGGCGTTCGCATTGCCTTGCAAGCGGAGTTGGTAGCCGCCGGCCGGGAGGTCGAGTGGGCCGAAGTTGTAAAAGCCATCGGAGTTGTTGACCCCGTTCTGACGGACCAGGACGCCCGATGGCCCTTGGAGCGTCCAGTTCAGGTTCGGGCTGTTGGTTTGCGTGTCGAATACGATCCGCGTCTCATTGGCAAGCGTGAAAATATAAGCGTTCGTTGTGTTCGCCACGAAATTGCTCACAATCAGGTCGCCGAGGTTCATCGGCGTGCCGGTGTAAGCAACGGGGGGCACGTTACCCTCGGGAACCACGTTGATCGCGTACGTGCCGCTGCCAGGGTCCGCAATGTAGCCTTCGACCAGCAGCGTGTAGGTGCCGGCCGCCGGCAAGGTGACCGGCGCCGACGGCGTTCCCACGTCGCTAAAGCCCTGACTGAAGATTTGATTGCCGTAGGGGTCCATGAGCCGCCACCAGGCGTTTGGCAATCCGACCCGCGAAACCCGCTGGAAGTAAAAGCGGTCACCCGCCGCCGCGGTGAACTGGTAGAAATCCGTTTTGTTGGCCGGCGCGAGCGAGTTGCTCACGACGGTGCCCGGCACCAGCAACGTGGCATCGACGAAATTGACGAAGCGGAACAGGTAGCCATTAGTCGTGCCGCCGGAGCTTTGGATCGTCATCGTGTAGTCGCCCGGCGGCAGCAAGACGGTGGGATCACCCACATTCTGCGCGTCCGAGCCGGTGAAGGAGCGATTGGCGACGATCGTGCCTGGCGGCCCGCTCAACGACCACTGGAGGGCGCCCACATTGGTCAGCGCGTCGAAGTAGAATCGGCTGTTGGTGGCAACATTAAAGGTGAACGGGTCCCGTTCGCCGGGCACGGCCACGAAACCGGTGATGACGTTGGTGAGCGTGGACTGGGCGGAGGCCGTCGCCATCGCGGCCCAGGCCAGGATGACCGCGGTAAAGGCCGCGCGAACGGATGAGGCAGCCAACGCGACATTGCGCCGCCAGCGAAGGTAACGTGTTTCCATAAATACAAAATCCGCAACGAACGCAAAAATTCTCTAAACTTTGTCCTCGATTGTTCGTTATCGTGACGCTGAAGTGATAGCGAATCCTTCACTCACCGCGCTGGCATTGTTCTTCAGCCGATCGGAGGTCCAAGCCAGTCATCTAAATCTCGCCCGCAACGTGGTTGTTGGCGCCCTTAATACTAAACCGGCAGAGTTTTGTCAAGCGCTGATCCTCTGTGATCGGCGCCCAAGCTCTGGTTGGAAGGCACATTTCGCTTTCTTTTGGGAGGGTCTTGTGATAGAAGTATGCATTCACTTGAGCGAACCGAAGTTCCCAATGGCGGGCAGACCGTTCAGTCTCTTCGTTAAAACCCACTGTTGGTGGGCGTCTGCCGGGCCGGGCGGCCGTGATGTATTTTTTCCTTCGTAACGCCCTTCTTTTCGCCGCCATTGGGGTCGTCTTGGTTCCCTTCAACCTCCCTGGCCAGGGGAAAGTTTACCTCGTGGTCGGGTCCGACACCGCCGTTTGGAATTTTCCCGGCGGCGTGGATGTCAGCAAATATCACGGCCACTTTTCGCCCGATCTGTACACGCTGCCGCAAGACAACGCTTACAAAGTCATGGATCCGGCGTTTCGGAACCTGTTCACTGACTCCTATGGCCAGCCCCTCAAGCTGACGTGGTGGATGCTGGTGGGAAGCGTTTACCGCCAGGCCGACAACACCGACGTTCCGATCAAGAATCTGATGCCTTTGTATTTGATGAAGCAGTACCACGGCGACGCGATCCAGCAATTGGGAGATGAACTTTCCCTCCACTATCACACCTTCTTCTGGAGCGATTACAATCAAGACGGGAAGTATTATTGGAACCAAGCGCGCACGTTTCACGAGTGCCGCGCGGATTTCGATTTCGCGCTGGCCCAATCGCTCCTGGAGGAGGAAGTGTTTCCGGTCTCCTTTCGCAGCGGCTGGCATTACATGGACAACGAATGGCAATCGTATCTCAACGAGCTTCTCCCGTTCAGCATGCACAACGACTCGCCGAACGTGCACACCGATACCGTGGAACCGCTGGACAACGTCTATGATTGGTCAATCGCGCCGCTGGCGTTCGTCCCCTTTCATCCCACCACCACCAACTACCAGGTCCCAGGGGACGGAATTGGATGGAACGTGCGCTCCGTCAAAATGCCGAACGTGAGCCAGACGATGATGAACCAGATGTTCGCGCAGGCGGCCGGCGGCACCGACCAGGTAGCCTCGCTCTGGGCGCATTTGCCGGAAACGGCATTCCCCGCCGACATCGCCAGGATTGATTCGCTCGCCCACGTGGCCGCCTCGAATTATCCCACCGTTCAATTTCGCTACTGCACCGCGGTTGAGGCGATGCAGCGCTGGCTTGGCGCCACCGATCAGACCCCGCCTCAGCTCGGCGTGGCCGAGGATGTCCAGGGAGAAATCGTCACGCTCACCATCACCACCAGTGAACCGATCTTCCAGCCGCAGCCGTTTGTCGCCCTCAAGGACATTTGCGAACAGTACAAAATCCTCGCCTGTACTCCGGCGGGCACAAACTCATGGACCATCACCCTGCCCGTGCCCCGGAGCAGTCTGGCCAAGGTGGGCATCGCGGTCACCGACCTGGCCGGAAACCTGACAACGCGCATCCTTCGCTATCTTCCGGACGATCTGTATCTCGACAATCTCGATCCGCAATACACCGAGCCGAGTGGGGCGTGGCAGCAAACCACGAACGCGGCCTGGGGCACGGACGCCAGGGTTGCGCTCCTGGGCGAGTCCGACGTTGCCCAGGCGCGATGGTCCCTGCCGATATCGCAGTCCGGCCGCTACTACGCCTATGTCCAGGTGCCAGCCATTTCCAACGCAGCCGGGAATCTGTCGTTCAACTTCCATGCCGGGAACTCCATCGTCCAATCCGCGTACTTTTCCGCGCCTTTGCCGCCCGGCCAATGGGTGTCTCTGGGGAGTGCGTTCCTGGATACGACCGTGACGAATTATATCGACATGCTTGTCAGTGGCGCCGGTCAGCCTGGCACCTTTGCCGTGGCCGACGTGCTGAAACTTTCCCCACTGATACCGCCGGGATTCATCGACAATGTTCGGGTCGAGCCGTTCAACACCACCGCGAACATTACCTGGACCACCGTCGCTCCCGCCATAACCCTCGTCGAATACGGTACGGACCTCAACTACGGCAATTATTCGGCCACGAATTCGCTCCCGGTCACGAATCATGTCATGACCGTGAGCGGCTTGACGCCGGGCAGAACCTATTATTTTCAAATCGACGCTGACGCCGGCGGCGCCCAATGCACGTACCAATCGTATTTTGCGGCGAGCAATTTCGTGCATTTGGCGCCGTTGTTCGACGTGACCAACGTCTGGAAGTTCGCCACCACTAACCTCGACGGCAGCACCTGGCAGGCGCCCGGCTATGATGACTCCGCCTGGCCGAGCGGGGCGGCTTTACTCTGGGTCGATACTCGCCCCAACGGCCCCAATCCGAGTGTCCAGCCCAAGAACACGCAGATGCCGGCGAACCCGGCCACCCAGTTTCCCTTCATCACCTACTACTTCCGCACCCACTTCACCTTCACCGACACCCTGCCCGGCACGAGTTTAACCTTCTCCAACTATATTGACGATGGCGCGGTGTTTTACCTCAACGGGACCGAAATCTATCGGCAAAACATGGCCGCGGCGCCGACCGTGATTTCCAATTCGACGCTCGCCGCCGCATCTAATTGCAGCGGGGACGCAACCTGCCCGGTTCTCTTCACCGTTTCGGGGGACGCGATCACGAACTTGCTTTTGGGCGACAACGTATTGGCCGTCGAGGTTCACAATCTTAGTGCGAAAAGCCCGGACATTACTTTCGGCTCAGGATTATACCGCGCCGGCCCCTATACCCCGCCGCCGCGACTGGAGATTCTCCGCTCCGGAGCGGTGGTGACGATTTACTGGAACGGCAGCGGGTTCACCTTGCAAGAGGCCAGCCAGCTTGCCGCGCCGGCTATTAATTGGTTGGATACACTTGGTCCCGTGACGGCCAGCCCGTTCACCATCACCGACATTCCAGCGGCGCCCTTCAATCGCTTCTATCGCCTCCACTCGAAATGACCCAAGCCATGTCTGGCGCGGCGGGAATGCCGGCATGACTTGCCTCAGCGGCCAAAAAGATTTTGCGTTTTTTTGCGCTGGGAAGGAGGAGCCTTGGGCGGTTACCCTTTGGGCGGCATCATGGCTGATCCGTTTATCCACCACCGCTTCTACACGCCGTTAGTCGCGCCCGCATCATTGCGGTAATGAGACCGGTGGCTAGCGGCCCTTAACTCGCGCGCGTAATCCTGAAAAAAACAACCCAACGCAGACTCCCGGCCGGAGAGGCCTTCCGCTGGTCCGCCGGTCGGCGGCCTGGAAGGCTGGGCCATTTTATTCTCCTTCTCTTGTGCTCCGTTCTGGCAGCCTGCCGCTCGCTGCCGCCGCTGGCCGCAGTCGATCTCTCCGAAGCGGGCTGGCATCTCCGCGAAGGCCAGGCGCTCTGGCGGAGCCGGGGAACCGCTCCGCCGATCGCGGGCGAACTTCTGCTCGCCACCAATCCCGATGGACGCACCTGGGTGCAGTTCAGCAAGACTCCCATTCCTTTCCTCACGGCGCAAACCACCGCCACCAATTGGCAGATCGATTTTGCCTTCCAGAAGCGAAGTTTTCGTGGGTCCGGCCAGCCGCCCCCGCGTCTGCTCTGGCTCCATCTGGCGCGCGTGCTCAACGGCGCAGTTCCGCCTCGGCCCCTGCGATTTGATCCATCCAAGGAGGGCGGCGCGCGTTTGGAAAACACGGCGAGCGGAGAGACGGTGACGGTGTATCTTGCGCCATGAAGGTTGCCGCCAAGCCGATGCTCGGTGGCCTCGCCGCCGCATGAAACGTCCCCGCCACTGGCTTTGGCTGTTGCTGGCGGTTCCGATTGCGCTCGGCCTGATGCGACTGCGATTCGACATCGAGGTGCTCGATTTGCTCCCGCCGTCGCTTCCGGTCGTCAACGGCCTGAAACTCTACCAGCAAAATTTTTCCAACGCCCGCGAGCTTATCATCACGATCGCCGGTCCGGAGGCTGAAGCCACGGAGACGGCTGCACGGACGCTTGCCGAGCGGCTGCGCGAGCCAACCAATCTCGTAAGCTCGGTGACATGGCAGCCGGGCTGGCTGGAACGCCCCGCGCAAGCCGCCGAATTGATCGGCTATCTCTGGTTCAACCAACCGCCCCGCGTCTTCGCTGAACTGACCGATCGCCTCACCGGCACGAACATCCTGGCCACGCTCGCCGACACGCGCGAACAGCTCGCCACTTCGTTCTCGCCGCTGGAACTGGCGCGCCTCAGTTACGACCCGTACAACCTGCTGCGCGTGCCGGAAGGAGCGGCTGGCGGCCCGGTTTCCTCCTTTGGCGACGGACAAAACCTGTTTGCCTCGCGGGACGGCAGGTTCCGCATCCTCTTCGTGCAGGCCAAACCGAACATCGGCAACTACCGCGCCTGCCGCCGGTGGTTTGATTCTGTAAAAACCATCATCACTCACTGGCGCCAGAGCGGCAACGATGCCGGCGTGCGACTCGGCTGCACAGGCGCGCCGGCGTTTGTCGCCGAGATTTCCAGCGGCATGGAGTTCGACATGACCAGTTCGATCGGAATTACTTCGGTCATTATTGCGTTGCTCTTTTGGCTGGCGCACCGCCGCTGGCGCCCGATGCTTTGGCTGCTGGCGCTGTTGGGGCTGATATTGCTCGGCACCCTTGGGTTTGGCGGGCTGCTCTTCGGCACCATCAACGTCGTGAGCCTCGGTTTCGCGGCGATCTTGCTCGGCCTCGCGGTGGATTACGCCGTGGTGCATTACCAGGAGGCCATCGCCTCGCCGAACGCCATCATCCCCGAGATCCGCCGCGCGATCGGCCCGAGCATTTTTTGGGCGGCGGTCACGACGATCAGCGCGTTTCTCGTCTTGAACCTTGGCGGACTGCCCGGCCTGGCTCAACTTGGCTCGCTCGTCGCCCTTGGCGTGGCGCTCTCGGCCCTGGTGATGCTCTTCGCGTTCCTCCCGCCGCTCTTCCCCGACCGGATGCGGAGACGGACCGATCAACTCGCCATGGGCATGCTCCCGGCGGAGGCATCCACCACCGATCCCGGACCACTCGAACCGGGCCGGCGCCGTCGAAGCAACGCCGCCTTCGGCGCCACTGCCCTGTTGGTCCTCGGCGCCTCCGCGACACTGATCTCCGGCTTGCCGCGCCTTGACCATACCGCCGATGCCCTGCGGCCGCAGAACAGCCCTGCCTACGGCGCGCTCGACGAAATCAAAGCTCGTCTGGCGCAGCATCGCGAACCGCTCTGGATCCTCACCCGCGGACGCGACGAATCTGAAATCGCGCGCCGGCTTGAACGCGCCGGGGCCTTGCTCCAGCGTGCCGCCTCGAACCAGCTCATCGCCGCTTTCGCACTGCCCACGCCGCTTTGGCCGCGCCCCGATCATCAGGTCGTTAATCGCGGCGCGGCGGCTCGGCTCCTCGCAAAGCGCCAGCAACTCCGCGACGCGGCCCTGGCCCAGGGATTCTCGCCTGCCTCGCTCGTCATGACCGAAAGCATCCTGGACACCTGGCAGGCCGCGATGGCGCGCACGAACACGTTCTGGCCCACGAACGAAACGAGCCGTTGGATCCTGGAAAAGATGGTGGCGCGTCCCGGCGATGCACTGTTGGCCGTTGGCTTCGTCTATCCCGCCACGAACGCCCCGGTTACTCCCCAGAGCGTCGCCCGCTGGTCCAACGATCTAGTCCGCGAAGGATTCATTCTATCCGGATGGGAACTGCTTGGCGCGTCGGTACTGGAGCAAGTGCAACGCAACTTGGGGCGGGTGCTCGGTCCGATGATTGCGCTGGTGCTGCTCTCCCTCGGGCTGGCGTTCCGGCGGGTGAAGGAAATCGCGTTGAGTCTGCTGGTCTTGCTCCTGAGCGGGCTTTGCTTGCTCACGGTAATGCGTCTGACCGGCTGGTCTTGGAACTTGCTCAATCTTATGGCGCTGCCGCTGATGCTCGGTTCCGGCGTGGATTACAGCATCTTCATGCAGTTGGCGTTGCGCCGTCATCGCGGCGATTTGCGCGCGGCCCATCGCGCGGTTGGGCGCGCCCTCTTGCTCTGCGGCGGCACCGCCGTGGCCGGCTTCGGCTCGCTGGCCTGGTCCACCAACGCCGGCATGGCCAGCCTGGGAAAAGTGTGCGCCGTCGGCATCGGCTGTAACATGTTGATCTCTGTTTACCTGCTCCCGTTCTGGTGGTCAGCGGCAGGGAACAAACCAGTTCTGGTCGATCCTCGCCCGGTTGGATAATCTTTTTGGGCGCTAACCATCATGCAACCGAAGCCAGCCATCAATCCCAAGCCGTGCGCGCCAGGGACAAGATTCCAGCCCGACGCCGCGCTGGATTCCGGTTCCGAGGCGCCGGGCGGCGTCTCGCCCGACAGTTTGATCATCAGCCGGACTGCGCCGCCAGAAGCTGGCCCCGCCGGCCCTTCGATGCTCTACCGCGCCGAGTTCTGGCGCGTCGGGGTCGGGGTGGCGCGGCACCTGCCGCACGGGTTGCTAGGCCGGATCGCGGGCCACCTCGCCCAGATGTATTGGGCCTTCAACCCGGCGCGCCGCCGGATTGTTTTTGAAAATCTTTTGCCCGTGCTCAATGGCGATCGCCTCGCAGCCCGGATCACCACGCGCGAACTTTTCCAACAATTTGGCTTCAAGCTCGCCGATTTATGGCGCTACGAAAGCGGCCTCTCGATCTATAACCTTTTCCGCGATCTGACCGGTTGGGAACACTTTCAAAAAGCCCAGGCGAAAGCCCGCGGCGTGCTGTTGGTCACCATTCATCTCGGCAACTGGGAATTTGGCGCGCCGCTGTTGACCCAACGCGGCATCAAACTTCAGGTGATCACCGGGCCGGAGCCGCAGGCGCGTCTGACCCAAATACGGCAGGCGGCCCGCTCCCGCTGGGGCATCGAAACCCTCGCCCTGAGCGAGAACCCATTCTCCGCGGTCGAAATCATCCGCCGTTTGGAACAGAACAACGCGGTCGCGCTCTTGATGGACCGCCCGCCCGCCCTCTCCGCCGTGACCGTGAACCTGTTTGGCCGGCCATTTTTCGCATCGCTTTCGGCGGCCGAACTGGCCCGCGCTTCCGGCTGCGCATTGTTGCCGGTCTATTTGCCGCGGACCTCTGCCGGCTACACCGCCCACATCCTGCCTGAAATTCCTTACGACCGGCGCGCGCTCGGCCAGCGCCAGGGCCGCGTCGAGCTGACCCAACAAATCATGAGCGCATTCGAACCGGCGCTCCACCTATACCTCAACCAATGGTACCACTTCGTTCCGATCTGGCCCCGGTAGAAAAGACGACCGGCCCTTGCCGCCGGGCCGTGATCGGACAGAAGCGCTCACGCCTCTCTCTACCCGGTCAAGCGGTGCATCCGCGTGGCGTCATGCGAGGACCGTGTTTGGCCTTCGCGATGGTCGGTCTGTTTTTTGCTCATTCCGAGGGGATAGCGGCCGATGCCATGCTTACCGCCTGGTTCAACGCGCAGACGAACGTTCAATCCTGGTCGGCTGAGGTCACCCAAACCCGCAGCCTCAAAACGCTGACCCAACCGCTCATCGCGCACGGACGCGTCTGGTTCGCCGCGCCAAACCGTTTCCGCTGGGAGATTGGCACGCCGGCAAAAACCATTGCCGTGCGTGAGCCGGCGCAAATGCTGGTGATTTATCCGCAGCTTAAACGGGCCGAGCGCTATCCGCTCACCGGCGAAGCGATGGGAGAATGGAAGGAGACGCTGGCGCTGTTCGAAGCGGGTTTCCCGCGCACCCGGGCGGAACTCGAAGGGCGTTTCAAAATCCTTTCGCAAGCCGCATCGAACGACGTTTGCGAACTGGTTTTGCAGCCCAGGAACGCCGCCGCCCGCCGCCTGATCCCCGCCATCAAAATCGCCTTTGCCACCAACGATTTTAGCCTGCGCGCCACCGAGCTGACCTTCGCCGACGGTTCCCGCATGAGCAACGAGTTCACGCACGCGCAGCTCAATCCACCATTGAACGGGGATTTGTTCACGCCCAAGCTGGCGGACGATTTCAAGATCGTCGAGCCGCTGAAAAGATAGGACCGGCTTTGCGCATGGAGGCAATCCGGAGCTGGACGCGCGGGAGAGGCTGGCCAACATCAAAACTTGGTCATTTCCCGCGGGCCGATTTAGAGCGATGCTTGGGACACCGATGAACGACCGCTTGTCTGCCGCGCTCGCCTCGCTGCCGCACGGGCCGGAGTTTCGCTTTGTCGAGCGTTTGCTCCGCCTCGACCCCGGCAAAAACGGCGCCGGGGATTATACCGTGCGCGGCGATGAACCGTTTTTGCGCGGACATTTTCCCGGCCAGCCGCTGATGCCGGGGGTCCTGCTGGTGGAAGCCGCCGCGCAACTGGCGGGGACGGTGGCGCAGAGCGATCCCCAACTCCCGCGACTGGCCGGTCTAAAACTCACGGCCTTGCGCAACGTAAAGATTCTCGGCACCGCTCGTCCGGGCGAGGTGATCCGCCTGGAGGCGAGCGTGACCGGTCGGCTGGGAGGATTGGTGCAGGCGCAAGCCAGTGCTTCCGTGGCCGGCCGGCTAGTATTACAAGCCGAACTAACCTTGAGCGGAGAACAAGGCTGACTGGCGGCCTGGTTCCTCGCCGGGTCACTGAGGCCGAGTCATGGGGCGGCTTCCTCAACGGCAAGCTCGCCCATGCGTCCGAGTTGATAATCCTCGAACGCCTGTTGGATTTCCGCCCGGCTGTTCATCACGAATGGGCCGTGGCCGACAATCGGCTCTGCGATTGGCTCGCCGTCCATCACAAGGAGCTTGGCCTCCGACTTCGCTTTCACGCTGATGCCGTCGCCGCTGCGAGCGAAGATTACCAGGTCGCCTTCGTGTATGCCAGTCCGGCTCGGACCCTCGCGCTCGCCGTTCACGGTCACTTCGCCGCTCAACACGAGAAACAAGGTGGTGTGGCCGTCGGGCAGCGGCAGGTCCGCCGAATTACCGGCGCGCAGGCTCACGTCCCACAGATTGATCGGCGTGAAGGTTTTCGCCGGGCCTCTGCCTCCGCCGTATTCGCCCGCAATGACCCGCACCGTTCCGGCGTCTCGCGGCAGTTCCACGTTTGGAATCTGCGCCTTGAGCAAGGTTTGATAACCGGCTTTCGCGCTCTTGTCCTTCGCGCGCAGGTTCACCCAAAGCTGCACCATCTGGAAAGTGCCGCCTTTGCGCGTGAAGTCTTGCGAGTGGAATTCCTCGTGGACGATGCCGTTGCCAGCCGTCATCCATTGCACGTCACCCGCGCCGATTTTTCCACCGCCGCCGCTCGAATCGCGGTGTTCCAACTCGCCTTGATAGGCCACGGTCACGGTCTCGAAGCCCTTGTGCGGATGTCCGCCCACGCCGCGCTTTTCATTGCCGGGCGGAAATTCATAAGGCGCGGCATAGTCGAGCAGCAGGAACGGACTCAACTCCTGGCCCAGCCCATTGTAATCGAACACGGAGCGCACGGGGAAACCATTGCCGACCCAGTGCATTCCCGAACTCTGATGGATGCGAAGCAGTTTTTTCATAGTTTTTAGTGTGATAAAGTTTGCAGGCGTACCTGTCGGTGTTTTCAACTCTGTTTCACAGATTGAACGGCAAGCCGCCCAGTCAGGAGACGGTCGATGGACCATTTGCCCGCGCCAGAGAGGATCACCACGAGTGCCAGGCCGATGACGAGGAGGTGATACTCGAATCCTTCACCCTTTTGATTGCCAGCCCAGTTCATAAAGAATCCATTCGGGGCGTGACCATGAGAGTGGCCACCAGCATGACGACGGCGATGCCGAACGCAGAAACTCGGCTGAAGAACCCGGTGATGAGTCCGATTGATCCTGCGAATTCCGCGGCGATGGCAAGAAAGGCAAACAGCGCCGGGATATGCAATTGCCCGGTGAAGAAGTTCATCGTACCGCTGAATCCATAGCCTCCGAACAAGCCGAGCGCTTTCTGCGCGCCGTGCGGAAACATTACAAGTCCGAGCGTGAGCCGCGCGATGAGCGGTGTAAAGCTCTCGTTTGTTTTGAACAATGTCAGCAGTGTTTTCATAATTTCGATTCGCATTGAGAGAATGGTTGCATTAAGGGGGTCTGAACCGGTACATTCAGTCGAGCCCACGTCGAAAACTTGCTCGGTTGCCGACCTGCGATTTTATTTGCGAGCGCAATTCGGTCGGACGAATCCGAACCCAAGTAGGTATGCGCTTCGAAGTACCTGAACATCGCCGCGATCTCCGCAGCTCCAGGGAAGAGAGTGGCGAAGACGTCGGCCGGGACCTGCGTGAAGGAGAAGTTGTGACCCTGTCGATTAAGCACGTCGACGATCTCATTGAAGCTCATGAAATCACCGACGAGGGGCAGATACTCGCCATGGCCGGCCTGATCCGGGTGCGCGAACGCTCCAGCGACGATGGTACCGAGTTCGCGAATGTCACCCATGTGAATGCAACGCACACTCGGATCGAGCGGGAGCGCCCAGCCCATGGATCCGTCTGCCTGCTGTTGCGGAGCCATGGCGCCTGCGAGGTTCTGGTAGAAGAACGGCGCGATGACGAACGTATGATTCGCAAACCCCGC
>WNGH01012682.1_pt1 | contig 16544 bp, 12 predicted proteins | sample 5400631 | NCBI WGS metagenome assembly WNGH01 (sample SAMN13153373, study PRJNA577476) | soil metagenome | isolation source: 115 cm soil or saprolite under Garry oak tree replicate 1 | place: USA:California | collected 2016-06-15
CGCTGGTGCAAGTGCAGGAGCGCTACAACGTTCTCTCCAACATGCAAGCGGAAACGTACGAGTACGGCATTCCGCCGATCTATGCCGACCCGCAAGTACTTGATTTCGATGCGTTGGCAAATCAAGTGGCGGAGCCGGCGGCGCATTTTCCGGCCCGCGCGCGCCCGGGCCAGCCGCTCGCGGCGGGGTTTTTCCAGCCGGCCCCGGCGCAAGTTCCTCCGGACATGATTCGCCACCAACAGGATTTGATCGGCCCGGTCGCGCAATTTCTGACCGGCCTCTTTCCCGCGATTTTTGGCGGAAACATGGAGGACGTGAAGACCGCCTCCGGCTACGCGCTCGCACGCGACCAAGCCATGGGCCGGCTCGGCCTCGTGTGGCGAAGGACCAAGCAGTTTTACGCCGATGTCTTGCTGCTCGCGGTGGATTCCTTCCGCAAAAACCGGCCCGAGGACGCGGAGATCCCGCTCCTCGGTCCCGACGGTGTGCTTGACGCACGTTCGATTCGCACCGCGGATTTAAAGGGCAACATCTGCGTGCATCCGGAAGCGGACGAAACGTTTCCGCGATTGAAGTCCCAACAGCGCGGCGTCCTGCAGCAGCTCTTCACCATCAACGACCCCGTACTTCAGCGCGCTCTGACGGAACCCGCGAATCTCGGCTATATCAAAAATGTGCTCGGCTTGGCCGAAATGGTCATACCCGGGGAAGATTCGCGCAACAAACAGTTGCGCGAAATTCAGCAACTGCTCGCAAGCGCGCCAATTGTCGTTAATTTGCCACTCAACACTCACTCCTCTTCTGCATCCCCGCCTGCAGGTGCGCAGCATGCTGCGCCCCTACAATCCGCGCCCCAGGACTCCGGCGTAGGGGCGACCCTTGGGTCGCCCGGTGCAGATGGTGGCGAGATGCCAGGGACGAGTCACCAGTCACATGCCCTGGTGCTCCCATCCGTGCCCGTCGATCAACTGCTCGACGATCACGCCGTCGAATTCGAGGAGTGCAAGCGCTGGGCCAACTCCGAAGCCGGCCAGTCCGCGCGCATGACCAATCCTGCGGGCTTCGCCAACGTCCGCGCGCACACCGAAGCACACCTCCGTGCGATGGCTTCTCTGGACGCGGCCCCTGTCCCTCGGGGAAGTAGTCGGTAAGCCTTTCGTACAATTGACATCTACGGGAGCAAGTAGTCAGATGCTAATTGAAACTGGTGCGGCGGAGGGGAATCGGACCCCTTTCTCCGGGTTAGCAACCCGGTGCTCTCTCCATGTGAGCTACCGCCGCACCTTCTTCTTTTAATCTTGGGGCATCGCCGTGTCTACTGGCCCTGGGAACAAATTATGGCCAGCAGAGCAAGACTGACCCTAAGGGCCAGTCCATTGACCAGCTGACTACAAGTACTACAAAGAACAAGCGAAGTATGGCTGCCCCGAGCAATCGGGGCTTTTTGTTTTGGGGTCAACATGAATCAGCAAATCGCATCAACAACGGCTGGCAACGGTGAGAGCACCCCGCACGATCTCTTTGCGCTCACCGATGAGCAGATCCTCGAGATCGAACCGGAAGCAGAGCCAGACCGTCTCGCACCTGCCGTCATTTCCAGCGAAGCGAGAAATCTCTCTTCCTCCTCGGCCACCGACCAAGCGTCTCAATCCAAGAGAGATTCCTCGTCGCCTTCTGGTGCTCGGAATGACAGGATGGCGCAAATTGCGCCCGACGCCGCGGACAGCAGTCACGAGTCACCAGTCACGAGTCACGTCGCGGCAGAGCAGCCCCCGACGTGGCTGGCAGCACAAATGAAAGATCCCTGGACCGGGGAAGAAGCACGGGAGCTTTGGAATGGCGTGCAACAGGCGAAATCGGAGACGGCGGCGTATCGCGCGGCGTTTGCGACTCCCGAAGATGCGCGCGCACTGAAGGAATTGTATCCCGGGGGCGTTAGCGAAGCGCGCGCCGCGGCAGAACGCGCAAGCCTGCTCGACGATATCGATCAATCCTATTTTGGCGGGGCAGGGAAGTCTGCGCAGGAAATGAGCGCGTCGCGCGCCCAACTCGCGCAACGCATGCTGCGCGAAGATCCCGCCGCATTTCGCGAAATGGTTTTCGCCGGCCTGCGTGCACTCGAAGCTACTGGCCCCCAAGCTGATTCCGGAACCAGTGTAGGGACGCGCTTTAGCGCGACCTCTGCTGCCACGGAGAGGGCTGCTCAAGCTGGTGTCGCCTCGCCACAAAATCAGGGCGGACTGAAGTCCGCCCCTGCAAACTCTTCCACCGAACGTCCTTCGGAAACACAAGCAACTGAGCACGGAGCACGCCTGGCGGCGTACGCCTCGTTTGAAAGGGCCGCCAACGACGAGCTGGAGCGCAGCGTAGGCGGCACGATCGAACGGACCCTGGCGCAAGCTTTACCGAACGCATCGCGCGTGTCAAACGCTTCTGGTGTAGAGGCGCAGCATGCTGCGCCTCTACAAGCGAGACTGAGCGCGGCTATTCGCCAGGACGTCGAAGCAGCCCTAAAGAGCGATCGGCAATTGAGCGAGCAAGTCGCGCAAGTCCTTTCCAGCAAGCGCCTCGACAACGAAACGCGCGCGCAAGTGGTGCGCTTGATCGGCGAACGCGCACAACAACTCGTGCCCGTGGCGGCAAAGCGTGTTTTGAGCGATTGGACGCAGACGACGCTGGCGGCCCATCGCACGCGCGGGGATCGATCCGACGCTGCCTCGGCGAGAAGGGATGTATCGCCGGCTGGCCCTGAGCCTCGAAGGTCGTCCTCGTCGGAGGATTCCTTCGCAATCTCAAGGCGGGAGCATACCCAAGACGCGAATCGCGCCGCCGCGCGCCCCGACTCGCGGCGCGTCGACTACCGCAAGCTGTCCGACGAACAGATCCTCGACCTGTAGCACAGAAATTGCGCATGAGGGATGCCTCTGTAGTCGCGTCGCAAGCCGCGCCTCCATGGGATCGGAGATGACCAGTGCCGCAGACGAACCCACGACATCAAACCGGCGCTAAAGAATCCTTGCTCGACCGCGCCATCGACAAATTCAAGCCGCAACCCGGCCCGCCACCGAAGCCTCACACTCCGCCCGTAGACCAACGCGCGTGGCAGCAATCCGTGGAGCAGACGCACGTCGCCCCTGACTTGACCGTGCGTGAGGTGGGGCTGAGCGTCTTCGGCGAAACTCGCTCGCTGCGCGATAAGCCGAGCTCCACCGAGCCGATCGACGCCGCCCGCCAAAGAGTAGCCCACGCGATGATTAACGACGCGGAGCTATCTCACCGAACGGGCAAGCCTCGCAACGTGGTTCATCCGCCTGTGCAGCCTTCGGAAAAGGTGCTGCGCAGCGCTGATGAGCGCGCCGCCTACGAATCCTCGTTACGCGCTGCACGCGAGGCATATCTCAGCGGCCACGACCCAACCAACGGCGCTACGCATCTTAAGATTCCTGTGACACCAGATCGTTCCAACTGGAAATTCCCTGGCGGAACACCGCAGGGCTTGGCGATAAGCACACAGTCTGGCCCGTATAACAATTCGTTTCCCAACAGGGATGTTCCCTCACACACTGCCTGGATAAACACGTATTTGCCTGATGAGAACGAGAAGAAGATACGAAAGAAACGATGATGTCTGTCCTGGTCCCTGACTAATAGTCCTTCTCGATGAAGATATTCTTGGCCGATTCGATACAGACGGCCTGCATTTCGCCTTTCTTCTCAGGCTCGAGCGGGCAAACTTCAAAATCGGCGAACACGGGAGGGGGAAAAGCCCAATTAATGCCTCTTTCCTTCTTCAAGCGCCGGTTATCAGCCTCATATGCCTTGAGCAACTCAGCGGGCAACTCTGGGCTTTCATCCGCCTCCTCTACTTTCGGCGGAAAGCGCGACGGTCCGCTGAATACGCCAACAATTCGGCGCGTACCAATCTTCCAGAGCCGAAAGTTCGGTGCCCCGCCGTTGTAGACCGCCAGACGGCCGTGCGTCCAGTAGCATAGCGACGCGTTTTCCGGCGTCTTGCAGGGAATCTTGCGCGCGCTGGCACTCAGCGAGGCCTTTGCGGATGGCTTCGCTTGGTCCTGCGAGGCTGTTCCAGGTCGCCCCGCTTCAGGTGCCTGTGGTTCCGTTGAAACGTTGGCGGCCAGTGACGCGGCCAACGCGAACGGGATCAGCGCCGCAATTGAGAGTCTTTGCCTCATGCAGGAAGTATACCATGAGTAAACCGCGGCGTTGCCGAGCGCGGTTCCTGCTCGCGTCACACGTATCTAGTCACGAATCTCGAGTCACCAGTCACGATTCATCAGTCACCAACTTTCCGGCGCCTTCTCAAGAGACGCCTTGCGATTCCGCCTGATGTGTAGCGGCGGGTTTACCCCGCCGCCCCAGCGGCATAAAGCCGCTGCTACATGCCACCGGAACGCAGCAATCCTGTTGACCGCTTTTGCGGTCACCCAGAAATAAGGAGAACAACAGATGCCAGCACAAGCGAACGCGAACGTCGTCGCGTTACAGCTCGAGAAGGTGCGCGACAAAGTGCCCCTGCTCTACGAGCGTGACGACATTTTACTAACTATGATCCAGCAGCGCGGCGATGTGGAGAAAGTTTCCAGCCGCAACATGCGCCTGCCCTTGCAGGTCAACCCCGGCGGCAAGGCCGGCTCGTACAACGCCGACGGCGGCGACCTCGGCCGCGGTTCCGGAACCGCGTATGATGTCGCGCAAGTCTCGCCGATTTTCTTCCGCTTCGCGATTGAAATCACGAAGCTGGTCGAATACGCCACCACCGGCCGCGAACGCGCCATCGAAAACGCCGCCAAGCGCGAAGTGGCCAACGGAATGAAGCAGTTCCGCGCGTTCCTCGACAAGCTGATGCAAACCGCCGGAAACGGCGTGCTCGGCACCATCAACAGCGTCGCCGGCACCACGCTGACGATGAGCGTGCCCAGCGGCGCGGCGCTCGTCTACGTCGGCCAGACGATCCAGGTCTACGACACCACGCTGACCACCAACCGCGGCACTTGCAACGTGACCGCCGCCGATCCCATCAGCCCCACGCAGACCATTACCATTGACGTTCTGCCCAGCGGCACCGTCGCCACCGACGTGATCGTGCACGACGGACTCAGCGGCGCGCAGCCGGTCTCGCTCTTCGGCATCAAGTATCACCAGAACAACGCGACCACCGGCACGTGGCTGAACTTGAACCGCGCGACCTACCCGGTCCAGCTCGCTACTCCGCGCGTCAACGCCGGCAACGCCGCGCTCACCCCCAGCAACGTGCGCCTCGCCATCAACAAGGTCCGCAAAGCCCTGGGCATCAACCACCTGAGCAAACTCATCGCTTACATGGCGGTGGAGCAGGAGCACGCCTGGGAAAACCTCGGCATCACCGTTTCGCAGATCATCAAGGAAGGCGGCGGTGGCAACGGCAACGATCTGGATCTGCTCTTCAGCGGGCGCAAAACCATGAGCGGCATCCCCATCAAGTCCAGCGTCAACGCCGACCAGACCCGCGTGGATTTTCTCGACCTCTCGCATTGGGGTCGCGCCGTGTTGAAGGACATCGACTTCTACGAAGTCAATGGCAACACGGTCTTCCCCATCTACGGTGCCAGCGGCGGCCTCGCGGCGTCGTATATCTTCTATTTTGATTTGGCCATGCAAGTGTGGGATGACAGCCCGCGGTCTGGCGCTTTCATTGACACCCTGGCGCGGCCATCCGGGTACTAAACACACGGGAAGTAAGGGAGGTAAACAAGGTAGAGGAAGTAAAGGATCGGAGCGATTCGGCGCAAAGCGCGAGCGCAGTGCGGCGTCCTCTTTACCTCCTTAACTTCATTAACCTCCTTTACCTCATTTCTGAATGCGAAAAGTTTTCATCGCCGCAATCGTGTTCTTGCTGTGTGGCGGAATTTCTGCGCGCAGGAAGCACGAGCCGCTGATGTTCGTTTTTCTTCGCGTGGACCACGAGCAGGACGTCGCTATCCTTCGGCCCATGATTGCACCGGATATCGGCGTGCAACTCGATTCAGGCTCGCGGGAGCTCAAGCCAGGGGTGGTTCTCCAGTGCGCATCATCCCTGCGCGAACATGACGCCATTGTCGAAACCAAAATCGCTAAGGTGACTGACCTGATCCTCGATTGCGGCAACCACAAATTTGTCGTGAAATCTATCGATTTCAATCCGCGTGGAAAATGATTCTCGTCATCCGCGAAACGCACGACGCGCCGGACGATGTGGCGCACCGGCTGTCCCGTGCCGGTGGGACCAATCGTTTTGGCGAGGCAAATTATCGGGCCGTGTGGGGGTGGAATCGCCTCGGGTGGATCGGCGGGAAGTTCGAGGAGCGCGATCCCTCCACGGGCTCGCTCTTGCGCGAAGTCGTCGAACTGCGCCAGGAACCGAAATATCCCGCAGTGAACCGCTGGCACATCGAGAAATGGCTTCCGTCGGAATTGTACGGCTCACCACGGCAGTGGTACGCGCAAACGGTCGAACGTGAAAATGGAGTAAGCATTCCTGCGCTGGGACCGTATCCTTCGCGCGGGGAGTACGAGCATTGCTTCACGCTGGAGGGGCCGCGCGGCGAATTCGTTCAACTTACGCCCACGATCGCGGAGCACATTGCCGGGGCCATTGAGTGGTCGCGGAATGCTCCGCGAGCCAAACGCCGCGCGGAATTGTACGGCCGCAAGAGCAGGGAAGAGCGCCGCTACGAAAACTGGGCGTTCGATGTCTTGGACGATTCCGTCCCCGCGTTCCACAAACAGCCCTTCGTGACGGTGGTTTAACTCATGAACCGATTTGAACTTTGGCTCAAAGGCATTTTGGCCGCGGCCATCAGCGGGGCAGCCGGTGGGGTGCTCACGGGTCTTGCGGCCGTGGGCATCGATCCGCAGCATTTCAACTTGCAGTCGGGCATCGGAGCAACGCTGCGCATCGCCGCCGCGGCAGCGCTGATCAACGCCGTGATCGGCGTCGCCGCGTATTTGCAAAAGTCGCCGTTACCACAAGAATGATTTGAGTGGGACAGACATTCCTGTCTGTCCCCGTTTAACTCCAAGCAAGGAATAAAGCGACAGGCAAGAATGCCTGTCCTACTAGGATTCTCCATGCCAGTCGTTGGCTCATCCGCATACAACACAGCCGGGCAAATCACTTCGCTGGTGCGCTCGCTCTTGAACGATGCCCAGGGCAACCTGTTCACGGACACGGTGCTTCTCCCGTACGCCAACTCCGCGTACCGCAAACTGCAGCGCGCCATCGGCAACGCCGGCGGTGGCGGATTCATTCAGGATGATGCGCTGCTGGTTGTGACCGCGATCACGCAAGCGGACACGTCGCTCCAGGTTTCCATCACCGATGCCACCACCCCGCCGAACCAGCTCCCGACCGATCTGCTCGTGCCCGTGAAGATCTGGGAGCGCCCCAACGGCTCGACGGACGATTTTCTCGAAATGGTGGACCTCTCGCAACACGGTGGACTCCCCTCTCGCGTTCAGGACGTGACACTCAGCGTCTGGGAATGGCGCGCCGACGGCCTCTATTTTCTTGGCGCCACCCAGGACACGCAGATTCGCCTGCGTTACTTGAAGGCTTATCCGGATTTCACGGACGCGACGTCGCCTGTGCTGGTGCGCAATTCGCAGGAAGCCGTTGCTTACGCCACGGCGGCTCTGGCAGGTTGGGCGCGCGGCAGCCCGCTCGCGGAAAAGTGGGACGCCGCCGCCGCCGATGCCATCGAGGATCTCATCACGGCAGCGGTTCGCCGCGAGCAGCAATCCTCGCGCCGCCGGAGGCCATTCTCCGCCCGCAGCGGTTACACGCCGTTCTGATCATGCTGTAGCTCAGGCCTTTAGGCCTGAGGATTTTTCTTCTGCGCACGAATCAGCAATTACAAATGCGAAGGCCTCACCCCTGAAGGGGTGAGCTACAACTTTAAGGAGCACTCATGCCAATTTCACTCAGGTGGCGGACAAACTGCCCTCCACGCAAATTGTCCAAGCCTTCGCCGAATCGCAGAACGGCAACAATGGCTATTACGTTCCGGTGCAAGGAAGCGGGCTGAACAATTGGAAGTTGAAGGCCTTTCTCGGTGGTGGCACAGAAGTTACCGCCGGCGCCTACCCTGCCAGCGTGACTACCGACATCGTCCAGCTCGCCATCACCGCCCGCAAACTGTTGTAGCCCGTCTCTCATCGACGAATCCAAAAACATTTTGAGGCGACCGATGATACGATCAAAAATCGCGATGGGGTTTCTCTGGGCATTGCTGGCGCTCGTTTTGCACGTTGTGCCAGGTGCGGTTGGGCCGGCGTGCGCGCAAGGCTCGCGTAAGGACGATATCGTTTTCAATTCGCGCGGCATTCCGCTTGCCGGAGCCACGGTGCGCGTTTGCGCTATGCCGGCCAGCGGCCAGCCCTGCACTCCGTTGGCGTTGATTTATTCGGACGCGGCGCTAACCCAAGCGCTCGCGAATCCCACTACCTCTGACGGCCTGGGCAACTATTTCTTCTACGCCGCGCCGGGCAAATATGAGATCGAAATCTCCGGTCCCTCGATCACCACGAAACAAATCCCCAACGTCATCCTGCCGAACGATCCCGCTTCGCCGGCGTTTTCCGGCGCCGTCAGCGCGTTCTCCCTCAATCTCAGTGGCAACCTCACTGTGAATGGCAGCACCACGGTCATCGGAAATCTCGCCAGCGGGAGCCTGAATCTTTCCAACCAATCCACGCCACCAGGCGCTGCGGGAACAGGAACAGTCAACGTTTATACAAAAACCACGGACAAGCGGCTCTACTACAAGGACGAAAGCGGAACGGAGGTCGGCCCGCTGGGCCCCGGGACTGGCGCGCAAACCAACTCCGTCAACACCTTCACCGCCAACCAGAACTTCGACAACGGGATGCACATCAAGGGTCCCGATCCTTACTCCGACATCACGCGGTACGGGAAGTTTGCAACGTACTCGAGTACTACGGCGAATACAACGAGTGGCCAGCCAACTGTCGCGGTAGCCAGCGCGCAGAGCTTCCAGAACGGCGAATACGTCACCGTCTTCAATGCTGGCCCTTCATGCTCACTCGCCACTCCCGCAGCGCCAACCGTGACGCCTTCCTCGAACGCTGGCGGTCTGAACGCCGTAGCCGCCGGGACTGGCGCAAGCAGTTTCAATTACCAGGTCGTGGCCGCTGACAAGTTCGGCTGCTACACGCCTGCGTCACCTTCGACTTCGATCTCCACTGGCACTACGCTTGGAATGCAGACCATCGCCATCTCCACGATGGTCCGCTCGGGCACTACCGTCACTGTCACAACTGCGGCGGCGCATCCCTTCGTGGCGGGCTCGGAAGTATTCATCCAATACTTCAATGGGAATACGGACCTTACGTTCAACGGCTGGTTTATCGTCGCAACCGCGCAGGACAACACGCATTTCACTTTTCTTGGCGGCTTCGACACCGCGCTCGGCGCCACCACTTCCGACACGGGTGGCACAGTCATCGGATTCAACGTTAATCGTTTGACGGGCTACACGGTCGCCAACGCGTGGAAGTATTACATCTATGGCCGTACGGGGGGAACGTTCACGCTCCTGGGCCAGACTACAGAGAATTTCTGGGACGATTTCGGCTCCCCTATGAACGACAACAAGACCTTCCCGCCGTTCATTCCCACCACGCCTCCAGTCTCAGGCGCCAATGACCATCTGACCGCGAAGATTAGTTCCGGCGGCGGAACAACGACGCTCACCCTGGCCGCGAATGCCGGGGCATCCGTGACCGGGAAGTCCATCGTCAGCGACGATGGCCCGGTGCTGGCGGCAGCGTGCGCTTCGTTTGCCAATCCCTGCTACATCCCGCTTTCGGCCGGGGCTCGCGTCAGCTCCTATACGCAAATCCCGCACAACGCCCGCATGATTGTGGCCGGTGGCGTTACGCTGGACGACACAATCGAACTCGCGGGCTCCGTAAAAATTGAGGGCTGGACTGGCCCTTCCCAAGCTTCATTCGCCTGGGAAGGAAATGGTGCTGGTTTTGGTTCCACTAAAGCCTACCCGCTTTTCGTGCTTGCGGGGGTCCAACCCATCTTTAGCCACGTGGACATCAACTGTCAGGCGGCTAACGGCTGTCTCGGCATCTACGACACTGGCGTGACCAACTTCACGATGGACAACAGCGTGATTGCTTCCGGGGGCGGCAACACCACGGACTATCTCGGCATGCACGCTATTTTCCAAGGGCATGGCTTCAGCTTCCGCTTCGACAAGGACACCTTCAGCACCGGCTCGCCAGGAGCCAACACCGGCGCAAGCGTGGGCTTCTCTCCGATTCCTACCGTCGTGTTCAAGAATCAAGGGGGAGCCGCAGGCTTCCCGACCGCGAATTGGGCGATAACACGTTCTTGGCTTGTTGGCCGTTCGTCGTTCGATCAGGATTGGGTGACTAACTCCTCTGGCATCAACTGGATGATTGCCAAGGACATTCAAACGCAGAACTCGTTTCTCCCGCCGTTCATGATTACCGGCGTCAACGTCACTGCTGGAGTCACTGGGCATGTGGATTTTGAGGATATTACTCCTGCCGACTTCCCGACTGCGGTCCTGGCGAACCTTGTCGGAGGCGCGGGGACGGCTGGCCTGTGGCTCAAGCAGGTCACTTGCTCGCAAGGCGGCAATCTCATCACCACCGGCGCACAGTTCATGGGTGCGCAGGTCTACGATGTTTGCCATTTCGGGCAGAACTCCAATTTCATAGCCGGGAGCTATTTCGCCAACAACGCAGTTGGCGTATCTGGAGCCGGGAGTATTGGTTATCTAACGCTAGCGCCCACCGCTCCTACCCTAGCCGCTCTTACGGGAACCAATCTTTCTACCGGTGCACACACAGTCAAGCTTGCGTGGTTCGACGCTAATGGAAATGTATCGGCACAAGGCGCATCGGCACCCATCACTCTCTCTAGTGGCAATCAGAATGTCTCGGTTACACCTCCTACGGCGCCTCCCGGTGCAGTTGGCTATTACGGAATTTTTGATGGCTTGCAGATCGCTAATGGTCCGAACTGCAACTTCATCGCGGTCACGCCAGCAACGGCGGTCTCAACTGCTTGGCAAACTGGCAACTGCGGAGGCCCTTCAAATAGTAGTCCCTTTGGCAATGGCGCGGCGCAAGCATCGATTAGCTCCAATGGAATGCAGGCGCAGGCGCTCGTCCTGACAGGCGGCTTCAAAGACACGCTGAGCGGCAACTTCACAGCCAACCGCGCAGCAACTCTGCCGGACAATACCGGCATCGTGCCGGTGACGAGCTACGTGAACAGCGCCTACGACAATGCCGCGCGTGCGAACGGCACGATCGGCTCGAACTGGGCCGTTCAGCAGAACGGTCTGAACATTGCTTCCAACCAGATTCAAGGAACAACCGGCGGCGGTTCCAACACCGCCTTCTGGAACGCCAACGCCTTCTCCCCGGTTCAATTCGCGCAGGCCACCATCACCGCGCTCAACGGCGCCACCGATTTTCCCGGCGTTACCGCTCTCGCTTCCGGAACGGGATCGAGCTCGAATTATTACGACTGCGTGGAGAACAGCACCACGATTTTTCTGCAGCGCGTCGTCAATGCCGGAACAACCAACTTGACCAGCACTGCTTCCAGCGGCGCGGTTGGCGACCTCTTGCGCCTGGAGGTCGGCCCCGGCGGCGCCCTAGCGTGTTTCAAAAATGGCGTCTCCACGCTGACTGCCACGGATACGCAAATCACTTCCGGTTCGCCAGGATTGCTCATTTCCGGCAACGTCGCCACCGAGAAAAACTGGAGCGGCGGAAATCTGCACCCGCTCGCACAGCTCGATACCGAACAGGACTGGACAAGGGCGCAGCATTTCACCCAGGGCGTTGCCTTTGGAACGGAATCCTTCACCGCCAGCCCGCGGGCCGAACAGAACATATTCCTGCCGGGTGCGCTGACATCCACCTGGACCGGCGCGACCTGGACGAACGATAAAGCCCTCACTATCACGCGTGTTCAGGTGCAGGCCAAGACCGCGCCGGCCGGCTGTACCACCAATGCCATCGTGCGCTTGACCGACGGCACAACGCCTGTGAACGTCTCTATCTCCGCCGCGGCAAACGACAGCGGCGCGATCTCGCAGAATTACCCGGCAGGCTCATCGCTGCAGGTCTTGGTGCAAACCGCTGCGGCCGGCTGCACCACCAGCCCCGCAGACGCCAATGTCACCGTCCAATACCGCATGCAGTAGGGTGCGGCAGGGTTCCGAGCTCGCTCGCTGTGGAAACTTCAGCCAGGTCACTGCCTGGCAAGCGCGATAATGGTAACTTGCGTTTTATCGTCGTGGAAGATAGTTCTCGCCCGCGGGCCCTTCAATCCTGGATCGCTCGCTGGAATAAAAACAAAATAGTCGTAGTCAGCAGGCACCAAAGAGTTGGGGGTTTCCCAAAAGTACGAGCGATCTTTGATGTCGTAGGGCAGCAGCCAGTCTGCCCCATACCGGCGGCGGTAGAAGTTCACGCTGACGATTATGGCCGCAAGCAGCAAGCCCGCGCCTTTCAGGAGCGGGGAGGGGAATCGAGACGAAATCTCTCGAGCCGCCAGCATTCCTCCGATCGTGAAGAGCGGAATGACGAAAAGACAGTACCGGCTAAACGGGTAATTCACCTTGATCAGGAAGTGCAGCGCTACTGTCAAAACAACGCTGGTCACAGCCGTTCCCGCGAAGATCCGGCACCGCGCCTGCTGAACTTTGTGGGATTCCTCGTCGGCGCGGAGAGCTAGCAGCAAGCCGATCAGAGTCATGCAAAAAAGAAGAGGAAAGATGACGGATACACCCAGGTCCGTTGCGCGTTCCTGCCAACTGCCTGCCGGTGCGGCAATTGCGCCCACGTCGTTGAACAGATCCTCCGTCCATCGGTATAGAAACGAGGCATTGAAAATGTCTCGTATGGCGTCCGATGCTTTGGCCAATTGAATTTTGGATTGCGCGAGGCGCGCTTGAATCAAAAATGGCCAGAGAATACAGAAGCCAACCACAATTCCGGGGAAAATGAAATACATCGCAAAATCGCGAACTTTGCGGTCCTGGAACCATAACACGCCTGCAGGTCTGCCCAATGCCGCAAGCGTGAAGCAAAGCGCCATGCATGTTGCGGGAACTATATTTGTGAAATTCGCCGCCACGGCAAGAGCTAGGGCAATGGAGGCGGTGGCAGAGCCCCAGCGCCAATTCTTGTCTTCACGATCAAATTTTCCCTGCCCAGCCAGACGGGCAAAGCAGTACATGGCCACTACCAGGCCGGCTAACCCAAGACTATACCCTCGGGCAGCCGCCATGAAGTCCATGACCTGCGGATTCAGGACCATCAGCGCCGTGGAGACTAGCAACACCAGGCCATCACCAAAGAGCTTCCGGCACAGCAGATAAACAGCGGTTAGATAGACTGCGGCGCCGAAAAGTGTGGGAATCCGAAGCGTGAATTCGGATACGCCGAATGCTTTCACAATCGGCTTTGCGAGCAGCGTTTGCAGGATGTGGTTTGCAGCATTGAAGCGCAGTACGTTGTAGACGCCCTGGTCAAGGAACCACTCGTAGGTTAATGCTTCATCGTGCGCGATGGGTTGCGTCTTCGCGCGATAAACTGCGACGCCAAATACAAAAAGCAATATCGCGATGGACACGACACACGCAAGCAAGGCGCTGGTCTTCATGCGGATTGTTTGTCGGGCCACGGCATACGGCAAGGAGTCATACGAAGTAAGCACTCCCAAGCAAAACTGGACGAAATGATACCGCGAGTGGGCCGCGGCTGAGTAGGCCCGAATGGTTTGAGCAAATGTGACGCGTTCAGGAACGCAGAAACGGGCACCGCTCAGACGTTCCGCATTTCCACGGAAGAGTGGCTGCCGCGCCACCGAACTCAGGTCTGCTATACTCCTGCCCGATGCGGCAAGAATTGCACTGGCCAGACAGCCTTGCGCAGATTTTCTTCTGTGTGTGGCTTGTCGCCGCGCAGATCTGGTACTACCTGCAATTTAAGACCTTGCTCGCACCACCCGCGAAGGCGCTCTTGCGAAGCGTATGGCGCTGATTGTCTCTCTCGCCGTTCTCCTTTGTACCGGGGTCTTCTGCTTTCTCATGGCGGCGTTTGGGCAACGTGTTCTGCGCCGGGCCCGGGTCGACCTCGAAAATAACGGCGAGCGAATTCTGGTTAGCATTGCGGTCGGCGTAATTGCTTTCGAGGCCGCGGTCGCGATCCTTCTGCCGCTTGGTTATCTGAAGCCCAGCTTGCTGGTTGTACTTCTCGCGATTGCTGTTGCGGGAATATCGGAATACCGTCCCATTCTGCGGAACACGGCCGCTCTGCTGCGGTCGTCCCTTATGGCGAGGTCGCGCGGCGAGCGGTTTCTGCTGGCGATCGTTGCTCTTGTGCTACTTTTCGAGGGCCTCGCCGCCATGGCGCCTTTGACCGGATCGGACGCGTTACACTATCACTTTGCTTCGCCGCTGCTCGTTCTGCGCTATGGGTTTCATCCGGACTCTTTTCTTTCTCACAGCTTCCTCGCCGGGCAAGGACATCTGCTAATCCTTGCGGGGTTGGCGGCAGGCACCGACAAGTTCGCACTCGCCTTGCTCTTTCTTGGGGGCGCGCTCGCCGCCGCGACCACATCATGCGTCGCGCGCAAATGGGTGTCGCGGCCGTGGGCTTGGCTGGCGGCTCTGGTGTTTCTTCTCTCACCCGTTGTTTTCTGGCAGATCACCGCGTCCGGATCGCCAGACATCTGGATGGCATTTTTCACGGCGACGGCTGTGCTGGTCATTGCCCGCGCGAGGAGTAATTCACAAGCAGCCCTGGCCGCGATTGCCGGTTTGCTGGCGGGCGCAGTTGCGGGAACGAAGTATACGGGCTGCATTGTCGCGGGAAGCCTGCTGGCCGCCTTTCTTTGGGAGGCGCGCTCCTTGCGTCGAGTGGCCATCTTTTGCGCCAGCGCTTTCGCATCGGGCATCTGGCCGTACCTGCGGAATTGGGCATGGACCGGCGACCCTTTCTTTCCGTTTGCATTGCGCTGGTTTTCGCCAGGGCGGATAAACAGCTACACGCTCACGTCATTGCTCGCCGACACGGGAGCGACCGGGCACACGACCATCTGGCAGCTCGCGAAGTTTCCTTTTCTTGCCTCGATCGATCCTGAGCATTTTGGATTCTGGCAATTTTTCGGTCCGTTGTGCTTGATCTTCGCGCCTTTGATCGTGCTGGCGGTGCGAAACACATCATTGTGGCGCACGGCAATCCTTGTCTGGCTGGCGAGCAGCATCGCCATCGGCGCGAGCTCGGGAATGACGCGATTCCTTTTGCCTGTTCTGCCTGTTGCGCTTGTGGCCGCGATAGCAGGCGTGGCTGCGTTGTCCAAAATGAAATGGCGCATCGCCAGAAGCATCTCGGTAGCCAGCATCGCAGTTTTCTTGCTGCTGAGCGCCGGCGGCTTTGCGATCTACGCGGGGCCCGCGTTGGCTGCTGCAGCGGGCCTCACCAGCAGCGAAGATTATCTTCGCGGGCGCTCGCCGGACTATGCCGTAACCGAATTTGTGAACCAAACCCTCGCGGGAAGGGACAGCGAGGGAAACGCGCTCGTTTTTTTTCGCCACGTTTATTATTTGCGGATTCCTTTTCTCTACGGCGATCCCCAGGCGAGCTGGGCTATTGATCCAGCCCGGCTCTCGACGCCGGAATCCTGGCGTGAATTTTTCCGGCAGAACCGCATCCACTGGGTGGTGCGCTCCCCGGAGTATCCGAAAGACATCGCGGCGCCGCTGGAGCAACTCGAACACAGCGGCTCTCTTACTCCCATCGCACACCAGAACGTCTCCACATTTGATGGCATGCGCATCCTGGGGATCCGCAAGACAGTGACCGCAGTCGTTTTTCAGGTGAGTGATTAACAGTTCCAGGGCAGAGGATAGGTCTGCCTGCCATTCCAAATAAATTCGAGAGTGAGGTGTGCTGTGGAAACGCAGTCAGAAGTAGCGTTGCTGGTGAATATCTCTGCCGAGAAGTGGCCGCCGCGCCACCGCACGTATTTCGGTTCGCTGGAGGTGCGTTCGCCGGAGCCCGGCCAATCGTACGCCATCACACCAATCCGCGGATGCACCGGCGTGATCGACATGGGCGACAAGCGCACTATGGATTACCGCATCACCGCGCGTGAAATCGCCGAAGACGTCGCGCGCGAAATCAACAGCGATTCGGGCGAGGGAAGTTTTCACGGAGTTTTCGTCGCCGCGGGCCAGGCGCCGACGGAAACGGAGCTGGCCGACGCGCGTCGCCGCCTCGAGGAATTTCAGCGCCGCCTGGTCGCCGCAGCCGATCTTGAATGGGAACGCACCAAGAATCCCATGTTCATCACCGACCTGGAGCGCCGGGCCGCGCGCCAGCTCGGCCTGGAAAAGCCCTGGCTCTATGATCCGAAGCCGATGGCCGAGTGTCCCGTCTGCGCGGAAAAGATCAAGCATGGTGTGGCCGTGTGCCGCTCTTGC
>WNGH01008264.1_pt1 | contig 16535 bp, 8 predicted proteins | sample 5400631 | NCBI WGS metagenome assembly WNGH01 (sample SAMN13153373, study PRJNA577476) | soil metagenome | isolation source: 115 cm soil or saprolite under Garry oak tree replicate 1 | place: USA:California | collected 2016-06-15
CAAAGGGCGCGACATGCACTTTCGCCGGATCTGCACCATAGTCCTCGATAGCCGACCGTGCTGCCCATGCTGAGGAGTAAATCACCGCGCTGGCTTTCTTAAGCGCCAGAGCTTGAAGGGTATTCATCTCGTAGATCGACCTTGCCAGAAGATTTGAAAAATCAAAATTATAGTCAAACAGCAATCCATATGTGGCATCTTCTACGAGCACAATCGGGATGTTTGTCTCTAAAAAGGCTATGTCTGTGACGCCCGTTGGGGCAACGATCACATCGAAAGACTGGCCTACTAGCCTTTGAGCAGCGACCTTTGCATACCTATTAGCCAACAAAAAGCTGCAATGGTACCTAAATTTCTTTCTAAAGAAGGCCTGTGAAATTTTATTTATGACTTTTCCAACTAACATCTCCCTAAAACGAGGTATTGGACCAAGATGGAATACTTCCCCGCAGTACTTCTCAAGTGTACGAGCTATATAGTAAACAGTGCCCGACCATGATCGTCTATCATGTGTATCATATGCATGCAAAAGTGCTATTTTCATCCTACTATACCTCCATTATTACTACTTTTTTCTTCATTTATAGGTACTATTTGTCCTAGCTGTGCCAGTGAGATTTGTTGCATTGATTGTCGTCGATTCGTTGGAAGCTTCACCGTTATTGCTAGCCCGTCTTCGAGATTACTGCTGTTTTCTTCGTTCATAGGTACTATTTGTCCTAACTGTGCCAGTGAGATTTGTTGCATTGATTGTCGTCGATTCGTTGGAAGCTTCACCGTTATTGCTAGCCCGTCTTCGAGCAATACGCCAGCATAATAAGGTGGCTGAGGATTCTCGGCCAGGTCATTTGTGCTCCGACTGGAGGTTGGCTGGGCTTTCTGTCGTATTGCACGATATACTGCCTGGTAGTCTTCTCGTGGGATGACGCCAATGAGCACGGATACTCCAACATAGACAAGCATTGCAATTGGTAGAATGATAAAAATATGTAAGGTATGCAGAGGTAGAATCGCCAGGGCCATCACCAGGCTCGCAATGAGAGCTTTGAGCGCAACTCGTAGGCTCCCAAAGGGCAGCAGGTTGCGAGGTATAAAGACGACGAAGATACAGCAGATCAGCACCTCGGTAAGTGTAGAAGCGATCGCTGCACCGATATGCTGATAGAGCAGTATCAAGATGAAGTTGAGTCCTAGATTGAAGGCCAGAGCGATTGCCGAGATGATCGGAAGCTTGCGATCTTGTTTCTTGCTCAGAATGATGCTGCTCAAGGCATAACTAACGTAGGCAAAAACCACACCAGGAGCAACCGCCTGGAGCACAGGAATGCTATGCACAAATTCGTTTCGCTCATAGAGAAAGCGAATGATGTTGGGCGCGGCGACTATCATTGCTGTCGCAATAGGAATCCCACAAAAGAGCAAGAAATTCACCGATTTCTCAGCTGCCAGTTTCAGATCTGCATCCGAGACAAGCGAGAGCTTCGAGAAGATGGGAGACATAATGGTCGTTATCACGATAGCCGGTAAAAAGCTCATCGTATCAAACAGGCGATTCGCTGCACCATACCAACCTACTACAGCGCTGTTGGTCATCAGGGAGAGGAGCACCGTATCGATGCTGGCATAGCTCGTCAGGAGCATTCCATTGATGAAGAATGGTATATTCTTACGGACTATGATACGGATAAGCGCGAGGTCAACAGCGAATTTGGCTCTTACCAGGCGGAAGAACCAGACTGCTTGCCATACTCCATTGATGAGAGATCCAATCACTAGCACCGCAGCCATTGTCTGTACTCCTGCTCCAGCACTGAGTAAGAGTATGCCAATGAGGGCAGATAGCCCCTTTTCAAGAATATTGCCAACAACTGGGAAAATCGCGCGTTCTAAGGCATAGTGCTGCGATGCAAATGTGCTTGCCAGTGCATTGCAGAGTAAATCAAAGCCACATATCGCCACGAGAATGCGTACTCCTGGACTATAGCCGAGCAGCCAGGAAGCAAGGAGAACCAGAGCGTAAATGATAAACCAGGTACCTAGCCTGATGAGGAGCATGTTTGAAAGGTAGGCTGCAGCCTTCTCCGGTTTTTGTGCCACGTCACGTATAGTCTGCCTATCAAAGCCAGAGTTAACGGGGAATCCTATCAGAGCGATAAAATTAACGGCAAAATAGAGTTCGCCGAACTTAAAGGCGCCCAGGAAGTGCCCATAAGCAATGGTTAGCAGTAATGTCGATGTCCAATTTACTGCCTGCCCCAGGAATGAGATAATGGCATTATTGATGACTCGACGGAGTCTGTTCATGCTTCAGGGCCTTTCCAGGGGCGGCGTATTTCGGTATGGCCGGGTTGCTTTGGGCATAGATGAAAGGAGAAGGCTTTTCCCCGTCAGCAGGCCGTCTGCCGATTTACCCACAACGATGTCTGTTGTCTCGTTCAACGGCTCGTGCAAGGTTTTGCCTCCCACCCTCTCTCGGTTGTCCTTCGTCTGCTCGACCGCCACCGATGATCCCCGAACTTCTAACTGTTCGCTCGCTACAAGTATGGCCAGGAGCATAAAAAGTGTCTGTGTGATACCGGGATAGGTAAAATAGAGAGACGACACGTTCATGAGGTTAATAGCCACCAGGATAGCCAGTGTTGCGATAGCTACTGTGCGGACGAGACCATTGCTCTTATTTTTAATCCAACGCCAGCAGGTGGCCATCATTACTCCCATCAGCAGAAAATAACTGAATAAGTAGGGCAGACCGCCCCTGAGTAGCAGACCCAAATACTGCGTCTCCTCGGTTGGCCAGAGAGTGAGCGCAAGTGGCGCAGGACCGGCCCCAAACAGTAGGTGCTGGCTGATAGCTGGTAAAAATATTTCTTTCCAGAGCATGATTCTATAGCTAAATGTTGGAAACAACCCCTGACCTGTCCCTCCCAGCCAATCAGCGAGCCGGACTGAAATGAAAGATTGGAAGACAAGCGCTGACAAGGCGATACCAACTAGAGCAATAATTATCCACTTAGGCAAGCGCCGGAACAATATAAGGACGACAGCCGCACCGACAGCCAACCCAACATAGCCAGCGAAAGTACCGGTTAGGAGCAAGGCCATGCTGTCTAAAAGCAGTGTAGTTACCAGGAGCAGCGGAGAAATTTTCAGTCTTTTCTGGACGGTGCTGCAGGCCAGGACCACGATTAAAGTGGCAGTCAGGTAAGATGCCAGGGCAGTATAGCCCTCCATGGTAGAAGTGATCCGCGCCTCAGAAAGAGGACCAGTATATTTCCACGCAATAGGTGGGTAATAAGTTTGAATGAATGTGTGGACGGGAGTTACGAACTTCTCTGCAATCCCAATGATTGAGACAGCGATGCTTGCTACAAAGCTCAACTTCAGAGCGATTGCTATCTGCCTTTCTGAGGTGATAGTTGCCACCACAATACGGTATACTAAGTAATACTGAAGCGGGCCTAGCAAGGTTTGAAGGGGTGTTCCTGTGCCGAAAGGACCGCGACTGTTCAGATCTAGATGTTCACCGCGATAGTAAAGGGCTAGCAGTGGGAAGACAGCCTCGGATAGAAAAAAGAGTCCAAAAGCCAGGTCGATAGCCGTCAGGCGATTTTTGCCCAGAGGACCTGGCCTGGCCAGCAGAAAAAGCATAAATCCAAGCACGAGCAGCGCCTGCCCTAAGCGCAGAACTGGCACTACGGCTCCTCGAGCCAGTCCATCAGTGAGAGGCAGTATTAAGACCAGCCCATACACAATCATTACTGGTCGAGACACAACAAGTACTAGTAGCAAGAGCACCAGGGCGCTCGCCATGCCCAGGAGGGGGTTGAAGCCAGTTAAACCAACTAGCATTACTGTCAACACTATCCCAACTACCAGGGTAGGCCGAATGTTATCCATGGGACTGGCTAACGAATTATTCCAATGTTGGACCTTATTGGCGTTTTCCATTTTTAATTCCACTCATTATCAAGGAATCTGGTTTTGCCACTTGCCTATTATGCTTTGCCTATTTTCCACTTTCAGTTATCCACCAACTTCATGCTATCCACTTTTCCTGCCGTCAAGTCTCTCTGTCAGAGTTTGTGTTTCTGGCTGTAGATAGACAGATGTTGTCTTTACTGTGTTCTTGTCAGATACGTCTGACTGAGATTGCATGTCTACCTCCATAGGATGAACGGATTCTATCTTTACCGTGTTGTCAAGGAAGTCTTGTTGGGGTTGTGTCTTTGGCTTCTTCATGATATCCGGTGTGACGAGAGTGGTGTTGTGTCCATTTTTTCTACTATGACTATTGCTGCCGGTCTGCTCTTGAGCGGCATAGTAGTAGGAATAGATCGCGTTATCGCGGCTACGACGCTGCCTATTGACAACACAGCCAAGGGCGTTGGCCCCAGCCTGCTCCAGTGTTGCTTTCAGCTGCTTGAGATGTCCCTTATTGGCACGGGTAATATCGACCACGACAAGCGTGCCATCAATCTTTGATGCCAGAATGCTGGCATCTGACAAACCGAGTAAAGGAGGAGCATCGAAGACGACCACCTCGGCCCCACTACTGGCAAGCGCTGTCAAGAGATGCAGCAGCGCCTTTGAGTCAAGTAGCTCCGGAGGATTAGGTGGCAGTGGCCCAGAAGGCATAACGCAAAGGTTTGGAATGTCTGTAGCGTGGATAAAGGGATCAAGAGATGGTGTCCTGGTAACGTCGGGTATACTTGATGGCAGCGGGTGGGGCTGGTAAGCAGACGCATTAGCGTAGGACGGCATGCTAAATGCCAGGATGGCATTGCTGAAGCCCATTGTTTGAGCAGGGAGGCCAAATTGATCATGCTGTCTTGGCCGGCGCAGGTCGGCGTCGATAAGGAGGATATTTTTACCCGCCCTGGCCATAAAAATGGCCAGATTGGCCGCGACAACACTCTTGCCATCGCGAGGCGAGGCACTTGTGACTATCAGGGTACGCAGCGGCCTATCTATCGCTAAGAAGCCAATATTCGTACGCAAAATGCGATAGGGCTCGACATTGGCGTTGCGCCCGGTTGGATTAATCACATCCTCTTTAGGCTCTGCTTGCAAGATTGTAGCCAGAACGGGCAAGCCCAGTTGCTGGGTGAGAGCCTCAGGAGTGCGAACATGTGTGTCTAATTGCTCAAACAGCAGTGCTAGCAATATTCCCAACAGCAAGCCGGTAAATAGGCCAATACCAGTATTGAGGAGCTTATTGGGTTGCACAGGCAGTAAGGCAGGCTGTGCAGGTTGAGTAATGCGTAGGAAACTGCCATTCTGTGCCTGTGTCAACTCAAGTTGGGCTTGTGCGGCCTGCACCAGACTATAGTGCTGCTGCAAGCTATCCCGTTGCGCTTTCAGACTATTTATCCTGGCTGTATTTCCTTGTCCTGCTTGCAATGTGGCTATTTGGGCTGAGATAGCGTCAATTTGCTGTTGCGTTTGCTGGAGGTCTTGCTGCATCTGTTGCTGTGCCTGAACGTTGCCTTGCTGAGTCAACTGAGTTTGCTGTTTGATCAACGTCGCAGCGATATCGTTTGCGATCGCTGCCGCCCTTGTCGGACTCGGGTCCTGTACATCGATCGCAAAAAGCTGTGTATTGGTCTTAGGTGTCGTCGTCACTTCTTTCGAGAGCTGCTCGATCGAGAGCCCCGGGTAGTGTGAGGCGACCTCACGCAGTACTGGATCGCTGACCGCTAACTCTGCCTCTGTTTCAACCAGCTGATCGCTTGCAAGCAGACTATTGTAATCTGACTGATTGATATTCGAATGAATAGTAATCTGTACAAGTGCTGTCGATTGATAGATTGGCGTCATCAGTCTGCTGCCAATATATGCCGCTACCCCTAATAGTACGATGCAGATTACTATGAGCTTCCATCGTTTTACGAGCTTAACCAAGTATTGTGCAAGCGTTATATCCTGTTTTTCTTCGCTTTTTATCATCGTTCTCCTCTCCCGAAGTATGTATCGTTCCTTGACAGTGCAAGGGTATGCTCTTCGTTGTTGACAATAGCCGCTGGCAACGACTCAACCATCTGGTAGACACGCGCCTGGCCGAGCAACTGTCGCGCACGCTGCAAGCTCTGCACAACACCTGGCGGCCGTTTATGCAAGCCATGGGCGTCAGAAGCAATACAATGAATCAGCCCTTCCTTGAGCAAGCTTTCAGCAGTGCGGCGAGCCGTATTTCCCTGCATCCCGATGAGGCTACTTGCCATCATTTGGGCCAGTACCCCTTGCTGAAGCAAAGCAGTGAGTCGATGGAGGTCTTGCTGAATTGCACGATAACGCTCCGGATGAGCAATAATTGGAACAATTCCAAACGCCCTCAGTTCAAAAATCACTCGCTCAGTTTCAGGGAGCCAGGCGCTACTCCACAACTCCAGTAGGAGGTAACGACTGCCGTTGAGTGTCGCCAACCGTCCAGCCTGGATATCTTCGACCAATCCAGGCTTAATGAGCGCCTCGTGGCCGGCAAAGAGACGCAGCGGAATATTGTGGCGATCAAGCTCTTGCTGTAGATGATTGACCCGCTCCTGAATCTCTGTTGCTGAGCGAGGCAGAAATTCATCGTTATAATGGGGTGTAGCAATAGCAGTGTGAATGCCCTCTTGCACCAGCACTCGTGCCAGCTCAAGGGATTCTTGCATTGTCTCTGGTCCATCATCAACACCAGGCAAGATATGCAGATGCGTATCGATCATATTCTCCTACCTTGTAAAGGCCCAGCGGCGACCGGAAACTTATCAGCAAGCATAATTCACTCCCAGACTCATATCTTCCTCCAAGGATTGTGTGAGTGTCGCTACCTGCTTTTTGCTGGACAGCAGCCCGCCCGATTTACCTATCATCACTGCACACGATGGCAGCGTCATTTGCAGGTGCAACATCCACTGAGCACCTGCTTGCCGCTGAAGCAAGTACTGGTAATGCCAACCCTTTGCATCCTTCGTGGCCGCACCAGGTACCGTCCATACAAGGGTAATTGTGTTGACCTGACCATGGGAGAGTGTGAAAAAGCCAGCCCACACCTCATGGCCGAAGGCTTTATTCGTGCCGCGCGTCTGCCACCCATCCTGCCTCTGTAACACGCTACCGAGTGGTACATAGACACGCACATAATCTCGATACAGCTTGGAGCCGAAGACGGGACCATTTCTTACCCAAGCATAACGGATGGTCGTGTGATGAACGGCGTTGCCCTTTCCATCGATGGTCACGTGGTCATTCAATGTATTGGTGATAAAGCTGTTCGCTTTGCTTGGAGAGATGTTGGCATCCACGACAAAGAGACTGTCACCACCCGGAGCCTGGATGGCGGCATCAAGATGGTAACTGTGGAGGAGGTCTTCTGCGATGTTGGGGTTGAGATAGATCTGCACATCCTTTGAATGCAGCGAACTAGCCAGCAGTTGCAGCAACCTGGGCAGAGATGAAGGTGGAAGCTGATGGAGGCGTGCCAGAAAATGCTCTGCCAATAGAGCTGTAAAGCGTTTACGCACCGACGAAAGTCCATCTGGAGAAGGATTATCTCCGTTAGCTGTATCCCCTGACCCGACCTGGTAATAATGGATGCGATCAACCAGGTTTTGCGAGGTTATGGTCTCATGGTATTCTGGAACAGTGATGGGGCCAGTGATTCTAAGTGCCTGCTCAATCAAGGCGGGCGTAATGGCGATTACGCCCTGAATATGAAGCTTGCCGCCTTCGCGTGCATAGTTCAGTTCAGCGTAGTGGGCTGCTGTTGGAAAATCTGCATCGAGGTTGGAGTCACGAAGACCCCAACTCGGCGCCAGGTTGAACCAGGTATATGCCGATGGGAAAGGGATAACATGGCCCGCAGCATTATAAGGCTCATCAAGCAAGTACGTATCTGTGATGTGAGCGGTCGTTAGTCGTCCTCCTGAAAGAGTGGCAATGCCATAATTGCCAATAAAGCCGCCACCAGGCCTCAGTTCGGTCGAATCAAGCACCTCAATGAGATAATTGGCCGGTGTACCAATGCCGAGAAGTGTAGGGGCGACAGGGAGAAGCTGTTCTACAGTCTTAAGCCACGTTTGGAGTAGTGGTATATCCTTTCGGAGGGTGGCGAGATATTTGCCGAGGCGCGGGTCAACCTGCAAATCACCTGGCTGCAAGTGAGCGATCTGGTCAACGACCAGGATAAGCGTCGTCTTGACCTGGCGAAAATCTTTGTCTATGAAGGCGAAATCTGCCATTGTGAGGCCTTGTGCGTGGGTATTTAATGGATCATGAAACCTGGAAATGATCAAATTCAGGAGATCGCAACCAGTTACCCCTACTTGAGATAGCTCAATCGCTACAGGCAGCAAGTGTAATGCAGCACGCAAGCGACCACCATACACGGGGATGGATGCGCTTATCGCCGGCAAAGATTTTAAATCGTTATCGACCTGAACAAAGGCAGTCAATCCGGCAGCGAATTCATGTTGTGCTTGTCCAACCCTTTGGGCATCAAAAGGGTCTTTAGGCAATGCTTTCAAAAGGGTCTCAGCCATTCGCAGATGTTGCACACCCATTTGTGCTAGAGATAACTCATGTTGGTAGCTCGCATTGTACCTCTGATACCCAACAACCGAAACTCCTGAACCAACTACGCACAAGAATACAAGGGTGAGAATAAAGATATAAAACTTCTTTGACTTTTGCATTTTACCCTTCAGAAGGTTGTTTGTTTTTCATATTCCTATTGCTTGTCTTACCAGTGCAGCGTTCCACGTTTCCTGCTTCTCCAGCGCCTCCTGTGCTGCTGCCAACACCCGCACTACCTCTAAGCCAACACCGCCGTGGGCGCGTGGTTGTGTTCCCAAACGAATAGAATTAGCAAAATCTTCACACTCCAGCCGCAATGGCTCAATCCAATCAATGTGCGGAATAGTGATCTCACCAAAGCGATACGAGACCACGGGGTCAGCGTGAACATCCGCCCCTTTGTTATAAATCTTCAGCATCTCAGCCGGGTTGGTGTCATCATAAACGACCATCCGTGCATCGCCGATCACCGTCACACGGCGAATTTTACAGGGATGGAGCCAGCTCACATGGATATGTGCACTCAGTCCACCTACAAATCCAAGATCAAGATGGGCTACATCGTGGATGTGCGGCTGCAGATGGGCATGGGCTTGCACTTTGATCCGTTCCGGCTTTTTGCCTAGGAGATAGAGCAAGATTGAAATATCATGCGGAGCGAGATCCCAAATAACATTAATATCGCTACGGAATAGCCCGAGATTCACCCGCTCTGCTTCGATGCAGTAGATTTTCCCCAGGTCGCCACTCTGCACAAGTTTGCGCAACTCATTGACGGCAGGGCTGTACTCAAACGTATGTCCCACCATCAAGATACGTTGTTGCTTTTCTGCCAGTGTAACCAGTTCTTCTGCCTCTACAACATCGGCAGTGAGCGGCTTCTCGACGAGGACATGTTTGCCATGTAATAAGGCTTCTTTGGCAAGTTGATAGTGCGTTCGTACAGGCGTTGCGATGACCACTCCATCGACATCAGAACGAAATACATCCTCTGGCAGCGTCGTAGTCTTAACCCCTGATTGGTTTTTCCTCAGCGATGCCAGCCGGTATAAGTCTGCGTCTGCCACCATGGTTACCATGGCATGCGGCAAACTATCCAGATTCCGCGCAATCTTCGGACCCCAGTATCCCCAACCAATGACCCCGAAACATAGATCGGTCGGTTCCATAATGTCCCCCAACATCTGTAGCACCTAAGAGTCTCAAGTTGTATACATACCTGAGTTATTAACTTGAGACCCCCAATACGACGCTTTTCTTAACAGCATTGACAACTATTTGTCTCTGCTCAGCAGTCAGTTCCGGGTACTGATAAAGCCTCCGTCACGGGAAGCATGCCACGCACATAGCCATAGTGGGCACACGCTGGTTGTAAGTGAATAGGCATTGGATAATGGATACCTGTTGCTATTCCTTCTTGTTCCAGGACCTTACGGAAATAGTCGCGTCCTTGCACCTGAATAACATAATAACAATAAACATGAGTTCCCCATGGTTGAACGAATGGCACCGCTGTTACAACCTCTTGAAGTTGCTCTGCATAGGCCTGTGCATGTTCCTGGCGGGCAGCATTCCATTGATCGAGGTAGCGCAGCTTTACACGCAATACTGCTGCTTGTAACTCATCTAAGCGCCCATTCACTCCCAACACCTCGTGCCGGTAGCGTATGCGCGAACCGTGATCGCGCAGCATACGAAGGTTCTCCGCAAGTGCCTCGTCGTCAGTTACACAAATCCCTGCCTCGCCATACGCCCCCAGGTTTTTACTGTAGTAGAGGCTAAAACAGCCGATATCCCCAAAGCTTCCAACCTGCTGCCCCCGATAGGTGGCACCATGTGCCTGGGAAGCATCCTCAATAACTCGAAGACCATGTGAATGTGCAAACTCCAACACAGGTTGCATTTCGACTGGATGGCCATAGAGATGAACGGGGATAATAGCACGAGTGCGGGAAGTTAGTACACGATCGAGTTGCCGCCAATCCATGGTATAAGTGAGTGGATCGATATCGACAAAGACAGGGGTTGCTCCTACGAGAGCAATTGCTTCAACTGTGGCAATAAAGGTGTTGGATACAGTGATAACTTCATCGCCAGGACCAATGTTGCAGGCTCGAAGAGCCAGAGCGAGCGCGTCAGTCCCCGAAGCTACCCCCACCGCGTAATGACATCCACAATAAGCCGCAAATTCGGTCTCGAAAGCTTGCAGTTGTGGGCCGAGGAAAAGCTGCATGTTCTCGAGCACTTCTTCAAAAGCAGTCATAATCTCAGGTTTGATTGTCCGGTATTGTGAGCCTAAGTCTACCAAGGGAATATTCATGAGTAACATTACTCCTCGCCAGTATAGTATTCTAGAATACCTTATGGACTGAAAGACAGGAGGAACCACTTCCTGCGAACGACCTCTCAGCAATCATACAAACTAGTGTTTTGCTATTTGGTTCCACATTTTTTATTATAAACAGCCAATGCATCAAATATATATAAATTTCAGATGCGATGACGCAAATCTTTACAAGTATTCGAGGCAATACGTGTTGAGTTTCCCCCTCTCCCGTTCGCCTCTCGAAGAGCTTCAAAAGGCAGTGGAACCACTTTCCTTTCAGAAAAAGGGCCTCATGCTTTGCGTCAGGGAAATATAAAAAATCTGCGTCATCGCATCTATAAATTTACATACAAATATCCACACTGGTACTTTCCGGTGACTGTGTCCTTCTTAACAATAATGGATATGAGTAGAGTAATTGGTTATGGTCAGGTTAAGAAAAAATAACGATTCTTAAATTCAAGTTAAGTTTTCTTAACAACCCTGTTTTTGATACCCTCCAACGTAAGGTACACAAAAGGGAAAGCGGGGGAAAGAAGACAGAGTACTATTTTTTAGGTACTCTGTATTGTAACAAGCGATTTTTCCAGAAAAAACCGACGCTCTAATGATTACTTACATTTAATGCACGCATAATATATAACATGTGGCGTTGACTTTGTCAAGAGAACTTCTAGGTTTGATGTATTGCTGAGGCTAGTTTGTATATAATTAATGGGCCCTGTATACTTTTCTTGCTTCGGTCTGGTATCATTCTGAACGGCGAAACTCTCGACGAAGATTGACTATCTTATTATAGAACACTACGTTACGGCGTTACACAGGGCAATATCACAGGCAACACGACCTTCTTTGACACCCTTCACAGATGTGATAATATATATGCATCTTTTTCCATTTCTGATAGTTTGCTTCCCTGTATAATTGAGTTAGGATAATGCTTGCTGTGCCTCATAGGAAAGGAGAGGAGCTATATTATGAATAAAGACTTAGGACTTATCGGCAGGTATGAATTGCAACGGCCATTGGGGCGTGGGAGCTTAGCTGAGGTCTGGAAGGCTTTTGATACGCGGTTGAAGCGCTCTGTTGCCTTGAAGTTACTCCACTCCGATCTGCAGGTCGACCCTAACTTCATCACACGTTTTGAGCGCGAAATGCCGGTTATTTCCTCTCTTGGCCATCCCAACATTGTACAGATTTTTGATTACCAGGTCTTTCGCCCCAGAGGATCGGATAATCTGAAGGCTTACATCGTAATGAACTATGTCAAGGGGCGGACCCTTGCTGACTATATCCGTCACACATCGCGTGCGGGACAATTTCCTTCTGCTGCCGACATGGTTCATCTCTTCATGGCCGCCGGTGTAGCTATCGACTACGCCCATCAGCACGGAGTGATTCACGCCGACATTAAGCCCAGCAATATCTTGCTGGATAAACAATACCTGCTGCGGAATCCGATGGGCGAACCCAAGCTCACCGACTTTGGTATAGCGAAAATGTTCGCGACAAATACAGGTAAGTTCAACTCCCAGTTTAGTACACCGCTCTACATCGCGCCAGAGCAAGCTCTGCACTACCCTGCTGGCAACGAACTTAGTGATATTTACACTCTTGGTGTTATCCTCTATGAAATCTGTACCGGGAAGTTGCCTTTCGAGGGCGAGAGTGCATCCGATATCATGGAGCACCTTATCAGCAGTATGCCGCCTGCACCTGCCTCGATTAACCCAAACATCTCACAGGCCGCATCGGATGTCATTCTGCGCAGTCTGGCTAAAGATCCGGCGGAGCGCTTTGCCAGCGCCTCTGCCATGATGAGAGCGCTGGCACATGCTCTCGCTCTCCCAATCCCTGGGAACCTGGGCTGGTTCATTTCTCTGCCGGATCACAATGGTGTGTCACCTGTGCTTGATCCCCCTACCCAGAGTGAACGAGCGGATCTTGATACGTCCACCGCTTCGCTGGCGAGCATGGATGAACCAGCTGAGCAGAAGGCACCCTGGTCGTCGCCAGCCAACTGGTGGTCGTCTCGAAAATCCCAGCAGTCGGCAGTCGAACAACCTACCTCTGTCCTTGCATCCGAGCCGCCGTCTGTCGTGCGATCAAAGACATCCCAGCAGCCGGCAGTCGAACAACCTGCCCCTGTCCTTGCACTCGAGCCGCCTGCCGCGCCATCAGGAAAATCCCAGCCGCCAGCAGTCGAAGAACTCGATGTCCCAATCCCTGAGCACCTGAGCCGGTTGATCTCTCTGTTGGATCATGGTGGTGCGTCACCTATACTCCATCCCCCTACCCAGAGCGAACGAGCGGATCTCGATACGCCCACCGCTGCACTCGAGAGCACGGATGAATCAGCCGAGCAGAAGACGCTCCGGTCGCTGTCAGCCAAGTGGTGGTCGTCTCGAAAATCCCAGCCGCCAGCAGTCGAAGAACCTGCCCCTGTCCTTGCATCCGAGCCGCCGTCTGTCGTGCCATCAAAGACATCCCAGCAACCGGCAGTCGAAGAACCTACCCCCGTCCTTGCACTCGAGCCGCCTGCCGCGCCATCAGGAAAATCCCAGCCGCCAGCAGTCGAAAAGCCTACGCCCGCGCCTAAGCTGCCGCGTGCCCCCCGCTCCCGGAAACTCGGCTCCTTCCGGTCCATTGTCCGCAAGCAAGCGGCAGAGAAGCTTGTATCCGTGCTTCAGAAACACCGGCCCACGTCCGCCCGCTCGATGGCAGGAAGGGTGCATAACGTGCCAGTGGCGGTTGGCCTGAAAGGGAAGGACAAGCAAAGGATACAAGGTAAACGACAAAAAGCACGAAGGCTCTACTTTGTCGCTTGTGCTTTGTTCCTCTTACTTTTAGGTACGGCCGGTTCGCTATTCTCGCTCAATGAGTATCAGACCTATAATGCGAAATATCATGCTGATATGTCCCTGGCGCGAGAAGGGATACAACACTTGCAAAGAGGTGTGGCGCTTCTTGAAACGTTACAGCAAAATCCTCTCAATGCTCCTACTGGTCAAAAAGCTCAGCATGAGTTTACGGCTTCCTTGATGATCTTTAGCCAGTTGGACAGCGAGCTGAAGTCGCTGCCAAAGATCAGCCTATCTCTCCCGACGTATGGTGCTCGCCTGAGCGCTGCATTACATCTCTTGCCCATCGCCATCGAGGTGTCTCAAACCGGAGTGATCGCTTGCAACACGCTGGATTTGCTCATTTCGAGGTTCCACAGTCCATTGGATACGCGAGCACAGGGCCTCACGAAGGCAGATCTCAGCGTTATAAACCAGAATTTTCAGCAGATCAAGACGATACTCAACCTGGTCATTGGCCAGGTCAATCGCTTACAACCAGGAGATTTGCAACTCGACCCACGTCTTAACAAATTAGTTACCACGTTCCATAGAGATATACCAGCACTACAATCACAGCTTGATGTAGCTGAGAAGATCCTCCCACTTGCTCCGACAGTCCTCGGTATTGGTACGCCCACAAACTACCTCATCGAAGTGCTCGATTCGAACCAACTGAGTCCAGGCGGTGGCTTTATTGACAGCTACGGCACCGCCACTTTTTCAGGAGGGCAGTTAACGACTGCTCGCATTACTGATGTTGACTTGCTCGATCAACCGTTTGAAGCTGCCGGAGGTCAGATTCCTTTTCCAGCCGCCTACAGCTGGTTTGATCTGGCGCCAAGCTGGAGTTTTCGCGCTTCCAATCTCGATGCAGACTTTCCGACAGCGGCTCGCTATGCTGAGCTGACCTACAGGCAAGAAAATGGCAAAGTTCCAGTTCAGGGGGTCATCGCCATTACACCGGCATTCATGGAGAATGCCCTTGCCATTACCGGGCACATCGACGTCCCTGAGTATCACGAGACCATCACTGTCCAGAATCTGGTTGCTCGTATCCACTATTACCACTCAGGGCCGGGCAATCAAGAAAATTTGTCACAGCCTAAAACTTTTATCCAGGCGTTGGCCGATCATTTTCTGCTCCGTCTGCGCCAGCTCTCGCCGCCAACTCTCCTGAAGTTCTGGCAACTAATGATCAGTTCATTGCACTCAAAGGACGTACAGATTTATCTCAATTCAAGTGCAGCCGAGCATCTGCTCCAAAGCTATCATGTGGATGCGGCCATTCAATCACCCGCTAATGACAGCCTCTTTGTGGTAGACACGAACATGGGCGAAAATCAAGTGAATAGCCTTATCACCAATGTGTTGAATGACCAGGTAACCATTGATGGAGAAGGCAACGCTGTTCATCACACGACCCTGCGTTATGCCTGGGTACTGCCAGGGCAGAACTACGGTTCCTCCCTCTACCAAGATTACCTGCGCGTCTATGCCCCACCTGGCAGCAAATTGCAGGTGCAGGATGGGTGGGAGTCACGAGGTACGAGTGAGGCGTTCGGCCGTGAAGTGTGGGCAGGCTTTTTCACGCTCTCCCCTGGTCAGACCCGCACCATCACCCTGGTATGGACGGTCCCTGGTGCAGCAAAGAAGGGCACAGGTGGTTGGGAGTACCAGTATACGATTCAACGCCAGGCAGGTGCTCAGTGGACGTTGCACCTGCAGGTAACATTACCATCCTGTGCAGGAAGGATCACTAAGCTGGGGGGACTGGTATCCAGTAGCCCACAGGCGATGACGCTCAATCAATCATTGAATGGGGACATGGATATTGGCGTTGACTATACCTGCTAGCAGGGCAATCGCATCTAACTGGACTGGGTCAAGATGCGTTCAAGAAGGCCAGGGGCGTGACAAGCGGCCCACTAGACTTTTGTAATGCATTATAGTTACCCACTTCTATGATATAATACGTTTTGGGTAATTGAGAGATACCTGTGTGCTCTTAAATAAACCCATTTTCCTGGCCTTGCCGAGAAGCTTTTTCCACGCTGCTTCTATGCATTAACCGGTAATCAGCATGGGGATATCTAATGCATGACATGCAAACTACTTTTCGTGCAGGACACTTGATACGATGGCAATATAGGGTGATCAATCTCCTAGGCCAGGAAGCTTCTAATGCCGTCTACCTCGTCGCAGACGAACATACCACCCACCAAAAACAATTTGCCCTTAAAGAGGTGATGTATACCGTTCGCGAAGAGCGAGGTGGTTTCCCTTTCAATGCTGCGGCGCTTAAACGCCTGTACCACCCGGCGCTTCCCCGCATATATCGGCTATTCCATAGTGATGACCACGAACGGTTCTATATCCTCATGGACTACATTGAAGGATCTAGCCTGGAAGCAATACGACGGGTGATGCCAGGGAAGCGTTTTACGTTGCACGCGGCTTTGACATTGATGACACCCGTTATGGACGCTGTAAGCTATTTGCATCGGCAGCATCCTCATCTGATCCATGGTGACATCAAACCGTCCAACATCATCGTGCCAATTGCTGCCAGGTCTACTCCTTCGAAGCTCGTTGACTTCGGTGGTGTTACAAACTTGATCATAGATGCGACCGCTCAGCAGAAGACGCTCAACTTTCGAGCGCCTGAACAATTTGGCAGGAAAGCGAGTCGTCGTACGGATGTCTATGCCCTTGGCGCTATCTTCTACACCCTCTTGACAGGAACGATCCCTGCTGCCGCTTCTGAACGATTGGCGCGCGGAGGCGCGGGAGAACCTGATCCGCTCTTGCCG
>WNGH01009142.1_pt1 | contig 16532 bp, 15 predicted proteins | sample 5400631 | NCBI WGS metagenome assembly WNGH01 (sample SAMN13153373, study PRJNA577476) | soil metagenome | isolation source: 115 cm soil or saprolite under Garry oak tree replicate 1 | place: USA:California | collected 2016-06-15
CCCATAAGGTCCTGGAGGTAGGAAAAGTGCTCTGACATTGTTCGCTCTTCATTCTCCGTCAACCCCTCGCTCAGCATTTCTGGTCGGACAGGCTGAATCTTGTAGAGGTACTGCGCCAACACGATTACCTGATCAACCACGGACCGGTGCTGGCCCGGGGATAGTCTTTTTGTCTTGTTCGTCGAAGGCGACCCGTCTCAGGCGTCTGGGGCCCCACCAGGCCCGTCTTCCCAGCAGCGACATGGTCGCAGGGACAAGGTAGGTCCGCACCACCATAGCATCCAAGACAACTGCCAGCGCGATAGCAAACCCGAAACCTTCTAGCAACCTGTTGGAAGAAAGCATCAGCGAGCCGATGGCCCCTCCCAGTATCAGAGCCAGCGCCGTGATGATTCCACCTGTCCGGTCCACAGCGTCGACCACTGCTTCTCTTGTCGGCTTGCCCTTCTGAGCCTCCTCCCTGATACGGGTCAGGATGAAGATGTTGTAGTCCATCCCTATCCCGAAGAGGAGTAGAAAGAGAATTAGCGGGATGATGAATAGAATGTCCGCGTTGAGAACTTGTTTGAAGAACACGATAGTCGCTGCATAAGACCAGAGAATGCTCAGCCCTATGGAGAGGATTGCCGCGACGGGTAGAATGTAGGAGCCGAGGACCAATAGTAGGATAACGAAGATTCCAGCTATCACGATTATCCGCATCGTAGTAAACTGGTCAACAGTCTGCGATGCGAAATCGGCAGTGGAGGCAGACTCACCCCCCACGAGAACCTGCGCATTCCCAAGGGTCGAGTCTATTGCTCGAAGGGTGGATATGGTGCTTCGAATCTGTTGAACAGTGTTGAGCGAGGTGGCTGTAAACGGCTCCTCAGACAGAATCACAGTGAGCACGGCGGTTCTATTGTCCTTCCCAATTGAACTGCGCACTCCTGCAGCATCCGTCGGGTTGAGCCTGGACAGGTCTGTAACATTCAGCGCAGCGCCTTCTGGCCTGGTCGGGCCCGTGACCTGCGCAACATTGGACAGTTTCCCAATAGCCTGCGACAGCTCCTCCAGTGCCCTAGCCGGGTCCTGGGCGAGCCCTTTCCCTTGAAGAATGGGGGCTGGGAACTGGGCCACTATCTGTGTGGGGCCTATTCGGCCAGCACCAAAACCCTGTTGGAGTGCGGTCAATCCTTGAACGCTTTCCGCGTTGGGAAGGCCCGCGATGAAATCGTAGGTTGTGGGGTATGTGAAGCTCACGTATGCTGCGGGAATAGTGATGACCAGCGCGAGTAGAAGCACCATTTTGGGCCGGCGGGTGCTGAAGGATGCTGCCTTGCGGAAGTAGCTGGGCTTCGTCGCTCTTTTCTCCCGGGCTTTTGCCGCGTACTTCTCGAACCTCTTTCCCGAGTTGGGCCAGAAGACCCGGTCCCCAACCAGTGTGAGAATTGCCGGTATCAGTGTCAGGCTGACCAGGAGGGCGATCAGGACCCCGGTACCAATGCCTATTCCCATGGACCGGAGGAGTGAGAAGCTTCCGAGGGACATAGCTCCGAAGGCCAGTATAACCGTCATTCCACTGGTAGTGATACTTTCCCCGACCCATTTGACCGAGGTGTGAACAGCATCGTTCCTGTTCTTCCCTTCCACCCGTTCCTCCCGGTACCGGGCGATAAGAAAGATAGCATAGTCCGTCCCGACACCCAGCATTATCGTGGTGAGAAACGTGAGGGTGGTGTCCTGGACCGGGACAATGTAGGTGCTGATGAGAAACACGAGCCCTTCAGCGATGACCAATGCAAGTCCTATGGCGGTCAGCGGGACGAACGGTGTCGCGACGGCGAAAAAGAACACTCCAACCAAGACCAGTATCGCGCCAATGGTCACCGGGTCGATCCGCTGAATGTCCTGGGAGGATTCAATGGAGGAGTCAGCCGTAGTGGCCAGGCTCCCGGTGACATAGACCCGCTGGGGTCCCGGGTCCGAGGCCAAGGCGCTTGACACATCCTTCCGCATATCCAAGACATCCTGGAGAACCGGGTCGGAGCTTGCTGAGCTGAAGGTTCCAGGCGATTTGGAGAAGTCGACTACGACCAGCATAGTGTCCTTCTTAGGGCTGACGAACTGGCCGACTAGGTCGGCAGGGAGTAAGGGGTAGGTGGAAAGGCTTCCATTATTGACTATTTGACTGGCAAGGTTTTCGACCATTGTTACGCTAGGGCTCGGCCCTAAGGCGAAGATTGACTGGAGCAGCGAAATCGGAAGGACTGAGCTTGAGGGGGAGCTTGACGACATGAAGGACTGGACGAGTTGAAAAACTGGGACTGTTTGGTTCCAAGTCTGAAAGGAAAGGGACATCCAGGAGGCATTGACGAAGCCGGAAAGGCTAGGGGAAAGCGGTGGTGGTCCGGCCAGGAACTCTGGGACGGTGGCGTTGATGGCCTGGCTCGCCCGAAGGCTGGGAAGGGAGGTCGAGCTGTGAGCCGTCCAAGATTGGTAAAACAGCTGGTAGTAGCCTAAGGCTAGGGGAGCATTTGGTCCCAGACTCTGAATCAGCCCTGGAGACGTAAGGTAGGTCCATGTGGTCTCATTGGCGACGCTGTCCGCCGTGGCCGGGTCCATGGAGTTGGCTGGGACCCAGTTTCCCAAGTAGATTGAGGGCACCCCGTAGACAATAAACGATGTCACGTTCACCTGGGTCACTAGTCCGTAGACGACGGGGGCGAGGGGGCGTATGGTTCCAACTAGAATCGTTCGTTCAGTGCTGTAGATGGAGGTGAACTTCTGAAGATAGGGAAGAGCTCCAGGAGTCAAGAACCTAGTCTCCAGGTTGAGGACGAACTGTTTCGTTGCACCATCCGTCACATCCGCTCCAACAATTACTATTAGGGCGCTGGAGTTCGACTCTTGGCGGGGAAACTCCTGGCTGATAATTTGCTGAGCCTTGATCGATTCTGTCGGGTTGGAGGTGTCGGAAGAGTTCTGAGAGGTAACTGTCTGGCCGACCCTAAGCGCCAGAGGGACCGCGGCACCGGCGATGATTAGCCAGACAAGAATCACGACCTTATGCCTCTTCGTCACGATGTCTCCCAGACGATGGAAGATTCCCGGACCCTTAGCCCCCCGTGGCGTCAACGACCTCCTGTAAACCAAGTAGCCAGATACTAGGCTGAGAGCGACTAACCCAACCACCTCCGAGACTAGCATCGGAAAGTTGTGAGAAGCGTAGGCTCGCAAGAAGGAGTTGTTCTCGTACCCAAAAGCCAAGGCCAGAGCCTCCCCCAGAGAGACTACGACCAGAAACGCGAGGACTGCAGGGAGGCGCGACCTTGACCCTGACCCGCTACTCAATGATACCCCTCCCGCTCCGTAACATTGTGCGGCCCCGAACTCCGCGGCGGGGGCGATACTATGATAAGAAGGTACACTCAACAGAAGCAGTCTGCAGCACTCTACTGAACTTCTTTCCGATGCTACCTATCACTGACAGAATGCTTGAAGGAGGGAAAACTCGGAAGCCATCCAGGGTACCCTGCAGAGCGCGTCGAGCTCAAGAGACGTGAGACGATTATTGTGAAAGTGAACTGGTAACCCCTCGAGGTGATCATGATTATCGCGTAGGTGCTTCCGGCTTGGAATGTGAAAGCCTTCCCGTCACTGAGAATGTCAATGGACTCGTGCATATTCGGTGCAATAGTCGGGCCGGGCCAGTTCGAATTGCCGAATTGGTCACCCGAACTGTTTTTGACATAGTAGGCAATCAAGGGTAACCTGAGCTGTCCCCGTATTCCATATGTTAACAGTCAGATTTACCGGGCCTGTTGACTTGAGAGGATTCGAGGTTTAGGGCTTCTCAGGCCGGGCATGGCGTGGCACACGAGGACGATGGATAGCTGCTATGACTGGCGCCGCCGTTATGACAATCAAGGGAACAGCCTCCTCTCTACTGTTCATCCGGTCTTCTTGAATTCCAATATGCCGCCCGCGATAATAGTGGAGTTCAACCGAGCAGGAGGAAACCTAGTGGCAAGCGTGGCCTCCAATCTCTCCCCAAAACACTTCCAGAATCTTGTACACAAGACTAAGGCTAGCCGGCAACCTAGGCCCAAAGACCAGCAAGAGCGATACTAAGGCTCCGTTGGGTGGCGGGCCCGCGGGGATTCGAACCCCGGACCTCTAGCCGGCGACCTCTAAGGTCTCCTACAGCTGTCCTCGCTCAGAGAGAGGACCCCAAGTTAGGGGGCTGCCGCTCTATCCAGGCTGAGCTACGGGCCCAGAACGACCGCACCCCTCACGTCTTTTATTGTCTTACCCTAAGAACGCTCGACCCAGCCTTCTAAGCGTCAGGTTGGGCCGCTCCGCAGTTTAAAGAGGGACCCGCGAGACAGGTCCAGCCTGGAGGAGTCCCCGTTACCCGGTTCCCTACCGCTTCCAATTCTCAAATCAATGGTCCCGGGAGGCCTGAGGTACGGTACCCACTACGTGGTCGAGTACGACTCGGACTCCCCATGGTATGAAACCTCGCTGACAATCACAGCTGAAGCCCTGAGGCAAGGTGTGAGAACGGAGTATCATGTCTTCGCCCATCCCCCCGACGATGTCCGGGAGAATCTTTCCAGACTCGGCCTAAACATTCGAAAACTGGAGGAAGAGGACACGTTGAGGATCCTAGACACTTACGACGTCATGACCGGGCTTGCAGACCCGGAAAAACTCGCAGTTATGCAGTCCACGGGACGGGAGCCCTACGAGACACACCACCATTACAGCGATGAGAAGGTAATCATTGACACTTGGCGAACCCGGTTCATTCCATACGCCCGAGTCCGAGAACTGGCCATGGTCAACTCCTTCCTCACCGGGGTGGCCTCGGAAACCTTCTACAAGAACTTCGAAGCCCTCTGCGACGGAATAATCGACCTAAGGAGCCTCGAGGAGGAGGGACGCTTCGAACACTACGCCAGAGTCAGAACCATCAGGGGCACTAGTTCAGATTCGAGATGGCGACGCCTACAGCTCTTGGATACTGGAGAGGTCAGAGTAGAACCTACCCCTGCCAAGGCGAAAGCATTGGAAATAGGCCTCGGAGGCTGGCTTAAGGGGCCCGGAAAGCACTCAAGATAACCGGCCCGACAGGACCGGGAAAGGGGAGAAGAAACAGACCGGTATCCTAGAGGCTTAGCACCTCGAGCCCAAGCTTTCCCTATTCTAGTCGCCGCTGCAAGGCGAACCCAGATAACCGAGTACCAACTAACCGGTCTTCAAATGAAGACTCCGCTCAAGTTCACTGAGGGAGAGGTTAGGTTTCTCGAAGAGAACGAGATGTGCAGGCTCGCCACCGCGTCAAAGAAGAACGAGCTTCACATCGTACCCGTTTCGTACATCTGGCACGAGGGCAACGTCTACGTTGTAACGGATTACGGCACGAGGAAATTGAGGAACCTGAGGGAAAACCCGCACGCAGCAGTCCTCGTCGACACCAACGCGACACAGCACGTTCTCATGGTCAGCGGCACTACCCAGCTCATCGAGAAGGGGGAAGAATACAAGCGAATCTACAAGCTCTTCCATTCAAGGCTGGCCTGGGTCAAACGGGACCCCTGGAAAGAGGGCGAAGCACCCTTTGTCAAGATCACGCCCACTTTCAAGGCCGGCTGGGGCCTCCCAAAGTAGGCTCGCATCCAATACTTTCGAGGGAATCACTCGAATATTCATGACCCTCCTCCAGAACTCTTCAGCCTTGGATATTGCCTGCCCGGTTTGCAAGACAAGTTCCCTAGAGACGGCCCAGCAGGACCCTCAAGGAAAAAGAGTTCTCCTACGGTGCAGAAACCTAAACTGCACCTACCAGGAACTGGAGATTCACGAGTCCTGCTGCGAATAGCCCCGGATGAGTTGGGTGGAAAGCCCCGATGAAAAGACTAGACGCCTGGGAGTAGAGGCCGGGGGGACGAAACGGGACGTTCATGCGAGAACATGAGCCACAACTTGATCTTCTGTCATTTCTATTTTGACCTCCTTCTTCAGGTCTTTGAACAGTGTCCTCAAGAATTCCGCGTTGAAGATAGAGCCGTTGACACCCCTTCCGTGCTTGATTACCAACGTGTGCTCGCGTCCGCTAGAACTGTGTTCGAACTGAAACACCCTGGCATAGTCGGAGCTTAACAGTTCCAAGGCTTTGAGGATCGATTCTACATCAATCTTCTTGAACCAGAACATGACGAAGTCTTTCCCAAAGTTATGCCCAAGCCACTGGCCAAGCTCTTTGGCCTCATCCTGGGTGATTAGGCCGAACATTTTCGTATGGAGAGACGAGGGAAGCGACATGAACCCGAAGTTAGCAGCCAGTGTATCCCAGTTGACAAACTTGCGAAGGGCCTTGTTGATGAGCAGGTTGACACTGACTCTTTCCTTCGCGGCCAGGGCTTGGACCAAGCCGTCTACATCTGCGTCAAGGCGCACTGATCTGGTCACGCTCTTGCGCGTCGGCAAGACACTCGAACGAGCGAGTGAAGGTTATTTGTGTGTTTTTATGTGCTGCTCTGTGTTCGTAACCAAGACCGCGTATGATACTTTGGGACATTCATTTTCCATCTCGATGACCGGAATTGTTCAAAGAACGGAAACTTGACTTGGCTCCCTGAAAAGGTCAAGTAAGAGAGTCATCCCGCAAGTGCCCGACGGGTTACAAGACTCTTAATAGAGGCCGAAGACTCAAACCCATTTCCAGAGCTGAAAACTGAAAATGGCAGAGTTCTGTTCCAGATGTGGAAAAACCCTCAGCCTCATCGACCCGCTACTAGAGCTGAAGGGGCTCCGTTTCTGTGAAGACTGTTACCCAGACGTCAAACGGGAACACGCGGCAGCTATCATGTTGGAAAAGTCGGACCGGAAGCAGCACACGGTGTTTGCTGAAGATGACACTGACGCTGAGCTACGGGGCTCAATAATTAAGGGAAAACAAGCCCTGGCCTCTAGAGAGACCGAGTTCAAATGGGACAACCCGTCCCTATCCGTCATCGCCAGCGCCCTACGAATCCTGACAGACCAGAACAAAATAGTCATGAAACAGAACGAGCTCATTCTACGACAGCTCGAAGGCAGAACGGCCACCGCGAGAACCAAGTAGGAAAAAGCCTCCCGTCCATCCGCCCCACCGGTTTTTCACCCGGCCAAAGGCTTCCTCATCCTTTTCTGTTCAGAAGCAATACCCCCGAGGCTCAACTAGAGCCTTGGGGAGAGGGAAATGGACATAGGAATAGTTCTGAATGGCCGAAGGTCCGCAAGCGAGATTGGAGAACTCGCAAGGCTCGCTGAGCAGAGCGGAATCTCCCAAGTGTGGCTGTCGGGAGGCTCCAGGAGCAAAGACCATTTTCTACGCCTCGCGATGGCCGCTGGGCGTACCAGTCGAGTCATGCTCGGTCCAGTGGCCATAAGCCCCTTCGAGATGCACCCCGCCCGGATCGGAATCTCCCTGCTCACCCTTGACGAGATTGCTGAGGGCAGAGCAAGCATCGTCTTGGGTGGGGGAGGAGACTTCGCAGGTACACTAGGTCTTCCCCTTGCGAAACCGGCCGAGGCCGTAGCAGAAACCATCGACATCATCCGCCTGCTGGCAAAAGGAGGAGAGGTAAACTACAACGGAAAACTATTCAAGGTCAAGGGACTCTTCTCTCCCTGGTCGGCGCGTCCAAGTCCAACCCTCTACGTCGGCGCCAATAGGCCGAGGATGATCCGCATGTCAACTAGGAATGCTGAAGGAGTAATGTTTACCGACATGCCCCTCGCCTACATCAGCTCCCTGATCAGCAAGGTTCGTGAAAACCTGCAAAAAGCAAAACGAGACCCGCAACGGTTCCGGTTGAGCAACTGGTTCGTGTGGAACATCCAAGAGACGGAGGAGGAGGCCATGCGACTCGCGCGCCGCCACTTGGGCTTTCGCCTCTACTATGTTCGCGACGTAGCCTCGTCTATCGGGCTGGACGCTGCCACCGCAGCAGAACTAGCGAAGATACAGCCCCGAATGGTCAGGGCAATCTTCGAGAACCAAGAGGTTGAGCTTCCCCCAGAGAACGTCACAAAGCTCCTTGTGGACCATCTTACAATTAGCGGCTCCAAGCAGAACCTGGGACGGCACATTGAAACCCTCCAGCAGTTTGAAAAGAGAGGCTTGAACGAGATAGCACTGGCCCTGGAAGGCGACCCGGTTGCATCAATCAAGCTGCTAGGGGAGCACGTGGTGCCAGTGCTGGCAGACTAACCGCCTGTCAAACCCGCCCGACCTGGACTGCCAATAAGCGCGTGGAACGTTGGTCCCGGGGGCCGGACTTCCACAGGCACCTTCCTGTTTTGAACCGGCGACACTCCGTGGCATGTTCCACTCCGGTATCTGTACGCCTGGTTGGCTGGCCTCCCCGCACATTGAGTGCAGGACTACAGCCGGAAGCTCTTCCAGGCTGAGCTACCCCGGGACCGAAATAGTCCCCGGATTTCCTAGTTAGTTAACTCTTCTCGGTGCTTGGCTGCTGGTTCTCTCTAATCCAGCGTGCCAAGTCCCGCAGGGCAATGTTCGATGAGACATCTATTACTGGGACTTCCACGTTGGCGACTCTTATCGAGGTATTATACTTCGCCATGGGCGCATGCGACACGTTAGACGCGTAGACCCGGCCCTTAACATACTCGTCCGGCAATGCTTCAGGTTCCACAAAGTCGGCAAGGAATACGACGCCCTCGGCCCAGTACAGGGCCATGGGCTGGCCTGAGACGTTGATTACGAAGGCGATCATAGAGGCAAGGTTCTGTTGAGAGTTGAAACTGGTTAGGCCGGTGATAATTATCTCCTGGGGGGGAGCATGGATTATGGAAACCAAAAGGGTCCCTGGAACAAACCTTACTTTTCGAGGCCTGGTATGTTAAGTCTTAGCCGGCCGATGACCTTCTAGGGGAGTGGCGCCCAGGGCGGGATTCGAACCCGCGTCACGCTCGAACGAGCGAGTGTTCGAGTGTCGTACGGGTGACAGCCGTACATACTCTCGGCCGGCTCCCGCGAGCCGCGGACCGGGCTATACTACCTCGACGCATCCAGGCATGGATTGGGCGCGAGCCCGGCAATTGTCACCTGGGCAGCCCGAATGCGGAAAAGATGCCAAGATTAAGCTTTCCTGAAGCTTGGACGGCGGAAATGCTCGCTTACTTCCGCCACCGCGACAAGGTTCAACAAAGCCTAATTTCAGAATGGAACTTCGCCCTTCCAAGGAAAACGGTAATGGTCAGCATCCCCAGCCTGGGAGTGGGAAACCTCCTCATCGGCTTTCTAGTATTGTTCATTGTCTACATGCTCATAATCGGCTTCGTTCTATGGATGGCGGGCGAGATAGTGGTGGGGAGAAGAGTGACCTTTGGGCAAGCCCTGGGAATAGCAGGCGCTGGAACTTTCCTCATTGGGGGCGCCCTCTTTCTACTTCCCAGCCTACTCGGGCTCCTCTTAGGCTTCCTTTTACTACTGGCTATAATCAGACACTACTTCAAGACGGGATGGCTCGGAGCCTTCGGCGTCACAATAATGTCCGTGATCGTAGGAATTGTCGTGGCCTTCGTCCTGGGCAGCCTGGCAGTCGGCCTCTTCTCGGTTCCCTCGATCTCCCGCTTTATCTAGCAAGCCTCCTATTCTAGGGAGCCAACTGGTGTGGTCGAAAATTAAGGAGCTGGGTTCACAGCCCCAAGTAGGGGTTTGGGAAGTGTCAATGCCCCAGCAGGACTAGGGCTAGGCTTCCTCTTCCGAACCTGTATGTTCCTTATCGTCCTGCTCTGAAGAACAGCCGCAGGTGCTACACATAGCGTCCCCCGCAAGGTAGCCTCGTTTATTTAAAGAATACAGTTTGAACAATCCCTTCTCTCACGTCTTGAGGATGGGATGGCCCATACTTTTTTTTGCGCGACTGGTTTCTGTCCGGTGTGGTTCTGGGCGATTCCGGCGGGTCAGGGCTAAGAATGGGCTTGTCCGGGGTTTGGAAAGTCCCCTGGAGAGCTGCCCTGGCCCCGAATGATTGTGCAGTGAGATGAAATCACGGGCGCAGATTGTAGAATGGGGCTTATTCCGGGCGATTTCTGTCCTGTGGGTTGGGCTTACGCCGTGGAGGCGGGAGTTTTAGTGGATTCAGGATTCGGACTTTTGACTTGTTGAGATGATGCATGCAGAACCCCTTTTCTTGGAAACTGTTTCTGTCTGGCAAGGACAATCGGTGATTTTGCTGGTTCATAGCGGGTAATCAGTTCAAGTCCCGTTTTCCGACCCTGTGATTCAACAGAGCTCTTTCATGACTGTTAGGGGTGCGAGACTAATTGCGCCCCTCGGAAGTCCGCTTCAATCCTCGGTTGCTGTGCAGTCGCCGGGACAGCAGATCTAGGTGCAGGGGAGAGAATCAAGAACGCGGGTACTCCGCTAGAACCATCCAGTTTGGTTTCCGCGCCTAGCAATCCTCGAATCTTTCAGTCTAGCATCGGCACCTCAGGAAGGGTGGTTTATTTCTGCCCTTACGGCAACGATATTCTGGAGGGCTCGAGTCTCCTTTGGCTGGCAACGGACCCGGTATTCATTATGGTCACCGTGTGCTGGCCACCCTGGAGGAAGGAGGGGAGGGTCAGGCACAAAAAACGACTGACAAAGGGGCAGAACCAAAGCTTCCAATCTTCTCAATCCTTGACTCGATAGAATTCTCGGACCATTTCGTAATCATCGGCGATGTCGGCACGGGGAAGAGCACCATAACCCCGATTCACGAATACGAATTGTGCAAAGGGAACAGGCAAATCGTCATCCGCGAGCCCTCAAGGGCCGCGTGCAACGCTCTGTTCTATTCGCTCCAGACGCTTCATCCAGAACTAGTAGATGCGCTGGCAGTCATTACAAAGGACACGCAGATCAATGTGGGTGGCAAGATCAAGATAGTCACAGATGGGGTCTTGCTGAGGATGTTAGCCGAGAACTCGATTTCCGACTCTTCAATCTACTTTGATGAAAGCCACCAGATGTCTTCCCAGCTGGAACTGTGCCTGTCACTCGCAAAGAAGGAGGAAGCCAGAGCAGGGAATTTGTTTCGGATCATGAGCGCCACAATCGATCCGAGGGAGTTCTTATCCTTCCTAGGCATTTCAAAGCTTTATCGAATGAGCGGTCGCAGATACCCGGTCGCGCTCGAGGTGGAGCTAGCAAGGGATCTCGATGAGATGTTCAAGACCCTATCGCTCTATCTCTACTCGCAGCCCCCCGATGAATCGTGGCTAGTCTTTCTCCCCACAAGGCGCCTGGTCGAAAAGTATGCCAGCAGCTATGGCGGCGTTTACATTCACGGAGGCCTTGAAGGTTCAGAAATCAATAGGATTCAGCAACAAGCCGAGCACGATAAGAATCTGAGGATCTTTGCGACAAATGTGATCGCTTCCTCGGTGAACATCTATGTTGATAACGTGTTGATATTTGACGATGTGATTGACAGCAAGGACAAGCTCGGTCAAAAGACCCTCTACTACAAGAAGATTGACAACAACTCCCTCCTACAGATGGTGGGCAGAATCGGCCGCTTCAAGCCCGGTCGGGCTGTCATCCTTACTGATACCCCCATTCCGAAGAAGCTCAAAGCGATACCGGTGCGCAAGGCTCTCGAAACCGAGACCCCCTTTGATTTGGTACTCCTCATGTCCAGGTATGGCCTCAAGCTCTCAAAGCTAGAGTTCATGTCAAAGGTAGATCATCGCGAGATTGCCTTTGCAGAGGACTGGCTCACTGAAATTGGAGCAATCAACCGCCGCACCCTCAAGGCCACCTGGAAGGGACTCTTGATGAGCGAAATTCCATACGAGCCCGACTTTTCACATATGATCTCCAGCGCCCTAATCTCAGGCGATTATGATATGGCCAGATTTCTCTTAGCCAGCGGCTCTTTCGGCGATTCGCTCAACCATGCCTACAAATCAGATTCGGAAGGCATTGCTCGCCGGTTCTTGTATAGCTTCGACAAGTCAAATGAGCTCAACATCAAAGCGCATCTTCTCAAAGGGTACGCGGAAGATAGTGAGGGGTCATTCATCTCAAAACTGGTTGCGAACGGGCTCTTCGCCGGATTTGTTGAGGAAGCGTGGAAGAACTATGAAGCAGCTAGAGAAGTGCTGAATGACCTTCTCCGTTCATCAAAGAAGGAGCCCATACCCAAGGAGGTCGTAGTAGATGCTGATGTTATCAAGCTCAAGCCATACCTTGAAGATTGCTTGTCGTTCGAAAGATTCGGCCCAAATCAAGGGAACGGTCACGAACTGCGCGAAATGCATATCGAAGGTCAGTTCTTCGCAAGAGCCCTGATGATAAACTACAGACGCATATTGTTCGACATCGTTGCGGTGAATTCATCGAATAAGCGTCGCCATCAAACCAGGCGATGAGACCACAATCAGGCCGCGTTTCCGCGGAGGCCGCGGTGGAACCCAATACTCCCCCAGAGGAGAGAAGGAGATTCCATATACGCGTAGTGACAGGTGCGGTCGCCAGGATTTCCACATGGGCTGCCGTTATGGAAGGCTTTGACCTCAAGCTGGCCAATGCTGACCCACAGAATCTGAGGGAGCCCTGTCTCATAGGACCTGACTCCATTAGCGTTCATATCCCATTGGCCTCGGATCGGAAAACAAGGATCGTCTAACCGATTGCTTCTAGCCTGCAACAAAGGGTCAAGTGTTGGCCTCTCGGGATGCGAAATTGGCGAGCAGTGACGCGACCTCCTCGTAGGTCTTGGCCTTGTCCCCCGTTCCTGAAGGAGTGTTGAAGCTGTGATCTCCACCCTCCACCCAGTGGACCTGTGCAATGGGACCTATTCGGTTGATGACCTTCTCCAATAGTGGGCGTGAGGCGAACACATCGTTTGTCCCAGAGACAAACAGCATGGGTTTCGAGATTCTGTAGAGATGCTCATCCCGCAAACGGTCAGTCCTACCAGGCGCGTGCAAGGGATAACCGAGGAAGAACAACCCGTCAGCGTTAAGCCCATCGGCAACGACCATGGACGCGATTCGGCCTCCCATCGATTTTCCACCGATGAACAACCTATCAGGGTGATGAACGGACCTGACCTCATCAACGATTCGGGAGTAGCTGGCCTTGAGAACATCAGGCTTGTCCGGAAACTTTCTCCGCGCTTCTAGGTAGGGAAAGTTGAACTTGACAGTGAGAAACCCTTTCCTGGCAAGGACGCTGTGAAAATAAGTTATGAAGGGTGAGTACATGGGCCCGCCCGCGCCAGGGGCTATCACCAGACAGGTCGAGTCTCGTGATGTCTCGGACGGGATGCCGTAGACGAGGCTCATCTCCTTCTCCCCGTCCAAGGCCACCTTGACCTTCTCCATTTTCACAGGACCATTCTTGCCCAACCAATCGGTCCTCCTTGTCGCTCTTGGTCCAGCTTGGCTAGTGAAGGTCGGTCGTCGCGTTTACTTCCACGCCGTTCGCTTCTAATTCCTTTAGAAGAGGATTGATTCCCAGCCAGTCACTGGCGATATGTCCCAGCTCGATCAGGTTTCCCACGCCATCAGTATGGAGCTTGGACAGGTCTGCATCGGAGATGTGAATGTAGGACAACGTTCCCGTGCCGCTTTGGAAGTACGCCCGGGCAACATCATAACCTCCATTGGTATACGCTGCGTGGGAAATTGCCACCTTGCCCATCTTTCTCTTCGGCGAGCCAAGCCTTACCTCGACCCTGGATTTTGCCTTCCCGTATTCTGGGAGTCGGTTGACTCGTGATACTAGTTCTGCGACAGTAGAGTCCTCGTTCAGGCCCTTGATCTGTTTGAGAATCATTCGTCTCCCAATCTCGTCACAGGGGCTGTGGATTGATAATAGCTCTTCCGCCCGGTCCCCGGGCACTCCGGCCTCTTTCATCTGGTCAACGTGGCGCCTGAACACCTTGTATCCTTCAAGCCTGGCTGTTCCGCCCGCGGGGTGGTGGGCGATCACTCCGTCACAGCCAAGTTCTTTTGCCAGAAGTAATTCGCTGACTCCCACGTCAATCGCCACTAGCGCTTTTCGAATCCTTCCCTTTACGTGGATTTCACTGTCCGCGGGGATGGTTTTGAAATGGGCGAGGCCTAGGGCCTTCTTCATGATCTGCTGTGTATCCATCAAACTAGATACCTCACAACTGCAGCCACTGCGAGATGGTTAGACTCTTCCGCCCTTGGTCATCTTCTTCAGGTCCAGCACCGCGTCCAGCTTCTCCCTCGGCAGAACCTTCTCCTCCAGCATCACCTGTCGAATGGACTTGTTCTCGGAAATAGCCTTCTTCGCCACCCTGGCAGCATTGTCATAGCCTATGTGAGGCGTGGTTGCGGTGACAACCATCAGGCTGCGATCAGCGTATTCCAAACATCTCTTACGGTCAGCGGTTATCCCTGCGACACATTTCTCCGCCAGGACCTTGGACCCGTTTGCTAGAATCTCGACCGATTGAAGGAGGTCGTAAGCAATCACCGGCATCATGATGTTAAGCTCCAACTGGCCCAGAGCACCGCACACGGCGATGGCAGCATCGTTCCCGATCACCTGGGCCGCAACCAGGTTTAACGCCTCGGGAATCACCGGGTTGACCTTTCCCGGCATGATGCTGGACCCGGGCTCTGTCGCAGGCATGTCGATCTCGCCGAACCCGGTTCTCGGCCCCGAGTTCAATAGTCGCAAATCATTCGTTATCTTCATCAAGCTTGCAGCAATCGTCTTCAGTTGACCACTGGCCTCGACGCAGGCATCCTTTCCCTGCATCGACTCGAAAGTGTTCTCCGCCTTCCGAAAGTTCAGACCCGTCAACCTGTTGATCTCCTTGACAGCGGACTCAGCGTATTGGGGGTCCGCGTTCAGGCCTGTTCCCACTGCTGTCCCGCCTAGGGGAAGCTCTAGTAAGGCGTCTCGAGCAGCCTCTGCCCTCTTCAAACCGTGGCGAATCATGCTGGCGTATCCGCTGAACTCTTGACCCAAGGTCACGGGGACGGCGTCCTGTAGGTGGGTCCTTCCTGCTTTGACCACATCCTCGAACTCGCGAGCCTTTTTCCCCAGCACATCGGCCAGTATCCTGAGGCTGGGAATCAATTTGCGCTCGATTGCTTGGGCCGCCGACAGGTGAATGGCTGTGGGGAACACATCATTGGTAGACTGGCACATGTTCACATGGTCGTTGGGGTGGACGAGCTTCTTGTCCCCCCTCCTTCCCCCTAGCAGCTCAATGGCCCTATTTGCGATAACCTCGTTCATGTTCATGTTGGTCATCGTCCCACTACCAGTCTGGAACACGTCTAGCACGAACTGGTCGTAGAGAGATCCCCCCATAACCTCCTTGGCCGCCGAGACTATGGCCTCGCCCTTCTTCTTATCCAGAAGACCAAGCTGCATATTGGCCTTGGCCGCAGCCAGCTTTACCAGTGCTAGGGACTCGATGAATCCCTTCTGGAATCGTAACCCTGAGATAGGAAAGTTCTCGATACCCCTCACCGTAGTAGCGCCATAGTAGGCTGAACCTGGAACCTTGACCTCTCCCATGGTATCACTCTCGACCCTAAACTCCTCAACGGTAACCATTTTCTTGACACAGCTCAAGGGTCCGGGAGGCTTTGTCGGATAAAAAACCCTAGACCCGTACTTTATCGACAATCCGGATACGGAACAGAGTTTTTTACCCGAGTGCAATCGGGCGGGGCGGTCTGCTTTCCATGAAACTCGTCAGGTTCCAGCAGAAGCCGGGCGAAAACCGTGTAGGGGTAATGATTGACAGCACCCGTTTCGTCGAAGTCCCGGTGAGCAAGGGCTCCAGCGAGCCACTGGTCGACTTCCTGCGGGACTCCAGGTCTAACGACCGGGCTAAGACTGCAATGGACCTTGGTCTAAAGAAATTAGGAAACGCCAAGAATAATCGGGCCGGGCCTGTCTTTGACCTTGACCATGCGACCATTCTTCCACCTGTGGGACACCCGTCCAAGATTATCTGCATGGGTGGAAACTTCTCAGACCATCTGTCGGAGGGCAAGACAACTCTCCCCCCCTTCCCAATCTCGTTCTTGAAAGCGCCCACGGCTCTCACCGGTCACAGAGCACCGGTGTTCTATCCGCGGAAAGTCAAACTCCTCGACTATGAGGTCGAACTGGCAACCGTGATTGGCCGCAAGTGCAAAGACGTTTCCAAGAAGGATGCCCTCCAATACGTGGCAGGGTTCTCCATCTTCAACGATATCAGCGCCCGGGACATTCAGTTCGCAGAGATGAAACGAGGGTTCTGCAACCTAGGAAAGAATTTCGACACCTTCGCCCCGATGGGACCATTGCTTGTCACTCCCGACCAGGCTGGGGAGCCTGATAATCTGGAGATGGAGCTCCGAGTCAATGGCCAGACCCGCCAGCTCTCCAGCACGAAGAAGATGGTGTTCAAGGTCCGAGAGCTGATAGAGTTCTTCTCATCCATGACCCTGGAACCAGGCGACATTATCACCTCGGGAACGCCTTCCGGGGTAGCGATCTA
>WNGH01002821.1_pt1 | contig 16520 bp, 18 predicted proteins | sample 5400631 | NCBI WGS metagenome assembly WNGH01 (sample SAMN13153373, study PRJNA577476) | soil metagenome | isolation source: 115 cm soil or saprolite under Garry oak tree replicate 1 | place: USA:California | collected 2016-06-15
ATCTCGTTTCGGATGATCCGCCCCGAGACCAGGTCGGTCAACTTCCCTTCCAGGCCACGCCCCACCTCGATCCTGACTTTACGCTCCTGTTTCGCGATCAGCAGGATGGCGCCGTTGTCCACGCCCTTCTGGCCGATCCGCCACGCCTCGGCTACCTTGATCGAGTACTCCTCCAGTTTTTCTTCGGCAAGGGTGGGAACGGTCAAGATCACGATCTGGGTCGAATCGCTCCTCTCGAACGCACTGAGTCTCTGCTCCAGCTCCTGGACGGCACCGGACGACAGCATGCCGGCGTAATCATTCACGTGCGCCCGCAGAGGCGGTACGTCGAGCGCACTGGCCGAGGCGGAAAAGAGGAAAAGCGCAAAAAAGAAGGCAAAGATTGATTTCATGAATCTCACTGTAGGGGCGACGCATGCATCGCCCAATGGTGAAGCCTGGCAAATCAGGGCGAGGCATGCCTCGCCCCTACAAAAGAATTAAAACTTCACCTTCGGGGCCACCTTCGCGCCCTCCTCCGCCTTGAACGGTTCCTTCCGGGCCAGATGGAGGAGGAGTGAATTGGTCAGACTGTTGGGAAACGTTCGGATACTGGTGTTAAACTCCTGCACTGCCTTGTTGTAACGGACTCGCGCCACGTTGATCCGGTTCTCGGTCCCCTCCAGCTGGTTCTGGAGGTCGAGGAAGTTCTGGTTGGCCTTCAGGTCCGGATACTTCTCAACCACCACCATCAGCCGGGACAGGGCACCGGACAGTTCACCCTGGGCCTGCTGGAATTTGGCAATGGATTGGGGATCGTTGAGCATCTGCTTGGAAACCTGCATGGACCCCACCTTGGCCCGTGCCTCGGTGACAGCCTTGAGGGTCTCCGCCTCATGCTTGGCGTATCCTTTCACCACCTCCACCAGATTGGGGATCAGGTCGGCGCGCCGCTGGTACGAGGCTTCCACGTCACCCCAGGCGGCAAGTACCCCTTCCTCGTTGGCCTGCATTGCGTTATAGCCGCAACCGGTCAGGGTGGACAGCAACAACAGGATACACACAAACGATGCAAATCTCTTCATGGCTCCTCCTCGATGTATTCTCTCAATAACTATACTTGCTGCCGCTTATTTGTCATCATCCCGATAACGGAATTTCATGATCATCAGCGCACCGTAACAAACAATGGAAAACGCATTGGCGACGATCAGCGGCATGTCCCCAAGGGCTAAGCCGTAGATAAGCCAGAGAGTCATCCCCACATTGAGCAGGACCGGCTGCCAGATCGAGATGTCCCTGGTATGCTTGGTCCGGTATGCCCTGACCACCTGGGGAATCCCGGCGGCGGTGGTGATCGCCCCGGCAACGAGGCCGAGATGAGTTATATTCATGGGGTTTTTCTCCCTGAGAAATCGCCGGTCGCCCAGTCTATCTGGGACATCATTCCCCGCAGCAGGGCCACTTCCCGGCTGTCCGGTTCCGCCCGGGCGAACAGCCGGCGAAAGGTGCGCATGATGTGGGCCGGGTTCTGGGGGTTGAGATAACCGATCCTCAAGAGCGATCGTTCCATGTGACCCAGCAAATTCTCGATCTCTTCAACCCCGGCCACGTCCCGCTCCCTGACAGGATTGACAGCTCCGCCCCCCTTGAAGAACTCATAGCAAAAAATCAGCACAGCCTGGGCGAGATTCAGCGAGCCATACTCGCTGTCAGTCGGGATCGTTGCGTGCCAGCGGCAGAGCGACAATTCGTTCGTGGTGAGGCCGCTGTCCTCCCGGCCGAACACCAGAGCAGCACGGCACGTTCCGAGATCGGGAACAATTTTCTCGACAATCTCCGTTGGGGTGAATATTTCCTGGCGGTATTTGCCATGCCTCCTGGTAGTGGCCACGGAATGGTGCGAATCGGCCAGCGCTTCCCGGAGTGAGGAATACACCCTTGCTGTTCCCAGCAGTTCCTTGGCAGAAACGGCAAATTTGTGAGCTTCCGGGTGAAGATACTCGCAGGGGTTGACCAGGCGGAGTTCGACAAGCCCCATGTTCTTCATGGCCCGGCAAACCATCCCGACATTACCCGGATTCTGCGGCTCTACGAGCACGACGGCGATTTTGTCACGATAGATGTAATTTTCAGGCATGCGCCCTTCTCTCCTTCATTCTTTTCAATCTCCTCCGGGCAAGCCGCCGGCGCCACCAGGCATGGAGGAAGTGGGACGACCACATGCAGACAATCAGACAGATCAGGATAATCAGCAGATGATGCTCGTAACGGCTCACGTCCTCGACAAAAAGGGAAGCGCTCTTGCCAAACAGGTAGCCACCGAGGGAAAAGATAGTCGCCCAAGCCAAGGCACTCAGGACATTGAGCCAACAAAATTTAAGAGAGGGAAAAGAGGACATCCCGAGAATGATGGGGAGGATGATCCTGAATCCGTAGGTGTAGCGGGAGACAAAAGCGACGAACGTGCCGTATTTCTCGATCAGTCGCAGGGCCTTACGGAACTTGCGAGCAATACTGGTGAACAGCTTCAGCAGATACGGCCCTTGCCAGCGGCCAAGATAAAAATAGAACTGGTCGCCGCAAAAGGCGCCGGCGAAAGAAGTTAGGATCACACCCGTGAGGGATAGATACCCCTCGAAGGCCAGAAACCCTGCCAGAATCAGCCCTGCTTCACCCTCAAGAAACGTCCAGATGAAGAGCACCCAGTAACCGTGCAGCTCCAGATATTCCTTGAGAAACAGATGCAATGTAACCACCCCCTGTGCTTATTCTTACCAGAACCCCCCCTATTTTCCAATGAAAAAGATTAGGCCGGACATCAAAAAAGGCCCGGAGATTTTCTCCCCGGGCCTTTCAATCTACAAAGGACTACGTTTACTTCTTGGCGGCAATCGCCTTCTCAAATCCCATGTTGAAGGCTTTCTTGTTAAGCTCGAGGAAGGCCTCAGGTACCCGGGCAAGTACCGCTTTTTCGGCGCTTTCCCTGGTAACTACTCCGCTAAGAGCAACCATGGCGCCGAGGGCAACGATGTTGGCGACGATTTCGCGACCGACTTCGTTCTTGGCGGTGTTGATGATCGGGAAGGCGACCACGTTAAAATTGCCTTTCGGCTGGTTTTTTACCAGGTCGGAATCGATCAGCAGGATACCACCTTCCTTCAAGTCGTGGGAATACTTGTCGCAGGCTTCCTGGGTCAGCGCCAGCAGGGCATCGACCACAGTCGCCTTTGGGTAATCGATGGAACTGTCGGAAATTATCACCTCCGACTTGGATGCACCGCCGCGCGCCTCAGGGCCGTAGCTCTGGGACTGCACTGCCTGCTTTCCGTCGTATATCGAGGCGGCCTCGGCCATGATAACACCGGCCAGGATCAGACCCTGTCCGCCAGCCCCGGAAAATCTCAGTTCATATCTTCCAGACATCTGTCATTCTCCTTTTACGAGTGTGTTTACTTGGCACCTTTGGCGCGCTCAATGACCTTTGCATACTCGGCAGTATAATGAGGCCGCTCTTCTTTGTAGAGGACACCAGTTAGGATCTTGCCCTCGAGCTGCTCCGGGGACATCTTCTCGGCAGCCTTCACCGGTACAGTCACGTCCTTCAGCCGGTTCATCATTTCGATGACCGACTTGAACTTGTTGCGGCGACCGTAGGTGGTCGGGCAGTCGTCAAGGATCTCCACCACGGAGAAACCCTTGTGCCTGATCGCCTCTGCAATCAGCTTGTCGATCTGGTTGGCATGATAGGCAGTGCCGCGGGCGACGAAGGTGGCGCCGGCGCCGATTGCCAGTTTGGCAATATCGAAGGCCGGATCGGGGTTGCCGTAAGGAGTGGTCGAGGCCTTGGCGCCGGTCGGGGTGCAGGGGGAGAACTGACCGCCGGTCATGCCGTAAATGTTGTTGTTCATGATGAGGTAGGTCATGTCGATGTTGCGACGGCAAGCGTGGATGAAGTGGTTGCCGCCGATAGCAGTGCCGTCGCCGTCACCGCCGACGAGGATGACGTTCATTTCCGGCTTGGCCATCTTTATGCCGGTGGCAAAAGCAGCACCACGGCCGTGGGCGGTATGAAGGGTACAGAAATCCATGTAGCCGGGGAGACGGGAAGCGCAACCGATCCCGGAAACGATGGCTGTGTTGTTCTTCTCCAGGCCACAAGCATCGATCGCCCGGATCAGTCCCTTCATGACTATCCCGTGGCCGCAGCCGGGACACCAGATGTGCGGCAGCTTGCCGGGACGGAGATATTTATCGTAATCAAAAGCCATGTCTACTTGACCTCCTTGATCTTATCGAGGATCTGCGTCGGGTTGATCGGTTCACCGTCCACCCGGAAGATGCCGTGTACCGGAGCATTGCCTTCCACACAACCTTTCACCACGCCGGCACACATACCGAGATTCATTTCCGGAGTGATGAAGGCCTTGACCTTCTTGGAGATAGCGAGAAGCTGCTTCTCCGGAAATGGCCAGAAGGTGATAAGCCGGAAGAGACCTGCCTTGATCCCCTGCTTGCGGGCCTCGTTGACGGCGAAGCGCGCCGAACGGGAGGTGGAGCCGAAGGCAACGACAACCACTTCGGCATCATCCATCATGTACTCTTCGAACTTGACGATATCGTCGGCATTGGCTTCCACCTTGCGCACCTGGCGCTCCTCTTCCTCCTGGACAATGGCGGCCTTGGTGGTGGGGAAGCCGTCTGCCATCTTATTGAGGCCGGTAACATGGAAACGGTAGTCGGAACCGAAGGCGGCCAGCGGCGGTACGTCGCCGAACTGGGTGTCGTAGGGTTTGTACTGCTCGGGAGCAACGGTAGGCTTGGTGCGGTCGATGACTTCAAGTTCGCCCGGCTCGGGGAAGACGATCCGCTCCCGCATGTGGGCAACGATTTCGTCCGGCATAACCATGACCGGGGTACGGTATTTTTCCGCCAGGTTGAAGGCGCGGACGGTTTCTTCAAACAGCTCCTGCACGGAGGCGGGAACCAGCGTAATGGCCGGGTGGTCGCCGTGGGTGCCCCACTTGGCGCACATGACGTCCGACTGGGAAGGGCCGGTCGGCATACCCGTGGAGGGGCCACCGCGCATGACGTTGATGATTACACAAGGAACCTCGGTGATGCAGGCATAACCGATGTTTTCCTGCTTCAGGGAAAGGCCGGGGCCGGATGTGGACGTCAGTACCTTGGCGCCGGTCAATGATGCGCCGATAATCGCGGCCATAGCGCCGATTTCATCCTCCATCTGAATGAACTTTCCGCCAATCTTGGGAAGCTCGGCGGACATGACTTCCGCCACTTCGGTAGAAGGGGTAATCGGGTAACCGCCGAAAAACGTGCAGCCAGCATAGAGGGCGCCGTGGGCCGCAGCTTCGTTACCCTGCATAAATGCAACTTTCTTTGCCACTTTCACTACCTCCTGTTAAAGTTTTAAGCTGTTACCTTGATTGCGAAATCGGGGCAACGGAGTTCGCATTGCATGCACTTGATGCATGCCTCCAGGTTTTTCACCGATGCGACGAAACCCTGCATTTCCAGAACCTTGGTCGGGCAGAACTCGACACAGATATGACACCCTTTGCAGTACTTCTCGATGATCTCGATTGTGGGAAGCTTCTTTTCCATCTAATTTCGCTCCTTTAGTAAAATATCCCTTTCAGGCTCAGAACTTTTTATTTTACCAGTTGTTACGTTAAAAAAGCAAGAAAGGCCGTTAACCTGAACTATTTTTAACACTCAAAAGGATTTCTTCTCCATACGGCAAAAGAAGGGCGTTGCGCCCTTCTTTTGCCCATATTCGATGAAATTCCGCGCAGGCTCTTACTTCATGCTGTCGACGAGCCCCTTGACGGCGGCCACCGACTTGTCCATCATCGCCTGCTCTTCGGCGTCGAGCGCGAACTCGATGATCTGCTCGATGCCTTTGGCGCCAAGGACACAGGGAACGCCCACATAGTAGCCCTTCACGCCGAATTCACCATTGAGGTAGGCGCAGGTGGGGAGGACGCGTTTCGAATCCTTGAGGATCGCCTCGGCCATGGCGATGGCGGAAGAAGCCGGGGAGTAGAAGGCGGAGCCGGTCTTGAGCAGGGCAACAACTTCTCCGCCGGCGCCGCGGGTCCGCTTGACCATGGCTTCCATAACTTCTTTGGCCTTCTCCTTGCTCTTGTACTTCCGCTCAAGGATTTCCATGACCGGAATGCCTTTGACGCTGGCGTAACGGACCAACGGCACCATGTCGTCGCCGTGGCCGCCGAGGGTCATGGCGGTAACGTCCTTGACCGAAACACCAAGCTCCCAGGCGATGAATGCTTCGAAACGGGCCGAGTCGAGCACGCCGGCCTGGCCAATGACGCGGCTGTGGGGAAATCCGGTAATCTTCTGGCAGAGGGTAACCATGGCGTCAAGGGGGTTGGAGATAACGATGACGAAAGCATTGGGAGCATACTGCTTGATCCCCTCGGCAACCGAGGTCATGATCTTGGAGTTGACTTCAATCAGGTCGTCGCGGCTCATGCCCGGCTTGCGGGGGAGGCCGGCGGTTACGATGACAACGTCGGACCCTGCGATGTCCTTGTAATCGTTGGTTCCGGTCAGTTTGACGTCGAATCCGTCAACAGGAGCAGCTTCGGCAATGTCGAGACACTTGCCCTGGGGTAAGCCTTCGACGATATCGAACAGAACCACATCACCCAGTTCACGGAGCGCGCAAAGCTGAGCCAGAACACCACCAATCTGTCCACCACCGATTAACGAAATCTTCTTCCTTGCCATGGTTTCTCCTCCTGTTAAATGGTTTTACAGTATGTACTATGTCCTTATGCGATAGCATCCACTATGGCATTTAAGGTTGCGCTGGGACGCATTGCTTTTTCGGTTTTTGCCGGATCCGGCATATAGTAGCCGCCGATATCCTGGGGTTTGCCCTGGGCACCGATCAATTCTTCATTGATCTTCGCCTCGTTGTCCTGAAGCTGTTTGGCTACCTTGGCGAAAAGTGCCGCAAGATCCTTGTCCTTCGTCTGCGCGGCCAGCGCCTCGGCCCAGTACATCGCCAGATAGAAGTGACTCCCCCTGTTGTCGATCTGACCAACCTTACGGGCCGGGTTCTTGTTGTTGTCCAGGAACTTGGTATTGGCCTGATCAAGCGTATCAGCCAGCAGCTGGGCTTTTTCGTTCTTGAAGGTAGCGGCCAGATGCTCCAGCGACACACCAAGTGCCAGGAACTCACCAAGCGAATCCCAACGCAGATAACCTTCCTGCACGAACTGTTGTACGTGCTTGGGTGCAGAACCGCCTGCACCGGTCTCGAACAGGCCACCACCAGCCAGAAGCGGCACGATGGAGAGCATCTTGGCGCTGGTGCCCAGTTCCAGAATCGGGAAGAGGTCGGTCAGATAATCCCTCAGGGCATTACCGGAGACGGTAATAGTGTCTTTGCCTTCTTTGGCTCTCTGACAGGCGAACAGCATCGCATCCACCGGAGCCATTATCTGAATGTCCAGGCCCTTCGTATCGTGATCCTTCAGATACTTGGTGACCTTTTCGATCATCTGGGCATCATGGCCCCTATTCTTGTCGAGCCAGAAAATAGCGGGAGCCCCGGTTGCCTTGGCTCTCCGTACCGCCAGCTTGACCCAGTCCTGGATCGGCAGATCTTTTGCCTGGCAACCGCGCCAGATATCGCCCTCTTCCACTGCGTGCTGGATCAGCACCGCACCCGATTCGTCAACGACGCGCACCGTGCCGTTGGCCGGAACCTTGAAGGTCTTGTCGTGGGAACCGTATTCTTCAGCCTTCTGCGCCATGAGTCCCACGTTGGAGACACTTCCCATGGTCGTCGGGTCGAACTGACCGTTCTTCTTGCAGAAATCGATACACACCTGATACCACTCGGAATAGGAGGTGTCGGGAACGACACACTTCACGTCGTGAAGCTTGCCGTCCGGGCCCCACATCCCGCCGGAATCGCGAATAACGACCGGCATGGAGGCATCAATGATGATGTCGTTGCTGGCATGCAGATTGGTGATGCCTTTGTCCGAATCCACCATCGCCAGGGGAGGCTGTTTCTTGTAAACTTCCTGGATGTCCGCTTCGATCTCGGCCCTTTTGGCCTCCGGCAGCTTCTGGATTTTTGCATAGAGATCGCCCATGCCGAGATCCGGGTTGATACCCAGCTCCTTGAAGGTTGCGGCATGTTTCTCGAAGACGTCTTTATAGAAAACGGAAACGAAATGACCGAACATGATCGGATCGGAGATCTTCATCATGGTGGCCTTGAGGTGCACGGAGAAGAGCACACCCTTCGCCTTCGCGTCCTCGATCTGCTCCGCGATGAACTTGCGCAGCGCCTTGACGCTCATGAACGCGCCATCAAGCACCTCGCCCGCCTGAAGAGCCAATTTATCTTTCAGGACCTTGACATTGCCAGCCTGATCGACCAATTCAATCCGCACATTACCGGCTTTTTGCATGGTCACCGATTTTTCACTATGGTAAAAATCGCCGGCGGTCATGTGCGATACGTGGGTCTTCGATTCCGGGCTCCAGGCACCCATCTTATGCGGATGCTTCTTGGCGTATTCCTTAACCGCACGAGCCGATCTTCTGTCGGAGTTTCCTTCCCTCAAAACGGGGTTCACCGCACTGCCCAGACACTTGGCATAACGTGTGTTAAGCTCTTTCTCTGCATCCGTCTTCGGCTCTTCGGGATAATCCGGGAGCTTGTAGCCTTTCTCCTGCAGTTCCTTGATGGCTGCTTTCAGCTGGGGGATCGAAGCACTGACGTTAGGCAACTTGATGATATTGGCCTCGGGCTTTTGCGTCAACTCGCCCAGTTCGGCCAGATAATCCGGCATTCTCTGACTCTCCGTCAGATAATCGGGAAAGTTCGCGATGATTCTTCCGGCAACGGAGATATCTCTTGTTTCAACGACAACGCCGGCGGCCTTCGTGAAGGCATTGACGATCGGGAGCAAAGAGTATGTTGCAAGTGCGGGAGCTTCATCAATTTTTGACCAGATAATTTTTTGTGTTGTCATGTTCTCTCCTTAGTTTTTATGCCGGCATCGCCAGAGGCTTAAGAGTTTGCGCAACAAACTGTATAGGATGATTGTCGAGGCACAGGGAAGGCAAAGGCAGCTGGTTTTGTATACAGATTTTGTATACAGTATACAAAACACCGGGTACTGTCAAGCAAAAATTCGGATGAAATTTGAGGCGGTAAATCCTGCGGGAAATGCACTGGGGCGGGGTTAACAGAGACTGATTTATAGCGGTTTTTCCTGGGCGAAGCGGCGCGCTTCGGAGAGTTCTTCGCGGCTCTGGTTCCGTGGGATGCGGAGAACCTGTCCCGGCCAAATATGCCGCGGATCGCTGATCTGGTCGCGGTTGGCGCGGTACAGGAGCGGCCACAACCGATAATCGTTGTAGACGTCGGACTGGGCCGCTATCTGGGGGAGCGTTTCGCCCCGTTTTACAGTGTGATACCCTTGCAGTGGCCGTTCTTTCGGCGGCTTCAACCGTTCAGGCCGACTCTTCACTTCGGCGGCTTCGGTTGTTTCCCGGGCAGCTCGCCGTTGCTCTTCCAGCAGGGCACGCTGCCGCTCAACCTCAAGCTTCTCCATCTGAATTTTGCGGCGCGCCTCTTCGGCGCGCCGTGCCTTTTCGGCCGCAAAATTCTGATCCAGGAGCTTTCCCTTCAACAAGGCAAGCAGGAAGTACTCTTCGGCGTCCTGCACCTCATCCTCAAGCAGAAGCGTCTCGCCCTGCTGAAACGTATCCCGGACGCTCCCATACTCACCGGGAAAGGTCATATCGGCTCCGCCAAGCCGTGCCGCGTCCAGTTCGATACGCGCTTCCTGTCGCCACCTGGGTTGTGAAGGAGCACACCCCGAGGCAGTGACGATGAAAAGTGCAGCGATTGCCTGTAACCTGCGAAACATCGACCCCCCGATGAGGTATTTACTGCTTGACCGCCAGTTTGATGCCGAGTTCCCTGAGCTGTTTGTCGTCAACATTGGAAGGAGCTTCGGACATGAGACAGACCCCCTTCTGGGTTTTGGGGAAGGCGATCACGTCGCGGATCGAGTCGCTGCCGGTCAACAGCATAATCAGGCGGTCCATCCCGAAGGCGATGCCGCCATGGGGTGGCGTACCGTATTCCAGGGCATCCAGGAGGAATCCGAATTTACTGCGGGCATCCTCCTCCGCCAGGCCGAGCATCTTGAACATCAGCGACTGGACCTTTTCCTGGTGGATCCTTATTGAACCACCGCCGATCTCGTTGCCGTTCAACACCAGATCATAGGCCTTGGCGCGACAACGCCCCGGGTCGCTCTCCACGTACTCCAGGTCCTCATCCATCGGCGCGGTGAATGGATGGTGTACGGCGGACCACCGCTTCTCTTCGTCGTCCCATTCGAGGAGCGGGAAGTCGGTGATCCAGACAAAATTGAAGGTCTCCTTGTCGAGCAGCCCCATTATCCGGGCAAGGTGATTGCGCAGCTTACCGAGCGAATCGTTGACGATCTTCGGCTTGTCGGCAACGAAGAGAAGAAGGTCCCCCTCGCAGGCCTCGAAGGCCTTGTCCATGGTGGCGATTTCTTCGGGGGTAAAGAATTTGGCGATGGGAGACTGCCACCCTTCGGCGGTCACCTTCACATAGGCAAGCCCCTTGGCCCCGTAGATCTTGGCAAATTCGGTCAGGTCGTCGATCTCCTTGCGGGACATCCCTGAGCACCCCTTGGCGTTGACCCCCTTGACGATACCGCCACCCGCCACCACGTCGGCAAAGACCTTGAAGCCGGCGTCTTTGACAATTCCGGACAACTCCACCAGTTCCAGCCCGAAACGGAGATCAGGGTTATCTACCCCGAAACGGCGAATCGCCTCGGCGTAGGTCAGCCTCGGGATCGGCAGGGTAACAGCCACCCCTTTCGCTTCCCGGAAAATCGTGGCGATCAGCCCCTCCATCACGGTAATGATGTCCTCCCGGTCGATGAACGACATCTCGCAGTCGATCTGGGTGAATTCCGGCTGCCGGTCGGCCCGCAGGTCCTCGTCACGGAAACAGCGGACCACCTGGAAATAACGGTCGAAGCCGGAGACCATCAGTATCTGCTTGAATATCTGGGGAGACTGGGGAAGGGCGTAAAAGCTCCCCTGGTTAATCCGGGAAGGAACGAGAAAATCACGGGCACCTTCCGGGGTGGATTTGGTCAGGAACGGGGTTTCCAGTTCCAGGAAATTGTTTTCGGTCAGGTATTTCCGGGTCAGCTGGGTGACTTTCGAGCGGAGGATCATGTTGTACTGCAGCGTCGGACGTCGCAGGTCAAGGTAGCGGTGCTTGAGCCGGATATTCTCCGCCACCTCCACGTATTCGTCCAGGGTAAAGGGGAGCGGCTTGGAGCGGTTGAGCAGCTTGCACTCGGCAACGGCGATCTCCACCTGACCGGTCTTGAGATTGGTATTCACGGTTCCTTCGGGACGGGGAATGACCTTCCCCCTGATCGCCAGAACATACTCATTCCTGACCGCTTCCGCCTTTTTGTGGGCGGCCGGGCAGAGATCCGGGTCGAAGACGATCTGGGCGAGCCCCTCCCGGTCCCGAAGGTCGATGAAGATGAGATTGCCGTGGTCGCGACGACGCATCACCCACCCCATGAGGGTCACTTCCCTGCCGATATCGGCGGCCGTCAAGTCGCCACAGTAGCCGGTTCTCTTCCAATCTCCCAGAAAATCTATCACGATAAGCTCCTCCTGCTCGTTTCATTTCAGATAAAATCGGCTTAGTATACTCAAAATGCCCGGTTGACTCAAGCAATTTACGAGTCGGTACCCGCATCTCCGGCGAGAAAAGCCGTGACGAACTCGCGCGCCTCCGGGAGGAAGCGTCGGAAATCATCCCCCAGACCCTCATAGTGCCGGACAAGCTCCTCCTCTCCCCCAGCCAACGGATTGGGGCGTCGTACCCGCCGTGACATCCGCTCAAGTGCCCGGCCGATCCCCCCCACCTCCCGGTACGAAGGGAGGAGATCCTCGAACAGGACCGCCACGAATCCTTGCAGCCGCTCCGGCAAACAGGAGCGATGACCCTCCACGACCAGCCGGATCCGTGCCAGCCAGACGGACAGCGGTTCGTCCGACCACTCGCCCCACTCCAGGGCAAGAAAATGGTCATAAAAAAGGTCCACCAGCACCCCGCGATAGAGGCCGTAGCGGGTCGCAAGCCGCTGCCGGCTTTGCTGAAACAGCGGGTTATGCTGGGCAAAGGTATCGATCCGCCGGTGCAGCACGATCCCATCCCGAAGACGGGGCGGATACTCGTCCCCCACCCTCCCCTTGACAAAATCGCCCATGAAGTTGCCGACCATAATCTCCGGATCGGCGCCGGAAAGATACAGATGCGCCAGAAAGTTCACAAAAACCTCCACGGATTACCCCTTGCGCCACGGTAGCCGTTTTGATTTCCAGAGGCAAGAGATATTCATTGCTCAAAGGCAAATGGATGATTGGATTACAACGCTGGCAAGGAAACAGCAGGAGGCCTCGCCCAGCCGGGGGAGAGTTTTGAATGCAACCGGAAATTCTTCAGGAAGTGCGGGATATCGTCTGCTGCAAGCGGATGGCCCAGCAGGAAACCCTGCACTTCGTGGCAGGACTTGGCACGCAGCATTTCGAGCTGAGTCTCCGTCTCCACCCCTTCCGCGATGACCCGCAAACCGAGGCTGTGCGACATGGCGATGATGGCGGTGGCAATCGCCGCATTGTCGAGGTGGGAGGTGATCTCCTTGACAAACGAACGGTCGATTTTGATCCGGTCGAGGGGGAAGTTATTAAGGTAGCTGAGCGAGGAATAGCCGGTGCCGAAATCGTCGATGGAGAGTCCAACCCCCAGATCCTTCAGCCGCATCAGGACTTCGCGGCTCACGTTCGGGTTCTCCATTAAGGTGCTTTCGGTCAGCTCAATGTCCAGGTAGTGCGGGTCAAAACGTGTCTCCATGAGGATGTTGGCGACGCTCTCGACGAAATCCGGCTGGCGGATCTGGCGTGCCGAGATATTGACCGCCACCCTTAAGGATGGCAACCCCGCTGCCTGCCACCGCTTGAACTGCCGGCAGGCGGTCCGCAGAACCCACTCACCGATGGGGATGATGAGGCCGGTTTCTTCGGCCAGCAGGATAAAGCGTGCCGGAGGAATCAGTTCGTTCTGGGAAGTGCGCCAACGGAGCAATGCCTCCACTCCGGTAACGGTGCCGGTTTCTAGGCAGATCTGGGGCTGGTAATTGAGAAAAAATTCGTCGCGTTCCAATGCATGCCGCAGTCTGGTTTCGAGGGTCAACCGCTCCATTACCCGGATATTCATCTCCTGTGAGAAGAACTGGTAGGTGTTTCGCCCCTTATCCTTGGCCTGGTACATGGCCGTGTCCGCGTTCCTCAGAAGGATGTCGATCTCTTTCCCGTCCCTGGGGGACATGGCAATGCCGATGCTCGCGGTGCAATAAACTTCGTTACTATCGAGAAGGACCGGTTCGGCCATCACCTGGAGGATCTTCCCCGCGATGGCATTGATATCATCCTCATGGGCAATGGATGTAAGCACGACCACGAACTCGTCTCCCCCAAGCCGGGCGACGGTGTCTGCCTTCCGGATGCAGCCCCGCAGCCGCCCGGCAGCCTCCATCAGTAGTTTGTCGCCTATGGAGTGGCCGAGGGTGTCGTTCACCCCCTTGAAGCGGTCAAGGTCCAGGAACAGGACACCGGTCATCAGCCCGTCCCGGGCAGCCTGGATTATCGCCTGGCGCAACCGGTCGTGGAACAGGAGGCGGTTCGGCAGACTCGTCAGGGGGTCGAAGTAGGCGAGCTTTTCGATCTCCCGTTCGGACTTCTTGCGCTCAGTGACATCCCGTGATACATGGACCACCTGGAGGACGTGCCCGTTGCTGCCGGTGATGGGGGACGTGGTGATCTCAACATCTCTGATCGTGTCTCCGGAACGGTGGACGTGAATGGACTGGCAGGATGCCCCGGTAATCGCGCTCTCAAGGAGAGGACAGGGGTGGTCATCCTGGGAACAGGCTTCAGTCCTGCCGTGGGACACCTCGTAGCAGGTCAGCCCCACCACTTCTGACTCGGTCCGATTCGTCTCCCGGAGAAAGACGCTATTGACCTGGACAATCCGGTAATCCGAGACGTTGATGATCGCAACCGCGTCGTTCATGCTGTCCAGCACCTTGCGGCTGAAACAGTGGGAACTGTCGAGCGACTCCTCCATTTCCCTGCGCTGGTTCACTATCTTCTGCGCGTACGCGGCAAACAGGAGAATGACAACGACGGTAAAAGAACGGGACAAAATTTCGATAGGTGAAGGATTAAAGGACTCTTCGATGAAATGCCCCGTCCCCTCCGAGAAGATGAAACAATCAAGGCCGGCGTCGAGCAGCCACACCGCTACGCAGATGACCACTCCCCAGCCGATGAGATTTTGTGAACGGAATAGCCGCACGAACCGGTTCCTTATTGAATAAACCCTTCCTCAGCGCGGAGAGGAAATGCGGGTCGGCATGCAGATAGATGGGATTCGAACCGTGGTACCGATCCAGATCATATTGGGTGGGGATAATACGGGTATTGTTAACAAATATCAATTATATTTTTCATACCCAGGCCGGCCTTGTCCCGAGCCACAAATGGGTACTTCCAGCCGACCCCGGCTTCAAGCGGAACACTTACGAAAAACGGCCGGCTTTTTAGCCGGCCGTTTTCGTCGCCGATGTGAATTAGCTGGACATCCACCCCTGACCTTGGTGTACTATCATCGGCATGAAAAAGCTGCCCGTCGTCCTCATGATCGTTTTTGTCCTCTCCATCGTTTCCTTCGGCACCTGGCAGCTTTTCCAGGGCAATCTGGAAGCCGCCTTCTCAACCTTTCCGTTCCTGCTGATCATATACCTGTTCCTCAAGCCACGACGTTAGATCTACTTTTTCTGAGTTCCAATGGTAAGCTGCTGCCGGAGTCGGCAGGGGAGCACTATCCCGGCCCCTCCCCGGCCGTGATTTGGACAAGCCGCAGCCGGGGAATGAGTGCCGGGGCCAGGTCCGCCATCCGGGCAGGGCCGAGGATATCCAGCTCCTCCCGCAACCGGTCGCTGGCCACCACCAGAGCTGACACGTCAATCCCCTGGCAGACCGGCCGCACCCGGCGCAGGTATCCCGCCCCCATCTCCAGAAGCCGGAGCGCACCGCCAAAGTTCCCGTCCCGCCAGTGGTGCAGGGCCACCGCCACCTGCAGGACTCCCTGGTAAAAGTCACGCATCTCCCCTTCTTCCCCCACCCAGAGCTCCTCCAGGCTCTCGTGGCAGTCGAACCAGTTGCCGCGGTTGAAGTCATCAATCGCCTGGAGCAGTTCAGCCGGTGGATCGTCGTCACAGTGTCGCATCGTCAGACTCCTGGTTAGTCCATGCTCCTGATGAACCTAGCTCATATTATCAGGGAAAACGGATTCGTTGACGGGTAGGTACCATGGCATGAAGTGCAATTCATGTCTCAAAACCCGATGGTTCTTTACCTGCAACTGTGCCGGTTGGGCGTTCAAGCTCTGCGATAACCTGTGCTCCCAGCAGCAGGATTATTGCCGACGCTTCAATGCTGAGCAGGGCAACAATTACCGTGGCGATGGAACCATAAATTACATTTACCATGGATAGGGACGCGTAATACCAGACCAGCACCCGGCGGGTGATTTCCCATAAAATAGTAGCTGCTATCCCTCCCGTCAATGCGTGAAGAACCGTGATGCGAACCACCGGCATGATAAGATAGATGGAGGACAGCATCAGTACCTCGCCAGCCACCCCCAGGATATACAGGGCGAGCCTGGTGGTGCCGGCAAAGCTCAAACTCATGCCGAACAGGAATATCTGCCTGTTTTCGAGAGTTTCCACTGCGCCCACTATGACCGATACAACCACTATTCCCAGGGCCAGTGCAAAGATGTACAGAAAAGGGATAAGGGCGGATACAAAAAATTTGCGGCGCTGACTCCTGACATGGTGATAAAAGATCACCGATATGGCGTTTTCCAGCACGGTAAAGGCTATGGAGCTGAAAAACAGCATGACGACAAAGCCGATAAAACCGATCACCTGCCGGTTCTCAACAAAAACCCGCACCTGTTCCGTCAATGTTGCGGCATAGCCGGGGATCACCATCTCCAGGTAGGTAGCCAGGGTATGAACCAGCTGCTCCTCGCCGATAACATGCGACAGCACAGTCAAGGCGAGGATCGACATGGGCACAATCGACAACAAGGTGTAATAGGCAACCGCGCCGGACAACAGAAAGCCCTGATTGAGCCTGAAATCACGCGCTACGCTCAGCAGGAAGTTGATGATCCGGCTAAATGCCGTATGCGCGGTCGGTTGTTTTTGTGTCATGGGATGCTTTTCCGAAAAATATTCTTCCTTCGCTTACGGGGCAAAGGACTCACAGCTGTCATGGGCGACCGTTTTCCTTGGGAGACACCTCGGCGGCCATTA
>WNGH01002822.1_pt1 | contig 16519 bp, 13 predicted proteins | sample 5400631 | NCBI WGS metagenome assembly WNGH01 (sample SAMN13153373, study PRJNA577476) | soil metagenome | isolation source: 115 cm soil or saprolite under Garry oak tree replicate 1 | place: USA:California | collected 2016-06-15
GCGTTGCAGTCGGAGCTCGCCTCGGTCACCGGCGAGCGCATTCGCAACTTTGTTCGACGAAAGATCGAGCGGTTTTCGGACAACGCCGACGCCTTAAGTTTTTATCCTTTAGGGAGGAAAGAGCAACAATTACTCCTGGGTCTCCTGGTCAAGAACGACAACAGCTTCACCGAGGCTTCCATTATCAACTCACACGGTATGGAGGTCGTGAAGGTATCCGACAGAAAAGTTTATTTTCCTTCCGATCTAACCGACCAGAGTAAATCGCCTAAATTCATCAAAGCGCTCAAGGGCGAGGATTATATAAGCCCGGTCTACACTTCGACCCAGGCCCAGCCGTTCGTCACGCTGGCGATTCCGTTTTGGGGCGCCACGCAGAGTATCGTCGGCGGGGTTTCGGCCGAAGCCGATCTCTCGTTTCTCTGGGAAGTGATTGGAAAGATCCATTTCGCGACCGCGGGGTACGCTTACTTGGTAGACGAGCATGGAAATCTCATCGCCCATGGCGATGCCACGCTGGTATTAAAAAGGCCCAACCTCCGGCAAGTCGCCGGTGTACAAAAGTTCCTGCGCAACCCAGCCCATTCCGACTCTACTCCGGCTCAGGAAGGCCGAGGACTCTTGGGTAAGCCCGTCTTGGCCACGTACGCACCCGTGCCGGAGTTGGGTTGGGCGGTGATCTTGGAAGAGCCCATCGACGCGGCCTTAGCCAACGTGGAAACATTGAAGCGCTCAGCGCTCGTGTTCCTGGCAATAGGCCTTTTCGTCGGAGCCGCTGTTATCGCTTGGGTGAGCGGCAGGATGACAGGGCCGATTCGAGACCTCCATGAGGGGGCTAAAATAATCGGGAGTGGAAATCTGGACTATCGGGTCAATATCGAGACCGGAGATGAAATCGAGTGGCTAGGAGAGGAATTCAACAAGATGGCGGGAGAACTCAAGGTCTTTTATGCCACCTTAGAACAAAAAGTGAAGGACAAAACTCATGAGTTAGAGAAAACCAACTCGCAACTTGAACAGGCAAACCGCAGCCTTGTGAACGCTAGCAAAGCGAAAGATGAGTTTCTAAATATCATGTCCCATGAACTGAGAACGCCTTTGAATGTTATCAGCGGGTACGCACAGATTCTCAAAGATGGCGTGCTCGGCCGCATTCAGCCTGAACAAGATCACGGTCTCAGAACGATCCTTGTCCAGTCCAAAGAATTGCTCAGGATGATCAACGAGGTTCTTCAAGTGGGAAGCCTGGAGGGCGGGAACGTTAGCGCAAAATTTGCGGACGTCAACCTCCGGGATTTCTTTGCTGACATTCGATCCACCTATGAGGTCCTACCCCAAAAAGGTATTCCTTTGTATTGGAACATTCCCGATAAACTGCCGATGGTTAACACGGACGGTGAAAAGCTCAAGCACATTTTACAGAATCTTATCAATAACGCCATCAAATTTACGGAAGAAGGCAGCGTAACCATCTCTGCCCGACACATTTCGCAAGCCATAGAATTCAAAGTGAAGGATACGGGAATTGGGATGCCCAACGAAACGCTTCCTTCGATCTTTCAAATGTTTCGACAGCTGGATGGCTCTGGCACCCGATCCTACGGCGGGGCTGGAGTCGGGCTCTATATCGTCAAGAAGTTCGTCGAGCTTCTCAACGGCAAAATCGAGGTAGAGAGTGTGCTTGATAAAGGCTCTACCTTTACTGTTATTATCCCAATTCACGCGTCCGCAGAAATTCTGCCGGCAACAGACGGTGATTTGCGCGTGCGGTCAACTGGCTGAACACACTCAGCCTCTCAACCAATCTTTTGGAAACTTTAGGAAGTGGTCCGCTGGTTTCTGATTTATTCAAGAAACCGAAATTTGCTTCCTTCAAGATATGACTGAACATTATCAACGGCTAACCAGCATCTTTGGAGGCTTTCTGCTACGGCACCGGTAGTGTTCGACCCCGCAAAAGGGTCTAACACAACATCTTGCTCATCGGTTAGAAGTTTGATGTAGAACGATGGCAACGACGCCGGAAAACGAGCAGGGTGGATTTTTATTCCTTTTTCCTTGCAAAGCTTTGTGTACGTGTCATTCGACGCATTGTTTCCTGCTTTGAGCATGTCTGAAGGAATTTCTTCCTCAACGACATTCGGGGGGATAGCTCCTCCCGGATTGATACCCTTGAAGGTCGATTTAATGTTATAACCAGAAGGCCGAACTGTTACTTTTACGCCACGCCTATTCAAACGAATCATGTCTGCGCTATAAGGCCGCAGCACTTTCGTATTGTCCGCCTTCGGCCATGGCGTTTTTGAAAGCCACCAAACGTATTCAACGGAGTCTCTAACTCTAATTCGTCGCACTGTGACCCACTCGGCGGGGGCTGGCATTTTTGCTGGATTGTACCAAAAGCATTCTTGTGCAAGATGGAATCCGACTTCCTCAATGAGCGCAATCAATAACTTGAAATGATAAATTGATCTGGTCGGCGTGCCCTCGTTGTAACTCCCGCCGATATTTAAAACGAAGCTGCCGTTCGGGGGCAGAACACGGAAAACCTCACGGGCGAAATCTAAAAACCATTCAACGTAATCCGCTTTTTTTACGTTCCCATATTCTTTCTTGAAGTGAAGCGCATAGGGCGGAGAAGTGAAAACCAGATTCACACTTTCCTTGGGAATACGTTTGAGAAAACTGAGAGATTCGGCAACGTAAGCCGCGCCGTATTCGGTTGTGTAGTACGGGCGAATTTTCTTAACGATCGTTTGTGGATTGCGGATTTGTTTGAAAGCAAGCTCTGGTTCACGTCGAGCAACCCGTTCAGTTTCGCCTTTGGTAAGCATCTCAATGTTTTTCATGGGCAACTTTCCTGGTGAATTTTCAACAATTTATATATATTTGCCGAAAACGTAAAGCCATTTTCCGAAAACGGTAAACTAGACTAATTGGTTTACATTGTCAACCGATTCACACGACTCTTTAGAAGATTGGATTTCGCAGGCGGACGCAGCACGAATCAGAGGAATTACACGTCAAGCAATTCGAAAGCTTGTGCAAACGGGTCGCCTTAAAACATTCAAAGTCGGCGGACACACGTTTGTAAGCCGCCAAGAAGTGATGCAGTTCATCCCGAAACCACGCGGACGGCATAAGGGACAAAAGAGCGAATGACTGAAAGCCAGATCCGAGAAATCAAGCGGCTATTGGCCGAATGTACGAAGGAACACCGCAAAGAAATATTTCAGTTCCTGCGAAAAGAATTTCCTGTTCATAGCCTTGAGGCCCAACTCAACGCCGATGCAGAGATCATTTTAGAGGCAATCGGCAGGGCAAGTGACTTAACGCAAAGGGGTGTTCGGGGAATAATCGCGGAAGCGGCATTTTCAACCAACGTTGCGAAAACATTGCACGGATGGAAAGACATAACTCCCCCTGGTGATCATGCCTATGATTTCTTGCTGACGGATGGTTCCGAAGTCCGCGTTCAGGTTAAAATGCAACGGCTTAAAGGCCACGTTCCCATGAAGGCGAATCAGGCATATAGGTTTTTGCCTTCTGATGCCTACGTGGTTGAAACCCAAAAGACACGCGGCGGAAAACATCCTGAGACCGGCGCTGACACTCGGCCCTATCATTTTGCGGAGTTTGATGTTTTGGCGGTTTCGCTTCATCCATCAACTAATGATTGGAAAGATTTTCGTTACACCGTTGCGTCATGGCTAATACGACGAAAAGAAAACGAAGATCTGCTTTTGAAATTTCAACCAGTGCCAGTGAATACCAACGATGATTGGACGGATGATTTTTTAACCGCTGTTTCGTGGTTTCGTTCCTCACAAAAGAAAAGAATCTATCGCATCTGAAAACATTTTCTCTCGCCAACGCGCTCCATTAAACCGCTGCATGTCACCGAGAAGGATTTTGTTTTCAAGAACCGAGAAGGTAATCCCATTCGTGCCGATAAATGGCGAGGGAAATATTGGTATCGGGTGCTGAGAGCATGCAACGTCAGACCACGGAAATTCTACGCGACAAAACATTCGTTCATTTCGGATGCCTTATCGCATGGCCTTAACATCAAGTGGGTGGCGGAGTATTGCGGAACATCCGTTGCGATGATCGAGAAGCACTACGGTCGATACATTAGGAGCGATTCCAGGGAGCAATTAGAGCGGCTTTTCAGGGCTAGAACCGAAATCTTTCCCGAAACCCCACGAACTGATGGTGACCCTAAACAGACTCAAGCAGTGAGAAAATATGATGTAAGTAAGTGGTCGGGGCGAGTGGATTTGAACCACCGACTTCACGGTCCCGAACCGTGCGCTCTACCAAGCTGAGCCACGCCCCGACCCGCTAAAAGTAACACACCAAAAGGAGAAAACAACAGGGTTATCATTGTCCCACGGCGGCGCGCATCTGACGTATTGTGGACTTATAATCCGTGGTCTTAAAGATGCCGGAGCCGGAGACAATGACCTCAGCCCCGGCCTGGACAACGCGCTCGATGTTATCGGCTTTAATGCCGCCGTCGGCTTCGACGAGGATCGGTAGCTTTTTTTGGTCGACGATTCGCCGAACCTGTTCGATTTTCGGCAAGACATCTGGAATGAAAGCCTGACCGCCAAATCCGGGAAAAACCGTCATCATTAGAATCATATCAATTTCAGGAAAACAGCCTTCGACTTTTTCCAAAGGAACGTCCGGATTCACGGCAACCGAAGCTTTGGCGCCGTGCTCGCGGATTTTTCGTAGGCTCACGTTCGGATTGGCGCACGTGTCGGGATGAATCGAAACCCAATCCGCGCCGGCCTTGATGAATTGCGGCGCGTACTTGTCCGGATCGGTGATCATCAAGTGGACGTCCAGAGGAATCTTCGTTACCTTTCGGATGGACTCAACGACTACCGGGCCGATCGTGATATTCGGCACGAAGTGCCCGTCCATGACGTCGACATGGAGCCAATCTGCGCCGGCCGCCTCAACCGCCTGGATCTCGTCTCTTAGGCGGCTGAAGTCCGCAGACAGAATAGAAGGAGCGATTTTCATCGCGTTCATTTAGGCAACCTTTCTGAGTCGAGCCGCGAAAAAACCGTCGGTGTCGTGACGGTGGGGCCAGGCCATAAAATAGCTTCCTCGCAACAAAGACTTCGCTTGATCAGGAAGATAACCCGCAGCCTCTTCCAAGACAAACCCTTCTTGATATTTCAGGAAATCCTCGACGACTTTCTCGTTTTCGTCCTCGATGAGCGTGCAGGTGGAGTAGACTAGGACCCCGCCGGGCTTAAGGTATGAAGCGGCGCGAATGAGGAGCTTCTTTTGTAGCTGACTCAATCGCCTGATATCGCTCTCGCTACGAGTCCATTTGATCTCGGGGTGAGAGCGCAGCGTTCCAAAGCCGCTGCAAGGAGCATCTACTAATATCCGATCGTACGATTCGTCTAGCGGGATAGTTAATCCGCGAGTGAGGTCGGCGCGCAAGGCTTGTATGGAGGTCAAGCCCAGCCTCCGTGCATTCTGCTCCACACGTCGAATACCTTTGGCAGAGATGTCGATCGCAATGATGTGACCGCGGTCGTCCATGAATTCGGCGATGTGAGTTGTCTTGCCTCCAGGGGCAGAGCAGGCATCCAGAATTCGCTCGCCAGGTTTTGGGTCGAGAAGATAGACGACGAGTTGGGATGCTTCCCCTTGAACCTGGAAAAGCCCCGCTTGAAAACCGGGAAGTTGATCTACCGGTCCTCCGGATCGGATAACAATTCCTTCGGGCGACCACGAGCACGGTACCGCTTTAACTCCTTGGGTGCCGAAGAGATCGAGCAACGTTTCTCTCGTTCCCCGAGTTCGGTTCGTCCTGAGCACCAAAGGTGCTTCATCGTTGTTGGCTTTCAGTAAAGCTGTGATTTCCTCACTGCCGAAGTATTGAAGCCAGCGTTGCACCAACCATTTGGGATGGGACCAGTATTCAGCAAAATCTTCAACGCGACGTTCCGCCGGCTCTGGCGGGATGATTGCTCTTTTTTCTCTCACGACATTCCGCAAAACTCCATTCACGAAACCCGCGGCTCTTCGCCCCCCGTGGGTCTTGGCGACTTTTACGGCCTCATTGACTGCGGCGTAATCCGGAATGCGATCGAGAAAGTCGAGCTGGTATAAAGTGAGACGAAGTAGGTTTCGGATAAATGGATCGGTTTCCTCGAGGGAACCGCGGATCGATTCACTGAGGCATGGGTCCAGTCTTCCTCTCCAGCGAAGTGTTCCGTAGATTAACTCCGTAAGTAGAGCGCGATCCCGGTCGTCCAGGGCTGCGGATTTGATCGTGTGATCCAGTAGGACATCAGCGTAGGCTTTGCGAGTATCGACTTTGGTGAGAATCTCGGTCGCCAGCTTGCGAACGCTTTTCTCCGCTGCGGAATCAAAGGCGCTCACCTTTTCCAATCCTTGCCCCTTTGAGAAATTCCACTCCAAGGAGTCGTTTCCTGTTTTCCAACTGGACTTCTTCGAGGCTGAGCGCGCCTGAGCCGGTTGCTACCCAGAATCCATTTCCATCCGCGCGGATGATTGCGCCAGGGTTTCCTCGCTCCGTCGTAGCGATGACCTTTGCCCGATGAACTTTCATCAATTTGCCGCGCAGGTGAGTGTAAGCGGAGGGCCAGGGGGTGAATCCGCGGACACGGCGTTCAATCTCAGCCGCCGATCGGCTCCAGTCGATCAGGCCGTCTTCTTTTTTGATCATCGGGGCGAAGGTTGCCTTAGCTTCGTCTTGCGTTTGAGGCGCGAGCGTACCGTCCTTTAACCTTCGAATCGTTTCCAACAACAAACGAGCGCCGACGGGAGTAAGCTTATCCTGAAGGGACGCGGTGGTCTCATCCGGCGGGACTGCGATCTCTTCCTGGAGGTAGATGGGTCCGGCATCCATCTTTTGCTCGAGCCTCATGGTCGTGACGCCGCCTTTTTCTTCACCGTTAATGATCGTCCAGGCGGCCGGAGCGGCGCCGCGATATTTCGGCAGCAGCGAATAGTGGACGTTGACGCAGCCGTGCGGCGCCAGATCGAGAATCGTAGCCGGGAGTATTCGTCCGAAAGCGACCACCACGATGATTTGGGGATTCCAGTCGTTTAGCGTGGCGAGAAAACCTGGATCACGGATCTTTTCCGGAGCTACTGCCGGGACGCCGTGACTCTCAGCGACTCCACGCACCGGTGAAGAAATGGTCTTTTGACCTCTGCCGGCGGGACGGTCCGGCTGGGTAACCACTCCGACGACGGGGTCCGGACCCTGCAGCAGTTCCTTGAGAGTCACGGCAGCGATCTCGGGAGTTCCCATAAAGACAATGGGCCAATTCGTGGCCATGAAAATTAGATTTGCGAAATATCAACCTGAACTTCGAGGGCGGCCGAGAGTTTGGTTCTAAATCATGACGCCTGGGCTTTCGTTGGAGGGAATTGTCCCGTTGCGGAGCATCTTTTTGCGCCTGCGCGTGTAAAGATTTCTTTTCAAGCGGCTGATGCGGTCGATAAAGAGTTTGCCATCCAGATGATCGATTTCGTGCTGCAGGGCGACGGCAAAAAGTCCTTCGGCTGCAACCTTGATTTCTTTTTCATGTTCATCGAAAGCGACGACTTCCACCTTCGCGGCGCGACGCACTTCCGCCGTAAAGTCGACGACGCTAAGGCATCCCTCCTCCCAGATGACTTCCCCCTCCGTCCGGGTAATTATTGGATTGATGAGCTTATATACCTGCTTATGCGGATTTTCGTGGTCGACGTCCAGCACGATCACCCGTTGGGCTACACCCACCTGAGGCGCCGCGAGCCCGACGCCTGGCGCAGCATACATTGTTTCCATCAGGTCATTAACCAGTTGTACGGTCTCCCCGGTGATATTTTTTAACGGCAGAGACTCTCGGCTCAAGATCGGCTCAGGGTATTTTAAGATTTCCAAGATCGCCATAACCTACTAAATTTCATAACATATCGTAGGGATCGACATCAATGTGAAGACGCAAATTACGGGATCGAGGCACCAACTGCCCCGCTCGCTTCGCCAATTCAAGCAACGGCGCGATTTGTTTTCCTTTGAGCAAGAGTTGCCAACGATAGCGATTGCGCAGCTTATGAATCGGCGCTGGCGCGGGTCCGAGCAATTCGATCTGTCCACGAAACTTTGGTTTCATGTCTAACTTCTCGTTGAGGGTTGCTGCTAATATCTTCGCCTTTGTTTCGACTTCATCGCCCTTCGGCCCCTCCATCCGAAGACTGACGAGCCGCGTGAACGGGGGGTAGTTTAAAGCGCGACGGAATTCCATCTCCGACTGAAAAAAACCTTTGTAGTCATGGTTGATCAAGTGTTGTATAGCATAATGCTCCGGCTCGTAGGTCTGAACGATGACTGTTCCCGGATCGTCACCGCGACCCGATCTTCCCGCCACTTGGCTCAAAAGCTGAAAGGTTCTCTCGGCGGCGCGAAAATCCGGCAGGTTCAATGACAGATCGGCAAGTAAAGCACCGACCACCGTTACACCCGTCACGTCATGGCCTTTGGTGATCATTTGGGTGCCGACGAGAATGTCGATCTCAGCTTTTTCCCACTGCCGAATCAGTATCTCATGTGATCCCCGTCGGCTGGTCGTATCGCGGTCCATGCGCGCAATCCGCGCATGCGGAACCAGATGACGCAAAGTCTCTTCGATCTGCTCCGTGCCCACGCCGATGCCTGAAAGAGTCGCATTGCCGCATCCGGGGCAGACCCGATTCACGGGTCTACGAAAATTGCAGTGATGACAACATACGCTCTTCTGCGCGAGGTGCAAGGTGAGCGTTACGCTGCAATACTGACAACGCAACACATACCCGCAAAGAGTACACTGGAGAAAATTAGAGAAGCCTCGGCGGTTGAGAAAAATCAAACTCTGCCGCGATTTTCGATAATTGTCACATAGCGCTTCCGCCAACCGATGCGAAATCAGTCTGTACGCCGCTTTCGTGCGGCTTGGCGACGCATCGGTTCGGAGTTCGGGAGACTTGCTGTTCGGTATCGAAGTGGATCGGTTGAATTCTGATCTCAAATCAACCGTTTCGATTCTCGGCAAGGGGCGCTCATAGACGCGCTTCGTGATTTCCAAAAGTCGGTAGCGGCCCTGCAGGCAGTTTTCGTAACTCTCGACAGCCGGCGTGGCGGAACCCAGGATCACCGGACATGCCAAAAACTTGCCCCGAACCACCGCAACATCCCGTCCATTATAACGTAAGCTCTCTTCCTGCTTATAAGAAGAGTCGTGCTCTTCATCCACTACGATGAGTCCAAGGCCGGGAAGCGGTGCGAAAACGGCTGAACGAGCGCCGACGACTACATCGACATTGCCACGTAGGATGTGCCACCACTGCGCCCAACGCTCAGCCTCAGTAAGCCGGCTGTGTAAGATCCCGACTCGTCCAGTAAAACGCGCCTTGAGACGGTCGATCAATTGCGGTGTCAGTGAGATTTCTGGAATCAGAATAAGACTCCGGCGACCCGATGCTCGAACCCGCTCCATAGCGCGGAGATAGACTTCGGTCTTTCCGCTGCCTGTGACGCCGTGAAGGAGGAAAGTTTCGAAGCCGCCTTTTTGCAGGCGATCGTCGATCGCATGGAGCGCTCGTTCTTGCTCGGTGCTCAGGGTGTATCGCGCGAGAGCTGCGGGAGGCGCAACGTCGGTGTCGAGTCGAATTCCTTTCGATCGCTTGCGTCCTCCAGGCAACCTTTCGTGAATTTCGACGGCGCCCAATGACTCGAGTCGCTCCAGGGCCTGATATACATTGCCGCCGGAAATCTGTCGCATCAGTGTCTTGATGCTGATTCTACCCTTTTTGTGACCGAGCATATGGAGAATTTTATTTGCAACCGCGTCACTGATGGAAAATGTTCCGGACTTGGCGACGACGGTTCGCTGGCTTTCGCTTCTCAGACTCGGCGGCAGAATCGTTGCCAGGACTTCCCCGATGGTGGCTAGATAATACTGAGCAATCCACAAGCTTAGCTGAATGAGCGCGGCATCAAGTATCGGTTGTTCGTCTAGAACGGCGAGGATTTGCTTAGTTTCAATAAGATGGGTTTCGGGCAACAACTCAAACACGATGCCAACAACCTTTCGTCTTCCTAGGGGGATCAATGCACGCATGCCCACCAAAATTTCATCCTGTAGATCCGGCGGCACGGCATAAATCAAAGGCTGCTTCAACGGCGAGGGAATGACCACGCGGGCAAATCTTTTCGCCTGATTCTCCACAGATGGACTACTAACTAACGGTCGATGGGGACAAAAGCAAACTCGGGATCGAGGACATCTGAAACGAAGCGAGATGTTCAAATTTGTTAAATAAGTCCGGTGTTGTTGCGGCCGGTCGCCCATTTCGCGCATAAAGACGCCGCAATGGCTGGTTGATTACGCCAGAAGAGTTAATGAAGTCAAATGGTTGCAAGAAAGGAACCCTGCTGGCAACAAGTTTGCGTATTCAGCGAGAATCCAGGCCCCTATAATTAAACATAATTAACCTTAATTTTAATTTGACTTTGTATTGTGCGCTCGTGTAGATATTCCACCCACTTCAGTCAGGACATCGGGTTAAGGGACAGTTGAGACATGGATCAGCCAAACAACGTGAAAAGACTCCGTGAAGAGAAGATGCTAAGCAAAGCAGAACTTGCTCGGTTGGCCGGCATCTCGCCGTTGACCTTGGACCGCATCGAAAAGGGCAAGGCCTGTAGGATGGCGACGAAAAGAAAGATCCTCCTAGCGTTGGGACTTAAGACCAATCAGAGGGAACGGGTTTTCAAAAACAATAGCCATGTTTGAGTCTCTAAAAAAATTCAATTTCAGCTTTCCGAGTTCCTTCGGGCGTAACGACGGCTTCGTCGCGCTCGATATCGGTTCTAGCTCGATCAAAATGGTTGAAGCGGTGGTGGAAAAAAGTAGTTATCGGCTCCTCAACCTGGGGGTTTTGCCGGTGCCTGCAAAGGCAATCCAGAACAACATGGTAGTCGACCCCACGTCGGTCATGGACACCATCCGAAGACTCATTCTGGAAAATCACGTAAAGGCGACCAAAGTGATTTCCGCCGTGCCCGGCCGTGCGGTCATCATGAAAAAAGTTCAGATGCCCAGGCAGGAGGACGCTGAACTGGAGGCCAACGTCGAGTTTGAAGCCAATAACGTCATTCCTGAGAATTTGGAAAACGTCAACTTAGACTACCAAGTCCTCAACATTGTGGACGGTGGGAACCAGATGGAGGTCCTTTTGGTGGCTGTCAAGAAGGAGCTCGTGAACAGTTACACCGATGTGATACAGGAAGCGGGACTTGATCCGGTGGTCATGGACGTCGATTATTTTGCGTTGGAAAATATGTACGAAGCAAATTATAGCGAAGAGGCGGATGGTGGCGTGGTCGGGCTGATTCACATGGGCGCTCGTTACACGAGCATCACATTATTGCAGAATGGTCTTTCCACGTTTACGGGCGATCTGCCCATGGGGGGAGAGGAATTCACAGATAGCCTGAGGAGAGAACTCAATATCCCGGCCGCCGCGGCCGAGACTTTCAAGTTAACCGGCACGCTCGAAGGCAAAAAGGGATTGGAATTGAAAGCAGCACTGCGGCCGATGGTTGAAGGCTTGAGCGAAGAAATTCGCAGGACCGTCAGTCTCTACGGCGCGCTGGCATCGGAGGAAGGTGACGGCCTAAAGACGATCTTTTTGAGCGGGGGTAGCGCCAAACTCCCCGGACTGCGCGAGTTGTTGGAAGCGCGAATGGCCGTGCCGGTTCGTCTCGCCGAACCCTTTCGCGGTTTTACCGTCAGCAAAAATATCGACCGGACGTATTTGATGGAATCCGCCCCATTGTTTGCGGTGGGAGCCGGCCTCGCGATCCGCAGGCCGGGGGACAAATGATTCGGATTAATTTACTTCCGGTAAAGGAACGCAAGGCGGAAGTCAGTCGGCGGCGAGAACTGACCCTTGGTGGGGTGGTCTTAGGATTTACGGTTCTTGTCCTTGCTGGACTGTATGTCTACCAGCTCTACCGATTGTCAACGCTCAACAGTGAACTTGTCGGATTACGCGACGAGATTCAAGCTCTGGATGTAAAAGTCAAGCAAGTCGGTGACCTGCAAAACAAGATCGAGGAGTTCAAAAGCAAGAACAAGATTATTGAAGATCTTGAAAGGAAAAAAGTCGGCCCCGTGCGGGTGATGGAGAGTCTTTCAGCCGCAGCTCCGCCGAGCCTTTGGCTTACGGAGTTCAAAGACATCGGCGGCAACTTGGTTATTAATGGGCAGGCGATTGATAACCAGACAGTGGCCGATTTTTTAAAGGCATTAGTGAGTTCATCTTATTTTAAAAATGTCGAGCTGGTGGAGACGACCCAAGGCGGCCCGGCGGCTGGGACGTATAAAAAATTTTCCATTAAATCGGTAGTTTCTTATCAATCGACGCCGAGCGCCAGCGCGGTCAAAGGAAGCGTTAAAGCGCCGGCCAAAGCGGAGAAAAAAGGTTGAACGAGCTACTCAACAAGTTACTAGAACGATCGAGCGGGCAGAAAATCGCGATTTTAGCGGCCGTCATTATTTTGCTTGCTGCGCTTTACTATAGCTTCCTTTTCGATCCTCATGCGATCGCCAAACTGGCGGACGAGGTTGAGATCGCGAGAAATGAAAGAAGCAAAAAACAGCTTCAAGCGGCTAACCTGCCGCGGCTTCAAAAGGAGCTAGCCGAGCTGGATGCCAAGCTCAAGCAAGCCGTGGCGCAGCTACCCAATAGAAAGGAGATGGCCGATCTTTTGAACAGCATCTCGAACAAGGCACAGGAGTCCGGACTGGAAGTTCTCTTGTTTCGCCCCCGCGCGGAGAACTATCAGAATTTCTATGCTGAAGTCCCGGTGGACATAATGGTCAAAGGAAGTTTTCACAACGCCATCAATTTCTTCGACGAAGTTGGACGGTTAAACCGGTTGATCAACATAGACAACATCGGCTTCAAGAACCCGACGATCACTGGGGATCAGGTCATCCTGGAGACGACCAGCGTGGCGACTGCGTTCCGTTTCTTAGACGACGCGGAGCGCAAAAAGGTCGCCGAAGAGAAGGCGGCCAAGGGAAGAAAGTAATCTGACGATGGGCAGAGCTTTGAAAATGTCTCTGGTGCTGGTGGTGGCGGCTTTCGTGAGCTCGGCCGGATGGAGAATTATAGCGGCGCAAGAAGACGTCCAGACACCGTCGCAAAAGACAAAAGATGCCGTCGACAAATTCAATGCGGCCCCGGCGGCGATCGGCAAGGCACTGCAGGGTTTGAAAGAGGCCGCGAGAGCAAAGCTTCAGCAAACTTTGGGCGGGAAACGTGAACCGGATGCGAACCCGGATTCGAGTGATCCCAGTCTGCCGAAAACAAAGGACGGGTCGGCTGGGACTGAGCGTTTTTCGCCGGCGGGCAAACGGGATCCGTTTCGACCAGCTACGTTGGACACCAAGGCGAGTTCACAGCGGAGGCAAAACTTGTCGCCGTTGGAACGATTCGAGCTGGGTCAACTCAAGGTTGTTGGGATCGTCTGGGATATTAAAGAGCCAAGGGCAATGATCGAAGACACGGCGGGTTTCGGCTACATCGTGAAAGTCGGCACTCCCATTGGCAGTGGCGAAGGACGGGTGAAAGGAATTTATCGTAGCGAGGTCGTTGTGGAGGAGTCCTACGCCGATTTTTATGGCAACAAAAGGAAGCGCGACATTAGCATGAAGCTGCCTACGGAGTGACCAAAATGATGAAGACGAGAATTGGCTTAGCGAATCTCTTTAGAAGGTGGGTTAGGAGCAATGACCTAAACAGATCGGCCCTTTGTCTGCTTCTTATTGGAACGGGTTGCGCAACGATGAGCGTCAGTTGTTCCATGAACGCGGATAAGGATCGCGCCGCCCAAACCGATGCCAAAGCACCGACGTCTTCTCAAAATCAACCAGCTGCCAAAGCACCGCCAAAGGAAGCAAACCCAGCGCTCACTGCCTTGACTCTTCAGGAGCTGTCGGTCCGTGAAGAGCGCGGACAGACCACATTGCTCGTTAAATTTTCGCAACCGGTCACGCAGTTCCGTCATTTTCCGCTGCCGCAACCGTCGCGGATCGTTTTGGATATCTTCGGTGAAGCGAAAGCCTTATCGCAGGCCGAGACTTTTCGTATCGAGACTAACTGGGTCGCTGCGCTCCGTCTCAGTGCCACCGACGGTAGCCTCCGGTTAGTGGCGGACATCGCCGCCGCGAACGTGCCGCCGTATACGATCACTCCTGAAAACGGCGGGCTCAAAATCACTGTGGGGGCGCTCGACCCTAATGCCGTGACAAAGAAAGATGTCACCTTAGTTCGGGGCGGGCAGAGGATAGATGTCAGGGCGGCTGAGGCTACATCAACTGGAACTGTCCAGAAAAAGACCGTGACTGCCGATGATCTGTTGAGCACCGATAAAAAGTACACGGGCCAAAAGATCTCGTTGGATTTCAAGGATGCGGACATCAAAAACGTTTTTCGGTTGCTGGCGGAAGTGAGTGGTCTGAACATCATCGTCACCACTGACGTCAATAGAAAAGTTACGGTTCGTCTCGTGGAGGTGCCTTGGGATCAAGCGTTGGATCTAATTGTAGACACGAACGGTTTGGGCAAAGAACAGCTGGGAAACGTCGTCCGTATATCCACTGCCGGACAACTAAAGTCTGAAAAGGACGCGCTCGCCGCTGCCAGGAGAGCGAACGAGGATTTGGAACCTCTCCAAACCATTTATTTCAACGTTAACTATGCCAAGGTCAAGGATTTGGAACCCAAGGTCAAATCCCTTCTGAGCAAGCGACCCGATGCCGCGCTGGTGACTGATGAGCGAAGCAATACGATCATGGTGCGCGATATCAGGAAAGTCGTCGATGATGTTAATACTTTGGTTGCCAAGCTGGATGCGCGCACGCCTCAGGTTCTCATTGAATCGAATCTGATTGAAACCACGCCGTCATTCTCCCGAGCTTTAGGGTTGGAATTGGATTCCATATTTAATAATGCTCGTATACTTGCCAGTTCGAGATTTTTGGCGGGCGCACCCTTTGCCGGCGGTCCCCAAGGAATCACAAATCAATTGGTTGTTCCGGATTCCGGGTTTCGATTCGGCTATTTCGGGAATAACGTCCGGGGGATTTTATCCGCTGCGGAGAACGAAGGTAAAATCAAAATTATTTCGCGACCGTCGATGGTTACACTGAACAATGTAGCCTCCACGATCAAGAGCGAGAGAATTTTGCGGATTACGCTGCCCACTTCGACCAACATTGCTAGCGGCAGCGGCGCCGCAGCGGGGACTGCAGTGGCAACGGAGAAGGTACCCGTCGGCATCAACCTAACGGTAATACCTCAGGTATCCAGTGACGGGTTTGTCTTGATGAATATCAAGGTAAAGTCGAGTTCCATTGCTAATTCTCCAACCGTCGCCAGCGGTACGACCGCCGTCATCCCATTCGACGAGCTAAATCGTGAGGCGGAGGCAAATGTCCTGGTGCGAGATGGAGAGACCATCGTGATCGGGGGCATTCTCAAAGACACCGCACAAGAGGCAGAGAGCGGAGTTCCCTACCTTAAAGATATTCCCGTTCTCGGCTGGTTATTTAAGAATCACCGCTGGCAAAAAGATTTTGAGGAGCTGGTCGTGTTTATTACGCCGCGCATTGCTTCCGCAGGCTCTGAGAATCTACCCACGGCGGATGAGCTCTGGCGAGAACAGATGAAAAAAACCAACGGCGAGCAAGCCGCTCCCATGCCTGTAAATCCGTTGCCAGTAAATCCCTAGCCGATATTTTTTGAATAGGGTACGATACCCGCATCTGGCGGTATCACCCCGAGTGAGTCTCACCCGTGCGGCCCTTAGGATCCGTGTCCTTGTGGGAGGTATTTTAGAAGAGGTGCCCCACGATCTATATGATGGCCGATATGCTTTATCGTAAACGGCAGCTCACCGAGGATAGGTAATGGTTTAGACTTCGATGCCTGCGAGACGGGAAGCCGTGAAGACAGTAAAAACGTAGGCAGTGAGAGGTCACGATAAAATGCAAGAACTGGTGGTTTCCGCAATCGCACGGCCTTTCCTAGTGTCTTTGCTTGCTGCTACCCCAGTGACTTTACCCTCATTGGTACGCCCGGGGGACTCCACGCCTTTCCAACTTGCTCAAGGCTTCAGCTCTTGGCGACCCTACGCTAATCCTAATCGATTGATTTCCGTTGGGATGAATAAAGGGGAAGTTCTGGCGATCGCTGGAGCACCGAATCACGAGGAGTCGTATTACCAATCAGCGGGTGGCCGGCTGGCTAGAGTCTCGGATTGGTATTATATCCAGACCGGCTTGAACCCGGAGACAACTCTGCTCAAGTTTGTGCAAGAAAACCTAGTCAGTATCAGGTCGACGCCGACACGCTAACTCTAGTGAACCTTATCGTGCCTTTCATGCGCTCCCCCAGTTCGATTCGGGCTTGAAAGCAC
>WNGH01009564.1_pt1 | contig 16519 bp, 17 predicted proteins | sample 5400631 | NCBI WGS metagenome assembly WNGH01 (sample SAMN13153373, study PRJNA577476) | soil metagenome | isolation source: 115 cm soil or saprolite under Garry oak tree replicate 1 | place: USA:California | collected 2016-06-15
TTGCCAATGTCTCTATACGTTCATTTAAAAGTGCTGCCACTGCCTCCAATGGCTCAATGGCAGCAATGCGCTGTTGCAGTGACTCCTGCTGCTGGAGGTGTTTGGCACGCTGGGCGGCCAGTTGTTTACATTCTTTGACCAGTGATTCATGATGCATGGCCTGCCGCGCCAGCTCGTCGCGCTGTTTCTCCAATTCATACTGCTGCTCGACCAGAGGAGATAGATCTATCACCTGTTGACGGGCCATGGCAACATCGTGCAGCCTGTCCTGAAAGTTGGCGACATTGGCTTCAATTGTTGCAAGATTGCTGCGGAGACCGGCCTGGCTTTGACGCAGCTGGTTGCGCTGTTTCTCATCCTGGCGCAACTGCTTGAGAAGGGCATCGGTCCGCTGATAGCGCTGGTAAGCGGCGCTGCTTTCCTGCACTACCTTATGTGCAGCACGCGCAAGGTTCAAGGCGTCAAGATGCTCTTGCAGGCGCTGCTGGGCATCTTTATCTCTGTCTTCACACTGCTCACGCTTGTGTTGAAGTTGCTGCAATTGCTCCCTTTGCTGTTTCAGGGCAGCCAGGCGTTTTTCGCACTGCGCAAGCTGCTGTGTCCAGAGAACGTTTTGTTCTTTGTATTCACGGTCTTGCTGGCGTGCCTGGTTCAGAGAAGCACGCCAGGTTTCCAGTTCGCGTGTCTCATAGGTCAGGCGTCCGATCTCAAGCTGCTGCGCCTGCGCCTGTTCTTTGTAGAGCTTCTGCACATCCAGTAAATAGTCGGCGGCTGTCTTGTAATCTTCTATCTGGAGCAGGGCGTCGAAGGTCTTTTTGCGAATGCTGGCGCTCTCCCGGAAAATAGAGGTAAAGGTGCCCTGCGGTACACCTAAAGCATCTTCGAAGAGGGTATCAAGAGGCCGCTCACGATCGATGCCGAAGAGATCATGAAGTTTATCCTTCACATCGGCGTTTTGCTCAATGCGATGATCCGCCTCGCAATCGTATACGAACCAGCGGCCACCGGCGCCACAGCGCCGCTCGACTGTGTACGGGCGATCATCATTGCCTATAAAATGGACGGTAACATGCCCATATTTCTCGCCCTCACGCACAAATTGACCTTGAGTATAAGGTAGAGAGTCAAAAAGGGCAAAACCGATGGCTTCGACCAGGGTTGTTTTGCCGGAGCCATTTGCACCGCTGATCGCGGTTGTACCACGCCGGAAATCTACTGTCAGGTGACGATAACTCTTGATATTCTCTAACTCAACGCGTGTTATGAGCATTTTGCGGCAACCTTCCCAACGAACACGAAATGGGCGAACGCAATGGCGCGTTCTAGTCTCCCACTTCTGTATTCTCCCTTTATAGCTGAAAAGTGGTAATCCCCAGGCGCATTATAACATGATTGGAAGAACAAAACACCTATACCAGCCCTGCGAAAGATTTATTCAGAAACTCCAAAGCGTTGTAGTACGTTCTACTACGTAGACACATATTGTAAAGCCGTATAAAGGAGCACCCGATGAATATAAACAGGGTACGCTACATCCCGCTGGTCCTGTTGCCAATCCTGCTATTGATAAGCGCCTGTAGTCCGTCTCTAGGCACGGGGAACAGTTCTTTGACCGTGTTACAGGTGCTGCAAAACAGCACAAAGGCGATGAAGGATCTGAAGTCAGCGCATATCGAGACAAAGACCACCGGTACATTACAGACACTAGGCACAGCAGGTACACCGGCACCAACCACTGCCGGCTCTCTTATGTTCAAAGTCAGCGGGAGCGGTGACGAGGCGCTGCCAAACGAGGAACAGTTGCAGGTTACCGTCTCTCAAGGAAAGAACAGCTCACCGGCTAACCTGGCGGAAATCGTCCAGGGGGACAAGGTCTACGTACAGAATACGAAAGGACAGTGGTACGTTCTGGACAAAAGCGCGCTAGAAGGTTTCACGGGCAATCCCTTTTCTGGCATCAACGGGCTTGATCCAAATGCTTTACTGGGCCTGCTACAGGATACCCAGATTACCGATCACGGCGATGAATTGCTAAACGGAGAAAACTTGCGCCACATTAGCGTGGCATTAGACAAAGCAGGTTTTAAGAAGATTCTCGATAGTGATCCCCAGTTGGGCAATTTGTTCGGGCAGCAGAACATCAATACGCTGCTCAACAGCACAAAATTGTTTGCGTCAAGCCTTGACCTGTGGATAGACGAGACCAACTTCTATGTGCATCGCACTGAGTTTAAGATCAATGTAGATGAGGACATAAGTTCGCTGAGCCGATCCCTGACACCTGTTGTGACGTTTCCCTTACCAGCAGGTGTGATCACGAGCTTCGATTCAACTCTTGATCTGAGCAAGTTTAATGATCCAGTGTCGATTACGCCTCCAACGGGGGCCATTCCGACTGATAATCCCATCAGCATTTTCAGTTGAAGTGAGGCAGAGTAGCCCCAGTAAGGCGGAGCCACTATGAGTGAAGAGACGCCATCCATGAGAGCACCTCTTGCAGGTGCTCTTACCAATAATAGTACCCAAAACCTACCGGTGGTAATCGGGGTAGATCTTGGTGGGACGCAGATTCGCGCGGCGGTCCTGCGCGGCGCAGAGCTGATCTCGCGGGTCGCGCAGCTCACGGGTGAGGATACTGCCCCCGAACACCTTATTCCACGTATTTTCAATGCGATACGACAGGCGCTCGATGAAGCCCGAACGACGCTTGAGCAGGTTGCAGGCATTGGGATAGCCACGCCGGGGCCGTTAGACCACCGCACTGGCATAATTTATGCTCCGCCAAATATGCCGGGGTGGGACCGCGTCCCACTGCGCGATATTTTTGAACAACACTTTTCGCCTGCAAGTAAGGGAGGCGACGCTGCCCAATTGCAGATCTTTGTAGAGAATGACGCGCATGCGGCTGGCCTGGGAGAGTACTTGTTTGGCGCGGGGCGTGCGTGCAGCCACATGGTGTACCTGACTATCAGTACAGGTATAGGCGGCGGGGTGATTGTTGATGGCAAGATTGTGGAAGGTGTAAACGGGACCGCTGGAGAGCTGGGCCATATGACCATTGACTGGCATGGGGGACGCTGTAGATGTGGCAACTATGGCTGCCTGGAATACCTGGCTTCTGGTACTGCTATTGCCAGGTATGCTAACGAGGCAATAGCAGCCGGGCAAGGAGTCGAACTGCTCGAATTTGCACGAGCATTGCAGCAGCATGTCCAGGAAGGCAATGGGTTGGAGCTACCCACACACGAGGCTACAGGGGTTGGGTACGAAGGTAGCCCCGATAACTTAGAGGTGCCACGTATTACTGCCCATATGGTCTCACAGGCAGCGCAGGCTGGTATACCACTGGCACGAGCGATCATTACAAACGCGGCGGAAGCAATTGGCGTTGGCCTCGTCAACGTCATCCACATTTTCAATCCACAAGTGATTGTCCTGGGTGGTGGGGTCACTCAGATGGGACCTATGCTCATGGAGCCCGCTCTGCGCATCGTCCAGGAACGTACGATGAAGATACCGCTCGATGCGGTACGCATTGTGCTGGCAGAACTGGGTGGAAATGCCGGGCTGGTAGGAGCAGGTGCGCTGGTCTATTATTATATGCAGGCACAATAGCGAGCGTTTCTGGTACCCCACGAGCGGGCGGCCATGACCATAAAGGCCCCACCCTACGGATTGATGCCCGCGCTTTTCGTGTCGTATCTTTCCTCCGGTTGATGCCTATTGGGCATTCGTTTCAACGTGCGAGCATTAGAGGTGAATGTGGTCGCTGCTGTTTGGCGGCCTGAACTTCGTGCCATCATTGACGAAAACGATGGTCTGATCCTGGATGTGAATAAGCATGTCAGGCAGGCCATCTCCGGTAACATCGCGAAATTCCAGGGTGACAGGGGTGAGGTCTCCGCCCGGATCGAAGAGGTAGGGGCCGCTATAGCTGATGGCCCTGGCCGGATTGCCCGCCATAAATTCAACGATGACGATATGGCGATGCAGGTTGACAGCGATAAAGTGGCTGGGGTGAGCAGCATCGTCGCCGTGACCAACCACAGCATCTATCTGGAAGGTGCGAGGATTCCCGTAGCGCAGGTCATCATACCTGGCAATACCCCAGGCAAGCGCCGACGAACCAACCACCCAGAGTGCGAGCATGGCAATCATGCCAACCCCAACGTAGAGAAGCCAATGAAATCCCCTACGTTGATTCCCGTCAGGCGGTCCTTGTTTCGCCACTGAACCGCGTACAGAGCGGGTCGGCATTGCGCCAGGCGTGGGGGTAGTTACCCGACCGGCGACCTGGTCGGGAATAATGACGTTGCGACGAGTAGTCTGGGGGCCGGTAGTCTGGATACTCATTGGGTCGCGCAGGCGAATGGAGCTACTGCGGTACCGCAACGGTCTAGAATCCGATTGCGTATCCTGCAAGGATACATCATCTTGCGTATCTGGTATATCAAATGCAGTCGAGTCGTCTTGTTTTGTCTTGGGCCGCTTCTGCCGAGGCTGCTTCTCATCACTCTGCATTAGCTCTCCCTTTCTTTCGCCTTGCTGAACTGCGCAATGAGCCTACTGTCTTGTATTGTACATTTCTTGCCATATTATCAAAGATGGCTGGCAAGTTGTCAATAAAGCGCTTCTTAGGAAAATGTATCGATATGTTTCAAATTATAGCATACTGTGGCGTTTTTGGACATCTTCCGTCTTCACGCCTCAAATGTTGGAGGTGTCTTTGATTTTGAATGTTGTCTGCCGATAAAATCGGCGTGGGGTGGGCACTGCGATGCCTGTCACACAGAGAGCAGTTCGCCAAGCCAGGTTTCCTCGCACGGTTCAGGGTGCTGACCAGGCGGATCCTGCTCGTCTTCTACCTGTAAGGATATCCACTGGAAATCACGATGGGAAGAGAAGTGTTTTATCCCATCATTTCGGCCAGAAACTCTACAAACTTGCGTCCTTCCTGTTCTTTCTCCTCCGCTGTAAGAGATTTATAGTGTTTGAGGAAAGCAAATGAAGATTGTTTCTGCTCTTCTATTTTTCTTATAACGGAGGCACGAGCCTTGTCTTTATCTACCTGCAGCGATTGCGGAACTTCGCCACAGCGTAGAATATTTCGTCCTTCAACGTTTCGATACGCGCCTCCTCAAACTCCATACCTGTCGCGCGCAGCAGGTTGATCAAGAGATGAATGCCCATAGGCCTTGTAGGTGCGATTTCGGTATGGCCCATGGCTATTAACATGGCCTCGGGCGCACCAACGTAGATAGTCAAAACACGCTGGGCTGTCTCATCCAACAATACAATAGCGTTTTGCCTGATTTCAGTATTCTCTATTACGGTGGCTACTTTCACCTGCGGCATGATTTCGTTCCTCTCTGCTGTGGTAGACCTATGTTCAGTACCTGCGTAAACCGGTAACAAGCGCTCTCTAAGCTGCTCCCTGGCGCGATGGAGGCGACCTTTGACGGCGGTGATGGAGACGCCCAGGATTGCGGCGATTTCGCGCATGCTCAACTGCTCATAATAGAAGAGCAATGTAGCTGCCCTGTCTTTGGGCGAAAGTTCCTGGATTGCCTGTAGGACGATAGTGTGCAGCTCACGTTGCTCCGCGATCTCTTCAGGGTCCATCACTGGCGAAGGATAATAGGGCACGTCGCGATACATACCGCCCATCATGGCTTCCAGGGAGTACGGGTTTATTTTCTGGTCGGCGTGCGATCTCTTCATGGGCGACCATGCCCAGAGCAATGCGCCTGACCATCTGTTGATAGCGCTCGATAAGTTGACTAAAAGCGTCCTTATCGCCAGAGCGCGCCAGTGCAACCAGTTCGGAATCGGCTTTGTTTGTCATGACAAATCTTTGATTGATCCCTTCACATATGTAGTGGAGAAGATGAAGGGAAAGGTTATTTTTCTTGCCTGCGTTTTTCCAGCCAGCGTTTGATACTGGCTTCTTTGCCCTGCTGGCCTGGTTCGTAGTAGCGCCGACCTTTGAGGTTGTCGGGCAGGTACTCTTGAAGCTGGGCCGATGGGGGACGCTCCGGGTCGTCGATCTGCATGTCTTTATAGTAGTCGTGGGCGTATATATAGTCTTTGCCGTAATCGAGGTCTTTCATCAACTGCGTCGGCGCGTTGCGTATCCACAGGGGAACGGGGTCATTGCGGGTCTGCTGCACGTCCTCCTGCACACGGCTATACGCGGCCTCCAGGGCGTTGCTTTTGGGAGCGGTGGCGAGATGTACGACGGCCTGAGCTAATGCGAGGTTTGCCTCGGGCAGGCCCACAAAGTGGACGGCCTGCTGGGCCGCGACGCAGACCAGGAGGGCCTGGGGATCGGCCATGCCAACATCTTCAGAGGCAAAGCGGATGAGGCGGCGCACTATATAGAGCGGGTCTTCACCGGCCTCGAGCATGCGTGCCAGCCAGTACAGGCCTGCATCGGGGTCTGAGCCGCGCAGCGACTTGTGCAGGGCCGAGATAGTATCATAATGCTGATCACCGCTTTTGTCGTAGAGCAGTGCGCGGTGCTGCATTATCTCCTCGACCAGGGGGAGGGTGATGTGGGTGGCGGCTGCGACGGATCGCGCCTCCAGATCCTGGTTTCCGGCAGGGGTAATGGCAGCGGAGGCGGCCAGTTCCAGGACGTTGAGCGCAGTACGGGCATCGCCGTTGGCAAAGATGGCAGTCTGTTGTAATGCATCCTCATCAATTGTTATGCCGAGTTGACCCAAGCCGCGCTCCCTGTCGGCCAGGGCACGATGCAAGATGGTCAGTATGTGCTCCTCAGACAAGCCCCTGAGCGTGAAGACACGGCAGCGCGAGAGGAGGGCGCTGATGACTTCAAAACTCGGGTTTTCGGTGGTGGCACCGATGAGCGTTACGGTGCCGCGTTCGACATGGGGCAGGACGGCATCCTGCTGCGCTTTATTGAAACGGTGGATCTCGTCGATGAAGAGGATGGTGCGCTGCCTGGAGAACTGGCGCAGTTTGCGGGCATCTTCCACTACTTTGCGTAGATCGGCTACGCCGGCAGAGACGGCGCTGAGCGAGACGAAATGGGTTTGTGTCTGCCGCGCAATAACCTCGGCCAGGGTTGTCTTGCCGCTGCCCGGAGGGCCCCACAGGATCATGGAGGTGATGCGGTCCTCTTCGATGCTGCGCCGCACGACTCGCCCCGGCGCCAGCAGGTGTTCCTGCCCGAGGATCTCGTCCAACGTACGCGGGCGCATGCGCGAGGCCAATGGCTCGCCAGGGTTGGTGGAAGCTGCCGAGCTCGTTGGCAGAGGTGTCTTTTGCGAGGATGGGGTGTCATCCGGCCCAAAAAGCGATGATTGATCTTGCATATTTTCTGTCTTCCGTTCAGCGAGAACTACAGTATATTATTTTATCATTTGAGGACAATAATTACATTGAGATGAACAAATTTATGTGGGTTTTGCCCCACCCCAGGGCGTCATAAATGTCGCGGCTACGCCTATCCGATTTTCGTGCTACACTTTATGTGATGTTTTCCGGGCGATAAAACTTCTTTTAGAGAGGGGGTTTTTATGAGTCAGACAGTATTAACCCAGGCTGTTGAGGCATTTGCACGTGTAGGAGTTAAGTACTCAGACGCTAAGCTAGAAAACGAATGGAAGTGGGGCGATTACGAGGAAGGGGTGCGATTCTCGTTCTTTCTGACGTACCAGGAATTGCGCGAGGTAGCAGCACAGACTGCGGTACAGAGGGCGATCAATGGACCCACGATGACGTGGGCGCAGCGCATCCTGGCACAGCACCACGCGGCATATAGGGACCTGTGCGGTATCCTGGTTTCCGTGAGCGAAGACGAACTAAACCGCGTGCCAGTCCCTGGGGAATGGCCGCTACGGGTGGTGCTCGGACATGTTATTGACGCTGAGCAGGGTTTTCTAGGTGTCATTCGCTACGCTCTGGAGCGGCATCGCAGTGGAGATGGGCGACCACTGGAGATGCCTGAAGAGGACGACGTGGAAGATGAGGTTGACAACAGCGCGGGTATGCTCGAGCAGATTCTCAGCAACTACGATATGCTGCACTTTCAAGTGCTCCACGAACTGGCAAGCATCAGTGACGATGAGCTGCGCATGCCATCGTTTTTCTGGGAAGACAACCCGATGGAGATCCGGTTCCGCCTGCACCGCTTCGATGCTCACCTGCGGCAGCACACGATCCAGGTGGAAAAGACACTGGCAGGTATCGATCACCACCCACGTGAGGCCGAGCGGCTGGTGCGTATGCTCTACGGGGCGCTGGGCGAGGCTGAAGGCGCGGTGATTGGCGCGCCGGAAATGGGCGCGGAACAATGGCGCAAGGCAGCAGAGGGAATCCACAAGCGTGCTGCTGAGATTGCGAAAGCCTAAACGTTTTGGCCACTTGAATCGTGTCCCTAACTGAAGGTTGTAATGTCTTTGTCATCCCGGGAAGTGAACTGGTTCGCCACCGCGCGGATACCAGGTTTCCCTCGAAGGGCAAGGATGCAGTTTCGAAGACATAAGGAGACGAATTTCATGCCAAAGAAAAAACCATTGAAAGGCGTGAGCGATAAAGAGCAGCGCCAGTATGAGCATATCAAGGAATCGGCAGAGAAGAGTGGCCGCTACGGCAACCGGGCAGCGGAAGTAGCGGCCCGTACGGTGATGAAGGAGCACAAGGAGAAGGGGCACAAGAAGGGTCAGTAGGGTGGAGGAAGCCATTCCTCGCGGACAGTGAGCACGCGTTGCCGAGCATAGAGCGTTGTTCTTGTCCGAAGATTAGAAAGAGGTTATAGCGATGGGCAAATCCAATACCTATACATACGAACTGCCGGCCGATAACCAGAGACTGGAGCAGGATGCGCGCACTATGGGTCATAAAGAGGTGCGAGATAACTATCCTGGCGTCTATCGTGCGCACGGCGAGATAGAAAATCACGCGCGTGCACTCTGCGAGCAAGCGCTGGCGGCCACGCCCAACGTTACCAATGACGCGCAGGCATACATCACGCGCTATACAGCTGCTTACACCGAGGCGTACGAGACTGAAATGCAGGTCATGGACGCCACCGAGCAGAGGGAAGTATAGGGAGGCCCGGCATCCTCGAGGATGCCGGGTTTATTTTTTCAGATGAATGTTCCTTTCATTGGTGCTTTGTCACTTTACGTGCCAGAGAGCGGTAAGATGGGGGAACCCCTGCGTGCCTGTTGAGCAGGCAGGCGAACTAAGGAGAAGGAGTGATGGTCCTCTCCCGAGTGTTTCCCTCCCTTGGAGCGGCATCCTGGTCATTTTCGGGGTCAGGGGCTGCCGGACTGGTTGGGACAATTGGGACAGTTGGGACATAGGTAATGTTTTGAGACTTTACTTACACAAACCTGTTGGAAGGGACTTTCTCACGTTTGGGACATTTGGGACGTTTGGGACACTTGAGATATTGGGTAGGTGAATTTCCTAAACCTGCGTGCGCTTCGCGATGACCTGTATGGCAGCGAGTTACATGGTCATCATAGATGACTTGCTATTTATAGTATAGCATACAGGGGCAAACGAAGCGGAGTACACAGACCACTTGGGACCTCCCTGGCATTATGTGCGCTTCCTCGATCATGCCTCCGAGTGCATTTCGCTGAGCAAGGTGGTGGATACATCTTCATGCATCGTTTGCTCCTCAACTACTTTGCATCATTGGGCAAAGCAGGTCTAACACGCCTAACGTCGTAAATAGCTTTAGAGGCGATGGTGTATCCAGTGGGCGATGTCGTCGACGGCTGCGGGGATGGAACGGCGGCTGGTGTCGTAGAGGGTCATCGGTGGATTGGTGGTGGGGGCGTGTTCTTTGAGCCAGCGGTTGAATTCCAGCATGTTGTTTACAAATTCGGCTGTGTGGCTCTGGCGCCAGGCGGGCCGGTCCTGGAGGCGCTGGGCGAGCAGGTCGTCGTCGCAAACGAGGGCGAGGTAATGCAGGGTCGTGAAGTAGCGGCGTTCGGGGCAGTCTTCAAACTGGTCGGGGAGGGCTGTGCCGCCCAGGACGACGGGTCGACCAGCCTGGCTGATATTTTTTGCGACACGCAGCCAGGTGTTGCGATAGTCGCGGTAGTTGTCCTCGGGTGTGGTGGGAACTCTGCCCCAGAGGATGTCTGATTCTATGACTACGCATTCTTGCAAGCGGGGTACGAGGGCGAGACAGATGGTTGATTTGCCGGTGCCGCTGGCGCCGCTGATGATGAAGAGTGGAAGTTGGAGAAAGGGGTGCGCATAGTGGCAGAAGGGACAGATGGCGAATGGGCCAGAAGGGTCGATGGTTTTTTCGACGGTGTATGCGCCGCAGCGCGGGCAGACGTTGAACATGGTGTGGCTCCTCTGGTTGATGGGAGTGTTTTTCTGCATACGAGGCGACCGCACGAGGGCGACCGCAAGGGTCGCCCCTACATTTTGGCGGTTGCGATGCCGTTCCTAAACATTATACGTCAAGGGCGATCGTCAGGGCCGGTTTTCTGGCCTTTTATACTGAAGATGTGACCTCGTTGTTACAAAGGCGCTGCCCCAAGTTCATCAACTGGAAGCCGAGGTGAAAACGATGGCTGAAGCGCCAGTCAACCTTACCAGGCGGCTCAAGACGCCGCGCGCCGCCGCCATTGCCGGAATCCTCTTTGCCGTGCTTGCGGGTACGACACAGGTGCTCGTCCGGCTTTCTATTCCAAGCGATGCGAAGGACAGCGGCGCGTGGCTCGCCGGACAAGGCGGCACAATTTCTCTTGCCTTGAACCTGGTGCCCTTCGCGGGGATCGCTTTTCTGTGGTTCATGGGTGTGGTGCGCGACCACCTCGGGCGCCTGGAAGACCAGTTCTTTTCGACGGTGTTTGTTGGCAGCGGTTTGCTGTACCTTGGCCTGACCTTTGTGTCCGCTGCCGTGGCAGGGAGCCTGCTTGCCAGCTACGCCAAGGGTCCGGGCAGCCTGGTGGAAAACAGCGTGTACGCGTTCGGTCGTATGGTGGTGTTCGAAGCCAGCAACACCTATGCCCTGCGCATGTCGGGCGTCTTTATGATATCGTTGGCGACGATCTGGCTGCGGACCAGGACGATGCCGCGCTGGCTGGTATTCTTCACCTATGCGCTGGCACTGGTACTGCTGGTGAGTATTAGTTTGAGTGTGTGGTTTACACTCGTCTTTCCAGCATGGGTGCTGGTGATTAGCGTACACATGCTGATTGGGGACCTGCGCAAGCGGTCCCCAAGCGCGGAGAGTGGCCCGGAAACAGTGTGAAAAATCAGTATAATATTCTCCATTTTTTAACCTCCATAATCGGCAGTGGCCGCGATCAATTCGGGCCCTACGTTTCATCCGGATGGATGGAGACCAAACAGAGACGAATGCTTGACACCTTTCCTCATTCGTGGTATTCTTTTTCACATAGTAAATGATACTATGTAGCGTAAAAGAGCAGAGTCAAGAGGAAGATCTCTGATGCACAAAAAACAATTTGACCTCGGGCGCTTTTCGGACCCGTCATTGTTGATCCTGGCCAGCCTGGCCAATGGCCCAAAGCATGGCTACGCCATGATGGAAGATATTGCCGAGTTCTGCGGAACCAGGCTCGAACCCGGTACGCTCTATGCCGCGTTGGCGCGACTGGAGCGACGGGGCTGGATTGAGGCGTTGGAAGCCGAGGAGCGCCGCCGCCCCTATCGCATCACAGGGGCGGGAGAACGTGTGCTGCGCGAGCAGCTCAAAACGCTGCACCGGGTGGTCTCCGTTGGGCAACAACGGCTGGCTCCAGGCTAAAAGAGACAGGAGGACGGCATGCAATACCAGCAATACGCTCGGGCCAGGCTGTCCCGACCGGCCTATTTCATCCTTGGCTGTCTTTCGCATGGGCCGAGGGATGCCGTGGCGCTGTGCGAGGCCATCGAGCAGGCAGAGGGCCTCTACATCGAGCCTGGCACCTTATATTCGTGTCCTGGCCCAGTTGGAGCAGCGGGGCTGGATCGCAGGTGACGATGGCGGAGAACGGCTGCGCCGGTATCACATCACAGCCCAGGGCATGCTCGTCTTGCAACAGGCAGAAGCGAAGTATCAAAGAAATCAGGAACAGCAGGAACGGAATGAAAGGAGTTCTGGCTTGCTTGGAGGAAAGGAGATCATCATGCGCCTGGTCATGTGGATGCTGCGCCTGTACCCGCCTGCCTGGCGCGAGCGGTACGAGGCGGAAATGGTGGCGTTGCTCTGGCAGCATGAGATCACACTGTGGACAGTGCTGGACCTGTTCATTGGAGCACTGGACGCCCGCCTGGGCCCGCACTATCGCCAGGCGCGGCAGCTTCTTCCCATGCAGCGGCTCCAAGCCTCGTGGAAGTGGCTTGCGAGTGCAGGGTGCTGCTCCCCCGAAGCAGGAGCCGCTGCAACAGATTCAACAGCTCCACGAGCAAAGCTAAGAGACACAGGAGGACGGTATGCAACAGCAGCGGCAACAATGTCAGAATGGCCGTGTTCTGCCAGAACACGGCCATAAGTCATAAGCAGTTTAGGCGGTTGCCCATTCGATGCCCCAGGGCGCCTGGACTACACCCTTGATCACTGAGCGTATAGCGCCGCTGCTGGGGTCGAGCAGGGTGATGCCGGTCGCGGGGTCAACTCCGTAGAGGGTGTTCCCGTCGCCACTGATGGCCAGCCCGGTGAAGGACTGCTGCTGCAGATACTCGCTCTGCACCTGAAGTGTCTGCGCGTTGATCACCCAGATGCCATGCAGACCTGCTACATAAAGCATGTGCTGATCCCGCGAGAGCGCTGCCCCGTTGTGCAGTACGCGCGCCTGGTCGGCCGCGGTTACCACGCGGTTGGCAGGATTGAAGTGATTGGTTCTCGCGCCGCCGATTAGCCAGAGCTGGTAGGTGTTCAGGCCGAGGTCGAGGTTGACCGTCGCAACCAACCCGAGCGCGGCGTTGGCTGCATAGAGCGTTTTGCCGTCCTGCGAGAGGGTCAGAGTATAGTAGTGCAGCAGCGCGGGGGAGTTGCCCACCGGCAGGTCGATGCAGCGCGCAATAAACGGGAAAGGGGTGGAGTTGTTTACAGTATCTGTCAGCCAGAGGATGTGGATGAAGGCCTTGTTCGTCACGTGGTTGATATAGAGCGTGTAGGCCATGTCGCCATCATCGGACACCTGGCGGGCGAGGGCCTGGCCCTGCATCTTCTCACCCAGTTCGGCCTTATCGGCAATGCTGCCATCTAACAACTGGTTGGCATTGACATTATAGGCTCGCACGTTGTAGTGGCTCGTGCCGACCTGGTAGTACTCCAGCAAGTAGAGCATGGTGCCTTTGGGTGAGACCGCATCCAGCGTGAAGTCGCCGTTCAGGCGGATGCTCTTTACGAGTTTTCCAGCCTGTGTATCGACCAGCGCAATGCTGGTGGTGCCCGCAGGCGTATTCAGCGCCCGCAGCGCCAGCCAGCGTCCATCGCCTGAGAGCATCGAGTCCGCGTAGCCGCGATCGGCTGTAGAGTAGCTTCCTGGGATGTTGAAGGTGCGCACGGCAGCACCTGAGCTGGTGTCGAGAACGGAGATGGTGGTATGCACAGTCCCATTCCCGCCGGAGAGTGAGGCAATGTATACCCGTTGGTGCTTGAGGTCTGTGAGCCCTGCAGGGAGCGTGAGCAGGGCTGCCGGGTTCGTCGTGCCCACCGGTAGGGCAACGATGTGTTGGGCGGCCTGGTTGTGCCCGGCCCCGGTGTAGCTGTCGAGGACATACAGCTCGTCGCCTGCCGGACGCGCTGCCAGGTTGGAATTGCTGCCCGCCTGGGGCAATCCACCTGCGCAGGCAGCGACAAACGGGAGCAGCAGGCCCAGTATCAAGCCGAGCCAGACGATTGATGTCTTCTTCATAACGCCTCCTCCGGGCATATGTTTGCTGTATAAGCCTATTATAACCGTATCGTGCAGAACTATCTATGTTATAGAGGAGGAAACTGAAGTGGATATAAAAGTTTCCTGAATCTGGGCTGAATGGTGGGAATTGGGGCATCGTCTAATTGTCGACGAAGCCGTCATTACTAGATGCCCTCTCGGCTTCTAAAGCCCACATTCCGCCTCAGGCCGGGCATCCTCCGGCGCTTTGTGGTCCGTTCTTCCGTCGAGAGTCACCGCGCTCACTCCCTCAAACGTGCCCACAAACACGCGTCCCTGGGAGAGCGTTGGTGTGGCAAAGTGTGGGACCGCCATGCCCAACGAGAGCTGTGCACGCACCAGGCCGGTCTCAGGATCGAGCGCATAGAGGGTGCCATCGGAATCAAGGCTGTAGAGGGTGTGACCTCCCACGATGGGCGGGAGAGTGATTTGGCCAAGCGTGTGCCAATCCACCTTCAGCGTCGTTCCTGGCGCGTCCAGGACGCGTCTGAGGCCGTCGAAGCAAGGGACAAAGACCTGTGAGCCAACGGTGGCAACGCCTCCCTGAGCCAATCCGCAGACGCTCACCACTGCCGCCTGACCCCCTATGCCACCCAGGGCGTTGGCGTGGAGCAGGTACCCAAAACCGGATTTGCCCGCGATGAAGACGAGGCCGCCTGGCAGCAGCGCTGGCCCCATTGACCCAAGGTCTTGATCCCCAGTATCTTGCTCCCGCCACTGGGCGGGGGCAATCTTCCAGCTGCAGCGTTGGCGAGAGGCGCAGTACCGCATTACTCAAATCCCAGCTTCCGCTGATGTGGTCTTCGTTGCCCGTCGACACATACACCCGCCCCTCCCGATCTATGGCTGGCCCCGAAGGTCCCCAGATGCCACCTGAATCCCGTGTCGGGACTTGATAGGAGAGTAAAGGCCCACTGCCATCTGTCCGCGAGGCGACGATCGTCCCATGATAGGGGCTGCAATCATCGGCAAGCCCCCCAAAGGCGAGATAGACCATGCCATGGGAGAGGGCCAGCGCTGGACGCTGCTCGTACACCCGTGGGGGAGCCATGGCCGGCACATCCACCGGGCGCCGCATGCGCAGCTTGCCGGTGGCCAGGTCGACGCCCACCAGCAGATGCACCGGGCCGGTGACCTCAGCCACCGCAAAGACCAGCCCGGTCGCAGGGTCATAGACAGGCGTGCCGGTGATCCCCAGCAGAGTGATAGTCCCACTACAGTTCAGCGTGGACAGGGGAACGGGGTGCCCAATGGTGGTATGCCATTGCACCCGTCCCGTGCGTGCGTCAAGGGAGTAGAGGGAATCGCCCTCGGTGGCGACGATGACGCGCTCACCAATGACCAGGGGTTCGGCATAGACGGCATGGTCCAAGTGCGCTGTCCAGGCAGCGCTGAGCCGTGTTGGATCGGGCTCGTTTGGCAGGTAGCCAGTGCGGGCGTTATCGTGGTGATAGGTAGGCCAGTCGGTGCTCTTCAAAGCAGGAAGCGAGTGCACGTCAGGCGAGAAGGAGAACAAGGGAACCTTTCTTGATGGCACGCTGGAACGCGGGAGTGGCGTGCCCGGGGCAAGGTAGCAATTTGCCAGCACCGCGAGCAACAGGATGCCGAGCAGCCTGAGCGCTCTCTGGCGAAAGACACGTGCCTGATGAGAGAGTATCCACGGCAGGCGAGGGAGGACGAAGACGACAGGCGTACTCACGGGTGCAGGGATCGGCATGAGATCAAACATGTTCCAAACCTGCCTAGGCTTCGGCAAACTGCGTATGAGCTTCAAGGAATGCTGGGAGCAATCATAACGCAAAGACCTACCCGGCAGGATTTCGGGCCACGCCTCAGGTGACGCGCCTTGTCCTGCCTGCTCCTACTCTAAGGAGGAGGCGTCATGAAAGTGTTATGGGCATCGTCATGGGGAGTCTTCGCTGCTCTCACAGATGCAGTGTATTCTCCACACCACCACTTTTTCGGAAAAAACGGGCAATCGAACTGCGGAATGTGGGATGATGAAAATTTGTCATTGTTCTTCATCCTACCGGTAATAGGCTTTCATCGAGGAAATTGAAGAGATTACATCTAGAAAGCATACATAGTTTGGAAAAGAAAAGCAATCCTGGGAGAGGCCATCACGATGGATAGCGTGACATTGCTGGAAAACGATTCCGGTTGCTATATCCGCTCCCGGCATACGCTGCTAGATCGAGGAAAAATCCCAGGATGATCCACAACCAGTTCCAACCGACCACGCCAATGTGAGGAACATAGACCAGGACATATATCATGGTCGTAAAGGGCAGGAGGATCAGGCCAAGCAGCGGCCAGAGAAAGAAGCTGAAGGCCCGGTTGACCAGGGGCGTGAATATCCACAGCAACAACAATGCCAGGCGCGGTGTAAGTGTCGCGAACAACGCGAAAATGCATGCCATTGAATTTCCTCCAATCGGAGCATACTCTTCTTCAACGTTTCCTTCGAAAATAATCTCCCAGAACACTTGTCTGCCCGTCGATTAAGCCGCCTCCTTGGGAGTTAAGGTGACGGAGTAGCCTAACTGCTCCAGACGACGCACATGATGACGCTGGATGCGAGCCGTATCAAGTTGGTCAAAATACTCGTCACCCAGATCATTTCTGGTACTAGT
>WNGH01003276.1_pt1 | contig 16512 bp, 10 predicted proteins | sample 5400631 | NCBI WGS metagenome assembly WNGH01 (sample SAMN13153373, study PRJNA577476) | soil metagenome | isolation source: 115 cm soil or saprolite under Garry oak tree replicate 1 | place: USA:California | collected 2016-06-15
TCGCGCAGTCAGCCTCAAGCCTGCTGATTCAGATTATCAAGCCAACCTGGGATACGTTCTATGGAAATTGGGTCGTCCCGAAGAAGCAATCAATGCCGAACGAGCGGCACTTAAGCTCAATCCGAAAAATACCACCGCCCATTATCAGTTGGGTCGCTTTCTCCTTCGCATCGGCCAGCAAAAAGATCTAAACGAGGCTATCGGGGAATTACGGAAAGCGCTGGAATTAGATCCGCGACAATACGAAGTTCGCTTTGAACTAATCGTGGCTTATCGAGAACTCGGCAATCTGGCCGAGGCTGCGGCGCAGTTAGATGTCTTGCAGGACTCGCGGCCCACCGATCCGCGCGTATTCTATGTAACGGGTTTGCTGGACACGGACCGCAACGATCTGAATTCGGCAGTCAAGAATTTCAACGAAGCTATAACTCGCGATCCGACTATGTATGCGGCCTGGCAGGATCTTGGTCTTGCCTACATGAAAGCGAATCGCTGGACTGACGCGATGAATGCTTTCGCTGAGTTGGTACGCCGCCAGCCCAATTCTGTCGAGGCCGCGTATTTTCATGCGTTGGCTCTCTACAACTCAGACAAGACGAGTGAGGCCGAGTCGGAAGTGCGGCGGGCCCTGCGTCTCGATGCCGGCGCGGTCGAGGCGCACACTCTGCTGGGAATCATTTTAGCGTCGCGGGGCAATGCCAACAGCGAAGCGGCGGACGCCCTTTCGCAGGCGATTGCGTTGAATCCCAACAGCTTTGATGCCCAATTCTATTTAGGCCGCGTTCAGTATGCTTTGAAGGATTACGCGGGCGCGGCGAAAAGTTTTCGGACGGCTGTCAAACTGAACCCTGGTCACGCCGAGGCTAGATTTTTTCTGGGCACGGCGTTGGAACTCGAGGGCGACTCGAATGCGGCAATGTCGGAGTACCAAGAGTTATTAAAGAGCAATCCTGATTCAGTGATGGGCCAGCTTGGATTGGGAGCGTTGCTGGTAAAGCAAGGCAAAATCGATGAAGCGCTGGTGGCCTTACAACGCGCGGTCGCTCTCGATCCGAAAGAGTTCGAAGCACACTGGGCTCTGGGCCGAGCACTAGCATTGAAGGAACACCAGTTAGGACTGGCGTTGAGAAGGCTCGGTCGAACGGAGGAAGCAAATCGCGAGTTCGCAATCGTTGAGCGACTCAATAGCGAGTTCAGGACCAGCACCAGTCCGAAGCAGTAGATCAGGACGAACCGCGGCAGAAAGGTTGAGAAGACCTCGCGACGTTCAGAAGAATGAAGATGTAGGAACCGGCAGATTGTTCCTCCGTAGGAGGTGAATGTTTATAGTTGGCGCACAATCCGATCTCAAGAATAGCTCCGGAGGAGCGAAATGTTTCGTTGGCCACGGTTGTTACATTTCGCTCGTACCGAGCTGGCGTAGATCTTTTAATACGGGTTCTATAAACATTGCATCCCTACGGGATTGGATAATGATTGGCTCGGTTGCCTTGCTTTGTGTCGCACCCACAATGGCTCAACGAAAAACGGCGCGGCAAGCGAACATCGCGACCCAGACTGCCGGTGATGGCCTCACTTCAAGTGCGAAGACCTCGCTCGATGCGGCAGTCGCGGCCTTGCAATCGAATGCTCTGGTCGAAGCTGAGCGCCAAGCCAGGGCTGCGGTGACGGCGTCGCCGCGTTCCGCCATCACCCATAATGTGCTCGGGGTCGTGCTGGATCGTTCAGGTCGAAGCGACGAGGCATTCAAAGAATTCACGGCTGCCATCCGCCTCGATCCAAACTTCATTAGCGCCCGAAATAATCTGGGGCACATGCTTGCCGAACACGGCAAACGAGCCGAGGCTATTGCCGAATTCGAGCGCATCTTGAAGACCGATTCAAATTACGTTCAAGCGCATTACAACCTCGGCGCGCTTTACTCTGATTCAGGCGACTTTGCGAAGGCCGCCGAACACTTCGCCAGCGCCCGTCAGACGGACCCAAACGATCCTCAACTCGCCCTGGCCTTTTTGAATGTTGCTTATCGCGCTAATCGTCTGCAAGAGGCCGACACCGCCGCGGATATTGTGGAACGCGCGGCCGGCACAGATGGAAAGTCGCTTTTCACACTAGCTACGGTGCTGGCTGAGACGAAGCAATATGAGCGGGCGGCGCGTCTGTTTGCCCGAGTAAATGAATTGACACCGCACACGTTCGAAGTGCTTTACGATCTGGGGATCGCGCTCTACAACCTCGATCGAAACCAGGAAGCCGAACGCTATCTCGCGGAAGCCGCAGACCTCAACCCGGGACCGCCCGAGACGCACTTTCGGTTGGCGCTCATTGCCAGCGCGCTGAACGATACGGCGAACTCAGTGCTCGAATTCAAGCACGCGATTGAACGCGATCCGAAGAATCCCAACTTTCATTTTATGCTGGCGCGCGAGTATTCGCGCATCGGGTATTGGGACGGCGCGATCGAAGAGAATACGAAGGCAATTGCAGTCAATTCAAAGGAAGCGGCCTACATTTACGCGCGCGCCAATGCCAATTATCGTAAAGGTGAATGGACGGCGGCAGCCGTGGATTTTGATCGGGCCGCGGAACTGGATCCGAAGATTGAAAATATCGAATACTTGCGTGGTTACGCGCACCGCGCGGCCGGCGATTTTGAGAAGGCCCGAGAGATTCTCGAACGATTTGTGGCCACTCATCCGGACCACATCGATGCTTTGTCCAGTCTTGGCTATGTGGCCATCGAGCAGGGCCGGCTGGACGACGCAGAGGCGCCGCTGAGACATGCTCTGCAGTTAGCGCCGGACGAGGTGCCGGTGCTTTATGACTATGCTAGACTCGCGCTGAAGCGACGCGATTACGCGGAAGCAATCGCGCGGCTGGAGAAGGTGATTGGTAAATTGCCGACGCTGACGCAGGCTCACTATCAATTGTTTCTCGCGTATTCCAGACTGAAGCAGACCGACAAGGCACAAGCTGAGCTGGCAGAATTCAAAAGACTAGAGGCTCTCGAGAAACAAGTTGAGCGGGAGCGCATACTTGACGAAAAACTGCGCACTCAGCAGTTGCTGGGCCAGTCGCCATAACCTTATGGATCTCGCGCGCTCCTGGAGTGCAAGAGAGCTGGAATGAAGAGAGCATCCTTACTGGCATCCGTGTTGCTATTGCAATGCTCCTTTTCGACTTCGTCGGCCCAGTCTAATGCCGGGCAACAGTCGAAACCGTTGCCGACGACGCAACCGTCGGCCACAACGCAGCAGGCACCTGCCGGTAATGAAGACGTCGTTCGCATCACTACGAACCTTGTTCAAATTGACGCCACCGTAACCGACAAGAGTGGAAGGCAAATCACTGATCTCCGAGCTGAAGATTTTCAGGTTCTTCAAGATGGCCGGCCGCAGAAGATCACCAGTCTCTCGTACATTGCGACACATCCGGTCTCGTCCCAGCCCGCCGTAAACTCGAGCACGTTCCCAGGGAACAACACGCCGCCCGCGCCAAATGTTCCCTTACGGCCTGAGCAGGTGCACCGCACGATTGCCCTGGTGGTCGATGACCTTGGATTGTCCTTCGTCAGCACGGCGTTCGTCCGCAAGACGCTTACTCGCTTCGTCAACGAGCAAATGCAGCCCGACGATCTAGTGGCGATCATTCGCAGCAGCGCTGGCGCTGGAGCGCTGCAACAATTCACCTCCGACAAACGTCAATTGCTGGCGGCGGTCGAGCAGATTCGCTGGTATCCCATGGGTCGCGGCGCCGTCAGCGCGTTCGCGCCAATCGAGCCAAACCCCATAGAACAGGCGGCCAACGGACTCGGCGGCAGTTCCGGCGGCGATCGTGCGGCCGAGGATGCCCGCAAGATGAGTGCAGCCGCGGAGTCCGATCGCGAAGAGTTGGGCCAACTGCGCGAAGAGACTTTTGCCGTTGGCACACTCGGCGCAATCAACTATGTCTTGCGCGGACTTGAAAAGCTTCCCGGCCGCAAGTCGGTGATCTTAGTTTCCGATGGTTTCAAGCTTTTCACGCCCGTCCATAGTCTCAAACCGCAATCGAACGGCGATCAGCAGGGAATGAAAGAGACTAATGCGCCCGGCTCGACGCCGAACTCACGTATCCTCGAAGCTCTGAGGCGTTTGACTGACGCCGCAAATCGCGCCTCAGTGATCATTTACACGATGGATATGCGCGGATTGCAAACGCTGACGCTAACGGCCGAGGACAATGTTAGTGGTGCTTCGCCGGATCGATTGGAAGCTCAATTACTCGATCGCAAGCAGCAATTCATCGACACGCAAGCCGGGCTTGCTTATCTGGCCCGCTTGACGGGCGGGTTGGCAATCCAAAACGAGAATGACTTCAATAAGGGAATCCAACGAGTACTTGACGATCAGGCCGGCTATTATCTAATAGGGTATCGTCCCGATGAATCGACGTTTGATCCAACGACCGGCCGAGCGAATTTCCACAAAATCACCGTGAAAGTAGATCAGCCAGGTTTGAAGATCCGCTCGCGGAGCGGCTTTTTCGGAATCGCTGATTCAGAGACGCGCGAGCGGAAGGCGACGAACGATCTTGCCGATATGCTCGCCTCGCCTTTCGGCGCAACCGGCGTGCACTTGCGGTTGACTTCTCTTTTTGGGAATGACGATCAGGTCGGTTCACTGATGTCCTCGGCGCTGTACATCGATGGCCATGATCTTACATTCACAGAACAGCCGGACGGGTGGCACGAAGCCGAGATGGAGGTTGCAGCTTACACGTTTGGCGCGTTTGGTGGGGTCGTAGATTCTATGTCGCGGACGCACAAAATTCGCGCGCGCGGTGACGTATACGACAGTATCTTGCGCAATGGTTTGCTTTACAACATCAGCGTCCCGATTAAGAAACCCGGGGCTTATCAATTGCGCATTGCGGTGCGTGACTCGGGCTCAAAGCGCGTGGGCATTGCCAGCCAGTTCATCGAGGTCCCGGATCTCTCGAAGGATCGTTTGGCGCTCTCGGGAATCTTTCTGAGCGGCCTGGATCCGCGCAAAATCAATCAGAAAGACGCACTCTCCACCCAGACGGAAGATGGTGATGACGCGCAAGCTATTCCTGCGCTTCGCCGCCTAAAAGCAGGGATGGAGATGCACTACGCTTACTACATATATAATGCCAAACTCGACGTGGCGAAGCACCCCCAGCTAGTCACGCAAGTCCGGCTTTTTCATGATGGCCAACTTGCCTATGAAGGAAAGGTCATGCCCTACGATGTTGGACCAGAACTCGACCTGAAGCGATTGCGAGCAGGCGGGCTAATTAAGCTGAGCGCGCAGGCGGCGCCGGGCGCATACATCTTGCAAATTATCGTGACCGACAAACTGTCGGGGGAGAAGCGGAACACGGCAACCGGGTGGATCGATTTCGAGATCGTGAAGTCAGTGTCGAGCGCCGTCACGATAAATCGGATTCAGCCGACTTTTCATTTATTGCTCAGCAGCAGACGGAACCTCCAGGAATCCGCCGGCTTCGATCACTGACTTAGAGGCGGGTGAGTCGACCAGTTTTGTGGATTGGAACTGAAACGGTCTCGATTGCCATCGAGGTATTGGTGCTATTATGATCTACGGGGTTTTAAGTGCAATTCTCGGTGCAGGTCAGACTTCTGACAGATTCACCGACATTAATGTCTGACGGCAGCCTGAGTCTAACGCAAACGCGGGCGGACAAACCGCAGCCGAAACCAAAAGCTAAGAAGGTTTTTTAATGAGAGGAAGTGTGCATCTACAAAGTATTGGGTTAGTTATTGGAATATTCACACTTTTATCGATAGGATTCGCTACCCAAGAACAGGCTGGGAAACCATTTACTCAATGGTCCAGAAGCGAGGCGGAAGCGATATTGAACAATCCACCCTGGGCTATCCGAAACGAAGTACGAATAAAGTTCGATAAAGAGACGCAGGTTGCCGCCGGCTCATATTCCGGCGTCTCCAGCGCCGCTGCCGCCCAATCGCAAACTGAAGTGACAAGTCAGGTGCCCGTCGACTTCATTTTTACACTGCGACTGCGTTCAGCTTTACCAGTGCGTCAGGCTTTGGTCAGGCTCAGACAGCTAGAGAGCGATAAGAAGATGAGCGACCAGGAGCGCGCGTCCTACGATGCGCGGACCAAGGGAATGCTCGAGTGTCCCACCTGCGCGAACAATTACGTAATCACCTTGAGTTCTAAATCAACGAACAGTCCGGGCGCGGATGCGGTCTACACATTATTCAAAGGTGGCCGGCTGGCGGACCTGCAGCGTTATGTCTATATCGCGAATGAGCGCGGCGAGCGGCGGCAGTTAATCTATTTCATCCCGCCTAAGGCGTCTGGGGACGAAGCGACATTCTATTTTCCACGCTTGGATGACCGTGGGGCGCCCCTGCTGACCCCTGAGAACAAGCAACTCGTGATCAACTTGACGGACAATCAGATAAATCCGATTACTAACTTCAGGATAGATGTATCAAGATTGGTCCGAGACGGCAAAGTTGAATTTTAATGTCGCGGGCTACGGCGACTCGCCGTATGCGTGCTACTCGGTTTATGCCGGTCCGACGCGCACACAGGCGCAGATTGATATTGAACACAACTTCTGCACGAAGTATCTAAATCCCTCAGGCGAAGAGATTCATTGGGATTTTATCCGCGCATTACTTGCTTCAGGTGCCGACACTGCGATCATTCCACTGCAGGACTTGCTCGGGCTCGGGACTGAAGGTCGCATGAATCTGCCCAACAGTACTGAGGGCAATTAGAGTTGGCGATTCGCGAAACCAGCTTTGACAGAACTTCGCCGCGAGCGACTGCGCAACTTTACTTAACCAATACGTACGGCCGCCCGCCGAAGCCTGAAGTTGATAGCATCAGATTGGATCAGGACAAAGAATGAAGCGACGCTTACATTTCTCGCTGCTCTTGTTTTTTGCCGGTATTGCCTTGTTGGCGAGCACGTCGTCAGTTCGCGCGCAAGCACCGGAAGTTCTAAGAGTCGAGCCCCCCGGTTGGTGGGCCGGACATTCGATCAATCCGGTGCGAGTTCTGATTCGCGGGCGAAATCTGAGCAATGCGCGCGTGGAGATCCGGGGCGAAGGGCTGCGCGCGGGGGCGGTCAAACTTAGCGCGGCGGGAACATACCTGTTCGTCGAGGTTGAGATTAGCCGGCTTGCCAAACCGGGCAATCGTCAATTGCGGATAACAACTGGAAGGGGATCGACAGACGCGAACTTTGAAATCTTGAATCCGTTGGTGCACGCCGGCCGATTTCAAGGTTTTTCGACTGACGACGTGATCTATTTGATCATGACCGATCGTTTCAGTGACGGCGATCCTTCGAACAACGATCCGCCGGAATCGAAAGGTCTATACGACCGTTCAAAACCGCGCTATTACCACGGCGGCGACTTTGAAGGCATTATCGAGCATCTGCGTTATTTGAAGGATCTCGGCATAACGGCGATTTGGCTGACGCCGTGGTACGACAACGTCAATCATCTTAACGAGCGCGAGCAGTATTCCGATCAACCGAATGGCCCCAGGCGGAAGATTACCGATTATCACGGTTACGGCGCGGTGGATTTCTACGGCGTCGAAGAACATTTTGGCACGCTCGCGAAACTGCGCGAGTTGGTGGATAAGGCGCATTCAATCGGCCTCAAAGTCATCCAGGATCAAGTCGCGAATCACACTGGGCCATATCATCCCTGGGTAAACGATCCACCGACGCCGACTTGGTTCAACGGCACCGCCCAGAAACACCTCGCGAACGTGTGGCAGACGTGGTCGGTTCGCGATCCCCATTCAACGCCTCAAGTTCAGCGCGAAACTCTCGATGGTTGGTTCGTCGACATCTTGCCGGATTTGAATCAGAACGATCCGGAGGTGGCGCGGTACGAAATCCAAAACACCCTTTGGTGGATCGGCGTCACCGGCCTCGACGCGATTCGGCAGGATACTTTTCAATATGTGCCGCGAACTTTCTGGCGCGACTGGATGGCGGCTATCAAGCGTGAGTATCCGAAAGTGAAGGTCGTCGGCGAAGTTCTGGACGGCGATGTCGCGCACACTTCATTTTTTCAAGGTGGGCGCGCGCGTTATGACGGCGTGGATGATGCGCTCGATACGCTGTTTGATTTTCCCCTGATGTATCCGTTGCGGCGGGCGTTTGCGGAAGGCAAGGACATTCGCGAGTTGCCAAGAATTCTCGCCAGCGATCCTCTGTATCCAAACGCAAATGTTTTAGTCCCGCTCATTGGGAATCATGACTTGAAACGATTCATGAACGAACCCGGCGCAACCATAGAAGGGTTGAAGATGGCGCAGACTTTGATTATGACGATGCGCGGCACGCCGCAGCTTTATTACGGGGACGAGATTGCAATGCAGGGCGGCGACGATCCTGACAACCGGCGAGATTTTCCGGGCGGATTTCCGGCAGACGGCATTAACGCCTTCACGACCCGCAATGAAAAACAGAGATCCGTTTTCGAACATCAGAAATTGTTGGGCCAATTGCGCGCCGAGCTTGAACCTTTGCGACGCGGCAACTTACTGAATCTGTTTGCCACCGAACATCAGTACGTTTATGCGCGCAACACGACTAAGTCCTCGGTCATCGTTGCCCTTAACAACGACACCAGGGCGGCGACGGTGGAATTCAGCGTGGTCGAAATAGAGTTGCCCAATGGGGCGACTCTAAAAGATCGGCTGGGTAGCGTGGCAGACGTTCAGGTTGCGAATGAAAAGATCAAGTTTGAATTGCCGGCGCGTTCGTCCGCGATTCTCGTGGGGCAGTAACGATGCCTAAAACTAAGCAATTCAGTGAGCAGGTGGCATTAGTCACCGGCGGCGGCACGGGTATCGGACGAGCGTTCGCCGAAGCGCTTGCGACCGCGGGCGCCCGGGTCGTCATCGCATCGCGTCGAGAAGAAATTCTCAGGCGAACGGCGGAAGAATTGAATCAGAAGTGTGACGCTGAACGCGTGTTTGCCCTCGCGCTCGACATACGCAATCGTGCGCAAATCGATTCTCTGGTTACGGACGTTATTGATCGGTGGCGCTCACTCGATGTGATCATTAATAATTCGGGGTTAGCAGTTCCCGAAACAGTCGATCAGATTACCGAAGATGGTTGGGACAAAGTGATGGAGACGAACCTGCGCGGCGTGATGCAACTGGTGCGCGCCGCGCTGCCGTACATGACGAAGAATGATTTTGGCGACATCGTTAACGTTTCATCACAGGCCGGCAAACATGGCTACGCGGATGTACCGTCGTATTGCGCTTCAAAGTTCGGGCTGCTCGGCTACGCGGAAAGCCTGCGCGATCATACGCGCAAGATCGGCGCAAACATTCGCGTCTTCAATTTCTGTCCGGGGCTGGTAGATGTTGATAATACCACGCCGAGTGCACAGCCTCGTCCGGGATTCATTCACGTTTCGAACATGGCGCGTACATTGATCTATGCCCTCTCGCTCGATCGTAATGTGATATTGGAAGACGTCAACATTTACGCTAGATAGACACGGGAGGCGGCAGAGCCGCGAACGGAAAATGACGGGCCACAGTTCGGAGGATTGGCGATGCAAAAACCGCGCTTGAGTTTCTGGCAGATCTGGAACATGAGTTTTGGGTTTCTCGGCATTCAATTCGGCTGGGGATTGCAGCTTGCGAACATGAGCGCCATCTACAGTTATCTAGGCGCCAACGAATCTCAAATTCCTTTGCTCTGGCTCGCTGGTCCAGTCACTGGTTTGATTGTGCAGCCAATCATCGGTGCCATGAGCGATCGCACATGGAACTGGCTGGGCCGCCGCCGTCCTTATTTCCTTGTAGGCGCGTTACTTTCCAGCGTGGCGCTCTTTGTCATGCCGGACTCAACCGGTGTCAGAATGGCGGCCAGCCTGCTTTGGGTTTTGGACGCCAGTATTAACATCAGCATGGAGCCGTTCCGAGCTTTCGTTGCCGATAAGCTGAATCCCGATCAAAGAACCATCGGATTCGTAACGCAGAGTTTTTTTATCGGCATCGGAGCGACGCTCGCGAATGCGCTGCCATACATTTTCCGATATTTGGGTGTGACGGGAAGAACCGCTAGCGGCGTACCTCTGACGGTCCAATATTCATTCAAGATTGGCGCGGGGGCCTTCCTCGTGGCAGTGCTTTGGACCGTCTTCACCACGAGAGAATATCCGCCCGACGACATGGTGGCATTCGAGCGCATGCGTAGCGAGCACAAAGGGATCGTAGCCGTAATCAAGGCCCTAATCAAAGAAATCATTTCTGCGATTGGCGAAATGCCCGAAACGATGAGGCAGCTCGCAGTGGTCCAGTTGTTCACCTGGCTCGGCCTTTTTTGCATGTGGCTGTTCTTCGGGCTGACGACTTCGTATCACATATTCGGCGCCACGAGTCCTCAGGATGCGCGCTTTCCTTTGGGTGGCGAGTGGGGCGGAATCTGCTTCGCGGTCTATTCAATCGTCACTTTTGTGGTTGCTTTTGCGTTGGCAAAGATTGCGGTAGCAACCAGTCGAAAGACCGTGCATACACTCTCGCTCATTTGCGGCGGCATCGGTTTACTTTCAGTTTATTTTATTCACGACAAGTGGACATTGTTGTTGACGATGGTGGGAGTCGGCATCGCCTGGGCATCGATTCTTTCAATGCCGTATGCAATTCTTTCTGGAGCGTTACCTCCCGCGCGCATCGGTATCTACATGGGCGTATTTAACTTTTTCATCGTGATTCCGGAAATCACACAAGCCTTGACCTTTGGTCCGATAATCCGCGCGCTGTTCGGCGCGGATAATCACAACGCACCGATGTATATGGTCATGGCGGGCGGCGCGTTTTTGCTCATCGCGGCACTCCTTGTCTTTCGCGTACAGGACCTCGGAGATCGAGACGTGCCGGAAGCAGACGTGATTCGTGGTGATGAGGCTGAGCCGATTCTGGTGCAGGGGTCGGCTCAGCCCGTTCCCAGCACTGGTCTGATTGATGACGAGTAATGTAGGGGGCCGACCGGCGTGTCCGCCCGTTTGATCTGATTTAAGGTGCCTCTGGCGGAGACGCAGATCCGTCCCTACAACCAAATGATTTCGCCGAATTTCAAAAGTAATTGTCGGAAACGCACGTCTCTGACTTTGCTGGTCGTCGCTCTTCTCGCTGCGGCGCTATCGGTTCGCATTTCTCTGGCGCAGCAACCACTCAGGGATGTCTCGAAAGTCTCTGCCCGCCCGGCTCGTGAATGGGTGCGCGACGGCATCATCTACGAAATCTATCCGCGTGACTTTTCGGCGGCCGGAAATTTCAACGGTATCACTGCTCAACTCGAGCGTTTGAAAGATCTTGGGGTAACGATTCTCTGGCTGATGCCAATTCATCCCATCGGTCAGGAGAAGAAGAAGGGAACTATCGGCAGTCCTTACGCCGTCCGCGATTATTATGCGATCAATCCTGATTACGGTATCAAAGATGATTTGCAGCGGCTGATTGCCGAAGCGCATAAGCGACGGATGAAAGTCATCATCGACATCGTTGCGAACCATACTTCATGGGACAGCGTGATGATGAAGTGGCCGGACTTTTACGAACATGACGCGGCCGGGAAGATTACTTATCCACATGATTGGTTCGATGTGGCGAAACTCAATTATGCGAATCCTAAATTGCGCGAATACATGACGGACATGCTCAAGTATTGGATTCGCGAATTCGACACGGACGGGTTTCGCTGCGACGTTGCCGAAGACGTACCCGTTGATTTCTGGGACAATGCGCGCGCCGAACTGGACAAAATCAAGCCCGACATTTTTATGCTGGCCGAAGGTCACAAGCCAGATTTGGAAGTCCAGGCTTTCGAGCTTGATTACTCGTGGCCATTGCACAACGCCTTGACTGATGCGTTGCAAGGCCGCGGTCGCGCCTCTGACTTGCGCGCCGCGTGGGAAGAAGAGATTAGGCACTGGCCGCGTGGCGCGTTGCACATGCGCTTCTCGGACAACCACGACGAGCGTCGGGCGATTGCGCGATTCGGAGAGCCGGCAGCGCTCGCTGCCTCGGCGTTGATGTTTACGCTTGACGGCGTGCCGTTGATTTACAATGGCATGGAAGTCGGGGACACAACCGAGTCAGGCGCGCCGGCATTGTTTGAAAAGCTGCCGGTGTTCTGGCCGACTGCCGAGCGCAGGCCGGAATTTCCGCGCTTCTATAGACAAATGAGTGCGTTGCGAAAAGCGAGCGATGCTTTGCGACGCGGCTCGCTCGAGTGGTTGCACAATTCCGACGAGGCTCGCGTCGTCACCTATCTTCGCCGCAGCAACGATGAAGAAGTTTTGATCGCGATCAATTTTTCCAATCGCCCTTTCAATGGATCGATCGAGATCGCCAACGGCGCAGCCTTCACCGACATCACCCCGGATGTCGGTCCGCCGTTGCGGCCGGACGCTCCCGCGCCGGAACGCGCGGCGCGCGCTCGCATCAATGCGTTGCCAATTTTATTTCTGGATGCGTGGGGCTATCGAATTTTTCATCGGGGACTTAAGTGAACAAGCGGCGCCCGCGCGATCGCGGAAAACTCAAAGGTGCAGAACTCAATTAAGTCATCAAAAACAGGGCAAGGGAACGAGGATCATGTCTTTGCCGCGGATCTTGGAGGCACGCATCTTCGGGCGGCCACAATTGACAGAGATGGAAGGATCATTCATCGGCTGAAGCAGAGGACTCCGGTCGCGGCCAGACCCGAAGATATTGTGTGCGCGCTTGTATCAGCGGCGCGCGACTGTCAGACACTTGGCGCAAATGCCGGCGATAACATCCGCGCTCTGGCAATCGTGGTTCCGGGATCGGTAAACGTCAAAGAAGGCATAGTCGTCAAAGCCCCAAATCTTCCATGCCTGGATGGATTTCCCTTAACGAGTGCTCTTAGCGAAGCATTGCAGCGCTCGACAATTTTAGAGAACGACGCAAACGCCGCCGCCGTCGGCGAGATGTGGCAAGGCGCAGCACGGGGAAAGCGCAGTATAGTATGTGTGACGTTGGGCACCGGTGTTGGCGGCGGCATAATTCTCGACGGAAAATTGTGGCGCGGCGCGAATGGTTCCGCCGCAGAAATTGGCCACATGTGTGTCGAACCATTTGGCGGTGTCGCTTGCGCTTGCGGCAGTCGCGGCTGTTTGGAAGTCTATGCTTCGGCAACGGCGATTGTTCGCATGGCTCGTGAACGGCAGCCTCGATATCCGGCGTCGCCTTTGAGTGGCGTGGCAGATTTGACTGCGGAAGAAGTCTACTGCGCAGGCAAGCAAGGCGACGGACTCGCGAGCGAAGTCTTCCATCGCATGGGCGCCTATCTCGGTATCGGGCTGGCGAACTTAATTAATATTTTGAACCCGGAGACGATCGTGATTGGCGGTGGCGTCGCGAACGGATGGGAACTGTTTGAGAGGGACATGCGTCATCAAGTCGATGAACATGCGTTTCCGTTGCCGGCGGCGCAAGTAAAAATCGTGCCGGCCGAATGCGGGGACGACGCAGGATTGCTCGGCGCCGCGCGATTGGGATTTTGCGGGAACTCTCAAAGCTAACCGTATCTTGAAGAGAGCTGGAAACATGATGGTCTTTACGTGGAGGACACTCGCAACGGCTTTTCTTTTTTTGCTAACGCTGGTCTTGGTCATCCCGGCTCAGGAGATTGACGTTTCGAGACTGGAAAAGATCGGCCCCGTTACCAGTTTTAGCAAAACAGAGAAAGGCATCACACTCAACTGTCGAGATAATTCACAGGTTCAGTTGACCGTGCTCGCGCCCGATTTGGTTCGCGTGCGCGCGTCGTTCACTAAAGCAATTCCCGCCAGAGATTATTCCTGGGCGATCAGTAAAGAAAATTGGGAGACGCCGCAGTGGACGCTAACCGAGTCTGCCGAGGCGATCACGATTGCGACCAGTGAACTCGAAGTCGTAGTGCATCGGTCACCGTTGCTGATTGATTTTCGAGACGCGCGCACTCACCAAACGATTAATGCTGATCAGCAGCCGATGGCGTATGACGGGAAGGGAACTCTCACCAAGATGCAGTTCGATCCGGCGGCGGGAATGTTCGTCGCGGCGGCGAAGAAGTTAGGGTTTGACGAGCATTTTTACGGCCTTGGCGAGAAGGCTGCGCGACTAGACAAGCGTCGCGGCTTTTTCGTGAACTGGAATTCCGACACGCCCGGCTACATCGAAGGGCGCGACCCCATCTATCAGACAATTCCTTTTTATCTCGGGTTGCAGAACAGCGCGGCCTACGGAATCTTCTTTGATAACAGCTATCGCAGCTATTTCGAGTTCGGCCGCCTGTCTCAGGAACGCATTTGGTTCGGAGCGGAAGGCGGCGAACTTAACTACTATTTTTTCTATGGGCCATCGATCAAAAAGATTCTCAGCCGCTATGCTGATCTGACCGGGCACATGCCGCTGACGCCGCTTTGGTCGCTCGGCGTGCAGCAGTGTCGCTACAGCTACTATCCGGAATCGGTCGTCGAAGAGGTAGTGCGGCAGTATCGCGAGCGCGATCTTCCGCTTGACGTCATCTATCTCGACATTCATTACATGAATGGATATCGCGTGTTCACATTCGACCCGAGTCGATTTCCCAATCCGCAAGGCTTGATTGAAAGACTAGGCAAGCAGGGCGTCAAGACCGTCGTGATTGTCGATCCGGGCGTTAAGTATCAACCACCCGGGCCAGGCGTCGGGCCGATGAATGCAGCAAAGCCGGAACTTGCACCGCAGGATCAACGCTACTACGTTTTCGATCAAGGCACGGAGAGAAATTACTTTCAGCGTCGTAGGAACGGGCAACTATTCATCCCCAGAGTCTGGCCCGGCGACAGCGTCTTTGTCGACTTCACTCTTCCTGACGCGCGACGCTGGTGGGGCGATCTTCATCGCGCGTACACGGACAACGGTGTCGCGGGTATTTGGAACGACATGAACGAGCCGGCGGATTTCGTCGATCAAACCGGCAAGAACCAGATCGATGTGGTCAGCTATGACGAAGGCGAAAACTCGACGCACGCGAAGAATCGTAACGTGTTTGCACTGCTGATGGCGCGGGCGACATACGAAGGCCTCGCACGATTGCAGCCCGGGCGCCGGCCTTTCGTTGTCACGCGCGCGGCGTACGCCGGCATTCAACGGTACTCGACTATGTGGACGGGCGATTCGAATAGCACTTGGGACTCGCTCGCACTCAATGTGCCGATGTTCACCACACTCGGACTTTCAGGCGAACCATTTGTCGGCAGCGATGTGGGTGGCTTCATCGGTCGTGCGAACGGCGAGCTTTTGGTGCGTTCTTATCAGATTGGGTTTCTCGCGCCGTTTTTTCGCAATCATCACGCCATTGACGGCTATGATCAGGAGCCGTGGCGCTTCGGAAAGTATTACGAAGATATCATTCGAAAATACTTGAAGCTGAGATATCAATTGCTGCCCTTTCTCTATACGACGCTCGAAGAAGCGCATCGTACGGGCGTGCCGCTATTTCGGCCTTTGATGCTGAACTATCAGGATGATTCGAACACATACAATCTCGACGATCAGTTCATGATTGGCGATGACCTTTTGGTGGCGCCGATTGTAAAACCTGATTTGACCTCTCGTCTGGTGTATTTGCCGAAAGGCACCTGGTATGACTTCTGGACCAACAAGAAATATGACGGCGGCACGATGATTCGGGTCGATGCTCCCCTGGAAACAGTGCCGATGTTTGTGCGCGGAGGGGCAGTCATTCCCATGGGGCCAGAGATGAGGTACGTCGGCGACGGGCCTTTCGACCCGATAACGTTCGCAATTTATCCGGATGAAAAAGGCTTTGCGTCCGCGACTCTTTACGAAGACGATGGAAACAGCCTCGCTTATCAGCGCAGCGGGTTTCGTCGCACAAAACTTGAGGTGCGCCATGTCGCTCAAGCTTACGTAGTGAAAACCAGCGCTCCGGAAGGCGATTACAAACCCGGCGCGCGAAAATTTGTATTTCTGATCAAGCCCATGGCAACAGCCAGGAAAGTTTCCGTCTCCGACGAAGGGACGGCGCGAACAATTGAGATTAGATATTGAACGGCTATGACACGCCAGATTCAATTAGAGTGTTCGACATCGGTAAGGGGCACTTAGACGCAACGGGCCTTATGAGTGCATCAGATCAGCAGCGCATGCTCTTACACTACCGGCTCACCAAAAAGATTGGCAGCGGGGGCATGGGTGATGTTTATCAGGCGGATGATACGAGACTCGGTCGCACCGTTGCCATAAAGCTGCTGCCTGCGTCCGCCAACGACAACCTCACCGCCAAGCGTCGCTTTCTGAAAGAAGCGCAGTCGGCTTCGGCCCTCAATCATCCGAACATTGTCACCATTCACGCAATTGAAGAGAGTGATGGCCTCGACTTCATCGTGATGGAATACATCGAAGGTCAGACGCTGAAAGAGACGATCGACCGCGATGGCGCGTTGCC
>WNGH01013386.1_pt1 | contig 16511 bp, 12 predicted proteins | sample 5400631 | NCBI WGS metagenome assembly WNGH01 (sample SAMN13153373, study PRJNA577476) | soil metagenome | isolation source: 115 cm soil or saprolite under Garry oak tree replicate 1 | place: USA:California | collected 2016-06-15
CGGCCTCACTCCGGGTGGGGTTTTCGTTTCATGGATTTCGATAACGATGGGTGGAAGGACCTATTGATCGTCCAGGGACACGATATGGATAACGTGGAGCTGACCACTCCCAATTTGCGTTACCGTGAGCCGCCCGTTTTGATTCGCAACACAGGGGGGAAATTTGCGGATATTTCCGCAGCCGCAGGCAGCGTTTTTAAGGAGCCTTGGGTGGGGCGAGGGATGGCCATCGGCGACATTGACAACGATGGCCGCCTGGATGCAGTGATCACCACGAATGACGGAGCGGCGCATATTCTGCGAAATGAGACGCCTACGAGAAACCATTGGTTGATTTTGAAGCTGGTGGGCCGTCGTAGCAACCGCGACGGCATCGGCGCCGAAGTGAAATTGACGACTTCAAAGGGCATGCAGCTTCAGACCGTGACCACGGCAGGTAGCTATCTGTCCTCGAGTGATAAGCGGGTGCACTTCGGCCTGGGAGCGGAGGCGGTGGCCCAACGAGTGGAGATCCGCTGGCCGAGCGGGATTGTGCAAGTATTAGAGGCCGTGCGCGCCGATCAGATTTTGCAGGTGGACGAACCGCTACACGGTGATGCGCTACGCGGAGCAGCGAATCGATAACGGACACTTCGCCGGATACCTAAAAACACCTCCAATTGTCATTCTGGAGACGATATCGGATCAGATGTCGAGGGCAAAGGTGTGTTCTACCCCAAGTGTCTCCTTTTCAGACAAGCTACTCTCATCGTGTCACCTGCGCGGCTTAGATCAGCACCTGCGCGCAAACTGCAATACAGGCTGCACAAGCTCTGTAACCCAGAGAATATTTTCCAGTAAGCCGAATAGACTCAACCGTTAAGACGGGAGCAATTAGGTCACATGAAGGGCCCTTGACAGGCATAGTGCCTTTGCATTAGCGTCGCCCGCCAAAGGGGTAGTGTAAGCGCACCTCTCCGTTATTTCGCGGAGGGACGGTTGGAAGCTCTCACAGGGAGGAAAAACATGGAAGCGATTTTGAGGCTGTGCAGTGGTGTGCGCAACGGGCTGGCAGTTCGCCACGGCTTGGTCGCTGGGCTGGCCATTTGTTTCTCTGTTCTCCTCTGTCCGTGCGAAGTGCGTGCGCAAGCGGTTAGCAGAATTAACGGCACGGTGACTGACCAAAGCGGTGCGGCAGTTCCGGACGCGAAGGTAACGGTGACGAACGTGGATACTAACGTGTCCCAGACGAGCGTTACTACCTCTGCGGGCACCTACCTGATCGTCGACCTCAACCCCGGCACGTATATTGTTAAGGTCGAAAAAGCTGGGTTCAAATCCTTCGTTGACAAGAATGTTGTCGTGGTGGGTGGAGCGACATCTACGGCCAACGCCACTTTGGATCCTGGCGCAGTCACGGAGACAGTTGAGGTTACAGCTCCAGAGGTCGCTTTGCAAACGGAGCAACCGGAGATCGGTACGACGATAAGCGAGACGCTCACGCAAGACCTTCCCAATTTGGTTAGTGGAAGTAACCGTCAGATTGACAGTTTTATCTTTCTGGCGCCCGGCGTTACGGGCAATGGATTCAGCCACCGGATTAACGGAGGTGTGGACCAGCAGACAGAGATAATGTTCAATGGCGTTCCCGAGGCTTTTTCAGAGACCGCCGGCTTCACATTTTGGAATCAGCCGCCTTACGACTCGATAAAAGACGCGGATATTCTGACGGGTACGTTTTCGGCGCAATACGGTCTGGGGCAAGGGGTCGAGCAGTATCACACGAAGTCCGGGACCAACGCGATCCATGGCGACGCTTTTTTCTTGTACAGGGACGACACGTATCTTGGTGCTCCTGGCGCCTATTACGACCTGAATCCAAACAATGTTGGGAAGGTTGACCAGCCCAACCAAGACATCGAAAACAACTGGGGCGGGTCTGTCGGCGGACCCGTGTTCTTGCCAAAACTCTATGACGGACGAAACAAGACCTTCTGGTTCTTTAGCTATGACCGGTACAGGAAGGCGGTCGGGCAGTCTCCCATCACGCTTCCCACACCGGCGGAACTTTCAGGTGATTTCAGCGGCTTGGTCAACCCGAATAATAACAACGCCCCCATACCCATTTTCGTCCCCACCGCCTGGAAGTCCAATCCCTCTCTTATACCAGCAGGTTGCTCCGTGCCAGCAAGTGGTGCTGGTAGTCCGGGAACCCAGTGGCCCGGGAACAAGATTCCGACCAGTTGTTTCAGTTCGGTTTCCGCGGGCCTCTTGAAACAGTTCCCTATCCCGGCGCCGAGCAACTCGAACGTAGTCAACAACTATATCCCCACGACCATCCCGATAAACCTGCAGACGGATCTCAGCGTCAGTATTGATCATAACTTGACGTCGAAGCAGGCTATCCATGGCCTTTACTGGCGACAAAAGTACCCGCAGCCCAGCAACGCGGACTGGGTCAATAATCCTTTAAGCAACGCGTTCGTTAACACGATCTTGGGGCGCGGCTTGGATATCACTTACTCGAACGCAATCTCTTCCAGGCTCGTGTTAACTGGCGGTTTTTTATACGTTTACCAGGCCAATGATTTCTTTCCGACGCATCTACTGTCAGGGCAGTTCCCCGGCGCTTTGCCCTCGGGTCTATCCGGGCAGCCCAATGCTTTTCCGAGCATTGTTTTTGGCGGGCCTGGCGGGGGCGGATGGGAGCCACAAGACTGGGGGCCCGGAAACGGCCTGTCATCGACCATCAACCACAAGACGGGATACTCATACCTGGCTAACTTGCTCTACGTAAGGGGCCGGCACACCATGAACATCGGTGTCGATATCCGGAAGACGCACCAGGATGACTTCGAAGCGGGCGGCTCAGGGGGCCAGCCAGGAGCCGCAGGATTGCTGGCGTTTACCTCCGACATAACGGCAGACCCCAGTGAAACTACACCCGGCGCAAATACGGGAAATGGGTTCGCAAGTTTCCTGCTCGGAGATGTTACCTTAGGAGCTAGAGGTGGCGCGGGCAACACCAACCTCAGCAACACCTATATCGCTCCTTACTTTCAGGATGACATGCAGCTTAAGCCGCGCCTCAAGGTGAACTGGGGTCTGCGCTGGGATTTGGCATTCCCCTTTACCAATGATTTCAAGACAAACCAACTTACGTTCTTCGATCCAAATGTCGTAAATAGCGCTGAGATCAACCCTCTAACCGGTAAGCCGCTCATGGGTGCTATGGCGGAGCTGGGAACGTGCTCCGCATGCAGTGGCTGGAGTCACGAAGAGATGAACTGGCACCATTTAAGCCCCCGCGTAGGGTTTACATATCAGTTGAACAACAAGACCGTTTTGCTGGGCGGCGTGTCCTGGTATTGGCTGGACACGGGGTCATTCGAATACGGCGTTAACAAGGTCGCAGTGAACTACGGGAACAACCTGAATGGCGTTGTGTCGATCGGCTCGCCAAGCGCGCAGATTCCAGGCTTGGGTCAGTGGGACACACGTCCACTCCCCGGGCTGCCATCGCTTGGTTTTAGTCCAAGCTTCTTTAACGGTACATCTATTTTGGGCTTTGGGCAGGTTCACGAATTGCCCAGGCATGTTAATCAAGCGTATGATGAGCAATTTGTAATTGGTATTCAACGTGAGCTGCCCTGGAACATGTTTCTTTCCGTTACGGGAGTGCACACGCATGACGTCCACTTGCCGGCGACGCTACAGTCTGGAATTCAGTCGCTTCCGTACAGCCTGATAACATCGGTTTGCCCGCAGGGCCCTACGGTCACTAAAACCACTGATTGTGTCCTCGCCCAGCCGTGGACGTCTTCGGCTGCCCAGACGTTTATGGCCAATCAGGGTACGTTCGGTCAAGTCACGTACCCCACGGGTACGTGTGGAAACCCTGGGGGGCCCGTTACGTACTACGCCCCCTATAATAGTTTCTGCCAAGAACAGGGTACGGGAACCCCTCTTTTCGTGACCAAGCTTCCCTATCCGCACATGCCCTTTGTGACCAACAACTTTGATACTTCGGGAGCGGATAAATATAATGCGCTTCAGGTGAGCCTGCAGAAGCGCACCGGCGGGGGGTTAACCTACTTGGTGTCTTATACGCTTTCGAGGTATTTGACAAATACAGACAGCGGTTTCTCAACGTTCAATTTCAGAGGTCTGAACCCGGCCAATCCCAACGCAGAATGGTCCGTAGGCAATAATGACCAGACCCACGTGCTCACCATGGCCGGGGTGTATGAACTGCCGATCGGTCCCGGAAAGAGATTCTTGAACGCCGGTGGTACGGCTAGGAAGAACTTGCTCGGCGGTTGGAAGCTTGCCATGGTCAACTACTACGAGAGTGGGACACCCCTCTCCTTGAGCGCATGCCTCGACCAGTTTAACTGCGACCCTGTAGTCGGCAACATCTTTGTGGGCAACCGGCCAAACCTTGTGTCGACCCATTTCGACTTCAACTGGAACAACTATTACAAGGGGCAGCCACTCATCAATACCGCGGCCTTTGCTCCGCCGGGCGACTGGACCATTGGAAACGCGACTCCCCGCTTTAATACCATCCGTGCGCCGGCTTACCTAGATGAAGATGTCTCGCTCTCCAAGAGGTTTTTCTTTGGCGAGCGATTCAGCGGCGAGTTGACCATCCAATTCTTCAACGTGCTCAATCGGATGCTACTGAACAACACTCCCGCTAACGGAGCTTACATACAGTGCTGGGATGGCAACGTTTGGGACCAAGCCCAGTTCGGGCGGGCCCCTACTTTTGGCAAAGCCAATTTCGCTGGACAAAATTGTCAAGGCAATACACCGAGGAGAGGGCAGGCGGAATTTAAGATATACTTCTAATCAGGCCAGGAGCCGAAGGCTCTAGACTTCGGATCTCTTTCTTGGCGCTGCTTGCCGCAGCGCGGACATTCCAAAGCCGGGGCCTCGGGTCCCGGCTTTGCCATCTGGAGGCGCGATGAAGCCGCGGACGAATTTCCTTCTCGGTTCGAAAATTTTCTCGAAACAAGTCGCAATTCTCCTTGCATTGCTTCTTGACGTAACTCTCGTTTGGGCCGCAGACAAGCCCTGGAAGACCAAGCCGTTTCAGCAATGGGACCAGAAGGAGCTTCAGATTATCCTCACGGATTCACCCTGGGTGCGGGTAACTACGATCCAGCGCACATGGCTTCCGGTCTCAGAGAAGGACGTTGCACCCGACCCTCAGATCAACGGAGGTGTGAGGCAAATGCCCCCCGCGGGCGGCCAAGCTGGCGGAAGCGCTCCTCTACGAGCTGGCGAGGGCTCGTGGAGGGAGCTGAACGTTTTTATTTATTGGCAATCCTCGCGCGTGATGCGCGCCGCCACGGCGCGCGAGACGGTTCTGCACGGCGAAAAGGTGGACGTCGAAAAATATGCCAGCGAGCCCCAGAGCGAATATCAGATTATTCTGCGCATGGAGGACATGACCCCGTTCGTACAGCATAACGAAGAGTTTTTCAAGAGCAGCGCATTTCTTCAGATGAAGAAGGGTAAGAGCAAGATCTCCCCTAGTCATGTCCTTTATGAACGCAACCAGAAGGGATTGATTCAGAATGCCGTCTTTTTCTTTCCCAAAACTGGTCCTTCCGGCCCCGCAGTTTCCGGCGACGAGACAGAGGTGCAGTTCTCTTGCAAAATTGGGGACTCGACGGCGCACGCCGATTTCAAGCCGCGGGAAATGGCGGATCAGTCCGGCCCTGATTTGTGATGGAGTGTGCCGGCCACATGATGTTTTTCCTTTGAGGGCTGAGCATCCACCGCCGTATAATTTGCAGAGAGGGAATTTTCCGTGTCCTCTGCGCTCTTTGTGGTAGATCGCAGCAGCCTTCCTAAGCGATCTCTTTCATTCTCGGCCTCTCGCTCTGGGCAGGGCAGCGGCTCTGGGATTTGCGCATCTCTTTCCCTCCCCTGCCTCATATGTTTCCTTTGCCTCCTGCATGATCCAGCAGCAAGAGCGCAAAGTTCTCCGGGCAGTGCTCAGCAGGGCTCGTCTTCTACGAAGCTGGCTGGCGCGGCTCAGACGAACGCCGGTCCAGCCTTTGCCGAAAATGCAGTCAAGCCTGGCGAATCTCTCATGCCAGATCCCGCGCTCGCTCCAGCGAGATTGTTTTTGCAACGAGGAATGCTGAGCGAGGCCGAAGCAGCCATAAGAGACCATTTGCAGGCGCACGCGGACTCCGCGGATGCGCATTTCTTGCTTGGTTTCATCTTGTTCAGGCAGGTGCAGGCAAAATGGCTGGAAGCAGGGAAAAAGGACAGCGAAGCCTTGCGCTACAATAGCGGAGATTTGAGCGGCTCGCTGGTTGCGTATCGCGATGCGAAGGTTAGAGAATCGCTCGCAGAATTTACCGTCGGAGCAAGATATCACGTTCCGAACGCGTTTGATCTGAAGATCGTGGGCCTCGACTATGTCCTGCTCAAGGATTACATAGACGCCGACCATTGGCTCACGCGGTCGCTCCAATGGGATCCTCGCGACGCGCAGGCCTGGTACTACTTGGGGCGCACGAAATACAGCGAGAGCCAGTTTCCGGAGGCGATTGAAGACTTTGCGCAGTGCTTAAAACTGGAACCGCGGAACATCCAGGCGGAAAACAACGTGGGATTATCTTACGAGGCCCTCGGCCAGCGGGACCAGGCCATCCAAGCCTTCAAAAACGCCATTGCCTGGGAAGTCCGAAGCCCGGCCAAAGACCCTGAGCCGTTCATTGAGCTCGCTCACCTCTACCTGGACCAAAATCAACCGGAAAAAGCAGTGCCCTATCTCTCGCAGTCTATCACCATTTTCCCGAGGGTATCCAAAGCGCATGAGACGCTAGGAAAAGCCTACTCCCTGCTACATCGGCTCCCGGAGGCCCAGGCGGAACTGGAAAAGGCCGTTGCGCTGGAGCCGGAAAGCGCGTCATTGCACTGCATGCTGGGTCAGATCTATAGGCAAGAGCGAATGGTCTCGGAAGCTAAGTCCGAATTCGACCGCTGCGCCGCGCTGCAGGAAACGCAAGCAGCAAACCCTTCAGGAACGGAATAGTCAACAAAACGGTGCGCGACAGCTCCCCGCAGACTCTTGTGGGCGGGCGCAACCGTACTGGCGCCCAATGTTGGGCGGAGTCTTGGATAACAGCAGGGCGAAGTCAATGCACCTGCACGCCAACTGCATACTCCCATCGGAAGCTATTGATGCAACAAATATTCAGCTGGAATTATTCCCCGACAAGATAAGACCAGTAATGGCGAGACCGGCCACGGGGGTCAGGCAAGCTCGCCACTACGCCGCGCTGATCAGGGCTGAATGCCCTTGCCCTCGATGATGGTGATGATGCGGTCAACGCCGGGGATGGAGATTTCTTCGACGGCGCCGCTGGGCCAGTGGATTTCGAGCTTATCGACCCTGGAGAGAGTCCCCAGCCCGAGATGGACGCGCTGGTCAGAGCTGGAACCGTAGCTGCCGCCGCTGAAAACATCCGCACGCTGGCGGATTCCTCCGATGGTCAGGAACACTTTGGCGCCGATGGCATCGCGAGGGCCCTTGGGACCCCCGATCAGTTTCAAGGTGAGCCAGTGGTTGGCGTTCTTGACCACGTTCCGAAGCAGGGTAGGAGGCGAGTCCATATTATTGAGGACAACGTCGATGTGGCCGTCGTTGAAGAGATCGCCGAAAGCGGCGCCGCGAGCCGGAACGACGGCGGCGAGGCCGCTGCCTGTGGCGGGCGGAACTTCCTGGAATCGGGATAGACGTGGCCGTTGGCGACAAAAACGTCTAGAAGGCCGTCGTTGTCAAAATCTAGGAATCCGGTTCCCCAGCCGAGAAACGGGAGCGTGGGAGCGGCCAGTCCGGTCTTGTATGCAACATCGGCAAAGCTGCCGTCCCCTTCGTTGCGGAACAACGTGTTGTAATCATCGGAAAAGGCCGTGACGTAGAGATCCACTTTGCCGTCCCGGTTGTAGTCGCCCACACCTATTCCCATGGAGGCCTGCGCGCGCCCTTCTTCCGTCACCGCGAATCCAGATGTGTAGCTCACGTCTTCGAAGGTGCCGTCATGGCGGTTGTGGTAGAGGAAATTGGGCACTGAGTCGTTGGCGACAGCGAGGTCCACCCAACCGTCATCGTCAACATCTACAAATACTGAGGCGAAACCGTAGGAACCGTAGGGGTCGGTCACACCAGCCTTCGCGCTGACGTCGGCGAACGTGCCATCTCCATTGTTGTGAAAGAGATGGTCGCCTTCTCCGGAGAGACCCATAGGACCGCAAAACATACCAACGCCGCGATATTGACACGCGCCTTCCGGAACCGGCCGCCTGCCCGCGATCGCCGGATGATCGGGGTCAAATTTCACGTAGCCCGGTACAAACAAATCCAACAAGCCATCGTGGTCGTAGTCCCCCCAGGTTGGTCCGGTGGACCAGCCACCGACCGTGACACCGGCTTTCTCTGCGACATCGGTGAATGTGCCGTCATGATTGTTGTGGTAGAGACGGTTCTTGCCGAAGTTGGCGACATATATATCTGGCCAGCCGTCGTTATCATAGTCAGCGACTGACACGCCGAAACCCCATCGTTCATTGGCCACGCCTGCTTTGTCGGTCACATCTGTGAACGTGCCATTGTGATTGTTATGCAGCAACATGGCGCGCGGCGCCGGTTCCTTCCCTTTGAGTGCGGCGATAGTCGAACCGTTCAAGAGATAAATATCCAGCCAGCCATCATTGTCGTAGTCGAGCAACGCCACGCCGGAGCCTGGCGCTTCCAAAATCGTCGCCTTTTCGGGCCCGCCGGAACGATGATGAAATTTGTCGAGGCCAGCCTGCTTGGTGATATCGATGAACACGACCGGCGCGCCTTCGACAAATCCCCCTGCGGTGATCGGGCGAGACTTGGAATCTTTTATGGGCGCGTGGGCGCCGCCAGTGGCCATTCCCGAATTTCCAGCTGGGCGAGGTGGCGGTGGCTGTGCTTGTGGCTTTCCTGGTTGGGGCTCCTGGCAGGTTGCCGGCGGAGTTGATAGCCCAGTCCAAAGGAACAAGAGAACCACAATGGCGAGGCCAAGAGGAAGGCGCATCGTTGGAACATTATGCAGTCTTGGGAGCCCAAGAAGGATGGCTTTCGGTGTCGTTTCCTCCTTCCCTGCTGCAAATTGAAAATAATGGCCCAAGAGACCCGCGCAATCCGGCGACCTGGTTCGAGCCAGCGAAGAGATGCACTTCCAGATCCAATTCTTGAGATTCACCAAGAGGATGGTTGGCTAGCCAAAATTGGCGGAGTGGACTTTCGCAAGGTCGCTATCCGGGCAAAATTGACAGCGGCATAATCGTCCCTAGCCCATTCCAATTCAGTGGCTTACGCGGGAAGGAATAGATGACATGAGGATGTATTGACAGACTATGCTGGCGAAGGAATAGTCGAAATCCGCTGCTTACGTCGCCAAAGGTGGCCACCCCATGAAACCGAGTGTCGCACTTCTGTCCTTGCTATCGCTCTCGTGTGCCTGCGTGGGATTCGGGCAGCAAGCGAAAGAGCCCGACCCGCACAAGGCCATCCTCGAGCGGCTCGATTCCCTATCGGTCTTGCCGCTGGCTGAGTGGCGTTCCCACGGCGACCTCCCGCACCCCGAAGATACGAGCATCAATGATGGGGACTGGCAGACCGTAAAAGTGAAGGAACCGTGGAAAACGGGCTCGCGCGTTCTTCGGCGCTGGGTGGAGATTCCGGAAAAGGTCAACGGTTACTCGACACGAGGGACGAGAGTGAGACTGGAACTCAACCTCCAAAGCGAAGAGAGCATGATGATCACCGTCTTTTCCAACGGCTCACTTGTGGCCCGCACGGATGAGGACATGCAGCAGCCGATTCCGCTCACGGAAAGCGCGCAGCCAGGGCAGAAATTCCTGATTGCCGTGCGCGTGAGCTGCACGGAAGCGAATACGGGAATTTATCGCAGCGAGTTGCGATTCGAATCTCCCACCAGCCGCCCAGATCCCGCACTGTTCAGGACCGAAGTCCTCGCTGCCCGGCCGATGATCGCTGCGTTTGCCGAGGGAAAGGCCGAGAGAGAAAGCCAATTGGATGCGGCGGTCAAGACGGTGGACTTCACGGCCCTGGATCGCGGTGACCAGGGAGCGTTTGACGAATCTGTGCGGCAGGCGCAAACCAAATTGCAGCGCCTGAATCCGTGGCTGAAGAAATTCACCATTCGCGCCACGGGCAACTCCCACATCGATATGGCCTGGCTATGGCCTTGGACAGAAACCGTCGAGGTCGTCCGGAATACTTTTCGTAGCGCTCTCGATCTGATGCAGGAATATCCGGACTTCCGGTTCACCATGTCTTCCGCCCAAACCTATGCGTGGATGGAAGAGAAATATCCCGATCTATTCAAAGAAATTCAGCAGCGCGTGCGGGAAGGCCGCTGGGAAATCGTCGGCGGCATGTGGGTGGAGCCTGACCTGAACATGCCGGGCGGCGAATCCCTGGTGCGGCAGATTCTCACCGGCAAGCGCTACTTCCAGCAGAAGTTCAGTGTGGATGTCAAGATCGGATGGAATCCCGACTCCTTTGGCTACAACTGGCAGCTCCCGCAGATCTACAAGAAATCAGGGATGAATTACTTCCTGACCCAGAAGATCTACTGGAACGACACGACGAAATTTCCCTACAGGCTCTTCTGGTGGGAATCGCCGGACGGAAGCCGTCTGATGACCTATATTCCCCATGACTATGCCAACGACACGAATCCCGTGAAGATGGCGGATGATCTTTCCGCCTACGCTCCGGCCATGTATGCCGGTGATCTCCCCGATGGCCGTGAAATGATGCACCTGTACGGGGTTGGGGATCATGGCGGCGGCCCGACGCGCACCATGCTGGACATCGCCAAGCGCTGGATGGATCCGGATGTCGTTTACCCGCGCCTGCAGTTCGGCACCGCCCGCGGATTCTTTGATGACTTGGAGAAAAATCAAGCCAACCTGAATTTGCCGACGTGGCGGAATGAAATGTATTTCGAATACCACCGCGGCGTCCTAACCACGCAAGCAGAAACCAAGCGCCTGATCCGTACGACCGAAGAATTGCTTCTCGACGCGGAGAAGTTTTCTGCGCTCTCGACGCTATTCGGCAAGGGCTATCCCGCGAACGATTTCAACGGAGCATGGCAGCGGCTCTTGTTTGACGATTTCCACGACATTTTTCCCGGGTCGGGCATTGCGGTGAATTATCTCGATGCCAAGCGCAACCTGGAAGATGTCGGGCGCACCGGCAATGCCATCCTCGAAAGCTCTCTCGACGAACTCTCCGCCTCCATCAACACGCAGGGCCCCGGTGTTCCGGTAGTCATCTACAATTCGCTCTCGTGGCCGCGCAAAGAAGTGATTGAGACCGAGGTACAACTCGCTGCATCCACGCAGAAAGTCGAGGTCGTTGATTCGGCGGTTAGACCCGTGCCGTCTCAGTTGATTTCAATCGAGCAGGGCACACATCGGGCACACCTGTTGATATTGGCCAGCGTGCCAGCGCTCGGCTACAAGACCTATTTCGTGCGCGCTGCCGTCAAACCTGCCTCTTTCGCGGCATCGGTGAACAGTACTGGCGATACCCTCGAGAACGAATTCGTGCGCGTCAAAGTCGACTCACAAACCGGCTGCGTGACCGACGTTTTCGACAAGCGCGGCCAAACGGAAGCGCTGGCGCCCTCAGAAACCGATTCCGGCGGCCCCAAGACTTCGGCCTGCGGGAATCTCCTGCAGGCGTTCCGGGATAAGCCCAAACAGTGGGATGCCTGGAACATCGATGCGGACTTCGAAAAGGAACATTGGAATCTCGACAAGGCAGACGAGGTCAAGCTGGTTGAGAATGGTCCGCTGCGCGCCGTCATTCAGGTAAAGAAGCATTTCCAGAATTCGACCTTTGTTCAAGACATCACCGTGGCGGCGAGCAATCCACGCGTGGACGTCAAAATGAGCGCCGACTGGCGCGAGAAGCACATCCTGCTCAAGGTCGCGTTCCCGCTCAGCGCACACAATCAGAAAGCAACATTTGAGATTCCGTACGGCTCCATCGAGCGGCCCACCACCCGGAACACGCCGGCCGAACAGGCTCAATTCGAAGTGCCCGGCCTACACTGGGCGGACATTTCCGACGACAAACATGGGCTCAGTTTGTTGAATGACTGCAAGTACGGATACGACGCCAAGGGCAACGTCTTGCGGCTCTCCTTGCTGCGTTCGCCCGAATGGCCGGATCCTCACGCCGATGAGGGACACCACGTATTCACTTACTCTTTTTACGCCCACCCAGGAAGCTGGCGCGATGCGCAGACGGTTCGCCGCGGGTTCGAACTCAACTACCATTTGCTGGCGTATCAAACGCAGAATCACCAGGGCAGCCTCAAGGACGAACACTCTTTCCTCGAAGTGCAGCCGGACAACGTGGTTCTCACCGCGCTGAAAAAGGCCGAGGACGAGGAAGCCCTCGTCCTGCGATTTTACGAGTGGGCGGGGAAGGAAAGTGATATAAAGCTGCTGCTTCCTGCGGGCGCGAGCTCCGCGGCCGAGACCGATCTCATGGAGAAGCCCGTGGCGGATCTAGCACTTCAGGAGGGCACGGTGACGGTGCACACCAGGCCGTTCGAGATCAAGACGCTGCGAATCCGTTTTGCGCCGAAAGTGCCGGCAACGCCAGCCGCGAGGAGCTCAAACTGAACGCGCCTCTAGGAAAAGCCACTGTCGTCGGTGCGCTTGGTGGTCTGCTGTTTGGTTTCGACACCGCGGTCATCGCCGGCACGACGCACTCGCTTACGGCCGTTTATGGGCTTAGCCCCAAAGCACTGGGCCTCACGGTCTCGATGGCGCTGATCGGCACGATCGTTGGCGCGATGTCGGCACATTGCTGAACTGGCTCCTGCGAAGCTGCGCGGACGACTGGTGGGCCTTTTTCAGATCAATATCGTCATCGGCATATTGCTGGCTTATTTTTCCAACTATTGCATCGCGCGGATGGGACTTGGCGCCGCCGAATGGCGCTGGCAGTTCGGCGTCGCGGCGCTCCCGGCCGTCCTCTTTCTGGTGATGCTGTTCGGCATTCCTCCCAGTTCTCGCTGGCTGGTCACGCAAAATCGCGTCGAGGAAGCACGTTCAGTGCTTCAGCTGATGGGTGCGGAAAATCCTGAGGTTGAACTTCGCGAGATCGTGGAGTCGATCCATCTGGAGCGGCTGCAAACTTCGGAGCCGCTCTTCGCATGGAAGTACCGGCTCCCCATTTTTCTGGCGATCTCGATTGGAATGTTCAATCAGCTTTCCGGCATCAACGCCATTCTCTACTATTTGAACGATATCTTTGCCGCCGCGGGTTTCAGCAAAATGTCTGGCGACTTGCAAGCAGTGGCCGTTGGCAGCATGAACCTGGTTGCCACCCTGCTGGCGATGACGGTCATCGACAAGCTGGGCCGCAAGACTCTTTTGTTGATCGGATCGGTCGGCACGACCGGGTGTCTTGCCGGTGTCTCCGGGGTTTTCTTCACTGAGAGCCACCAGAGCTATCTCCTGTGGCTGCTGGTGGCCTATATCGCCTTCTTTGCCATTTCGCAGGGAGCTGTAATCTGGGTTTACATCAGTGAAGTATTCCCCAACCGGGTGCGCGCAAAGGGTCAGGCCCTTGGAAGCTCTTCGCACTGGATCATGAACGCCATCATTGCCTATACGTTTCCACAGCTTGCAAAATCTTCGGGGGCGTACCCCTTCGTGCTGTTCTCAGCCATGATGGTGGTGCAATTCTTCGTCGTGCTGTTCTTTTACCCGGAGACCAAGGGAGTCACGCTGGAACAGATGCAGCACCGCCTGGGCATTGAATAACCAAGAGCGACAAGTCATCCATCAAAGCGTCCAGATAAAAGGCTAGCGTCGTCGTACACGCACGAACTGAAGAGCCATTGTTCCCTCAAATAGCTGCACCTAATAAGTAGCACCCAAAATGCCTTTCGTTCCAGCAGAAGAACCGCCATGCAGAATTTGGCTTCCAGAGGGGGCGCTCCCGACGTGGTGAATCCAAAGAGCAGGAAACTATCGAGCGAGGGTCTCTGGAGCGGTCGGCTGAATAACATCGCCATTCCCAAAGACAAAGACCGGCGTTGGGAATCAATAGCATGCCAAGACGGCGCATAATATATTGCTTGAACGAAATTCAGGGATTCGCGGAGGTTCGATGAACATCCCTTGAGAATCCAGCTTTACGCTGGGCGTTCTTTCTCATTCTACAGGAGGGAGATGTGAATTACGGAGTGATGCTTCAATCCGCACTGGTGGCGTTGCTTCGGAATAAAATGCAAAGCGTGCTGACGGTGCTGGGCATAACCATCGGGATCGCGGCGGTAATTTGCGTCGTCGCCATAGGCAAAGCTGGACAAGCCCAAGTCGAACAGCAGTTGAACAACCTGGGAGATAATTTTGTTTGGATAGAGGCGGGCGGGCGCGCCGTGAATGGAGTGCGCACCGGCACGCACGGAACAAAAACACTCACTTTCGCCGACGCTGTGGCCATTAAGAATCAAATCTCGTTGATCAAGAACGTTTCACCCAACGTCGATGGTCCGGTGCAGATCATCTATGGAAACCAAAACTGGTTTACAGGGTTCCGCGGCGTTACCCCAGAATACTTCGATATAAAACGCTGGTATGTGGATCAGGGCGCCGCATTTTCCCAGGACGATGTAGACCGAGCCGCGGACGTCTGCGCGATCGGTCGCACCGTACGCGATCAACTTTTTGGCGTTGAAGATCCGATTGGAAAAGTGATGCGTGTCAAGGACCTGCCTTGTAGGGTCGTGGCCACCCTCCATCCGAAGGGGCTATCCGTTTCCGGGCAGGATCAGGACGATACCATTCTTATGCCTTACACGACGGCTCAGAAGAAGATCAAGGGGACTACTTGGCTGGACGACATCCTGTGCTCGGCGGTATCGCAAGCCGCCGTCAAAGTGGCTGGTCAAGAGGCGGCAGCTGTGCTCCGCGATCGCCATCATTTGCGCGCAGAAGAGGAAGATGACTTCAATATTCGAAACCCTGAAGACATTATTCAGGCGCAACTCGAGGCCAGCCGGACTCTTACCGTTCTTTTGATCGCCATCGCTTCCATTTCCTTGGTGGTCGGCGGAATCGGGATCATGAATGTCATGCTCGTTTCAGTCACTGAGCGGACCCGTGAGATCGGCGTTCGGGTGGCCGTTGGCGCGACCGAAGAGGCCATCCAGCTTCAGTTCTTGGGAGAATCAGTCATGCTTAGCCTGGTGGGCGGAGCGGCTGGAGTGCTGTTCGGAGTGGTTGGATCTTACCTGGTTGGCCAGACGCTGCGTTGGCCCATGCAAATGTCGCTTGAGTCGGTGGTGATCGCTGCTGTCTTCTCGATTGCTGTTGGCGTGTTTTTTGGGTATTACCCGGCGAGGAAGGCATCTCTGCTGGATCCCATCGAAGCACTGCGCTACGAATGAAACTGCTGGGTCTAAAGTCTCAGGACAGAGGATGAAAACAAAGAGCAGGTGGTACATCGTGACAAGCCTTGTGGTCTTGGCTGGGCTGTTTGTCGGCTTTGGACTGAACCACAGCGCTCAGCCACAACACTTCACCGCACAGATTGAGCGGGGCGATATCCACGATGTCGTGGAAGCCACGGGAACAATCAACGCGGTGATCACCGTGCAAGTTGGATCGCAGGTCTCGGGCACCATTGCGAAGCTGAATGTCGATTTTAACTCCCGCGTCCACAAGGGCGATATCGTCGCTCTGATCGATCCCGCATTGTTCCAAGGGGCGCTGCTACAGGCTTCCGCGGACTTGGATAATGCCAAAGCCAACGTGGCGGCGGCAAAAGCCAACCTGGAAAAGGCGAGAGCCGCGTCGCAGCAGACCAAAGCTGACTACGACCGCGCCGTTCAGCTCACCAAGGATAACATCACAAGCCAACAGCAACTGGACCTCGCCAAAGCCAACTATGATTCAGCGAACGCGGCAGTGGGCGCAGCGGCCGCCAACGTTACACAAGCCGAAGCGCAAGTCAGCCAAAAGGCCGCGGCGCTGACGGTGGCCCAAACCAATCTTAACTACACGGTGATCCGATCTCCGATCGATGGCACGGTGGTGGCGCGCAACGTTGATGTGGGACAGACGGTCGCCGCGTCATTGCAAGCGCCAACGGTCTTTACCATCGCGCAGGATTTGAAGAAGATGCTGGTTTACACCAAGACGGACGAGTCTGATGTTGGCAACATCAAACTAGGGAAAGCGGTCACCTTCAAAGTAGATGCCTTCCCAAAAGACACGTTTCGCGGGGTGGTCAGCCAAGTCCGAATGAATCCGACCACCGTGCAAAACGTGGTCACCTACGACACGATCATCGAATTCGACAATCCGGAACTGAAGCTGTTCCCAGGAATGACGGCATACGTGAGCATCCCCGTGACCACCGTGCAAAATGTGCTGAAGCTGCCGAACACCGCGCTGCGCTACAAGCCTCC
>WNGH01003299.1_pt1 | contig 16504 bp, 10 predicted proteins | sample 5400631 | NCBI WGS metagenome assembly WNGH01 (sample SAMN13153373, study PRJNA577476) | soil metagenome | isolation source: 115 cm soil or saprolite under Garry oak tree replicate 1 | place: USA:California | collected 2016-06-15
CCATTCGTTGCTGGCCGCGAAGGTTGTCTCGACCGTAAGAAATATTCTGGATATCGAGCTGTGCATGGTCGATGTGTTCGAGGCGCCGACGATCGCGGGCCTGACCATGCTGTTGAATGCGCGTGGCGCACAGAACGAACCGCAACGCGAACTGTTTGCACTACTGGAAGAACTGGAAAGTCTGACGGAGGAAGCGGCGCACGCCCGCTTTGCTACTGAGACGCAAATCGATGAAGCCCTCGCGGCATAAACCGCAAGATCAAAAATGAGCACTCAAATCACACCGTCTTCCCAGTCACACCTCGCTCAACAATTGGCGGCGCTCTCGCCCGCTAAGCGGTCGCTGCTTGAATTGCGATTGATGCGAAAGAATCGTCGCCAATCGGCCAGGAACATGACGATTCCGCGACAACCCAATCGCGAGTCCGCGCCGCTTTCGTACAATCAGCAGGGTCTCTGGGTCCTGAACCAACTGATGCCGGGAACGTCGCTGTATCACACGCCGATGGCCGTGCGATTGACCGGCAATCTGGATGTGGCGGCGTTGAAGAGTGCGCTGGATATGGTCATTGCGCGTCATGACGGGTTGCGGACAACGTTCAGCATCGTGGACGGATCGCCCACTCAGGTGGTGGCAAAGAGTCTGCTGCTCGACCTGCCCATCATCGATTTATCCGAAATTCCACAGCCCGCACGCGAAGCCGAAGCGCAACGTCTTCTGCAAGAGGAAGCCGGACGGCCCTTCGATCTCTCGCAAGGACCGTTGATTCGAAGCGTGCTGCTGCGGCTGGCAGAGCGAGAACACATTCTGCTCGTCACGACCCATCACATCGTGACTGATGGTTGGTCGGTAGGAATTTTTCACCGTGAGTTGTCGGCGCTGTACGAAGCCGTGGTCGATGAACAGCCGTCGTCGCTACCGCAATTGCCAATCCAATATACAGACTATTCCGTCTGGCAGCGTGAATGGTTCGACGGTGACGTTTACCAATCTCAACTCGCTTATTGGAAGAAGCAATTCACAACGCTGCCGCCGGTGCTGGAATTGCCGGCCGATCACCCGCGTCCGAGTGTGCAGGCTTATCGAGCTTTTCACGGCGCGCAGCACACCATCTCTTTATCAACGCAGCTTACCCACGATCTGAAACAGCTTTGCCGGAAAGAAAACGTGACGCTCTTCATGACGCTGATGGCGGCGTTCCAGGTTCTGCTGCATCGCTACTCGGGCGAGGAAGACATCGTCGTGGGCACGCCCATCGCGGGCCGCCAAATGCCGGAGACCGAAGATCTGATAGGCCTCTTTATCAACACGCTCGCCATGCGCACCAAGTTCTCGGGCGAGCTTACGTTGCGGAATCTGCTGAGCCGCGTCAAAGAGGTCGCGCTGGGCGCCTACGCGCATCAGGATTTGCCGTTCGAGCGTCTGGTGAAAGAGTTGCAGCCTGAGCGGACGCTCGCCCATCACCCGCTGTTTCAGGTCATGTTCGTGCTTCAAAGCGAAGAGATCCAGCCACTCCAGCTCAAAGGCACCGAGGTCGAGCATTTCCGCGTCGGCAATATCAAGGCGAACTTCGATCTCACCCTCGACATTGTCGAGCGAGACGAACAACTGGTCTGCCTATTCGAATCAAATGCCGACCTTTTCGAGTCAGACACGGTCGAACGCATGATGGGCCATTTCCAAAATCTTCTGGAAGGAATTGTAGCCAATCCGGAACAGAAAATTTCCGAGCTGCCACTCTTGAGTGAAGCGGAGCGGCGTAAGTTGCTGATTGAGTGGAACGATACCACGACCGATTATCCCGCCAACAAATGCATTCAGGAACTGTTCGAGCAGCAAGTCGAAAGGACGCCTGATGCGGTCGCCCTAATCTGCGACGACCGGCGATTGAGCTATCGCGAACTGAATTCTCAAGCGAATCGATTGGCGCGCTATCTGCGTAAAACCGGGGTCGCCGCTGATACGCGGGTAGCCATCTGCATGCAGCGATCGCCGGAGATGATCGTCGCGCTGCTGGCGATTCTGAAAGCTGGTGGCGCTTATGTTCCGCTCGATCCCGAGTATCCAAAGACCCGGCTTAAATTCATGCTCGAAGATGCGCGCGCATCGGCGCTCGTGACAGAACGAGCGTTGCTGAAGGATTTGCCGGCCAGGGCTTTGGAAACGATCTGCGTCGAGGATCTGTTGACTGAGCTTGCTTTCGAAGGCTCGGACAATCCGAAAGTCGAGACGACTGCTGACAATCTCGCTTACGTAATTTACACATCCGGCTCGACGGGCAAGCCGAAGGGCGTCGCGGTCATGCATCGCAATGTCGTGCGGTTGGTCAAGAACACGAACTACGCGAGTTTCTCAGCCGACGAAGTTTTTCTACAGTACGCGCCCGTTTCCTTCGACGCGTCGACGTTTGAGATTTGGGGCAGTCTGCTGAACGGCGCCCGTCTGGCGTTGATGCCTGCGGGCAAGGCGTCGCTGAAAGAATTGGGCGACGCGCTCAAACGCTACCAGGTGACCACGCTTTGGCTCACCGCCGGCCTGTTTCATTTGATGGTTGATAACCATCTTGAAGATCTGCGCGGCCTGCGACAGTTGCTGGCAGGGGGAGATGTCTTGTCGGTTCCACACGTGCGGAAAGTCTTTAAAGAATTGCAGGGCTGCCGATTCATCAACGGTTACGGACCGACGGAGAACACGACCTTCACGACTTGCTTTCCGGTTGACGATCTGAAGCGCGTTAATGGTTCTGTGCCCATCGGTTATCCGATCTCGAACACCTCAGTGTACGTGCTCGATCGTTATCTTAATCCGGCGCCGATCGGCGTGCCGGGAGAGCTTTACATCGGCGGCGATGGACTCGCGCAAGGTTATCTGGATCGTCCGGAGCTGAATGCCGAGCGGTTCGTTCGCGATTCTTTTTCGAGCCAATCCAGCGGCCGTCTCTACAAGACCGGCGACCTCGTTCGCTATCGCGCGACCGGCGAGATCGAATTCATCGGGCGCATCGACAATCAGGTTAAGGTCCGCGGTTTCCGCATCGAACTGGGCGAGATTGAAGCGGCGTTGGCCGATCATCCGTCCCTGCGCGAAGCGGTCGTCGTCGCTCGCAAGGATGAAGGCGACAAGAGTTTGGTCGCATACGTGACGGCTCGCGAAGGCCGCGAACTCAACCTCGATGAGGTGCGCAACTTTTTGCAGCAGAAGTTGCCGGATCACATGGTGCCTTCGCTGTTTGTGGTCCTTGAAAAGTTGCCACTGACGCCAACGGGCAAAGTTGATCGTCGCGCCTTGCCGTCGACGAATGGGTTAAGACAGAAATCCACGCGAGGCTTCGCAGCTCCGAGCGATGAGCTCGAGCTGAAGCTCACCAGAATTTGGGAGAAGGTTTTGAATGTATGCCCGGCCGGCGTTGATGATAACTTTTTCGATCTCGGCGGCCACTCGTTGCTCGCGGTGCGACTATTCGCGCAAATCGAAAAATCATTCGGCAAGAATCTGCCGCTCGCCACGCTCTTTCAGGCGCCCACGGTGAAACAGCTTGCGCGCGTGTTCCGTGACGAAGGATGGCAGGCCGCTTGGTCGTCGCTGGTGATGATTCAGGGAGGCCAACGCCAACCTTTCTTTTGCGTTCACGCGGCCGGCGGCAATGTGCTCGAGTATCGAGATCTCGCGCGTCTGCTCGGCCCTGATCAACCGTTCTACGGATTGCAGGCGAAAGGATTGGACGGAAAGTCAGAGCCGCACACGACTATCAAGGAGATGGCCTCGTATTACATTCGCGAGATGCGCGAGGTCCAACCTGAGGGGCCATATATGATCGGCGGTCGTTCTTCGGGCGGCACGATCGCGTTCGAGATGGCCTGTCAGCTTGCCGAAGCTGCGCAGCAGGTCAGTTTGCTGGCTTTGCTCGATACTTATCCGGCCGGTTACTTCAAGCTCTTGCCCAATTCCGGCTCGTTGCGCCAAAAACTCGGCCGTTCCGTAAGAAGGCTCGATACCCACGTTGGCAACCTTCGCCAACTCAACGGGCGAGAAAAACTCGCGTATGTTTTCAACAAGTTGACCTACGCGCCCGAAAAAGCGAAACACAAGCTTTATCGTCGCGCATACAAGATTTACAAAAAGATCGGCAGACCGCTCCCGCCGGTGTTGCAGAACATCGAGGAGATCAACTTCGCCGCCGTCAAGGATTATGTGCCGCGGACCTATGCGGGTAACGTGACGCTCTTTCTCGCCAGCGATCTCACGTCTGATTACGATCTGCACGATGGTTGGTGTGAGTTGGTACAAGGGGAAATTGAAACTCATGAGATTCCCGGCAATCACACCAACATCATCAAGCCGCCGCACGTCAGCGCCTTGGCCGAAGAGTTGAGAGCTTGTCTCGATAAGACGACCGCTGCTGCGAATCCAAAGGGCCCGAGCTAGCACTCCAAACGCGGTCATGAAGAGCGTCTTCTATCTAATATTGGTTGGCGTCATTTTACTGGCGTGTAGTTCCGGTCGCACTTTCGCGCAGTGCGGAGTTGAGCGCTGGTCGGTGAAGACTGGAACCGATCAGGATGTGGGTTTGGTAAACCTTGGATCGAAAACTAGCACGACGATCGCCAGTTTGTCGGCCATTACTGCGCCGAATCCAATTCCAGATGGTCGTCGCGTGCAACCGACCGAAACTACTATTTGGGTTTTGAACGCTACGTTGAAAAAATATGTGCGCGCCTACGATTCCGATTATCACATGGTCTTGGCCGACGACGCGGGCCACACGATGATCGCCGAGATTCCCGATCCCGGATGCGTCGGCCCAGGCAGCCCTCTGGCCGCGGGCATCGCCCACGCGCGAGCGCAATTCGACGCAGTCTTCACCGCGACTACTAATTTTCAAAATGCAGATGTGCCGGTGCAAATTACCGGCGTCGGCTTCTTCGATTATCTCGAAGGCCAGGAAGGAGTGGCCCCGAATGGCGTCGAGCTGCATCCGATTATCGACATCATCTTCAACCCATACTTCTCGATCGCGTCTGCAAATTCTTCGCTGACGATAGCCCAGGGCTCTTCGGGAACGGCCACGATTAATTCTGTCCTCTCAGGAAATTTCAATTCTTCGATTGCGCTTTCAACTTCGGGATTACCCGTTGGAGCCACCGCAACGTTCAGTCCATCAACCATTGCCATGCCCGGCGCCGGCTCATCTGCAATGACGATCAATGTCGATGCGACAACGCCGATGGGGACTTACAGCGTAATCATTAGCGGCGCAGGCGGCGGACAAACGCATTCGACCACGATCAATTTGACTATCAGTAACACCACGACGCAACAGTTGCTAGACAACCCTGGGTTCGAAAATGGATCTACGAATCCGTCACCGTGGACGGTGACGCCGGCGGTCATCGATAACAACTCAACTTCCGAAGCGCCGCACACGGGAGCGTGGAAAGCGTGGCTGGACGGCTACGGCTCGGGGCACACTGATACGCTGCAACAGCAAGTAACGATCCCCATGAATACGGCACAGGCAACGCTGTCGTTTTGGTTGCACATCGACACGGCTGAAACGGCAAGCACCGCGAATGACACCCTGAAGGTCCAGATTCGAAATGCATCAGGCACCCTGCTGACGACGCTGGCCACCTACTCGAACCTCAATGCCAATACGGGATACCGGCAGGTCTCGTTCGATGTGACCTCATATAAAGGGCAAACGATTCAGATCTATTTGATCGGAGTTGAGAACTCGAAATTAAAGACTTCTTTTGTCGTCGACGATTTCGCGCTGTATGCGATCATCGCTGTAAGCAGCGACTTCGCGCTGTCAGCCTCTCCGTCTGCTCTGACGATTTCGCCGGGCAACTCGGGCGCTTCGACTATAACCGCCACCACCTCCGGAAGTTTCAATTCCTCGATTGCGCTATCCGCATCCGGCTTGCCGGCAGGCGGGACTGCAAGTTTCAATCCGTCGTCAATTGGCGCGCCTGGCGCGGGGTCATCTTCTTTGACAATCTCGGTTGGCGCTTTAACTGTCGCGGGGACCTACAACATTTCGATCGCGGGAGCAGGCGGGGGGACGAACCACTCAATCAACATCGCCTTAACAGTCTCCAGCAGCGGCGGCGCGACGCAGCAGTTGCTAGGCAATGCCGGTTTTGAAAATGGTTCAACCAATCCAGCGCCGTGGAGCGTTACTTCGGGAGTGATAGACAATAATTCGACGTCCGAACCGGCGCATTCAGGATCGTGGAAAGCCTGGCTCGACGGTTATGGCTCAGCGCACACGGACACGCTGATGCAGCAGATCTCCATTCCCGCGAATGCGACTCAAGCGACGCTTTCGTTCTGGCTGCACATCGACACGACCGAAACGACGACTGCGACAGCGTATGACACGCTGAAAGTCCAGATTCGCAATTCATCGGGTACAGTATTGACGACGCTGGCGACATATTCGAACCTAAGCGCCAAAGCCGGCTATGCGCAAGTATCTTTCGATCTCGGCGCCTTCAAGGGACAGACAATTCAGGTTTATCTCGTCGGCGTTGAGGACACAAGTTTGAAAACGTCCTTCGTGGTCGACGACTTTGCGCTCAGCGTGACTACGCCATAAGAGTTACCGGACTGCGCGCGTTTTCAACTGGCCTGCGGAGGGCAAAGTTGATTATGAAACTCAAACTAATCCTTTTGATGATGATGGCGATCGCGGCAACGACGCGGGCGCAGGAGAGGCCCGACGAATCGCAGCAGGCCGTGACTAACGACGACGGCGGAAAGGCTTTCATTGTCAAGATGTTTCAGCTCAGTAGCGTGGTCAAGTTCGGTCAGCCCATTGACGGAGATATCGTGCAGCACAGCATCTATCTGGGCAGTGGTTGGGCCGACGCGGACGTGCGAGCGCGTGAGCCGGATCTGAGTAAGCTACTTCTCAGTATCCGCGAACATGCTCAATTGGATGCGCTCGAGGGCCTGGGAATTAAGAATAGGTTCGCCCCAACTTTTAGTCAGGAAAAGCTGGACATCTCCAGCAATCGAAACATTAGCGATCTGGAAATTCAACGCGTGCTCGCCGGAATGTTCAAGGACGGGACGCTGCCACCACCACGGGCCGGCGCAATCTATATGCTCTTTCTCGACCCTGGTCTCCATTCAACGCTCGGCGCCCTGGTTGCGGAAAAGCATTACCAGGCTTATCACGCCTTCTTCAACGCCTCCGGCGCCCGTGTTCATTACGTCGTCGTGCCGTATCAAGCAGATCTTCAAGCAGCCCGCCAAATCGCCTTGCGTGCATTGATAGTAGCTGCTGCTAGTCCCGCAGGCATGGCTCCGTATCAGAACCGCGAGCGGTAGCGACCGGATCATCCTCCATTTTCTATTTTTCAACTGTGAGTCTTGGCTCTTCATGACGCCTTTCACAGTGCCAAATGAGAAGTATCAAATGGATGAAGAATGATCCGGTCGCTATCGCTCGCGGTTCTGATACTTTTGTGACGCGCTGACTAGCGATTGTGGTAAACTCCCGTCTGAAAAGATGGGCAAGAGTTATAGCTCACTCGCTCTCCTGAACGCAGCACGGGCGCGTGTCTGCAAAATAATCAATCAAAACGTAGTTTTTCCAGCTGGAGGTTGTCATGAAACAGATTTTTCTGCGTTCGCTAATGATCGTTGCGCTGGCTTTGAGCCTGACTTTGCCCGCGCTCGCTGACACTGTACGTCTGAAGGACGGCAGCGTGATTCGCGGTCAAATCGTCAGTTTCAAAAACGAGCAGTTCACTATCCTTGTGGGCAGTGGCGCGCGTGGGCGCAAGAGCCGCATTACCGTTTATATGGAAGATGTCGACTCGATCGAGTTTGATTCGGCAGGCAGCGCAGGCGCCAGCGAGGAGACCAACACCAACACCTCGCAACCGACTTATCAGCCACCAGTGAATACTCAGCCAACGAATCCGCAGCCAACGAACACTCAGCCGACCAACACGCAGCCAAGCTATCAACCGCCCCCGACAACCAGCAGTCCGTCGTCAGGGACGAACCCGACCTTCTTCCAAATCAACACCCGCGTGCGGGCTGATAATGCCAGCAACGGCTGGACGAACACCGGTCTGGTCGTACGTCGTGGCCAGCGTCTGCGCATCAACGCCTCGGGACGCGCGAACCTGGGGAACAACCGGACCTCGACGCCGGACGGTTTGCCGAGTATTCCGGACCGCGACAAACTAATGCGTAATCAACCTACTGGTGGCTTGATTGCCGTAATTGGCGATGATAATGATGACTTTATCTTCATCGGCCGGAGCCGCGACTTTGTGGCCCAGCGCGACGGGGTGTTGTTTCTTGGTGTAAACGAAGGCAACTTGAGCGACAACTCCGGCGCTTTCGATGTAGTCATCGAAGCCGAAAGCATGAGCGGAAACCCGCGCTAGAGTAGCAGAGAATGAGTACCTGAGCCGGTTTTGTTTCCTCTCCCTTTTGGGAGAGGGCTGGGGTGAGGGCATAGCGATGAAAGAAAAAACATCTCTCTTTCTTATTCTTTTTCTTATTCTTAGACCTCTGGTTGGCGGGAGAAACTGAAATACTTCGGGTTGGCGCTAAGCCCTCACCCTAGCCCTCTCCCAGCGGGAGAGGGAACCATAGGAAACTTCCCCCCAGAACCTCGCATCAGAACACTCGGATCGGCCGTCCATAAACTTGACCGTGCTCGCGCGAGCACCATATAGTCAACCCGACAAGTTGAAAAGTGGCCTGCCTCAATCAAAGGGACTCGTAGAGTTGAACCTTCAGCTTGCCGCAAGAAAAGCCAAGCCAAAGCTCGAACTCTTAATGGCAGTAAAGGAATTTTATGAAAAGCAATCGTCTTTCCCGGCTACTCGTTCTAAGCAGCGCGGTAGCATTTTTGTTGGTTGGAACTCCGCTCGTGTTTTCCCAGGCGCGCCGCCAGCCGCCGGTTTCGGATCAGAAGAAGAATAAGCGGCCCGACCAACAGACCGAAGACAAGCAGCAAGAGCCTTTGCCGCCCGACCTCGCCGGCAAGCCGCAAGAGACTGAGAAGGTCACCGTCACCACCAACATCGTCAACGTGGATGCCGTTGTTTACAACAAGAAGACCGGACAACCTTCTCTAAATCTTAAAAAGGACAACTTCGCGATCTTCGTCGATGGCGTGAAGAAAGACATTACGAACTTCTCGACGCCGGAAGCGCCGATCACGGTCACGCTCGTAATCGAATACAGCAAGCTGGGCCAAATTCTGGGCTACTACGGAAGCGGCGGCATGGAGGCAGGTCAGAATGAAGTCATCCGCCCCACAGCGATGTTCCTGTCACAGTTTATCAAGCCGGAAGATTACGTCTCCGTGATTGCATACGACATGCGACCCACGCCGCTGACGGACTTCACGAACAATCCGCAGCGAATTCAGCAGGTGATCAGCTTGCTGCTGCGCAACCAGCCGGCATTCACCGAAACGAATCTGTTCGACGCGCTCAAGCTGACTCTGATCGGGGGCAAAGGTGATACCGTAGTCCTGGAAGATTCAAAAGAACGCACGACGGACTATTCCGGCATGGTAGCGGTGCCGGGCGGGCGTAGGCGAGCAGTCTTGTTAGTCTCATCCGGGATCGATACCTTCAGTAAAATCAATCTCGATCAAACGCGAAAGATTGTGCAGAACGCCGGCATTCCGATCTACATCGTCGGCACCGGAAACCTGTTCATGAAAAAGTACGGCGATAACATGGACCCCGGGCAAGGGTCGAACATCCGCGGCATTCCCATCGACCGGATGACGTTTCTGCAAGCAAACAACACACTCACGACTTTCGCCAAAGAAAGTGGCGGAACTTTTTATCCGGTAACTTTCGAAGGCGAGCTGCCCAACGTGCTGGGCTCGATCAACGCGATGCTGCGCAGCCAGTACAGCCTGGCATTCAAACCAGACGATGTTCATGACGGCAAGTCACACAAGATCGTGGTGAAGGTCGACGTTGATGGCAGCGGACAGTTCGACAATAAGGCTTACGTCGTGAAAGCACGCGAAGTCTACAACGCACCCAAGCCGGAATCTTCGAGCGCAAACGGTAAAGGCACGAAGCAATAATGAGTCCCGCGAAAATGCGCCTTTGGCGCAGCACACTGCGGTGAGGCTCTGCCTCACCGATGTCCGCCTTCCGTAATCTGGAGGCTCTGCCTCCGATCGAGGCGAAGCCTCTCTTGAGAATCTCGTTGAACTGCACGGTAAGCCTAAGGCTTACCGCAGTGTGCTGTGGCATAACCGCTTAACAATTTGGTTCCGCTGCCCTTAAGTTTTGCTTGCTCTTCGTTGATGGCCGCGTGTAAAGTAACTTTCGTTTTCCCGCAATCTCCCCGGTTTTACGACATTCGTCGGAGGTTAATAACTGATGTCTACGGAAATCATCAACCCCAGCGATGCCGCAGCTGCGCAGGAATTCCCTGATCGCGTGGGATTCAAACCTGATAATCCGTATCTAGAGAACTTTCGACCATACATTCCTGCCGATCTGCGCCTGCGCGAGTTAACGCCCTTACCGCTCATCATGGGAACGTTGCTCGGCATGGTCTTTGGAGCGTCATCGCTCTACCTGGTTCTGAAAGTTGGGTTGACCGTCAGCGCTTCTATTCCGGTAGCGGTGATTTCGATCACGCTGTTTCGCGTCCTTTCCAAAGTCGGTTTGCGCGACGCGACCATCCTCGAAAACAACATAGTCCAGACGGCAGGCTCGGCCGGCGAGTCAATAGCCTTCGGCGTCGGCGTGACGATGCCCGCGATCATGATTCTCGGACTTGATCTCGAAGTCACGCGAGTGATGCTGGTGGCCCTGCTCGGTGGATTGCTTGGAATCCTGATGATGATTCCGCTGCGGCGCGCTTTGATTGTGGCGCAGCACGGTTACTTGAAATATCCGGAAGGCACAGCCTGTGCGGAAGTCTTGAAGGCGGGCGCTTCCGACGAATCCCGAGCCGCCGCGCATCGGGCCGGCGACGTCGTGGACGAGACGGAGCAAATGGGTGCCAAGACGATCTTCGCGGGTTTGGGTGTTGGCTTTCTTTATCAGGTGCTCATGACCGGCTTCAAAGGTTGGAAGGACACGCCGGAAAAAGTTTTCGGCGCGCCCTTTAAGGCTGGTTCGATCTCCGCCGAAATCTCTCCGGCGCTCCTGGGCGTTGGTTACATCATCGGTCCGCGCATCGCTTCGATCATGTGCGCCGGCGGTGTGCTCGCTTACCTGGTTTTGATTCCGGCGATCAAGTTTTTCGGATCGGGAATGACCACAGTTTTGCCGCCTGGAACAATTCCTATCAGCGAGATGAGTCCGTCGCAAATTCGCGGCGCCTACATTCTGTACATCGGCGCGGGCGCGGTTGCCGCTGGCGGAATCATCAGCCTGTTTCGATCTTTGCCGACAATCTGGCATGGCTTGAAGGGCGGGCTTGCGGATCTTCGGGGCGGACAGGCCGCTACGGCAGGCGCGCCGCGCACGGATCAGGACATGTCTATGAAGGTCGTCATTGGCGGCATCGTCGCATTGCTCGCCTTGATCATGTTGTTTCCGCAATTGAATCTTCGCTTCAACCTCATTGGCGCAGTTCTGATCGTGGCGTTTGGCTTTCTATTCGTCACCGTGTCATCGCGGCTGACTGGAGAAATCGGTTCGTCCTCAAATCCGATTTCGGGAATGACGGTGGCCACGCTGCTGCTGACTTGCCTGATATTTTTGGTTATCGGCTGGACCGGCCCATCGTACTACATCACCGCGCTTTCGATTGGCGGCATCGTCTGCATCGCTTCATCGAACGGCGGAACGACTTCACAGGATCTAAAGACGGGATTCCTGGTTGGCTCCACGCCGAAGTATCAGCAGATCGCAATCCTGGTGGGCGCATTTGCTTCGGCTTTGATTCTGGGACCGATCCTGCTGGTGTTGAATGATTCGGCGACGGTTTATGTGCCGCGCTTGAGCTTTGAGTCTGCGACGAAGAGCGTCGTAATCGATCCAGCCAAAGCTGGTTCATTGCCGGCCTTTACCGATCAAATCAAGCCTGCGGCGCCGGGTAACTATCGAGTGCTGAAGAATGACGCCGCCGCGCCCGCGGTCGCTGGCCTGGATCCCGGCGAATACCTGGTCGATGGTTCAGGCAAAGTAGTTTACAAAGTTGAAGAGAACTTTCCCGCGACGCTCAGAATTGATCCTTCTCAAGCTGGGGCACCTGAAAAGCTGAAAGGCCCACAAGCGAATTCAGATTCCGGATTGTACCGGCCGTATCACAAGACTGACACGGCGGGCGGACCGGCAGGACGTTATCTGGTCAACGATCAGGGCATACCAATTTATCTCGCCGATCCGGGAATCAATGGCATTCACAAGACGCGGCCTGATGGATCTCAGGTAACCAAATACGACGCGCCGAAGGCGACCCTGATGTCTTACATCATCAAGGGCATTCTGAATCGGCAACTACCCTGGGGCCTCGTGCTGTTAGGTGTGATGATAGCGATCGTTCTGGAGATGAGCGGCATTCCTTCCCTGGCGTTCGCGGTCGGCGTTTATCTACCGTTGTCGTCGTCGAGCCCCATTTTTATCGGCGGCATGATTCGCCTGCTGGTTGATAAGTATCTGCGCAAGAAATTGAGAAGCAAGAAGCTCACCGAAGATCAATTAGTGGCTGAAACAGACAAGAGTCCCGGAGTGTTGATGGCGTCCGGTTACATCGCGGGTGGTGCGCTGGCCGCCATCGTGATTGCAATTTTGCAGGGCGTACCCAAACAGGGCCTGGCAAACTTCAATAAAGCGGTCGAAGATTGGGCAACGAATCATAATCCGTTATTCGGCGGCGCGAATGGCGATCTGCTCTCCATGATTCCATTTCTCGTTCTGATGTTGCTGCTTTATCTGGTTGGACGCGAAGTCATACTCAGGAGCGGGAAAGTTCGGGGACGCGGTTAAGTCAAACCTTTCTCGTCGATTTCGAATCTGAGTTCTATGATTTCCGGAGAGGCGCGCTGGTAGTTGATAATTGAGCGCGCCTCGCATTTCGGAAAGGCCGAGGTATTCAGTTGATGTTTCATCGTAGGTCCGCGGGTTCGGCTTACTATTTTTCGCTCACCCTGCTTTCAGCCGTTCTTCTGGCGTCGTCGTCCGCTCTGCTAGCCCAAACGCAGCGCTCGCCTTCCGACGTCGTGCGCGAATTCTACAAAGCCATGCGCGAGCATCGCTTCAAAGACGCATGGGCAATGACGATTTACAAACCGGCAGTCGAAGGATTGACTGCCGACGAGATGGCAGATTTGCGGGTGGACTTTGAGGAGCAAGCTGCAAAGATTCCCGAACAGGTCGAGATTATGGGCGAAGAGATCAGCGGCAATACCGCGACCGTCTTCGTCAAGGTCCCGGTCAGTGAAAGCACGCCGCAAATTACTTCCGAGCCCGTGACGCTGATTAATTCCGGAGGTGTCTGGATCATCGGCACCGAAGCCAAACAGGCCGAGGTCATAAAGAAGGGCCACAGATTTTTCCTCGATGCTTTGATTGAGGAGCATCAGTCAGATATCGAAGACTTGCTCAAGCGCCTGGTCGCCCTTGAGGCGGGCTATGCTCAGCAGCACAACGGCGCATTCGGCGATCTTCCGGCGCTTATCAAGGCCGGTTTGATGTCGGATGAGGTAGGCGAGCCAAAGGCTATGGGCTATACCTTTCGGATTACGATCGCGAAGGACGGCAAGAGTTATGTCTCGTCTGCTGAGCCTGTTCGCTACGGTCATACCGGCAAGCTTTCGTTCTGGATGGACCAAACGGGCAACATCAAAAGTGCGGATAACGGCGGCAAGGCGCTTGCGGCGCCAAAATAGTATTGCTCTTCGCGCCGTTGGAGGAATAGAATGACAACTGGAACGCGGGCGCGTTCGTTCTTGTCCTTGCCGCTTAATCGAACGTGTTTCCACTCCCGCTCGTAAGAGGTCAGCCATGCCCGAATTAATCCGTTCAGTTGTTTCCCGCATGCGAGTTTATTTTAAGGACCGCCGGCAATCGCCGCGGCTGCGGACCAGCTTGCCGTTCACGATCTCTCTGTGCCGGAAGTCGAACGGCAACGAACTTCAACCTCGAGCCCACGCCTTGAAGGGATATACGCGCGACCTGAGCATGACGGGCCTTGCGCTACTCGTGCCGAAAGTTCATCTGGACGGTCATCATCTGGCAGCCGAGGGGCGCGAACTCCAACTTACCCTTGAACTACCCGGAGGTTCAATCTCGATGCAGATAATTCCACATCGATATGAGCAACTGGAGGTATCAGAATCTGGATGCACCTATGTGATTGGAGCGAAGATCGTCCAGATCGATGACGAGGACCGCGCGCGCTATTCAATCTTCATCCGTGAAAGTTTAGCGGGCGATAGATCGATCTTTCCTCCCCCAGTGGGAGAGGGTTAGGGAGAGGGCATCGCGTCGAGCCAAGGAAGCGACTTTTCTTCTACTTGAAGCGCAACCACCCAAACACCTGAGGCACGTGGAAGTTTGGTTGGGGCGTGCGCGTTGGTTGCCAGGCGAGATAACCGCGATTGGGATCTTTGCCAACGCAGCGAAACAGATTCATGCGCCAGCGCTCGCCCTTTTGCGGCTCGTGAATCCAATGATTCCAGGGGATGCGCATGGCGATCGTAACGCGATCATTTTCCACTCTTGCGGCGGTGGTCATGTGCGAGTTGAATTGCCAATCTGATTCGCGTTTCTCCGCGGTCCAATGAATAGCTACGTCGAGCCACTCGCCGGTCGGCGCCGCTTCGAACTCCAGATAGCGTTCAATCACGTGCGGGTCGGGCGCGATGAAAATCTCGCAAACGTCGCGATCCCAAAGTCCCATCGTCTTAGTCAGGTGCTGAGGCTTTTCGCTGACGACTAGCGGTTCAGCTTGATGACATACAAAGCGAACGTGCATCGCTTTCTTTGACCAAAGAATTCTTGCTTCAGCCTGACGCGCGCCGGGCGCGACGTCGCCCGACCAATAGTGATCGATTTTCACAGCATGCGCGTCACCCCACCAAGCGCTTTGCAAATCCCAAACGCCCAGATCGACCCTGGTGTGATGCGCTTCAATAATAGCGTCCTCGGCCATTAACCCATCCCCTCGCCAAACGAGAAGCTCGGACCCCGCGGCCGGTAAGTGATCTGTTGCTCTTCCTCTTCTTTCCCTTCAGCCAGCCACGTCGGATCTGAATACTGCAACTTGTAAAGCCTCCAATACAAACCACGCAGACTGAGCAAGTCCTGATGCGATCCTTGTTCGCGAATTTCGCCGTGGTGCATCACGATGATGTTGTCGGCGCGCTGAATTGTCGAGAGCCGGTGGGCCACAATGACTGACGTGCGGTCGCGCATTACACGCCCGATGGCCTCTTGAATCAATTGCTCGGTCTCGGTGTCAATCGAGCAGGGCCGGATCGAAGGCCAGCGCGCGCGCAAACGAAATCAATTGTTTCTGTCCGACTGATAATCCGGCGCCTCGCTCGCGCACTTCCGATTCGTAAGTCCCTGGCAGGCGCTCAATAAAACGATCGGCGCGCACTTCCGAGGCGGCCCAACGCACACGCTCGTCGGAAATATCTTCGCGGCCCAGGCGAATGTTGCTCTCGATCGTGCCGGTAAAAAGAAAGATGTCCTGCAAAACGACGGCGAAGTTCTCGCGCAGCGACTGCAAATCCCAATCGCGCACGTCAACATCATCGAGCAGAATTCGGCCCTTCTGCACATCATAGAAGCGCATCAGCAGATTTGTAATAGTTGTCTTGCCTGAACCCGTGTGTCCGACCAAGGCCACTGATTGCCCGGGCGAGACGGTAAACGAAACCTCTTTCAGAACCCATTCGTCGTCGTTATAGGCAAACCAGACGTTTTCAAATTCGATGCGGCCTTCCGCGCGTCCTTGCTTCAGCGGTTTCCTGGGCGTCGTGATCGCGATTGGGAGGTCGAGCGCCTTAAAGATCCGGTGTGAAGCAACGACCGCGCCTTGCAACACATTGTATTTGTCCGAGATGTCGCGGATTGGTTGAAACAAGAATCCCGAGTACTGAATAAAGGCGACCAGGGCGCCGAGCGAGAGCGCGTTCTGCATCACGCGATAACCACCAAACCAAATAATCAGCGCAATGCCCACGGCGCCAATGAAATCAACCAGCGGGAAAAAGACCGCATAGTAAAAAATCGTATCGATGTTGGCTTTGCGATGTTCGTCGTTGATTTCCGCAAAGCGGCGCAACGATTTGGCTTCGGCGTTGAAGATCTGCACGGTTTGGGCGCCCGAGAAGTGCTCCTGCAAAAAAGCAAAAATGCGCGCGACGCGCGTGCGTACGAGATCGTAACCGCGTCGGGCGCCTTTGCGGAACCAGGTGGTGGCCGCGAACAGCATCGGCACTGTCAGCAGAGATACCAGCGTCAGGCGCACGTCCATCCAAACCATCACGGCGATAATCGCGACAATCATCACCAAATCACCGAGCAAGTC
>WNGH01004195.1_pt1 | contig 16501 bp, 17 predicted proteins | sample 5400631 | NCBI WGS metagenome assembly WNGH01 (sample SAMN13153373, study PRJNA577476) | soil metagenome | isolation source: 115 cm soil or saprolite under Garry oak tree replicate 1 | place: USA:California | collected 2016-06-15
TGAGCCACGTGAGGCCCATGCCTTCCTTCCGCTCCTTCATTCGCTGCGCGTAGATCTTGGGATCATCCGATTCCGTGGTGTCCGCATAGAGCCGGATCTTGTCGCGGAATTTCCCGCCGCCCAGTAACGCGTAGACGGGGGCGTTGTAAACTTTTCCGGCGATGTCCCACAGCGCCATCTCGATCGCGCAGACGCCCCCGCCCTGCCTGGCGTGTCCACCAAACTGTTTGATCTTGCGGAATATTTTGGCAAGTTTCAGCGGGTCTTCTCCGAGAAGCCGGCTCTTCAGGAACAGCGCGTAGGTCGGGCTCGCTCCGTCCCGGACTTCTCCGAGACCGTAGACACCCTGGTTTGTATCGATCCGAATGAGGGGGCAAGGACTTGGGCCGGGCTTCACCAGAATCGCGACGCGAAGGTCTGTGATTTTCAAACCGGAAGGGCTCGAATTGGTATTGACGGTCTTTGAAAAGACCTCCGTTCCCTCGCCAGCCAGCACCGAACCGCCCAGCGCCATTGCCGAAGCCTTCAACATTTCCCGACGACCAAACGAGTTACCTCCGTTCCTTTTCATGGCGCGCTGTCCTTTTCGTAGCGGTAAGTTTCTCAGGGATGACTCCCGGTCCGCCCACCGACCGGAATCATCTCAGAGAATATACGCTCAGACAAGATTTCCCGTTTGACAAATCGCTATTCATCTGAGAGTTTCGGGCGCAGTAAAAGATTGCCCGGCTGGCACGCTTGACCGCGCTTGTTTTATTTGTCGAGTCGCGGACTTTCTACGTTCGGAGGTATGTTTTTATGCGGACCGTACTTGAATCCTATATTCGAACAATGACCGCCGCGGTGCTCGGATTGTGCACAGCTGTACTTATTTCGCCCAGCTCCGTTTACGCGCAATTGTTGACATTCTCCAAACAGGAGTTAACTGACTACACGGCGCAGAGTACGTTTGAGCGGCTCCCCGACGGCAGGCCCAAGGTGCCCGAGGATTTACTGGAACGAGCGCGAGAGCTTTCCTCGGAGGAAGTCTGGGCCGTTCTTGAGGAGAAGGGGTTCCACAACCAGTACGCGGACGGATTTCAGATTCTGCATCCCGAGAAACCGATGGTCGGGCGTGCATTCACCGTTCAGTTCATGCCGGAACGCCCGGACGTGAAGGGGGTTGCCTCAGCCAAGGCCAAGGAGCGCGGCCTCGGCCCGTTGACCAATCAGACCGCCATCGATATGCTCCAGCCGGGCGACGCGCTGATCGTAGACCTGTTTGGAAAAAAGGTAAACGGCACCATCGTCGGCGACAATCTTTTCTATTACGTGATGAAAGCCACCCATAGTGGAGGTCTGGTCGTCGATGGTAGTATTCGAGATCTCAACGGAATTTCAGAAATTGCTATGCCCGCTTATTTCAAGGCTGTCGATCCAACGCCCATTGGAAACGTGATGCTGACGGGCATCAATATTCCGGTGCGCATCGGTGGCGTGACCGTGATGCCGGGTGATCTGGTCGTGGGTGACCGCGAGGGCGTGTACTTCGTTCCGCCACAGTTGGTGAAGGACGTTCTCGACCGTGCGGATGAAATCCACATTCACGATGAATGGACAAAGAAAAAATTTGACGAAATGAAGTACAAGTCGCGCGAAATATATTCCACTCCGGCTGATCCAGCCCTGCAGCAGGAGTATAAAGAGTACTTGAAGAAGCGTCTGGAAGAAATTAGGAAACAGCGCAGTCCCAAGTAGTGGAGGAAATCATGAAAGATTCCTTTGGAAAAGAGATCTCGCGTCGCGGGTTTATTGCCAAGGTCGGCCAGGGCTTCGTCGCCGCTAATGTCGCAGGAACTCTTTTGAAAGAAGCGGTGGCAAAGGAAGCGGGGGTTCCAGATTCTCCGGACAAGAAACTGGGATGGGCCATCGTCGGGCTTGGCAATCTCTCCATCCATGAAATCCTGCCGGCTTTTGCGAAATGTGAAAAATCCAAGGTGACGGCTCTGGTAAGCGGCCACCCCGACAAAGCAAACAGACTGGCTCAGCAATATGGAGTGAATCCGAAAAACATTTACAACTACCAGAACTACGATTCGATTAAGGACAACTCCGAAGTCGACATCATTTACATCGTTCTGCCAAACGGTATGCATGCTGAATACACGATTCGCGGATTTCAAGCGGGTAAGCACGTCCTGACGGAAAAGCCCATGGCCAATACGCCAGAAGACTGCCAGAAGATGATCGATGCCGGGCGCAAAGCCGGCCGAAAGCTCATGGTTGCATACCGCTGCCGCTACGAGCCCTACAACAGAGAAGCCATCCGCATCGCGCGCTCCGGCGAACTCGGACCGACTCAAGTCATCCTTGCAAACAATGGGTGGAGGGTCACCGATCCGGATCAGTGGCGCTTGAAGAAAGACCTTGCCGGCGGTGGCTCCATGATGGACATCGGTATTTACGCGCTGCAAGCCGCCCGCTATTTGTCAGGAGAGGAACCCACCGAGGTAAACGCGTTGATATATACCGCCCCGAATGACCCGCGCTTCAAAGAAGTGGAAGAGAACATCAATTTTCAATTACGCTTCCCGAGCGGAATTCTTGCGAACTGCACTTCCAGCTATGGCTACGACGCACAGAGTTATTATCGCGTGATAGGCACAAAGGGCTGGCTAGAGATGGAGCCCGCCACCATCTACCGGGGATTGCGAATGAGAGTTCATCATGACGGCGTAACCGAGGAAAAAAGTCTGCCCGTGCTCGACCACTTCGCTCTGGAGATGGACCACATGTCGGAATGCGTCATGCAAAACAAGGAACCGCTCACGCCGGGCGAAGAAGGACTGCGCGACCTAAATATAATGATGGCCGTCTACTTGGCTGCAAAGACTGGGAAAACCGTCAAGTTATAGTTGCGGTGTCACACCGTTAAAATAGGGGCCGAGCAGCCTTCACACTGTCCCTTTCCCCTCGACGATATGGATATATCGGTTTGGAGCAAGATTTGTCAGCTTTTCGATACGTTTACTCGGCGCAGGCCAGTGGATCTCGAGTTCATCGATCTGCGCGGCGGCGCCGATGCCCAGGACTTCGCGGAGGAGCACGTCGATCGCCCCGTCGTTGTCGTAGTCGCCCACGGCCAATCCCCGGGCAGAGAAGGTTTTCTCAAACGCCGTCCCGCCCTCCGTGCTTACATTTTTCAGCTTCCCATCCTGGCCTTGATGAAAGAGCAGGAGTGGCTCTTTGTACCGAACCTGCCGCGAGTACCGCCCGATCATGTCGTCCGGATGGCCATTGGCCAGGATCAGATCGACCGCTCCGTCGTTGTCATAGTCGAAGTACTTGAGCCCCCAGCCGCTAAGTAGCCTGGTGGCCTGTGCGACTCCGTGCAGGTGCGCGACGTCCGTGAAGGTTTCGTTTTTATTGTTTCTGTAAAGCGAGAACATCTCCTGGTCGACATTGGCGACAAAAAGATCCTGCCAGCCATCGTTATCCAGATCGCCAGCGTCGACTCCCATCCCGGAGCGGGGTTGTCCGTTATCGCTAAAAGCTACCTCGGCCTGCAGCGCAATTTCCTCCCAGCGAGTTTTTCCGTATGCGTCCGGACCGCGGTTGACGAACACAAAATTCTGCACGGTATCGTTAGCAACGAACAGGTCCATGCGCCCGTCGTTGTTGATGTCCGTCGCCACCACTCCAAGCGCTTTGCCCATGGCCCGTGCTATATCCGTGCCTTTGCTTACTTCAGAAAACGTGCCGTTGCCGTTGTTGTGGTAGAGAAAGCTCGGCGTACCTCGAAAAACCCTGGGAATACAGTAGTAGTGGTTCCCGAGCTGGTTATCGCCGCAGGCGAGCTTCTGCTTCGCCCCATAGTCAACAAAACTGCAGATGAAAAGGTCGAGAAGGCCATCATTGTCGAAGTCAAACCAGACCGCGCTGGTGGTCCAGCCGGGGGTAGCCAGACCGGCTTTATCCGTCACGTCGGTGAATGTGCCGTCGCGATTGTTCTTGTACAGAACGCAGCGCCCGTACGAAGTGACGAAGATGTCCGGCCATCCGTCGTTGTCGTAGTCACCGACGGCCACGCCCATTCCGAAAGTTCCGCCTCCAACGCCAGCTTTTTCGGTGACGTCGGTGAACGTGCCGTCGCGATTGTTCTTGTAAAGCGCGTTGCGGACCGGTTTGGCGGGGGTCCAGAAATCGCATGGTCCGCTGTTCACCAGGTAGATATCTATCCACCCGTCGTTGTCATAGTCGAGGAAAGCACAGCCCGGTCCCAGAGTCTCAGGAAGGTAACGATTGTCGGACATCGCATTCTCATGAACCCAGTTGATGCCGCTCGACGACGGTGCGACTTCGCGAAACAGCGGAGCTCCCGTCGCCTCCGGAGCCTGCACGGGAATCCGAAGCGCCTTTGCAGCGCCGACAGCCATGCCAAGTCGCAAAAACCCGCGTCGGGAAAAATTCATTCTGTGGTCCTATTGCAGGATGAACGTCATTAGTTCCTCGGCCATCTCGAGCCCTTGCGTAGCGTTGAAACGTTTCCGGCATACGCTGGGCTGAAGTAACAAGAGATGCTTGCGGGCAGCGCGAAAAAAGCAAAGCCGTACTGCGTTCGTCCCAAGTATAGCGAAGCACTGGGCTAGAAAGTAGCCGCCGATGTGTCCGGCCTAGACTGAGGGACGAGGCGTCTTGAAGTAGGCGATCACAAAGAGAAGGCCGAGGAACAGATCCGTGCCGGCAAAGAGCAGGTCCGATTTGTGCATGCGTCCTTGCAAGACGAGGGCAATTACAGCTGCGCCATAACCGACTTTTTCGAGGACAGAAGGAATCATCAGAGGGCGATAGCGCACCGTGTCTGTGGCGACGAAGATAAAGGCGACTTGCCAGGCCAGGCCGGCTCCCACGAATCCATAGAAGAAACCTGGATGTGTGATGGGCGGCGGATCGTTGCGCCCGATGAGATCGAACATGAAGTAAAGCGGCGTGAGGATCAACAGGCCCCAAATTCCCGCAATCCAAAATACAATCTTCGCGAATCTCATGGCGTGCTCCAAGATTAGGTGATGGCTTTTCCGCGGAATTTGCGGAGGCCGGTGGCCAGGAGCAGAGCGTTGAAAAATACCAGCCCGGCGAGGACAGCATACAAGGGCAGATGCGGGAACTGCGGCACCATCGTGCCACGCAGACCTTCGCTGGCATAGACGAGGGGATTGATCAGCACTGCTTTTTGCAGGATGGGGAATCTGTCCAGCGCGCTCCAGGGATAATAGGTGCAACCGAAGAAAATCATCGGCGCGACCACCAGGCTGAACATCAAACCGATATGAGTCTGTTCCACGGTGCAGCCCAACGCCAGACCGCCGGTGGCGGAAAAGAGCGCCACGAGCACCGCGACACCAGCAAAAAGCAGCGGGTGGGGCACGTTCAACTCCACGCCCGGCCGAAGCAGCAACCATGCCGCGGGAATGACCATGAAGCCGGCAGCCAGCGCTTGCAGCGTGCCGGCGACGACCTTCTCGATCGCCAGCCAGGAAATTTCCATCGGAGCGAGCAGGCGGTCTTCGATCTCGCGCGTGAACTGAAATTCGGCAATCAGTGGCATAGCCACGGCCCAAATGCCGGTGCCGACCATGCAAATGGCCATGATTCCCGGGAGCAGGAGACTTTTGTAGGAAGGCGGCATGTAGCCGCTGCCGACCATCACGCGGCCGAAGATGAAGACGAACATCAGCGGCTGCAGGAAAGTTTGAAACAAGAGCGCCACGAAGTTGCGGCGGGCGACGTGCGCGTCGCGCGCAAGCATAGCGAAGAAAGCTTTCCAGTTCATTCGCGCAGGCTCCTTCCGGTATGGTGCAAAAAAAGATTTTCCAGGCTGGGCTCGGAGATATGCACGTCGCACAACTCGACTCCGGCGGCTGAGGCCAGGCTGGCGACATCGGCAACCAGCGAGCCGCCGCGGTCGGCGTACAGATCGGTGCCATCTCCATCGCTGGCGCGGACTTCACGAACGCCCGATAGCGCTTTTAGGCGGTTGAGAAGATCTGGCGAATGTTGGCCGAAGCGAAGGCGGAGCAGGAAGCCGCCGGGGACGGAGGATTTCAATTCGCGGGGCGTGCCCAGGGCGATGACCCGTCCATGATCGATGATGGCCAGGCGCTTGCAGAGAGCGTCGGCCTCTTCCATGTTGTGTGTGGTCAGCAGAATTGTCTTGCCGCTCTGGTTGTACTCGCGGACGATTTCCCAGAGGAGCAAACGAGTTTGCGGATCCAAGCCGGCGCTGGGCTCGTCCAGGAACAGGACTTGCGGATCGTGCATCATGGCGCGGGCAATGGAGAGGCGCTGCATCATGCCGCCCGAGAATCCGCGAACCATCTGGTCGGCGCGATCCGTAAGCTTGAAGCGGTCGAGGAGCGCTTCGGCGCGCTTGGAGCGCTCGTGAGAAGTAAGGCCGAAGTAGGCGCCGTGGAAGGCCAAAATCTCGCGCGCAGTTAGGGAAAAATCAAGATTGGGTCGTTGAGCGACGACGCCGATCAGGCGCTTGACGGCGACCTGCGCTTTCCAGACATCATGTTCCCCGATAAATGCCTGGCCGCTGGTGGGGCGGACGCGGGTGGTGAGGACGCCGACCGTTGTTGATTTCCCGGCGCCGTTGGGGCCGAGCAGGCAGAAGATTTCTCCCGGGGAGACTTCGAGAGAAATGCCATCGAGCGCAACGACTTGTGGCTTGGGCTGTTTTCCCTTGCCTTTCGGAGCGGCGAAAGAGAAGCCGCCCGTGCCTGCGGCCACCGGCGGAGGTGAGTTGTAGGTCTTGCGCAAGTCGCAAGTGCGGATGCCCGCCAACATGGATTTCCCTTCAATTCGCGCCCCGGAGACAGGTCAGGCGCCGGAAGTCTTGCTTCAATGCAACCGATAGTTGTGAGTACGCATTTCATGATTCCAAAGTATCGGGAGGGATGTCAATTTCAAGCGAAGCATGAAATCCTCCCAGGGCGGTCGGGGACCGCGAGACCGGCAAGTTGCGGGACAATGATGTTGCCAAGCGGATAGCCAGTCGCGCTAGAATGCCGGGACTATTTGGCGGCGCCGTTCGCGGGAGAAAACGCATGAGGAATAGATCGAGTAGAACTTGCAGGTTGGTGTTGGGAGTCTTCGCCGGCTGTTTGGTCGCGCTCGGGCTGATGGGGACGCCTGCCTTAGCGCAGCGCGCCGTGCCACGCGATCCGGCAGAACCATCGAAGGCACGACCGCAACCCAAAATCTTGCCGCGGCCTGCGGGAAGGGTATTGCGCGCGTCGGTGGATCAGAAGTCGATGCGGGCGCTGATTGCTAAGCTTGTAGCGTGCGGAACGAGGCTGACGCTTTCTTCGTGGACGGATGCAAAGCGAGGGATCGGTTGCGGGCGCGATGCGATTGTGGCGCGATTTAACGAACTTGCGAAGGATTCCGGCGGCAAGTTGCAGGTGGTGGTGGATAAATTCGAATCAACTTCGGAACGCACTTCAGGAAAACCGATTCCGTTGGAAAATGTTTATGCGATTCTTCCCGGAAGCGATCCGAAGCTGGCGAAAACTATTTTCATTGTTTCGGGGCATTTTGATTCGCGGCCATCGAACGTGATGGACGCGGAGGCGGAGGCTCCAGGAGCGGATGACGATGCATCCGGAGTGGCGGTGAGCGTGGAATGCGCGCGGTTGCTGAGCAAAGCGGGGGCGAAGGGCGGCGGGTCGCATCGCGCGACGATACTCTTTGCCGCGGTATCCGGGGAAGAACAGGGATTGCTCGGCAGCACGCATCTCCTGGAATGGACGAAGCAGCAGGGCTACACCATTGGAGGAATGCTGGACGACGACATCGTGGGCGCCGATTCCGCCGCCGGAGCACCGCATCGCGTGCGGCTGTTTTCCGGAAATGGCGAAATTGACGACGCCGATTCGCCTTCGCGCGAATTGGCGCGCGCGGTTGAAGAGATTAACGGGCGCGGAGCCATTCGAATGATTTTTCGCGTGGACCGCTACGGGCGCGGCGGCGATCACTACCCTTTTTATAAGGCGGGGCTTCCCGCGGTGCGATTTACCGAACCGCTGGAGGACTACAATCACCAGCACCAAACGCCGCGCACGGAAAATGGAATTGATTACGGGGACTTCGAGAAATATTTGAATTTTACGTTCATGGGCGACGTGGCGCAGGACAACGCGGAAGCGCTGCGGCAATTGGCATTGGCTCCAGCTCCACCCACGAATACGAAACTCACGGGAGCGGTCACGCCGGACGCCAAAGTGTCCTGGTCCGCCGAGGATGATCCCGAGAGCACGGGATTCGAAATCCTGTGGCGCGAGACGACCGATCCTCGCTGGACGGTTTATGATTTCGCGGCTTCGCCGGGCGAGACAGTCTTGAAGGGCGTGTCCACCGACAATCACTTTTTTGCCGTGCGCGCCGTAGGCAAGAATGGCGCACGCTCGATTGCCGTGCCGACCGAAATCGAGCGCCGCCCGCCCCCTCTGCCGACTGCGCCGAAGCAGTAACCTCCATTGCCAAACCTATCAGGCGCCGTCCAGTCCGACCGTTGCGAGCAGGGACAGAATATGCGGTCAGTGCTGCGGGGCGGTGACGGGTTGGGCGAAGGTGATGAAGTGGCCGCCGGGGTCTTGGACGCCGAATTCGCGCATGCCGTAGAAGGCGGTTCGAACGGGCATGACGATTTTCACGTCCTTCATGGCCGCGAGGACGGCATCGAGGTCGTCGACTTCCAAGTAGAGATAGGTGGGACCCTTGCGGGCTTCCGCGGACATGGACGCAGGCGCGTCTTTTTCCACGCTGGCATAGGTCTGGTACATCACTTCGGCGGCGCCCTTCTGAAATGCGGCGAAACCGAGTTTGTTTCCGTCGGGCACTTCGATCGTTTTCGTGAAGCCGAGACGATCGACCCAGAAGGGCACGATGGATTCGATCTCCTTGACGAGCAGGACCGGGGTGATTTTCCTTACGGTCATTGATTTTTTCTCCTGGGTTGGCGTGGCGCGCACGAAAACGAAACCGGACGAGAGCGCGAGGACGGTAAGGGCCATGAAAAAAGAGCGCATGGGTGCTTCTCTCCTTGCCTTTAGAACTAGTCTAGTCTAGTCTAGACTAGTTAAACTAGTCTAGACTAGACTACTGGAGAATGCCAAGTCAAGGAGGTTTTCCATGCCCAAAACCAGGCGGCAACTCGGTGATCTGATTTCCATTGGACCAGCCATGCTGCGCGATTTCGAACAGCTGAAGATTCGAAACGTGGCGCAGCTGGCGCGGCAGGATCCGCAGCGGATGTACGCAAAGCTGGAGCGCGTGGCAGGGCAGCATCAGGATATTTGCGTGCTGGATACTTTTTGCGCGGCAGTGGAGCAGGCGCGAAATCCTCGGCTCCCAGCAGAGCAATGCCAGTGGTGGTATTGGAGCAGAAAGAGAAAGCAACGAAACAACGGAGCAACGAGGTAAAGATTCCGCGCGGGGGTAAGGCGGGAGGAAGTGCAAGGTGGAGATGAAGAAAAAAGATAACGCAGAGACGCAGAGAACGCTGAGATACGCGGAGTTACCGAGGCAGAGCGCGCGGGCGGCCAGAAAATTGGCGTTGACGACGCCAGACCTGGTGCTTCTCAGCCTGCTGGCCGAGCGGCCGATGCACGGGTATCAGGCGAATCTGGAACTGGAGCGGCGGGAAATTCGGGACTGGGCGAACCTGTCGCGGCCGCAGGTTTATCTCTCGCTGGAAAAGCTGGCGCGCGCAGGGCTGGTTCGCGCCGCCGAAACTGGTGAGGCGGCAGGGGGACCGGAACGCAGCCCATTCGAAACGACGGAAAAAGGCCGCGAGGCCCTCGCCGATGCTTTAGAGCACGAAGGCTGGACCACACAGAGAGAATGCCCGTCTTTTTTGACGTGGATGGCGCTTTCGTGGCAGGCCCGGCCGGGAGTCTTCCGGAATCAGTTGAAGCGCAGGCGGAAATTTTTGCTGAAAGAAATCGCGAGAGAAAAGAAAACTCTGCTGTCGATTTATGACGAGGTAGGTCACAAGTATCACGAGGCGGTATGGATGGTGAGCTTAATGATCGAGCAGATGCGAGTGGAAGTGCGATGGACGCACCAATTGGAGCGTGAGTTAGAGCGAAGGGCGCAGGCGCTCTCTCCGACGTTCGCGGAAGGATTGCCCAAGTGACATTGCGCGCTCCGGCAAAGATTCGGAGTACGCGGGAGAAGAAAAGAAAAGATAACGCAGAGACGCAGAGGGCACGGAGATTCGCAGAGAGGAGAGAATCGTGAGGACACGAAGGAAGAGAAAACGCCGGGTAACGGCTGGATTCCTGAGCGCGGCGCTGGGCGTGGGATTCCTTGGCGCTGCACTATGCGGCACGGGTGCAATGGCGCAGGAGAAGCGGCCGACGGCGCGCGAGGTAGTGGCCGCGATCCGAGAACACATTGGCGTCCCGTGGATGAGCAAGACCGTGGACACCTTCAAAGCGGGGAATCCGGATACGCCGGTTACGGGAATTGCGGTGACCATGATGGCGACGCTGGACGTGCTGCAAAGGGCGGTGGCGAACGGGCAGAACCTGGTCATCACGCATGAGCCGACATTCTTCAATCATTACGACGACAAGCCGGAAGGGATGGACGAGAACGACGCGGTGTGGAAGGAAAAGCGCGCGTTCATCGAAAAACACGGCCTGGTCATTTGGAGGCTTCACGATCATTGGCACATGAGGAAGCCGGACGGGATTCAGCTTGGCATGGTGCACGCGCTGGGCTGGGAAAAATATCAGAACCCGGAGAATCAAAATTTATTCACGATTCCGGAAATGAGCCTGGAAAACCTGGCAGCGGATGTGGCTAAGAAGCTGGATACGCCCGTGATGCGCGTGGTGGGCAACCCGGAGATGAAAGTGACCAAGTTGGCGCTCAACCCCGGATTTACCGGGTTTGCGAGAGAGACGCACGCGCTGGAGATGGAAAACGTCGAGGTATTGCTGGTGGGCGAGACGCGGGAATGGGAGACGGTGGAATACGCGGCGGATGCGGTCAGCGAAGGGAAACGGAAGGCGCTGATCGTGATTGGGCACGTGCCCTCGGAGCAGGCAGGGATGGAAGAGTGCGCGCGCTGGCTGAAAACTTTCTTGAAAAACGTGCCGATAGAATTCGTGCCAACGAAACAGCCTTTTTGGACTCCAGAACAAAGAATACGCCACTGAACAAGCTGAAAAAACAAGCTCTGCCGTTCTTCGACCTTACTGCGCCGACCCTCGTTTCCCGGCTCTGCTGGGGAAAATGAACCCAGCGTAGAACGAAGTATGGGAATAGGCCCGGTTGGTTTGCAACCCTTCCTTTTACGGGATTAGGGAAGAGTTGTCCGTCATCCAGGAGTTGGTCGGCAGCAATCGCTGGACGTGCCTCTACACTACCTGACTTCGGTCCCGCTCTGAGCCTACCCACAGTTGAGCCAGATCTCTGAGGTTGTGTTTGTATGTACGCGTTACCAAGTATTCTATCCCACCTTTTACACGCAGCCTGTACTCCCCCGTCGGTAAAGGTTGGATCTCCTCCACGGCCGAAATATTCACGACGACCGAGCGGTGGATGCGAATAAAACCGTAGGGTTTGAGCTTCTCCGCCATGGATGAGAGGGACTCGCGCACCAAATAGGAGTTAGGTTGGTGTCGCAACGAAACGTAATTACCTTCGGCTTGCACTGCCAGGATGTCTGCCAAATCCAAGAGTAGGATGCTGCCTTTTGCCTTGAACGCGATTCGTGGCGCCTGTCGTTTTGCTATAACCTCCAACTGCCGCAAGACTCGCATGAGGCTTGCAGCATCAACGCGGGTTGCCGGAAGCAATGATGTATCTGCAGGTTCGTAGAACCTGTCTTCTGCCTTCGATTCAAGAGTGCAGTCCCGTCTACTCTTGATGGAGCAAATCGTATCCCCCGGCAGTGGGCTAGCCGAAACGTCCGCATTAGCGTGAGCAGCTTGTTGAACCATCATCTCAAGTGCAATGGCCTTCTGATCCTGAATCTCGCGGGCGCTCATTGTGGAACCCCTCGCATTGCTCTCTCGTTTCGACTTCCTGTTACACGAAGCGAGACTGACGATTGCACTGCTTCTAAATGAAAGCCGGAGCAGCCGATCCGTCTGACCACCTGCCCATGGGAACGATAAACACGCCGATTGGTTGAGCGCCTTTGCATTGTGGATTCAGCATTACCGGTGATTTCGGTGGATCGGCACCCCACGCCTTGCCTTCCAGTGGAGGCGCATAAAACATCAAGTGGCCCTCTGGACTGAGTAGCAGGATTATTCTCCCTGTCTTGATCGCAATTCTCGATTTATTCATCAAAAAACCCAGCACCTGGATCAGGCGGCCCATAGGTTACTTCTGCCCAGTGCTTACTGCCGACGGAAAGGTAGATTGTGCGCCGAAATAACACTCAATAGATTCCAACCGTCCGTTCTTGATGCGGAGATACTCCACGTTCCGGAACGATTTACCGTTCTTGGTGTGGCAAAGATACTTCACAAAAGCGTCCCCCGCGCCAGTGGTGATTCGCTCGAGGTCAAAGTGTCCAATGAAATCAACCTGTGTGTCCCAGCATTGCGCTTTGAAAGTGCTCTTGCTGATGTGGTCGTCGCCGGCCGCGCTCGTAAAGGTGAAGTTGTCGGCGAGCAGCATATTGAACGTGTCCAACTCTTTCTTTTCCCACGCCGCGTACCACTTACGGATGATCTCCTCGTTCGTTAAGTCATGCCCTCCCAAAGCGCTGGCCCTTGCCAGTCCGGGTAGGGTCACCGCACCGACCAGCGCGCAGGCTCCCGTTGCGAGCAGATTCCTGCGTGGCATTGTGATCCTTGTCATTGTTCGTTCTCCTTTTCATGATGTAGTTTGAAACGCTTAGCCCGATCGCGATGCGGTCAGCTCCGCTTGTAGTTCTCCGGCGGCCGAAGAGACCTCAGCCATCCCACGATATTTCTGATTCCCGCTTTCCACACCTTCGGATCTTGAGCATTCTTTGCTAACGTGCAGTAGCCCTCGACTGTCGCGATCAGAAAGCTGGCAGCCTCGTCTGGATTCAGGTCGCGGCGAACTGTTCCTTGGGACTTCCCCTTCCGCAAGAGCGTTGCAACACCTTCCTGCCACTCAAGGAAGATCCTCTTCAGCCGCTTGCGGAATTGCTCGTCCAGCGGAGACATCTCCTGTGACAAAAGGAGCAGCGGACAACCGGCTCGAACGTCTTGCGGACTACGTGGTATCCGCCGGACAACGCCGATCAAGATTTCAATGGCTTCCCCCTCGCTCTGCATGGGACGCAACCACCTGTCGCGCGTAAGTTTTGCAATTTTCTCTTCGACGACGGCATAGCCCAAGGCTTCCTTGCTCTCGAAGTGGTAATAGAGCGCTCCCTTGGTGACGTTGGTGGCGGCGAGAATTGTATCGATGCTGGCGCTCTGGAAGCCGGATCTGTGGATCTCTCGAAAGGCCGCTTGGAGCAAGCGTCCCCGTGTACGCTCCGAATCACGGAACTTTCGCTTCCTCTCGTGAGCAACTAACATACCAACCAGTATGTATGTTAAACCATTTAAAAAGTCAATCGAAATGATCTGCCTGGCTCTTGGCTGCTCGGTGTTCTCGAATTTCGTAACCTCTCGCCAGTTTGTGTATGAAAAGTTGGAGAAACAGTCGCTCTGGTGTTTTGGGGTCGTCTCAAGCGGTTGTTAGTCTGCCACTCTGCGTCGAGATCTGAAATCTTGGGCCTGTCGTGTCACGTAATCGTCGTGAACTTGGAACACCACATGCTTCCTCCGTTGTCGCTCAGCAGGAATTTGTGTGGAGTGGTCAGCCAATTCTGCTCTGAACTGCTAACGCGCCGAGTGGTCCGTGACCTAAATCGCCAGCCATCTGGGCACGGCTTTCACCGGAGAAAAAAGAGGAGATATGAACACGCTAAGACAGTGGAAGTTTTGGATACCGTTGGTTGCGACGATTGTTCTGGGTTGCTTTAGCGATGCGCGCGCACAGATCAGGTACAAAATTACCGATTTGGGCACGAACAACAGCAAAGACAACTTTAGCATGGCCATGGGCCTCAATAATCAGGGCTGGGCGGAGAACATGGATGGGTTCGTGAACCCTCCCGAGAATAATCTGAATACGACAGTTTCGAGGGGCCGCGCGGTGATAAACATCCACGGACTGAACATCGACCTGGGCACGCTTGGAAAACCCGACGGCAACAGTTGGATCAACTGGGGCGGGATCAACGACCGCGGGGAAGCCGTCGGTATGTCCGAAACAGCTGATCTAGATCCGAACGGCGAAGACGTTTGCGGCTTCGGCACACAACTTACGTGCGTTCCGTTTCTTTGGCGAAACAGCCACATGAGCGCTCTCCCGACACTGGGCGGCGACAACGGGCAGGCCAGCGCCATCAATAATCGCGGAGAAGTCGTAGGATTTGCGGAAACGGCTAACACTGACCCCACATGCCCGCCTGCCCCTACTATATCGCCGGTATTATGGGAAAAAGGCAAAGCCCTGGCGCTTCCTACAGTAGGCGGCGATCTAGATGGGGTCGCATTCGGCATCAACGATCAAGGCCAAGCGGTAGGCTACTCGGGAAGCTGCATCGCAGCGACGCACGCCGTAATGTGGGAAAACGGTACTGCCTTCGTGCTTAAGGACCTCAAAGGTACACGTTCCAATGTCGCCTACGTCATTAACAACCTGGGCCAAATTGCTGGGAAAGTCCGCAGCGCTGATGGCACACACTACGTAGCCGCTCTTTGGCAGCCGGACGGCACACTCACAACCCACGAGCCTCTGCCAGGAGATTTTGACGCGTTCGCCACCGGCATCAACAACCTGGGCCAAGTGGTGGGAAACGACTTTGACTTTGACTCTAACTTCAACTCGCTCTTCTGGTCCCACGGCTTCATTTGGCAGAACGGTGTGATGACCGACCTTAACACCCTAATTCCCGCGGATTCCAACCTCTCCATAATCTCGGCTAGCAATATCAATGAGCGCGGACAAATCTCGGGTATGGCAACGGTGGTCAACGGGCCAGATGCGGGCAATATCCACGCCTATCTTGCAACCCCTGTGGACGCAAGCATAGGCACGTCGATGGCAGATGTCGCACGTACACTCCCGAAATCCAATTTGCCCGCGAGTGTTGGCAAACAGCTTTTGCAGAGATTCGGGCTCGGCCGATTCGATCGATAAAGGGTATTTTCGGGGCTTCCGCACCATGCATTCCAGCCATATGCTGCGCGAAGGCGCAAGGCCGGAGGTTGTGCGGGACATTCTGGGTCACGCGAATATCGACGTGACCCAGATGTCTACGGCAAGAGCTGGTGGGAAGAGCGAGTGGATGCGGTCAGCTGTCTGTTGTACCAGTCCCTGACGATCAGCGCATCTGAGCGAGGACGGCAACGTCGAACTTGGAATAGTACTTCTTCACATCGCTGGCCCCGTATTTGGCGCGGAATTTTTCGACCACGGACGACACCTGAACGGCGTCAGTGATAGGAACGGCCTGAAGTTTCGCCTCCGCACCGCGCGCATCGACCCGAATCGACGGGTTCTTGAGCACGTTCTTGTACCACTGTGTATCCGACCCCTGCACCGGCAGCAGGTAAAGCCTTTGGTCTTCCAATACGAACCAGACCGGGATTGAGATAAGGCGTCCGGACTTTCTGCCGGTCACACAGATGTTCATTTCCCGATATCGGGAAAGGCGGTCTCTTAGAGCATCGTTCCGCGTTGGCATGCTCACTCCTAACCCAAACTAAACGGTCTCGATCGTTGCCGCGCCGCATCGCTCTATTGCTCAGCGGCCCACCATTTTTTGCAGCTCTTCGGGGTATCGAGCACCTTGCACCGCGATCTTTGAGGCTGCGGTCTCCAGTTCGCCTAGGTCTTCAGGAGAAAGTTCGACGTTAGCGGCTCCGATGTTTTCTTCAAGCCGATGCAGCTTGGTCGTGCCCGGGATCGGCACGATCCACGGTTTCTGCGCAAGCAGCCAGGCGAGCGCGATCCGAGCAGGTGTCGCTTTCTTCTGTTGCGCGAATCTGCCAATCAGGTCAACCAACGCCTGATTCGCTTTCCGGTTCTCCGGCGCAAAGCGCGGGACGATGTTGCGGAAGTCGTTCTTGTCGAACTGCGTGTCTTCGCTGATCTTTCCGGTAAGGAAGCCTTTACCAAGAGGACTGAAGGGAACGAACCCGATCCCGAGCCCCTCGAGCGTTGGTATCACTTCCGCTTCAGGCTCTCTCCACCAAAGCGAATATTCGCTCTGAAGCGCCACGACCGGCTGAACCGCATGCGCGCGACGGATGGTCCGCACGCCGGCTTCCGAGAGTCCGAAGTGCTTCACCTTGCCTTGCTGAATGAGGTCTTTCACGGCTCCGGCGACGTCTTCGACCGGAACGTTGGGATCAACGCGGTGCTGATAGAACAAGTCGATGACATCGGTCCTCAGGCGCTTGAG
>WNGH01020678.1_pt1 | contig 16500 bp, 15 predicted proteins | sample 5400631 | NCBI WGS metagenome assembly WNGH01 (sample SAMN13153373, study PRJNA577476) | soil metagenome | isolation source: 115 cm soil or saprolite under Garry oak tree replicate 1 | place: USA:California | collected 2016-06-15
ATTACCGCGTCTTCGCCTACGATTTTATCGACGAGAATAAGAAAGAAGCTCTCTACTGGCGCGACGTGGGCACGCTCGAGGCTTACTACGAAGCCAACATGGACATCATTTCGGTCTCGCCGATTTTCAATCTCTACGACGAAGACTGGATTATTCGGACGCACCAGCGCCAGTATCCGCCGGCGAAATTCGTCTTCGCTGAAACTGGACGCATGGGCACCGCTCTCGACTCTATCGTCTCCAATGGCTGTATCGTCTCCGGAGGCCTGGTCAAGAACTCCATTTTGTCTCCCGACGTTCGCGTTAACTCTTACTCAGAAGTTGACTCCAGCATCCTCTTCACTCACGTCAGCATCGGACGCCACTGCCGCGTCCGCCGCGCCATTGTCGACCGCGACGTTCATCTCCCCGAGGGCACCACTATCGGCTACGACGCCGAAGCCGACCGCCAGCGCTACTTCGTCACCGAAACCGGCATCATCGTCGTCACCCGCGACTACTCGTTGTTCGAGAATCCCGTCACTATGGACTACTTCACGTCGGAGTGAACCTATTCGACATTGATTTGTCAGGCTCGGACCCCCCTTTAAGAAAAGAATTAAACGTAGCTTTAAGCTAAAATGGTTGTCTCCCCTGGCGAAGAAATCGGCTGCTTCCTGATCGCTGCAATTGGTACGTTCTGCAACGATCTGTTTAACTTGCTCTGGGGTTCGTTTGTTTACGGTTGGAGGAAAATGTCGCTTTTTTTACCCTGCGGTCGGATGGCATGATTTTTCTGATTCAGTCTGCCATGGTTTCGATTCCCGAATGCCTACTTCGATTCACTGGACTTGCGCCCACTTCCCAGCTGTCGCACATGCTCTGCACACATAAAAAAGGCATCCTGGCAAAAGTGAGGATGCCCCGATCGACAGACTGTAAAGCTTAGCCTCTAAATTCCCGGAGGCTTTTGCTGCTCCTGTTCTCGCTTCTTCTTCTCCTGCGGCGTCTCGGGGTTTTGTTGTTGCTTTGGTGCAGGCCGCGTTTCAGCAGGAGGCGGAGTGCGCTGCGGCGTAGCTTGCTGCCGCTGAGGTTCGGGTTTCGGTTGCGCCGCTGGCGGCCGATTCGCCTCGGGTCTGTTCGGCTGATTTGGTTCCGGACGATTGTTCGGCTGGGCTGCAGGCGGACGATTCGCTTCCGGTCGATTCGGCTGATTTGGCTCGGGACGATTGTTCGGCTGCGCCGCTGGCGGACGATTCGCCTCGGGCCGGTTAGGTTGATTCGGCTCGGGACGATTATTTGGTTGCGCCGCAGGCGGACGATTCGCCTCCGGTCTGTTCGGCTGATTTGGTTCCGGGCGATTGTTCGGCTGCGCTGCAGGCGGACGATTCGCTTCCGGTCGATTCGGCTCGGGACGATTGTTCGGCTGCGCCGCTGGCGGCCGATTCGCCTCGGGCCGGTTAGGTTGATTCGGCTCGGGACGATTATTTGGTTGCGCTGCAGGCGGACGATTCGCCTCCGGTCGATTCGGCTGATTCGGCTGCGGACGATTCGGCTGCGCCGGACTCGTCGTGCCAGGACGCTCATTGGGTGCTGGCTGGTTGCCCGGACGATTCCCCGGCTGATTTGCAGGCGGTTGATTCGCTGGCATACCAGGTCTGGCATTTGGCTGGTTTCCAGGCTGGTTGCCTGGGTGGCCCGTATTCGGCTGCGCCGGTTTTCCTGGAGGCGCTATTTTGACCATCGGATGTGCCTGAGCAGTGGGCGCTGGTTGAGCGGCTCGCAGTTCGTGTCTGGCCGGTGGAACTCCCGGATGCGCGGCCATCATTTGCTGCTGTTTCGCAAACGGCACGGGCGGCGGAGGCGGCGTGTTCTTAGCTATTACTTGCCGGTTCGCGACTGCTGCCGGAGGCGCGGTCACATGATTGGCGGTATTGGCGTGCGCTCCCAGCACGCTTTCTCTTGAAGGAGCCAGTGCGACTCTCGTCGTCACCGGCGCAGACGCCATTTGCCGCGCATCCATTTTAACGGCGGCTCTAGCTACCGGCTGCGCGCTAACAAAGGCGCGCTGCGGCACTGCGGTCACCGCGCCTTGCACGTTCCTGTTCACGTAGTTGACGTTCGTGATGTTGGTTTTGTTATTGACAATCGTTGTGTTATAGACATTGGTTACGGTTGTAGTGTTGACCGTGGTATTGCTGACGTTGACTCGGTTCACATACCCTCGGCTCACGTTGTAAGTCGGCACATAGACTTCACGCGGACCCAGCGGGAACCATCCCACATCGACTCCCGCCCCGATGCCTCCACCCGCTGACCCAACGGCCGTAATGAAATGGCGCGTAGCCCCACGGCGCGTCGTCTACCCAAGTCCATCCCCAGGGAGCAACCCAAGCCCAGTGGCCGTTGTGATACGGCGCCCAGTTCGCTTCCACATGATTGGGAAACCAGACGTGACCGTAATTGGATTCGTCGCGCCAGTCGCCATTGTCATCAAGATCTTCATAACCGACAACATCGGGCGACAGGTAGTGCGCCGATCGCGATCCTTCATAACGGTGTTCGCGCTGATAAGCCCAGTTGTCGAATTGATCCGGCTCGCCGATGTTGTCGACTTCCGCGTTCAGTGTCTCGGTGCCGCTGAACGTACCCTTCTGTCCTCGATGCAGCGTAAACGTTTGTCCGTTGCCGGTGGATTCACCCTGACCTTCGCGCACGCTGATTATTGTGTAGGTGCCATCTTCGCTGGCCTCCAGCCGATAGCTCCCCGGCTGGTAGACCGAAAAAGCCTGGTTGGGTGTGTCGATCTCGAAGACATCGTCACGGTTCAGCCGGCGTACCCGGACATTCAGTGTTCCCGATGTCAGCTGGATCTGCACGGTGCGATCATCCAGGTTAAGAAAAGACATGCCAGTATTCGCGGACAGCCGAATCGACGCCGACCCTAGCTGCAATTCGGCGCGCGAATCCTTGTCTGCCCAGAGTTTGTCTCCGGTCGTCATGGGACGGTTCGGGGTGGCTTCCACCCAATCCTGTTGACCTGCGGGGTCGAATGAGACTGAGCCCTCCATGTAGCCCAATCGAGCGACTCGGCTTGGCGGATCATCGCCCTGTTGATCTTGAGCGGCTGCATTTCGTGGAACCGCGATGGTGGCGAGGGCCAAGGTGAGCAGTGCGCCGATCCATTCCACTCTTCTTCTGAATATGTTTTTCATAAAAAACTCAATCCTTCCGTCGGCGATTGTTGGCAAAGGACGTTCCGCTCTCGCCGTGAAATTTTGCGCCTAAAACTTTGGCCGTAGCCGATTCTACGCCGTTTGTCTGAGACGTTCCGGGGCCCGGATTAGTTGCCTAAAATATTGCAGCCGCAAGGGTTGCTCAACTTGAAATACCACGGCCACCTTAAGGTTTTACTATCAGGGCGCCCGCGCCAGAAGTTGGGAAAAGCGCCAGTGTCGCCGCTGCTACAATGCCCTGTTTGATGCTCAAATGGTTGCAGCGGCGAACTTTGCCGACCACAACGACGTATTGTTTTGTGTCACGTCATTGCGGGATGCGCCCTAGCCGTCTCGGCATCCGAACCTCAAAACTCAGATCATCATGCACGACGCGGCAGCGGGGTCGAAGTACCTAGCTAGAAACCTCCGGGGAGTGCTGGTTGGAAGACGTCCAGGTCGTCGCCATGCTTGTCCGCCGCTGTATCGCCGGCGACGCCGCCGCCTGGGAAGAAATCGTCCAAAACTACAATCGACGCATCTACAACATCTGCTATCGCTTCGCAGGCTCGGCTGACGACGCCCAAGATCTCACCCAGGAAGTTTTCATAAAGATATACCGCACTCTCTCAAGCTACGACACTCACAAGGGTGCTTTTGCCACCTGGATTACCACCATCACCCGCAACCTGTTGGTGGATCATTTCCGCAAGACCAAGCAGGATCGGATGACGGACTCGCTCGACGCCGCGCCTTCCGATCATGAAGACGCCCACCCCCTGAGCGACCGGATCGAAGATAAATCCGCTCCCCCGGACTCCCGCGTCCGCAGCCGCCAGGTCGGCGAGACCGTCCACGCGGCCCTGGCCAAGCTGTCGCCTGAGCTCCGTGAGGCAGTGATTCTAAGGGACTTACAAGATATGGACTATCGCGACATTGCAACCGCACTTAGAGTACCGGAGGGCACCGTGAAATCACGAATTAATAGAGGGCGAGCGGAACTTGCACGCCTCTTACAACGTACCTATAGGCAGGTGATGTGATGCCAGAACAGCCCAGTCACGGAATGCAGTGTCACGAGTTCGACATCCTGCTCGCGGATGCCTTCGATGGCATCTTGAGCGGATCCCAACTCGACCGCTTCCAAGCTCATGCCCGGGCTTGTCCCGCGTGCGGGCCGCTATTCGCCGATGCTGAGGCGGGGCGCAACTGGCTGAAGTCGCTCACGGAGGTGGAGCCTCCAGCCGGCCTGGTCGAGAATATTCTGGCGTCAACAACGGGAATCGCAACCAGTCGCTTGCGGCATCTTGCGCCCTCAACCCGGCCACTCACATCGTGGCTGGAGCGGCTGCAAGCGTCGATTGCAGGTCTGGTCGATCCCATCTGGGGAACCGTCCGCCAGCCTCGGTTCGCCATGTCGTTTGGCATGGCGTTCTTCTCGCTGTCGGCTGTTTTGAGCATTGCCGGGGTAAAGCCTGCCGACGTGAGACAGGTAAGTTTGCGGCCTGCCGCGATTCGGCATGCGTACTACAACACGCAGGCCCGCGTAATCAGGTATTACGAGAATATCCGGTTCGTCTATGAGGTGGAGTCGCGCGTCCGCGAATTTAAACGCGCGACCACTCCCGCCGAGCCGGCGCCGGAAAAGCAGAAAGAACGCAAGAACGACACAAGCGGAGAGCCCGAACAGAAACAGGAGCGCAACTACAGCCAGTCAGACAACCATTTGATTCTGGCCGGGGCTCCGCTGGCTCCATCTGACGATCTACCTGTAGTGTCGGTGACCACGTACAGGAGGTTCGTATGAACTGCGCCAACCACAGCGATATTGCCGCAGTGGCTTTTTGCCGCACTTGCGGCAAGCCGCTCTGTGCCACCTGCACCCGCAACGTTCGCGGAGTAGTTTACTGCGAGAATTGTCTCGCTGCCCGCCTTGAAGGAGTGCAGCCACCGGCTGCCTTCGTGCCGCCACAAACAGCCTATCAACAGGGCACGGACCAAGGCGCGGCGATGAAGGCTCCACCTCTGCCAAGCTCAGGTCCCCATCCAACCATAGCGGGCATCCTGGGCGCGATTCCGTTTGGCATTGGAGCCGTCTACAACGGGCAGTATGCCAAAGGTCTGGCGCATCTTTTCATCTTCGCCATGCTGGTCTACGGCGCCGACCATAGTGGCAACTGGGATTTTGTGTTTGGTTTCGGGATCGCCTTCTTCGTCGTCTACCAGATCGTAGACGCCGTTCGTACCGCCAAGGCGATCCAGGCTGGACAGCCCGCCCCTGATCCCCTGGGCCTCGGGCAGACCTTCAGCATGGGGGAAAGGTTTGACGCCGGAAAAGTCCCTACCGGTGCGGTCATCCTCATCGGGTTGGGTGTGCTGTTTCTACTTCATACCATGGGAGTAATGGAGTTCGGTTTCGAGCGCTTTTGGCCGCTGATCTTGATCTTGCTCGGTGGCTGGATGGTGTTCCGCAACTGGGAGCGATCGACCAACGGCTGTCCTTGTGCTCACTGTCGCACCCGCGGTTTAATGGGTCCGGTGACACCGCCAGCGCCTCCGGCACCGCCTCAGCCGACGCCCCCCGAGGAGGTGGACCATGTCTAATCCCGTGCTCACGCCCAGTCCGCCAAGGCGCCGCCGCTCTTTTTCCGGCCCCTTCGTTCTGATCTTTCTTGGCTTGCTCTTTCTGCTGGGCAACCTGCACGTCCTCTCCTGGGCGCGGCTGGGCTTCTGGTTTGCCCATTACTGGCCCCTGCTTCTGATCCTCTGGGGCATCATCAAGTTGATCGAGTATCAGGCGGCCTTGCGTGAAGGCACAAGCCCTCGCGGCATTGGCGCCGGAGGAATTTTTCTGGTCATCGTCATCGTTTTCTTCGGCTTGATCGCGACTCAGGCGTCGCGTTTTAACTGGGGCGAGATTCGCGACAACATGGGAATCGACGACGAGGATTTTAAGAATCTGTTTGGGGAATCCTATAGCTTCGACGACCATCTCGAGCGCGACTTCCCTGCCGGCGCCAGCCTCAAGGTGCTTGATAATCATGGCGCGGTCAGCGTCCATGCTTCTGACGACAACAAGATTACGGTAATCGTCCGCAAGCGCATCGGCGCTGGCAATCAGAGCGATGCCGACAAATTCAACAGCCAGACCGAGCCCACAATTACTACCATCGGCGGCCTGGTCACGCTGGACGCCAAGGTCGAGGGCGCGGGCGACCATCCGGTGCAAACTGATCTCGCTATTTCTCTGCCCCGCAAAGCATCGGTCTCCATCGCTTCACGTCATGGCGAGGTCAACGTGGTCGCTCGTGAGGGCAACCTCGAAGTTTCTACTCAGCGTGGCGACACTTCCGTGGAGGAGATCACCGGCAATGTTAAGCTGACCCTCGAAAAGAGCTCCGCCAAGGTGGAGCAGGTCAGCGGAGACGTGCACGTTGAAGGGCGACTCACTGACGTCTCCATCTCAGATGTCAAAGGCTCGGTCCAACTCGATGGCGAGTTCATGGAGAGCGTCAAGCTCGCCCGCATCACCAAGGCTGTCAGCTTCAAGTCTTCCCGTACCGACATGGAATTCGCGCGCCTCGATGGCCAACTTGATCTCGATTCTGGAGACTTGAACGCCTCAGAAATTACTGGCCCTCTGCGCCTTACCACGCGCGCGAAAGACGTCCGCCTCGAAAACGTGTCCGGCGATGTGCGCCTGCAGGATGACAATGGCGGCGTCGAAATATCCATGCGCTCGTTGGGCAACGTGCAGATCGACAGCCGCAAAGGGGACATTCAGTTCAGCGTGCCCGAAAAAGCCGGCTTCCGAGTGGACGCGCGAACCCGGGACGGCGAGATTTCATCGGAGTTTCCGGAACTCAAGATCGAAAATGGAGACCACGAAGCCAGAGCTTCGGGATCAGTCGGCAATGCCACCGCGCATCTCGTCATCAACAACGAACATGGCGGCATCGAGCTTCGTAAAGCTCCCGCCAGTGGCGGCCCGAAGGAAGGGATGCCGGGCGGTATCACGGGCGCAGTGCCGGGGCCCAGGCAGCCTAAGCCGCCCAAAGCCCTGACACCGCCGAAGGAGAACGTCGAAGCGACGGAGAACTGAGGAATTTGATCAGGGAAGGGATGGAAGGATTAACAATCGCGTCAAAGCCTTAATCCCGCTGATTCAATTTCTTTTTAACCAACTCCTCTACTCGCGCCGCGACCTCATCTTCGCTCAACTGGGTTGAGTCAATCACCACCGCATCTTTGGCTGCTACCAGCGGAGACACGGCCCGCGTGCGGTCGCGGCGATCGCGCTCTCTCAGTTCGGCAGCCAGACCTGCGGCGACTTCACCCTTCACTCTTTGCTGCTCCATCCGCCGCTGCTCGCGCACTACGGGATCGGCATCCAGAAAAATCTTCAAATCCGCGTCCGGAAAAACTTTGGTGCCGATGTCGCGTCCTTCCATCACTACGCCGCCACCCTCGCCCATCTCGCGCTGCCGCGCCACCATCCACTCCCGCACTCTCGGATGCACTGACACTCGCGACGCAGCCTCGGTCACATCGCGCTCGCGAATGCGCGAAGAAATGTCGTGCCCATCCAGCAGCGTGCGGTTTCCGCCCATCGTCGGCTCCAGCCGGATGCGCGAATTCTGTGCCAGCTTTGTCAGCCCATCCTCATCGTCGAAGGACGCGTCTTTGTCAATCGCCTTCAGTGCCAGCGCACGGTACATCGCACCGCTCTCCAGGTTCGCGTAGCCCAGCTTTCGCGCCAGCCGCGAGGCGATCGTGCTCTTGCCCGCTTCCGCCGGGCCGTCAATGGCAATGATCAGTTTGCGTTTGGCGTGGTGGTTTTGAGAGCTGTCATTCATTGCGAAGTTAAAGATTGTACACGGAGAAGCTCCGCAACGAATCCCGCCACCGGACGGTGAACAGGCAGGAGACGGCAAGGGACCGCAAAACTGTTGGCCGGAAGGGTCGAGGTTCTCGTGCCTAAGTTTTCGCAGGCGTGTGCTTTGAAGCTCGCTTAACCATGCGATGCGGCCTGGCAGCGGGAATGACCGCTTCTTTCGCAGGCGTGATCTGGATCATCGATCTGCCGCCGACATGCACGAAACTCAGCTCCCGCGCCGCCAGCAGCGCATTCACAGCTTCCTTGACCCGCGAGCGCGGCACGAAATTTCCGAAGAAGGACTCCAACTCCGTTTGCTCGGCGGCGATTACACTTTCCAGATATTTTGAGATCAGCCCCGAAAGCGCCTCCGGTACCGACAATCCAATTCCTTCTTTCACCGCTTCCGGGGCCCAGCGGTAGAGGACATCCCAAGACGAACCCTGGCTCGGGTTGTAATCGACCCGGGTGATGCGCAGCTTCGACCACAGCTCGCCGAGCGCCTTATCCAGCGCTGCCCGCGATATGCTTCCGCCCAGCGCTTCCTGCATTTTTTGCTTTGATATCGGACCCTCGCGCCGTATCAGCTCAAACGCATCACAAGCCAGCGCGGAATATGGAGAGCGCGAGCCCGCCGTAGGCGCCTGCTTTGGGTTGCGTTCGCCCACCAGCGCATAGAAATAAGGAAACGCCGACGCCGTTATCAGAAGCCCGTTGTTCTCGTCGAACGAATTCGCTTCAAAGGCGGCCCTCTCGCGCAAAAGCCGAACCATGATCTGGGTTGCCTCGGCGGTCCGCGGATCAGAATACGCATGCTGCCAGGTCGGCAACCGATCTTCGCCGCCGATCGTCGCCCCGATGAATGTTGGCAGCGGCTGCGCTGGTCGAAGCGGATACATCAGACAAAGTCCTACCGACTCGACAAACGCGCGCGCCTCCTCGATGGTGCGGATGGGCTTGCCGTTGAGCCGCCACTTCTCGCGGCGCTGCTGCTGGAGTTCTTGTTCAGTCATGGGGAGCAAAGCACTCAGCATTCAGCACCCAGCATTTAGCCAGTAATGATTTGTGCAGATGGCGGCACCGCACCTTAGGGACTGAAGGCTGACGGCTGAGTGCTGAATGCTAGATCCTCTTAAAGGCCTTTTGAATGTCTTTCATAGAATACCTGAGCACGACCGGCCGGCCGTGGGGGCAAGTGTACGGGTGATCGGTCTTGGCTAGTTCGGCGAGCAGCCACTCCATTTTGTGTTGCTCGAGGGGCATGTTGACCTTGATGGCAGCGTGGCACGCGATGGATGCAGCAATGCGCGCCCGAATCTTCTCCAGATTCAGTGATTGCTCTTCGCGTGAGAACTGATCGAGCAGCTCGTGCAGCATGTGTTCGACCGCCGCGGCTTCCACTCCTGCGGGGGCGACCTTCACCGCCACGCTGCGGGCGCCGAATGGCTCTACCTCGAATCCGTTGCGCTGCAATTCGTCGGAGATCTCCGTAAACACCGCCTGCTGTGCGGGAGAAAGTTCCAGCACAATCGGCATTAGCAAACGCTGGCTCTCCACTTTCTGCGCCCCGCGCTGCTTGAGAACGCGCTCGAATAACACGCGCTCATGGGCGACGTGCTGGTCGACGATCCATAGGCCGTCTTCATTTACCGCGAGGATGAATGAATTTCGAATTTGGCCGACCGGCTTGAGCGTGACGAGCGAAGCCAGGGTTGGCTCTCGTTCGGTCACGTCGATGGCAGGGGCGCATCCGTTATCAGGAATCGCCTCCGGTCCGCGCGCCACAGGAATGGCCGCGTTTGCTTCTACCGCAATGCCGCCATCAAACTGTAGTCGCGCTGAACCCGGCGGCATGGTTGGCGGCTGCAGCGTGAATGCCACGCCCGCGCGGGGCTGATGCGCTGTCGTGCCTGCCGCAGGTGCCGCGTCCAGCGTCAAGACGCCACCTTCGGAGACCGCCCAATCTCCGGCTCTGGCTCCCGGTGTCAGTCCCGAGCTCGCGGTCGCATGCGCATGAATTTCCGCCACGAACTGCGGCACCGGGCGCGCTTTCATCAACGCTGCGCGTACCGAGTCGCGCACAAAATCGTGCATCACCGTCTGCTGCCTGAATCGCACCTCGGTTTTTGAGGGATGCACGTTCACATCCACCTCCGCGGCCGGTAGCTCCAGAAATAGGAGCACCACGGGATACACCGTGGGCGGAAGAATGTTGCGATAGGCCTCGGTCAGCGCGTGCTGCACCAGCCGGTCGCGAATCAACCGTCGGTTGACGAAAATAAAAATTGCTCGCCGTACCCGGCCACCGGAGGCGCCACCAGCATGGCGTTGGTGGCGGAATGCAATTCGAAGTGCTTGTCGGGATGCGCCAGCGCATAATGTGTGACCAGCGACGCGATGTGTGAAAGTTCGGTCGACTCCGCCTTCAGGAACCTTTTTCGCGCTGGAGTATTGAAGAAGAGATCGCGCACTGTAATGGAAGTGCCCGCTGGCAGCCCAGCATCTTCCACTCGGGCGATTTTGCCTCCGTTGATCTCGATTACCGTCCCGGCTACATCGGCTCGAAGGCCAGCATGGCATCGTCGCGCACCATGCCGCATCCGTTGTCGACGACCTGGATCAGCCTCTTGCCGCCTGCCTCCACGTTGATTTTGATCCGCGCTGCGCCCGCGTCGAGCGAGTTCTCGAGCAACTCCTTCACCACCGAGGCAGGCCGCTCCACCACTTCGCCCGCGGCGATCTTGTTGGCAACGGCTTCTGAGAGAACGTGGATGCGTCCCATGGGAAGATGAAAGTAATTTAATCGCTAGTGGCCAGTTTCGCAGACAGCAGAGTAAAAGCAAAGCATCTGAAATCACACCAATCGATATGGGGATAGATCGGGCTCGCAGGAGGACTGCGAACAGACTATTTCTTCACCACAATCCCCAGTTCGCGCAACTGCCTCTCTCCCACCGGTGTAGGCGCATCGACCATCAAATCCACGGCCCGCGCGGTCTTTGGGAATGGAATTACCTCGCGCAAACTCTCCGCTCCGGCGAGAATCATGACAATGCGGTCGAGGCCTAGCGCGATGCCTCCGTGCGGAGGCGTGCCATACTCCAGTGCCTCGAGGAAGAATCCAAAGCGGGAGCGGGCTTCTTCTTCGGTCATGCCCAGCGCGCGGAAAATTCTGCGCTGCACATCCTGGCGGTGAATACGAATTGAGCCTGAGCCTAGCTCCGTACCATTGAGGACCACGTCGTAAGCCAGCGCGCGCACCGCGCTCAGCGCCGATTGGGGATCGCTGACTAACTCAACGCCTGTCTCAAGCTTCGGCATGTCTTCCTCGTGGGGCGAGGTAAACGGATGGTGCGCCGCGTTCCAGCGCTTGTCGGCCTCGTCCCACTCAAACATGGGGAAATTCGTCACCCATACGAAGCGGAAATCTTTGCCCGGGTCGCCGGTCTTGGCAAAGATGCCGTGCCTGTCCGCATATTTCTGCGCCAATGCCAGACGCAACAGACCCGCCGACGCGTAGATAGCCAACTCCTGAGGCGTAACTTTGCGGTGCACGGGCAGTGCCGTTTGTGGTCCAGCCAGGGCGGAGCCGCTCACTAATACAACCAGGTCGCTCTCGTCCATTCCGGTCTTCTTTGCGATTTCGGCCGCCGCGGCGGGAAACTTGTTGCCGACGCGCTTGAAGTCTTCGAACAGTTTCGCCTCGCCCTTGGCGTGGAACATGGGCTTGATGTCATCGCGCTCCTTGCGCGAGAGTTCGCCGACCCTGGGCGTGCGAATTGCGATCACCGGCAGATTCGGATTGATGGCCAGCTCTTGCAAGTTCTCTGCGGTGAAGCAGTCCCGTACATCTACAAATGCGGGCAGCCGCAAGTCCGGCTTGTCGATGCCATACAGCCGGATGGCTTCGTCGTAGTCCATACGGGGAAACGGCACTTTGATGTCATGTCCAGCCGCCTTGAATGCAGCAGCCAGAAATCCCTCAACCACTTCCCACACCCGCTCCGGCTGCGGATACGACATCTCCAAATCGATTTGCGTAAACTCCGGCTGGCGGTCGGCGCGGAGGTCCTCGTCGCGGAAGCAACGCACGATCTGGAAGTATTTGTCGAAGCCTGAAATCATCAGGATTTGCTTGAACAACTGCGGCGACTGGGGTAGCGCATAAAATGTTCCCGGCTGTACGCGGCTGGGAACGAGATAGTCGCGCGCACCCTCCGGAGTTGAGCGCGTCATGAATGGCGTCTCAATCTCAAAGAATCCCTGTCCCGCCAGATAATTGCGGATGGCGAGCGCTACCTTGTGCCGCATTTCGATGTTGAACTGCATCACGTCGCGCCGCAGATCGATGTAGCGATACTTCAGCCGTGTTTCTTCGTTGGTCAGCGCCGTATCGCCGGGCAGAAACGGAGGCTGCTTGGACTCGTTGAGAAGACGGATCTCCTCTGCCACCAGCTCTACTTCGCCCGTGGGAATGTTTTTGTTGACGGTGTTTGGATCGCGCTGCTTCACCCGGCCGGTCACCGCGATCACGTACTCGTTGCGCAGGCCTGAGGCTTTCTCATGAATCGCGGCATCGCGCTCCTCGTTAAAAACGACTTGCGTCACGCCACTGCGGTCGCGCAGATCGACGAAGATCAGGTTGCCGAGGTCGCGTCGCCGGTTTACCCAGCCCATGAGCACGGCCTTTTTACCTGAGTCTGAAGCGCGCAGCGCTCCACACATATGCGTCCGTCGAAGATCTCCGAGAAAGTCGAGCAAGTGGTGTCCTTACAGTGAGAGATGTGGCGAAAGCCGAATCAGAGATTATAAACGGGGAGATAGGTGCGTAGTGCTTTCGCGAGCTGCAGACAGGAAACGGGACGGTTTCGCCCGCTCCCCGGGAGGCTCACCAGGCAGGTCCAGCCTGAACCCGATTTCAGGGGCAATCGCGGAATCGTCTCAGGATGCCCCGCAAAGTCACCGCTGACGTATGGGCAACCGTAAACTCATCGACTGTGAGGTTCCTACCAGTCTCCCCAATGTGTCGGCGTCGTCTGCTGAAACTTCAACTTCCACGCATCGCCCTGCTTCACCCAAACCGAGCTCCAATGCTGATAACGCGGAGGCGGACCCTGGTCCTCTGCCGCCGGAACACGGAAGACCACATCGTAGGTGACGATGGCCGTGCCCTCGCTTAATTCCACCACTTTCATGTTGTAGGGCATCAGGTCCACGCCACCGCTGCTCAGATCAGTTTCGATCTCTTCTCGATCATGCAGCTGACCGTCATAGCCGACGAGGGAATAGTCACCGGTCAAGGTACGTTTGAAATAATCCTTGTCGCGCTTGGTGGTCGCAACGATGAAAGCCTTCTCATTGGCGATCATCGCCTGTTCTAGCGGACTCAAAGACGTTGCCGCCGTGCCAGCCTGCGCGGGAGCTTGGGCCGTCCCCGTGACCACCGCGCCAATGCAAAAAAGAAAAGCGTAGACCAGACGTTGAGCTTTCATGGATCTCCTCCGGAGGACCGCCAAACATGGGCCGTTTTTCATTTCACAATCAAAAGTCAACATTCACGAACAAGTCAGCGTCCGGCTTGGATTTTTCCTGCCAACTCCGAGCGCACGATCGAAATCTGCTCCCCGGTCTCAAGATTCTTGAGTGCGAATGCATCTGCCTTAACCTCATTTTCGCCAACGATCAAAATATACTTCGCTCCCGCTTTGGTCGCCGCCTCGAACGACTTTTTCAGACGGAAAGTCTCATCGCCCAGCTCCACCACCAGATCGTGCCGGCGCAATTCTCGCGCCAGCCGTGCTGCGTCGGGGTTCATCCGCGCGCCGAGCGGAGCGACGTACACATCCGGCCTGCGTACTACGGCTTCGGCCGAGGCTGATTCCTGCAACGACAGGACCAGCCGGTCTTCGCCGATGGCAAACCCGATCCCCGGCGCTGCCGGGCCACCCAGAGCTTCGGATAATCCGTCGTAGCGTCCCCCGCCCAGAATCGCATTTTGTGCGCCCAGCGCTCCGTGGGTAAATTCGAATGCCGTGCGCGTGTAGTAATCCAGCCCCCGCACCAAGCGGTCATTCAAAGTGAACGGCACGCCTACAGTCCGGAGAATCGCCTGCACGGCTTCAAAATGCGCGCGGCACGGTTCATCCAAGAACCGGCTTATGCGCGGAAGGTTTTCGATGATCGGCTGATCCTCGGGCACCTTGCAGTCGAATACGCGGAGTGGGTTGCTGAGGGCGCGGCGCTGGCAATCCGCGCACATCTTGCCCACGACCGGTTCAAGCGCCTTGCGGAGAGCTTCGTTAAACTTCGCGCGGTCGTTAGGACAGCCAACCGAATTCAGTTCTAAATTCCATCCCGTAATGCCCAGACGGTCGAGCAGGGTGGCCAGCATCTCCAGCAGTTCCGCGTCGCGTGCTGGAGACTCGCTGCCCGCTGACGGCGGCCCCAGCACCTCTGCGCCGATCTGATAAAACTGCCGGTAGCGGCCTTTTTGTGGGCGCTCGCGTCGAAACTGCGGACCGATATAGTAGAGCTTGTTCAGTCCGCGATCCCAAAGTTTGTGTTCGATGTAAGCGCGGACAACGCCCGCGGTGTTCTCGGGCCGTAACGTCAGCGACTGGCCTCTGTCGCTCTCAGCCCGTCCACGATCTTGCCATGTGTACATCTCTTTTCCGACGATGTCCGTCTCTTCTCCCACGCTGCGGGAGAATAAGGCGGTCTCCTCGAAAATGGGCGTGCGAATCTCCTGGAAGTTGTAGGCGCGAAACACGTCGCGCACTGCCGACTCCACAAAATTCCACAGCGCCGTTTCAGGCGGCAGCAGGTCGCGGGTTCCTCGGACAGCTTTGATCATGTCAGTTGTTGGACCCAGAGCATTCCGCAGTCAGCACTCAGCATTCAGCCAGCAACGAAGGTCCCGGAGGACCTCGGAAAATAGCCCGCCACTTCAGTGGCGGGTAAGCTGCGCCTTTCGCACTCCTGCCGTAGGCACGATTGAAATGATCCGCAACCTTTTCGGGTAATTTTCAGCCGTCCTAACGGGACCGAATTCCGTTCATTACGCCCACCCCGCGTGTAAACCGCGGGCTATTGTCAGGCGTCCCTCCAGGACGCGCTTTTGTCATTGCTGGGTAACCGGCACCCATACTCGGGCCTCGCTTGCCCCTAGGTGCTCTGCACTTTTCTCTCCGCCAAATACTCCTGTTTGTAACCCAGATAGTTTCGCGCATACCGCAGGATCGTTTCCTGATCCTGGTCATCCAGTTTGCGCCGAAACTTTCCTGGAGATCCCATCCACAACGATCCGGGCTCGACCACTGTCTTCTCTGGGATGAGGGTTCCGGCAGCGACGATTGATCCCGCCCCAATCTTCGCGCCATTGAGAACAATCGATCCCATCCCAATCAGGCACCGATCTTCAATCACGCACCCGTGCAGCGTGACCGAATGGCCCACGGTGACATATTCACCGAGAAACACGCCATACTGTTCTTTCATCCCATGCAGCACGCTGCAATCTTGCACATTCGAGTGCGCCCCGATGCGGACCGAATGCACATCGCCACGCAGCACCGCGCACATCCATACTGAAGCGTGCTCTCCGAGCACCACGTCGCCAATAATTTGCGCCGAATCGTCCACGTAACAGGACGCCGGGATCGTGGGCCTCACGCTTTTATAGGAGCGAATCATGATTTTCCATGAGAATCATTGAACATAGCACGACGCCCCACGACCTCGTAAACTCGCTTTCCCACTCTGGGACGAAATTCAAAAAAGAACGGTGCGTATCACGGCCTTCCTCTTCACAGCGTGCCGTACAAACAATCCGTCTCCCCATCCGGCCCGGCCTCCGTACCCGATCCACTACCAGCGGCGGCAAAACTGCCTCAAGCCGAGAATGCCGGTGTCGGAATTGTGAGCTCGCTATTTGCTTCGGGCAGCATCCTGAGTTTTAATTGCCCCTTCACTAACTCTTTCAAAACAAACCGCCTATCACGTCGTGTGCCACTTCCTCAGCAGCACCTTATCTCCAAAATAATTTTCACTTCCCCCTTGACTTGTTTTCGGAACCTTGTAATAACTAACGGGGTTCCTACCGGACTAGTTTGGGGGTGTACCGCTTTTGGCCGAAGTAAGACTGCAAGAGGGCGAGTCCCTCGAAAACGCTCTGCGCCGTTTCAAGCGCAAGGTGCAACAGGAAGACATTATTAAGGAGGTCAAGCGTCACTCCTTTTATCTGAAGCCGGGCGAAAAAAAGCGCGTGAAGGCCGCATTGGCTCGCAAGCGTGCCCGTAAGAAGACGCGTAAGGAGCAGGATTAACGGAGCAATACTAACTAATTAACTCGAAGGGTCGCCTCCATCCCGGGGCGGCCCTGCTCTGTATGGCCCCCACCAAAGCAGAGTTGTAGCAGGGAGTCATTTCATAA
>WNGH01008847.1_pt1 | contig 16481 bp, 13 predicted proteins | sample 5400631 | NCBI WGS metagenome assembly WNGH01 (sample SAMN13153373, study PRJNA577476) | soil metagenome | isolation source: 115 cm soil or saprolite under Garry oak tree replicate 1 | place: USA:California | collected 2016-06-15
CGCTGAACCTGGCCATCCGGGCCTGCAGCTGCCGGGCGGCCCCGGCAGGCTCGCCGACCGGTGCGACGGTCATGGCGCCCGACGCCAGCACGGCATCGACGTCATCGGGCCTGGTCACCACCCATTCCCCGGCCCGCTGGTGCACCGGCTGGCCGCGCAGCGGCAGGTAGCGCGCGAGACCCGCCGTACTCACCGCCAGCCCGTCAAGAGCCAGCCCGTCATCTGCAGGCCGGACAGCGGCCGGCCCGCCGGAGGCTAGCTCGCTGGCGACCCGGCCGCCGGATGCCTGCCCGTCAGATGCCTGCCCGCTGGCAATCGGCCCGTCAGCGGCCGGCCCGCCGGAGGCTAGCTCGCCGGAGGCCGGCCTGGAGCAGGCGGGGCCATCGTGCGTCTGCGAGGTCACGTCCTCCAACGTAGGCACGGACGGTTCGGCGCGCGCCGAACCGTCCCGGCCTACAGTGACCAGGTGAGCCGATCCCGGATAGCCGAGCTCGGCGCCCTGCTCGGCGACGAAACCAGGGCGCGGCTGCTGACCATCCTGCTAGACGGCCGGGCGAGCACGGTCGGCGAGCTCGCCCGGGCCGGCCACGTCGCGCTGTCCACGGCGAGCGAGCACCTGGCCCGCCTGCACGACGCCGGCCTCGTCCGGGTGCATGCCCAGGGGCGGCACCGTTATTACCGGCTGGCCGGCCCGGAGGTGGCAGCGCTGCTGGAGACCATGCATGCACTGCCGCTGCCCGGCGCGGCGGACACCGCGGCGGGGGCCGGGGCAGGCCTGTCGGCGACCGAACCAAGAGACGCACTGCAGCCGGGCAGCCGCACCCCGGTGGAGCTCAAGTTCGCCCGCACCTGCTACGACCATCTGGCCGGCAGCCTCGCCGTCGCCCTGCACGGCCTGCTGATCACCGGCGAAGACGACGGCAGGCCCGAGCTTGCCCCGGCCGCGCCTGCCGCCCTGGCGATGCTGGGGGTGGACGATAGCCAGCCAGCGGGCAGCCGGCGCCCTCGGCTGCGTAATTGCCTGGATTGGTCGGAGCGCAAACCGCACCTGGCCGGCGCTACCGGCGCTGCGCTGCTCGCCTGCCTGCTGGAACGTGGCTGGCTCGTCCGCCGCCGCACGCCGCGCGCGGTCCGGCTGACCGGGGCCGGCCGCGACGGGCTCGCCGCCGCGCTCGGCCCGCATCCCTGCTGGGCGCCGCCGCCCGCCCAGCATCGCCTCCGCAGCTGACCGGCGCAGCTCCCACCTGTTCCTTGATCACGGAGACTTTCGGGGGTGCCAGCACCCACAACCCTCCGTGATCATGGAACGGGCCCGGTGCGCGGTGGCACCAGCTCGGCCGGGGAGCCGGTCCAGCGCAGCCGCGGCGGCAGATGACCCACGTCGTTGAAGCTGACCAGCGAGGCGGGCCGGCCTGCCCGGTAGAGGATCACGGTGATGGCGCAGTGGCACTGGTTCAGGCCCAGCCACCGCCAGTCCGGCGCATCAAGGGCGTGCCGGACGAACCAGCCGATCAGGAAGTTGTGCGTGACCAGCAGTTCGCTGCCGTCCTGCCCGGCCGGCCGGGCGTAGCGCTCGATGGCCGCCGCGGCGAGTTCGGCACCCTCGGCGCGCTCGTCCGGTGCATAGCTGTCGATGAGCGTCGTATAGGCCGCGGGCAGGTCCGGCAGTCCGGTCACCGGCGGCAGGTAGTCGCCGAGCAGTCCCGACGGGGCGGCCGGGACGCCGGGCTGGTGGTCCGCGATCAGTTCCGCGGTCTCCTCGGCACGCTGGGCCGGGCTGTACCTGATGGCCGAAAACCGGATATTACGCAGCCATTCACCGGCTGCGCTCGCCTGCTGCTGGCCGGCCTGGGTGAGGGCGCCGTCATCATCGGCCTCGCCGTGCCTGACCAGGTAAAGAAATCGGCTTGGCACCATAGTCCTTTCCGGTCTAGCGGCTTATCGGCTGATTCAGCGGACGTTCGGCGGGCGGTAGTCCGGGCGGGCGTTCGGCGGACGGTGGTCCGTACGGCGGGTGCTGCGTGCGGCGGGGCTCAGGGGAGCGTCATGACCTGCGGGCCGTCGTCCGTGATCGCGACCGTGTGCTCGAAATGCGCGGCCCGGCTGCCGTCCGCGGTGCGCAGCGTCCAGCCATCGGCATCGACGCGGTAGCCATCGCGGCCGCCGGCCATGAACCACGGCTCGATGGCGAGCACCAGGCCGGGCCGCAGGGTCATGCCCCGCTTCGGCCGGCCCTCATTCGGTACCGAAGGGTCCTCGTGCATATGCCGGCCGATCCCGTGCCCGCCGAAATCGGTGTTGATTCCGTAGCCGCCATCGCGGCCAACCTGGCCGATGGCATGGGAGATGTCGCCGAGCCGCGCGCCGGGTGTCGCGGCCCCGATGCCGGCCTGCAGGGCCCGGCGGGTGGTCTGGGCCAGCAGGGCGTCGGCCGGACGCGGCGTGCCGACGGCGAACGTGATGGCCGCATCGCCCGCCCAGCCGCCGATGTCAGCGCCGCAGTCGATGCTGAGCAGGTCGCCGTCCCGCAGGCGGTAATCATCCGGGACGCCGTGCAGCGCCGCGTCGTTGACGGAGCAGCAGATCACGGCGGGAAAGGCAGTGCCGGCGAACGCAGGCTGGTAGCCGAGGAAGGTCGACGTCGCCCCGTGCTCGGCCAGGACTGACCGGGCCAGCGCGTCCAGGGACCGCAGGGTAGTCCCGGCGACCGCAGTCGCCTGCACGGCGGCCAGCACCGCGGCGACCGCGCGCCCAGCCTCGCGCATCGCGGCGATCTCCCCGGCTGACTTCAGCTCGACCATGCACGCCTCCCGTCCGGAAGCTATCCTCCTGCACTCGCCCGATCGCCCGGACGCCGGACCCGCCGGGAGCTGCCAGGGCAGCCCGGGGCCGGCCGGCCGCCGCCGAGGGCGCGGGCGAAACGCCGGGCGGAGAACGAGCGGCCCCGGCCGGGCAGCAGGCGAGCAGGTTCACCCGGCAGGGGTGATGTCGGACGGTGCTGGAATTGTCACTATCCGTTAATCGGTGATTCATACCGGCCGCCGCCGTCGCGGGACAACCGGCACTCCGCCCGCTGGCCGCACGAGGAGCTGGCCCATGAACAACCTGCTGGAGCGGCTGGGCGGATTCGCTGCCCGCCGGCATTGGGTCGTCATCATCGCCTGGCTGATCATCCTCGGCGGGCTGATCGTGGCGAAGCACGATTTTGGCGGCGATTTCGTCAACAACTACACGGTGCCAGGCAGCAGCTCATCGAATGGCCTCAACCTGCTCAACAGCGACTACCCGCAGCAGGGCGGTTACGGGGGCCAGATCGTGTTCCACGCCCGCCACGGCACGGTCGCGCAGCAGGAAACCGCGGTGAACCAGGCCATGGGCAATGTGGCCAAGCTGCCGCACGTGATCAAGGCCGCCAGCCCGTTCGCGTCGCCGGGCACGGGTGCCGTGTCAAAGAATGGCACCATCGCCTATTCCAACGTGTCCTGGAAGGACAATCCGGCCGGCCTGACGACCTCGTACCTGAACAAGCTCAACAAGGCCGTCTCGCCAGCGCGCAAGGCAGGTCTGGCGGTGGAATACGGCGGCGGCGCCGGGGAGATCGGCCAGCAGACGAGTGACACCGTGTCCGAGGTCATCGGCCTGGCCTGCGCCCTGCTGTTGCTGCTGTTCATGTTCGGCTCGTTCATCACGGCAGCGGTACCGCTGGTGTCCGCGATCTTCAGCGTCGGCGCGGGCCTGTCGGTGGTGGGGCTGCTCGCCTCGGTAATGACCTTTCCGACCACGGCGCCGACCGTTGCCACCCTGCTCGGCCTCGGCGTCGCGATCGACTACGGGCTGTTCCTGACCGCCAGGCACCGCGAGCAGCTCGACAACGGCATGGGCGTCGTCACCTCCGCCTCCCGCGCCGAGGGCACGTCGGGCGCGGCGATCGTCATCGCCGGCAGCACCGTCGTCGTCGCGATCCTCGGCCTCTACCTCTCCGGCGTGCCGTTCGTCGGCTCGATGGGCCTGGCGGCGGCCATCGTCGTCGCCGTCACGATGTGCGCGGCGCTGACGCTGGTCCCGTCGTTCATGGGCCTGGTCAAGAACAACGTGCGGTCCCTGGCGGCGCGCGCCCGGGCGCACCGGGCGGGCATCTCCGCGCAGCAGCAGGCGAAGCAGACGGCCGCGGGCACCGATGAGAAGCACGAGCGCAGCGCCTTCGCCCGCTGGGGGCGCAGAGTCAGCAGGCAGCCCTTGCCGTGGGCCATCGCCAGCGTGCTGGTGCTCCTCGTGCTGGCGATCCCGCTGCTGTCGATCAATCTGGGCCAGCCGGACAACGGGACCAACCCCACGACCGACAGCAGCCGCCGCGCCTACGACCTCATCACCGACGGCTTCGGCCGCGGTGCCAACGGGCCGCTGACGGTCGTGGTCAAGCTGCCCAGGCAGTCAAGCTCGGCGGACCAGTCGCTGCTGACCTCGATGACCAAGGGGGTGGCGGGCGCGCGGGGGGTCGCCTCGGTGACGCCGGCCTCGGTGAACAAGGCAGCGACCGTCGCCGTCTTCAACGCGGTGCCGACCACGTCGCCGCAGGCGAAGGCCACGGTCTCGCTGGTGCCAAGGCTCCGCGACGACGTCCTGCCCAAATACCATGCCACTACCTACGTCACCGGAACCACCGCCGGCAATGTCGACTTCACCGACCAGATCAGCAGCCGGATGCTGATCCTGATCCTCGCCGTCGTGGCGATCGCCTTCGTGCTGCTGACCATGGCATTCCGTTCCGTGGTCATCGCCACCAAGGCGGCGATCATGAACCTGCTGTCGATCGGGGCGGCCTATGGCGTGATCGTCGCGGTCTTCCAGTGGGGCTGGGGCGCCAGCCTCATCGGTGTGCACACCACGTCGCCCATCCCGGCGTACGTGCCGATGATGGTGTTCGCCATCGTCTTCGGCCTGTCCATGGACTACGAGGTGTTCCTGCTCTCCCGGGTGCACGAGTCCTGGATAGCGACGGACGACGCGCACCGGAGCGTGGCGATCGGCATCGGCAGTACCGCACGGGTGATCACGACCGCGGCCGGCATCATGGTGGTCGTGTTCTCGAGTTTCGTCCTGAACGACCAGTCCGCGGTGAAGATGCTGGCGATCGGCATGGCGGTGGCGGTGCTGATCGACGCATCGCTCGTCCGGATGATCCTGGTGCCAGCGATCATGACAATGCTCGGCAAGCGGGCCTGGTGGATGCCGCGGTGGATGGAGCACATCGTGCCGCAGCTGCAGCTCGAGGGCAGCGCCGCCGCGGCCGCGGGGGAGGTACGCGACGGTGCGGCCCACCTCGGTCAGGCGACCGCGCCGGGCGGGCAGCCTGTTCAGCGCGGCCACTGAACACCGGCGGCGGCTGACCTGCTGACCGCCGGCAGCCACGTCATTAGATCGGCCGGGGACGCCGTCGCAAGAGCACCTGCCGCGCATCTATGCTTGGCGTTCGCGGATGGCTGCGTTCCAGGCGGCAAGCCGCCGACGTTGGCGCAGGCTGCCGGTGCGAGGCTCGAAGGGGATTCTGGTTGTCAGACGAGGACGTTGACCTCGAGCAGGGCTACCTGTCGATGCTCTACCGGCGTCTCGACGAGCTGCGGGAACGGACGTCAGGCCGGCTGGCCGGCGTGCTGCGGCAGACCGGCGGGACGCATCAGGCCAGGGCCGAGCGCGAGGCGCTCAGTGTCATGTACGGCCAGCAGATCGCGCAGTTCGACGCGGCGGAGCACGGGCTCTGCTTCGGACGACTCGACTTCACCGGCGGGGAGCGCCGCTATATCGGCCGGCTCGGGATGCACCGCGATTCCGAGGACTATGAGCAGCTGCTGATGGACTGGCGTGCGTCCGCGGCCCGGCCCTTCTACCTGGCCACCGCCGTCGCGCCGGAGAACGTGACGCGACGGCGGCATATTCAGACGAGGGACCGGAAGGTCACCGGCCTCGATGACGAGGTCCTCGACCTCGCCGCAGCCGACCCGACCCGCCATGAGGGGCTGACCGGCGAGTCGGCGCTGCTTGCCGCGATGAGCGCGAGCCGCACCGGGCGGATGAGCGACATCGTGGAGACCATCCAGGCTGAGCAGGACCACATCATCCGGTCCGCGCTGGCCGGCGTGCTCGTGGTGCAGGGCGGCCCGGGTACCGGCAAGACGGCCGTCGCCCTGCACCGTGCCGCCTACCTGCTCTACACCCACCGCAGGCAGCTGCTGAAACGCGGCGTGCTCGTGGTCGGCCCGAACGCCACGTTCCTCCGCTACATCGGGCAGGTACTGCCGTCGCTCGGCGAGACCAGCGTGCTGCTGTCCACCATGGCAGGCCTGTACCCGGGCATTACCGCCACCGCGGCCGAGCCGCCCGAGGTCGCCGTGGTCAAGGGCAGCCTGCGGATGGTGCGGGTCATCGCGACGGCGGTCCGGGACCGTCAGCAGGTGCCGGCCAGCGGGCTGGAAGTGACGTTCGAGCGGGACACGTACCTGATCAGCAAGCAGGCGTGCGCGAAGGCCAGGGAACGGGCCCGTCGCTCGCGGCGGCCGCACAACCAGGCCAGGCACGTCTTCGTCCGGGAAATGCTCAGCGCCCTCACCAGGCAGGTGGCCGGCCGCCTGGGCGCCAACGTGCTCGGCGAGGCCAGCCTGCTCGACGACGCCGACATCGCGGAGTTGCGGCAGGAACTGCGCGCCGACCCGGGCGTGCGTGCCGCCATCGGCCGGCTGTGGCCGGTGCTGACGCCGCAGCAACTGCTGGCCGAGCTGTACTCCTCGCCGCAGCGGCTGGCCGCTGCCGCGCCGAGGCTCACTCCCGCGGAGCGGGCCCTGCTGCTCCGCGGTGCGAAGACGAGCCGGGGCGGGCCGGACGGCGAGCGGCCGCGCGGGGCGGCGGGCCGCGAGTGGACGCCTGCCGATGTGCCGCTGCTTGACGAGGCGGCCGAACTGCTCGGCGAGGATGATCTGGCAGCAAGGGCGCGGGCCGAGCGCGAACGGTGGGCGCGGGTCGGCTACGCCCAGGGAGTGCTCGACATCATGGCGCGGGACGACGATGACGATCCCGAGATCCTGATGGGCGCCGACCTGGTGGATGCCAGCCGGCTGGCGGCACGGCACGAGGAAGACGAGTACCTGACCGCGGCCGAGCGGGCCGCCGCCGACCGGACCTGGGCCTTCGGCCACGTCATCGTCGATGGGAGCAGATGCTCGGCCCGTACCTGGGGGACCGCTGGCGGCTGGCTGGGCTGACGATCAACTACCGGGCGCCCGCGGAGATCATGGCAGTGGCTGCCGACGTGCTTGCTGCCATCGGCCCGGAACTCGAGCTGCCGCGCTCGGTGCGGGAGTCTGGCGCCGTGCCGTGGCGATTGCAGGCCGCCCCCGGCGAATTCGCTGGCCAGGTGGCGGCGGCCACAGCGCGCGCCGCCGCGCAGGCCGGTGACGGCCGCCTCGCGGTGATCGTGCCCGCGGCCCGCCTCGGCGAGCTCAACACCGCCGTCACCAGTGGAGACCACGCCGGGGACGCGGGCGGCACTGGCACCGCGGGCGGCACTGCCGGGGGCGCGGATCCCGACCTGGAGCGCCCGGTCGTAGTGCTCACCGTCCGGCAGGCCAAGGGCCTGGAGTTCGACTACGTGCTGATCGCCGATCCGGGCCAGATCCTGGCCGAGTCGCCGCGCGGGCTCAACGACCTCTACGTGGCACTGACCAGGGCTACCCAGCGCCTCGGGGTAGTGCACCCGGGCCCGCCGCCGAGCGTCCTGGCCGCGCTGAAGCCAATAACCTCAGTGGACGATATCGGCTGAAACAACGCATTCCGCCACCCGGCCCGGTCGCCGTTTCATGATCACGGAGGGTTGTGGGGGTTCGCGCACCCAAAAGCCTCCGTGATCATGAAGACGCCGCGGCTCAGTCGTCGTCGCGGTGGGAGAAACGGCTGAAGAGGCGCTCGCCGGCGCCGACGGCAGTCTCCGCGACGCCGCGGACCACGCCGACGAACGGGTCCGCCGTCCGGCTCCAGGACTCCTGGTAGGAGCGGGCCGCCGCCTTGACTTCCTCGCTGACCGACGCCTCCCCGTCGTCCTCGCGCCGCGGGTAGTTCCCGGCCAGGATGTCGCGGTACTCGCCCTCGGCCGCCCACCGGTCGAGCTCGGCGAACCGGACCACCGCGAACGGGTGCGTGTTGCCCTCTAGCTGGAGCAGCTTCAGCAGCCCCTCCCGGACATCCGGCACCGCGTCGTACTCGCGCGCCTGGGCGTGGAACGCGTCGTGACTCAGCTCGGACATCCGCGATCCGCCGGCCGTCTTCATCAGCGCGCGGCGGGCCGCCTCTACGTCCTGGCCGGCCAGCAGGCCCGCCCGGTCGCAGGACAACTCGGACTTGCGGTACCACTCCTCCAGGCCCCAGATGATCGCCCGCAGCCCGATGTAGCCGATCGGCATCCAGGCCACCCGGCGGGCCAGGTTGATCAGGTGGAACAGCATCGTCCGGTACACCGAGTGGCCGGACAGCACGTGCCCGAGCTCATGCCCGATCGCGAACCGCATCTCCTCGGCGTCGAACAGGTCCACCATGCCGGTCGTGATCACGATGAACGGCCTGTCGGTGCCGAGTGTCATCGCGTTGACGGCCGGGTTCTGACTGATGAACAGCTCGGGCACCGTCGGCAGGTCCAGGACGTAGGCGCCATCCAGCATGGCCTGGTAGAGCTGGGGGAACTGTTCCTGCGACGCCTTGACGCCACTGGCCAGGAACATCAGCCGCAGGCTGCGGTCGCTGAATAGCCCGGCCAGACGACGCAGCAGTACGTCAAATCCGGTCAGTTTGCGCATCGCCACCAGCGCCGAACGGTCGGCGGGATGCTCGTAAGCACGTGAGCTGATACCGGGGAGACGCACCCGGGAGCGGTCGGGCACAGTGGTCATACCAGCCATCGTAGGTCCAGTAGGGCGGAGGTCGGCGCACATGACGGCGGACCGGGCACCGGCAATGTTCGATCCGGGCGCCGAGTCGATGCCCGCGGAGCAGCGGGCCGGCCTGCAGCAGGCCAGGCTCAGCGGCATGATCGACCGGCTGCTCGCGGCCGGCCGCCTGCCGGGACGCAGGCTCGCCGAAGCCGGCGTGACCGGCGGCGCGGACGTGACCCTGGCTGACCTGCCCCGGTTGCCGATGACATCGAAAGCAGACCTCTGGTCGGAATATCCGTTTCGGATGCTGGCAGTTCCGCTGTCCGACGTGGTTGCCGTGCACGGCTCAAGCGGCACCGGCGGCCGCCCGACTCTGGTCGCCTATACCCGTGGCGACCTGCGGCTATGGGCGCAGATGTGCGCGCGGGCGCTGGCTGCGGCCGGCGCGACGGCCGGGAGCATCGTGCACAACGCGTACGGCTACGGGCTGTTTACCGGCGGGCTGGGCATCCACCAGGGCGCGATCGAGCTCGGCGCGACGGTGGTCCCGGTGTCCGGCGGCATGACGTCACGGCAGGTGACCCTGATCCGCGACCTGCGCCCGGACATCCTGACCTGCACGCCGTCGTACGCGATCCGGCTCGGCGAGGCGCTGGCCGCGGCGGGGCTGCGGCCCGGGGACGGGCTGGCGCTGCGCGCCGGGATCTTCGGCGCCGAGCCGTGGACGGACGAGCTGCGCGCCAGGATCTCCGAACTGCTCGGGCTGCGCGCGCTGGATATCTACGGGCTGTCCGAGGTCATCGGCCCTGGGGTGGCGTCGGAGTGCTTCGTGGCCGCGGACGGGCTGCACGTGAACGAGGACCACTTCCTGGTCGAGGCGGTCGACCCGGTGACCAGCGAGCCGGTGCCGGACGGGACCGCGGGGGAACTGGTGTTCAGCACGGTCACCAAGGAGGCGCTGCCGGTGCTGCGCTACCGGACCGGCGACATCGCGGCGCTGCGCCGCGGCACCTGCGCCTGCGGCCGCACCCTGACCAGGATGAGCAAGATCACCGGCCGCCGGGACGACATGCTGGTGATCCGCGGCGTCAACGTGTACCCGAGCGAGGTAGAGCGGGTGCTGCTCGGCGAGCCGGCCCTGGCGCCCGATTACCTGCTGGTGGTAGACGAGCGGGCAGCTGAGGCCCGCCTGGTGGCATGTTGTGAATATGTAACGGATGGTCAGGCGCCGGCCCCGCAGGCTGACGAGATCGAGTCCAGGTTGCGGGACGCGCTAGGGATCAGCGTCGGGGTCAGGCTCGTCCCGGCCGGGACGGTGCCGCGGACCGAGGTCGGGAAGGCCGTCCGGGTGACCCGGTGGCGAGGCGGCGAGCCACCGCTGCCCGGTATTGGCTGAGCGGGCCGGACTGAACCCGGCGAGGCCAGGCCGGGCGCCGATGCGCGACGGCCGGCTCTCGCGGCCCGGCTCGGGCCTGGCCGTCCTGGAGGCCGGCTTGGGCGGCCTGAGGCCTGCTGGCGTGGCCGGAACCCGGCCGGGTTCGGCCGGTTCCGCGGCCCGCGGGTGCGAGATACTGCTCAGATGGGCGATCGCAATGTGCTGGGCGGCGAACTTGAGCCGTGCGGCACCGACCCGGTCACCGGGTTCTACCGGGATGGCTGCTGCAACACCGGCCCCGAGGACCGGGGCAGTCACACGATCTGCGCGGTGGTGACCGCCGAGTTCCTTGAGCACCAGCGCCGGATCGGCAACGATCTGGGCACGCCGGTGCCGCAGTACGGGTTTCCCGGGCTGGTGCCGGGGGACCGCTGGTGCGTGACCGCGGTGAACTGGCTGCGGGCGCACCATGACGGCGCCGCGGCATATGTCGTGCTGGCCTCCACCCATGAGCGGGCCATAGACGTCGTGCCGCTCGCGGCGCTGCGGGAACATGCCATCGACGTGCCGGCCGACCCGGGAGCACTCGGGGACTGAACCCGGACGGGCAGCGAGCATATGGCCCACCGCCCGGATGGCTAGGGCCTGGTGCCGAAGGACGGCCTGCCGGGGCTGGCGGGCGCCGTGGCGTAGGCGTCGTGCACCCAGTCGCACAGCAGCGGCCCGGTCTCGCGCGGGTCGATGATCTCCTCGATGCCGAAGCGCTCGGCGGTCCGCAGCGGGTTGCGCACGGCGTCCAGCCGCTGCCGGATGGCGGCGAGCGCCGCGGCGGGATCGTCGGCGCGCTCCAGCTCGGCCCGGTAGGCGGCCTCGGTGCCGCCCTCGACCGGCAGCGAGCCCCAGTCGGCCGACGGCCAGGCCCAGCGCCGGATCAGCCGGTGCCGGTTGGTGAGCCCGGCGCCGCCCACCCCGAACACGCGGCGCACGATGACCTCGGCGCCCGGCACGGTGGCCTGGTAGACGGCGCTGATCGCGCGCACGCCGTGCCGGATCGTGGCGCGCTGCTCCGCGCGGGTGCCGATGAGCAGCCCGGGCTGGTCGGTGAGCGTGACGATCGGCAGGTGAAAGGTGGAACACAGGTCGGCCAGCCGGGTCACGGCCTCCGCCCCCTCGACGGTCAGGCAGCCGCCGGAGATGTACGGGTCGCCGGCCACGACGCCTACCGGATGGCCGGCGAGCCTGGCCAGGGCGGTGACCACCGAGCCGCCATAGCGCTGCACCTCCATGACCGAGCCGGCGTCGAAGACCGCCGCCAGGATCGGCCGGATCCGGTACGGCTGGCGCCGGTCGCGGGGCACCGCGGACAGCAAGGTGCCATCTCGCCGGCCCGCCGGGTCCGCGCACGGGCTCACCGGCGGCAGCTGGTACGCACTTTGCGGCAGGTACGAAAGGAAGCGCCTGATCATCGCGAACGCCTCGGCCTCCGATGCGGCGATCAGGTCCACCGCGGCGTTGCGGGCGTGCACGCCGGACCCGCCGAGTTCCTCCTTGCCGGCGTTCTCCCCGGTGCCGCTCCTGACCACGGGCGGCCCGGCGACGAACAGCTGGGCGGTGCCCTCGACCAGGATCGACAGGTGGGCCATGCAGAGCCGGGCGGCACCAAGGCCGGCCACCGGCCCGAGCCCGGCGGCCACCACCGGCACGCAGGACAGGTTATCGACGACCTGATCCCAGCCCGGGTTGACCGGGACATAGGTGCGCCCCATCTGCTCGAGCATCTTGACGCTGCCACCGCCGCCGGTGCCCTCGACGAGCCGGACGAGCGGCAGCCGGAGCTGGCCGGCTAGCTGCTCGGCGTAAATCTGCTTGCCGATGATCGCCGCGTCCGCGGCACCGCCGCGGATGGTGAAGTCGTCCCCGCCTACCACGATCTTGCGCCCGGCGATGCGGCCGGTCCCGGCGACGAAGTTGGCCGGGGTGAAGGTGGCCAGCCCGCCGTCGTCGTCGTACGCGGCCGTGCCCGCAAGGGCCCCGGTCTCGTGGAACGAGCCCTCGTCGAGCAGCGCCGCGATGCGTTCCCGGACGGTGAGCCGGCCAGCGTCATGCTGGCGCCGGATCTTCTCCGGCCCGCCCATCTGCTCCGCTAGCGCCTGCCGGCGGCGCAGCTCGTCAAGTTCCGGTTGCCACGTCATGCCGGTAAAAGCTAGTTCGCCGGCCGGCCGGCGGCCAGGCACGCCGGGCCAGCCAGGCACGCCGGGCCCGGCTGGGCCCTCAGCTTGGCTCAGCGCCAGAGCCGCCGGGTCGCCAGCTCGGCTCCGGTGGCGAGCGTGCCGAGCTTCGCCCAGGCGATCTGCGGGTGCACCCGGCCGCCCAGCCCGCAGTCGGTCGAGGCGACCACGTGGTCCCGGCCGACGATCTCCGCGTAGCGGATGATCCGGTCGGCGACAAGCTCCGGGTGCTCGACCACGTTCGTCGAATGGCTGACCACGCCGGGCAGGATCACCTTGCCGGCCGGCAGCGTGACATCCCGCCACACCTTCCACTCGTGCTCGTGCCGGACATTGGCGGCCTCGAAGGAGTACGCGCAGGCATTGATCGAGAGCAGCAGGCCGATGATGTCGGCCATGGGGAGGTCGGTGACGTGCGGGCCATGCCAGCTGCCCCAGCACAGGTGGAAGCGGATGCGCTCGGCGGGCAGCCCGCGGAGCGCGTGATTGAGTGCCTCGACGCGGACCATCGTGAAGCGCTGATAGGCCTCGACCGTGGGCGCGGGATTGATCTGATCCCAGTTCTCGGCGATTGCGGGATCATCGATCTGCAGGATAAGACCCGCGTCGATAATCGCCTTGTATTCCGCGCGCATTGCATCCGCGCAGGCGTACAGCAGTTCCTCGTCGTCCTCGTAATACTCGTTGGCGAATCGCGCGCAACTGGCGGGCCCGACCGCGTTAAGGAACCCTTCGGTGAGCCCGGCGGCGGCCAGCGCCGCCTTGAAGTTGGCGATGGTGTGCTGCAGGGGCTCAGTTCCCCGGTAGGTGACCGGGCCCCGGCATACCGGGACGGTGGGCCTGTTGGCGCGGTTGGGCAGCGCGACGCCCGAGGCCGGGTCGCCGTAGGCCTCGCCGAACTGGACCCAGTCCCTGCGCTCGGGGAAGGTCGACAGGACGACCGCGCCCGGCTCCGGCCGCGTCCGCGGGGGCTTGACCTGGGCAGGCGGAACCATCTCCAGGCCGCCCAGGCGCTGGAAGACGTAGGTCCACCACGGGCCGAAGTCGTACCGGTGGCCCATCGAATGGCCGTACTCGCCGTCGTTGACCAGGTCGACGCCGGACTGCTGCTGGCGCGTGACCACCTCCGCCACCGCGGTGCTGAGCTTGTGCTGGAAGCCCGCTTCGTCGGCGAACGCGCCGGCCGCGGAGCCGCCCGCCCGCTGGCGGTTCAGCTCGATGAGGTCCTCCGGCCGCGGCAGGCTTCCCGCGTGGCTGGTAAGGATCCGCCCGGAACTTGTCGGCATCTGTCCTCCACGTGGCCCGGGACCTTGCGCTGCGGCAGTCACCTTGTGCCTGGCTAGGCTCCGCCCGCTGGCGGAGCGGTAGATGCCGCCCTGCGGCGAGTTCCGGCCCGGCTGTCACCGGCGCGTGATTCTGCGTAAATTATGGCAATCATCCGCGGACCGCGGCAATCCGTCCGGTCCTGCCGTCAGATGCCCGGGAGACCCTCTCTGCCCGAGGCTGCCCGGCGGCGGCGCGGTGCCTGCCCGTTACCCTTTCGGCATGGACGCTGGGGGCTCATCCGGCAAGCGGATCGGGGTGATGGGCGGCACCTTCGACCCGATCCACCATGGTCACCTCGTCGCGGCAAGCGAGGTCGGGCATTTCTTCTCGCTGGACGAGGTCGTGTTCGTGCCGACCGGCCGGCCCTGGCAGAAGGACGGCCGGGTCGTGTCGGAGGCCGAGGACCGCTACCTGATGACGGTCATCGCCACCGCGTCCAACCCGCGGTTCTCGGTCAGCCGGGTGGACATCGACCGGCCAGGGCCCACCTACACCATTGACACCCTGCGCGAGCTGCGCGCGGCCAGGGGGGCCGGCGCGGAGCTGTTCTTCATCACCGGGGCCGACGCGCTGGAGCAGCTGATGTCCTGGCAAGACGCGGACGAGCTGTTCGAGCTGGCGCATTTTGTCGGCTGTACCCGTCCCGGCCACCGGCTGTCCGGCGCGGGCCTGCCCAACGAGCGGGTGAGCCTGATCGAGATTCCCGCCCTGACCATCTCGTCGACCGCGTGCCGGGACCGGGTCAGGACGGGCGAGCCGATCTGGTACCTCGTGCCCGACGGGATCGTGCAGTACATTGCGAAACGCGGTCTCTACCAGGACCGCAGCTCTTGACCCGATCACGCCCCGGGTGGTGGGCGCGAGGGAACCTGCTCACCTGGTCAGCCGAGATACCCTGAACTGGCTTGTGCCATCCTCGGCGCTATTTGTGCGATGGTAGGGGCAGGACTCAGCAGAGGAGGACGAGCAGCGCACGTGACCGCCACTGACAGGGCAGTCGAGCTAGTGACGATCGCCGCGAGGGCCGCGGCCGACAAGCTCGCTACCGACATCATTGCCTACGACGTGAGCGAGCAGCTCGTCATCACCGACGTGTTCCTGCTCTGCTCGGCAGCCAACGACCGCCAGGTCAAGGCGATCGTCGATGAGATCGAAGACAAGCTACGCAAGGCGGGAGCCAAGCCGGTGCGCCGCGAAGGCGAGCGCGAAGGCCGGTGGGTGCTGCTCGACTACCTTGATGTGGTCATCCACGTGCAGCACGCCGAGGAGCGCGTGTTCTACTCGCTTGAGCGACTGTGGAAGGACTGCCCGGTGATCCCGCTGCCCGAGCCCGTGATCGCCGGCCGGGCCGGTGGTGCCCAGGGTCTGGGCGGTGCGAGCGGTCTGGGCGGCGCCAACGGTGTCGGCGGCGTCGGCTCCCGCCACAGGGATTCCCGCTGACCGCGGCGGGCCCTGCGGCCGGTGCGGATCCGGGGGCTGGCGAGGATGTCGGGCCGGATCGATCCGCCGGCCCGGTGCCGGGCAGTTACGCCGATCAGCCGGTCACGCTGCTGCTCTGGCGGCACGGCCAGACGGAGTGGAACCTGGAGCGGCGCTTCCAGGGCCAGAGCGACGTAGGGCTCAACGTGACCGGCAGGCGGCAGGCCAGGCAGGCCGCGCTGCTGATCGCTGCGCTGAAGCCCGACGCGATCTACTCCTCTGACCTGGCGCGCGCGGCCAGCACCGCGGAGCCGCTGGCCCGCCTGACCGGCCTGCCGGTGAGCCTGGACAAGGACCTGCGGGAACGCCACGGCGGTCGGTGGGAAGGGCTGACTGACCGGGAAATCCGGCAGTCCTATCCGGAGGAGTACCAGATCTGGTCGCCGCCGGACGGCGAGCCGACTGCCGCTGTCGCCGACCGGGCTGCCGGGGCCTTCGAGCGGATCGCGGACAGCATGACCGGCGGCTCGCTGGCCGTCGTGGTCAGCCACGGAGCCGCGATCGGCTTGGGCATGTCCCGCCTTCTCGGGCTGCCGGAACGAGAACGGATCCTCGGGTCGCTGGCCAATTGTTCATGGTCCGTTCTCGGCCGTCGGTCCGGCCGGTGGCGGCTGTTGGAGCACAATGTCGGGAAGCTTCCCGAGCCAGTGCCAGATCCGGAGGCGCGTTAGGGCGCGGGGTCGTGATCGGAGCCGCCGGGGCCGGAACTGGTAGCCGGAGCGGCGCCGGGCGGAGCGGCTGAGTAGCCGCGAGCAACCGAGGCCGGGAGACAGGGGCTGGCAAGTTTTCTTGTACACTGGCGGGGCGCTGCGGCCGGAGGGCCAGGCGCTCCCGAGGGGCTATAGCTCAGTTGGTAGAGCGCTTGCATGGCATGCAAGAGGTCTGGGGTTCGAATCCCCATAGCTCCACTAGTTTTCCCAGGTCAGAGTAGGTTTCGACGTCCAGCAAGACAGCTTTCAAGATCGCTTGACCGTCATTTGACCGTCAGCCGGGGCGTGGAAGACTGGTACTGAGCCGCACGGGCTGGCTCTTGACGGCACGGCGAGCTGCCGTGATCGCGATGCTCATTGAACAGAGCAGGGCGAGTCGTAGCCGGGCTGGCTGGCCTGCTGCTGTCCTGGCCGATCTTGACGGATGCGGAAGGCCGGTTGCATCACATGC
>WNGH01005228.1_pt1 | contig 16479 bp, 14 predicted proteins | sample 5400631 | NCBI WGS metagenome assembly WNGH01 (sample SAMN13153373, study PRJNA577476) | soil metagenome | isolation source: 115 cm soil or saprolite under Garry oak tree replicate 1 | place: USA:California | collected 2016-06-15
AGAATCAGCCCGAATGTCGCCAGCACATGGTCGAGATGATCGCGGCCGTAGAGGTGCCGCAGTGCGACGAATTCCAGCACTATGCCGAGCAGCAGCGTCGCCCCGAGCGCCAGCAACACCCCGATGACGAAATTTCCCGTCCACGCCACGAAGGTGGCCGCGAAGTAAGCGCCCATCATGTAGAGCGAACCATGCGCCAGGTTGACGAAATCCATGATGCCGAAGACCAGCGTCAGTCCCGCCGCCAGCAGAAACAGCAGCAGCCCAAACTGCAATCCGTTCAGGAATTGTTCGACGACAAGCAGCATGGACTCTCTAGGTGGGTCTGGAAGTCATCGGGGCTGCAAGAGATGTGCCGAAAGGAATACAGCGGCCGCGCGAACGCCGCCGCTGTATCGGCCAGGATCGCCGATCACTTCATCGGGCATTTGTCGGCGAAGCGATCCTGGCTGTTCTCGACGATGGTGGCGACGGTTTTCAGCGCGAGTTGGCCGTCGGCGTCCTTCACCACATCCTGCAGATAGAAATTCTGGATCGGGATGTGGTTGTTGCCGAACTTGAACGGGCCGCGCACCGACTTGAAATTGGCTTTCTGCATCGCCGCCTTCATCTCGTCCTTCTTGCTGGTGTCGCCCTTCACCGCCGCCACCGCGCGGCATCATAGGATTGCGCGCCGTAAAAGGTCGGGCGCAGGTTGGGGTATTTCTTGCGGTAGTCGGCGACGAACCGCTTGTTCTCTTCGTTCGGCAGGTCGTTCACCCACTCCTGCGCGCCGGGAACGCCGAGCGCATTTTCCTTCTGCAGCGGCAGCGACAATTCGTCGATGGTAAAGGCGGTGTAGAGCGGGATCTGCGCCTTGATCCCGGCCTGGGCATATTGATTGAGGAACTGGACGCCGGCCGCGCCCGGATAGAACACGAAGATCGACTCCGCACCCGAAGCGCGCGCCTTGGACAATTCGGCCGAGAATGAACGTGCTCTTCACGCCCGCCAGCATGTCTTTGCCGGCGGCATAGTTCGGGCCGATCAGGAACACCGACTTGACGCCCTTCTGGTTCATGTAGAGGCCCACGGCCTGCGGGGTCTGGTCGTTCTGCCACGAGGTCGAGAACACATAGGGCGAGCACAGCTCACCAGCGAGCTGCGACGGTCCGGCGTTGGCGCTGATCAGGAAGGTCTTGGCATCGACCGCGGTCTTGAGCGAGGCCAACAGCACGTTCGACCAGATATAGCCGGCGATGAAGTCCACCTTGTCGGACTGGATCAGCTTCTCGGTCTTCTGCTTGCCGACGTCAGGCTTCTGCCCGTCGTCCTCATAGATCACCTCGACCGGCAGGCCGCCCATCTTGCGGCCCATGTGATCGAGCGCCAGCTCGAACGAATTGCGCATGTCGTTGCCGATCACCGCGGTCGGGCCGCTGAAGGTAGAGACAAACCCGATCTTGATGGTGTCAGCCGCGACCGCGGGATTTGCCAGCGCCAGAACCGTCGCGCCCGCCAGCCAGAATGCCGTTCTCATCGTTACTCCCCCTCGTCATTAATTAAATACGCCGCCGTCAACCGCCCTGCCCGGTTCGGGGAGCCTTCTTTGCCCCTTTTTTTCCGTGTTCGAGCCGCTCCGATTGATGGCGAGCTTTGTGCGCGAAATCTCATGCTTGCGGCAAGCACGACCTTCGGTGTCCCTTAACATCAAGGGCTGGCTTGCAGAGATCATGCACCATAATTCGTACAGGGCGCGAATAGCAAGAATTATAGTTCTGGTTGATGGGCTTCGATTGTCGCAGGCCGCCCATAATGCAACCAAGCGTTTTCACGCAGAGATCGCTCGCCCCGACTATTTGTCTCGATCCAGAAACCTGCAGTCAGCAGCCTTCCCTATCCATAGGTAGGCTTCTGCGGCCAGCCCGGCGGCGAGTCTTCAAAATCCTGCTGCCGGCCATAAGGCGTCATGTCGAGCAGCGCGCGGGAATCCGTGAGCGCTTCGGTGCCGCGCGCATAGGCCGAATAGGTGTGAAACACATCATCGCCCATACGGAAAAAGACGCTCAAGCCGTGCTCTTCGCCCGTGATGGCGTTGGGGACCTTGTTGGCTTCCAGCTCGGCCTTGTTGCGATAGTTGTATTCGACCGGCGCGACTTTCTCGTCATTGGTGATGTGAAAATCGTAGTTGAAGTCGCTGCCGAACGACGAATACCACGCAATATCCCAACCCTTCTGAGCCTTGTAAGCCTCAAGCTTGGCCAGTGGCGCGCGCGACACGAAAGCGAAGGTGGTGTCGTGCTGATTCAGCATGCTGAGATCGCCGATGGCGTTGGCATAGCTGGTGCAGCCCGGGCAGCCCTTGTCCCATGAGGGATCGAACATGAAGTGATAGATCACGAGTTGCCGGCGGGCCTCGAACAACTCCTTCAGGCTCCGCTTGCCGTCCGGGCCGTCGAAGACATAGTCCTTCTCGATTCTGACCATCGGCAATCGGCGCCGTTCGGCATTGACGCGGTCATACTGCCTGGTGAGCTCCTTCTCGTGCGCGAGAAGTTTCCTGCGTTCGCCGAGCCATTGGCCGCGCGAAACGATGGGCGGATGCGCAACTTCGTTGGTCGTCATCTCCGTTCTCCTTTCACGACTGGTCAACAAGGTATTCCGCGCCATCGATGGCGTAGGACGCGTGGCGGAAATCGCGGATATCAGCGACCTTGTCGGCCGACCATTGCAGCAGCATGAAATATTTCGGCCCCGAGCCCGGGTCGCTGGGATCGAACACCAGGATGGCGGGCCGTCCTTCGACCAGCCCTGGCACCAGATGCCAATCCCCGACCTTGGAATAATTTCCGAAGTATCTCGAAACCTCGGCCTTGCCGTTCAGGCGGGTCTTGTTGACGAGGTCGAGGCGTACATCGTCCGCGATCATGGCGCGGATCGCGTCGAAATCGCGCGCGTTGAAGTGCGCGACATAGGCGCCGAGGCGATCGCGATCGGCGTCCGACAATTTCGGTTGCGGCCGATCCTCGGGCTCGTCGGCCAGTTCGCGGAGCTGCGCGCGTCCGCGATGGAGGGCTGCTTTTACCGCGGGCAGGCTGAAATCCATCACCGCGCAAATCTCCTGAAGCGAGCAACCGAGCACATCCATCAGGATCACGCTCGCGCGCTGCGCGACCGGAAGCCGCATGAAGGTGCGAAGGCTGGCGCTTGCGATCTGGCGGCTGGCCACGGTGTCGGCTTCATCGGCAATCATGTCCACCTCCTCGGCCGATCGAAGCGCTTGCTGGCGGTTGCGGCGGCGCAGGAAATCCAGCGCGGTGTTGTGCGCGATCCGGAACAGCCAGCCTTCCGGGTTGCCGACCGGGCCCGCTGATGCAAGCGACTCCACCGCCTTGATCAGCGCATCCTGCAGCACGTCCTCGCCGTCGATCACCGAGCCGACCATGCGCGCGCAATAGCGATGCAGTTTTGGCCGCATCCTGGCGAGGAGGCCGTCAATGTCAGCGGCAGCGGCCGGCGCCTCAGGGACCAATTTCATTCAGCCTCCGAACAATGCGAGCCCGACGCTCAGGGCTCACGCAGCATCCGATAATTGCCGACGATGGTAACGCCGCCGGCGAGCGGTGGTTCAATGCAGCGATCGCGAATCCCGCTCTGGAATGCCTTGAAAGCAGCCAGTCCCGGCAGGGCATTCGCGGAATCGGATTCAGTCTCGACGAAATGAACAAAGGTATCATCCTCGAGCCGCAGCGAAAGATAACGTACGCCCTCGGGTTTGGCAGCTTTCAATTCCGCGAACACGCCTGAGATCAGCTCGGCATTCTTGTCAGCCAACTCCGGCTTGGTCTTATACCTGATCAAGGTCCGTTTCATCATTGCCTCCATGGCAGGTTGTGCGATGCGAAATCATCGCGTCTCAGCCGATAGACGTTTGGCGCGCACAGAAGGATTCGGCCGCGAGGAAATTATTCGCGCTTTTAGAGCATGATGTGTTGGAACTGGATCGATTGGTCCCGTAAGCGCGAGGCACTAACGATCTCGTGTCCGGGACCCGGCATACCGTCCCTTCGGCGGTGCACGGCAGGGCCTGGACAAAAAATCGCGAAAACAACCCCATGCAAAGTAGAGTGAACCCCGGCTCGCAGCACTCCTGCTGCGCTGCGTCCGGGCGCGAGAAGAAAAATGCTCCTGCTGCGCTGCGTCCGGGCGCGAGAAGAAAAATGCGCCGTCGTCATGGCCCCAACCTAATCTCATCCCGCTCTAGTGCTGACGCTGACACGATGCGGTTTTGATATCGCCCGATTTGCAAGGATTGCACTACATTTGGGGCCTTGGCTCGAACTTCAGAAGGACTACATATCAACCGAACGTTCCTAGTCTGAAGTCAAAGGCCGCCTCACATGACCGAAGTGCAGGAGCGATCCGCACAACCCCATCGCGTGGTGATCGTGGGCGCCGGGTTCGGCGGGCTGGAAGCGGCGTTTCGGCTTGCGAGCGCGCCGGTCAGCATCACGCTGGTCGACCGTCGCAACCACCATCTATTCCAGCCGCTATTGTATCAAGTTGCCACCGCGTCATTGGCGACGTCGGAGATCGCCTGGCCGATCCGCTATCTGCTGCGCGATCGCCCGGAGGTCACGACGTTATTCGCGACCGTGACCGGGGTGGATGCGGCAGCCAAGCGCGTACTGCTCGATGATGGCGACGGCCTGCCGTATGACACGCTGATTCTCGCCACCGGCGCGCGTCACGCGTATTTCGGCCATGACGAATGGGAGCCGTTCGCGCCCGGCCTGAAAACACTCGAGGACGCCACCACGCTGCGGCGGCGGATTCTGGTGGCCTTCGAGCGCGCCGAGCGCGAGACCGATCCGCAGCGGCGTGACGCCTTGCTGACTTTTGTGATTATCGGCGCCGGTCCGACCGGGGTCGAACTCGCCGGCACCATTGCCGAACTGGCGCAGGACACGCTGCCGCCCGACTTCCGCAACATCGACACCCACAAGGCGCGCGTCGTCCTGATCGAGGCCGGGCCGCGCGTGCTGGCCGGCTTTGCCGACGATCTCTCCGCCTATGCGCAGCGCTCGCTGGAAAGTATCGGCGTCGAAGTGAAGCTCGGACAGGCCGTCACCGAATGCACCGCCGACAGTGTCGTCTACGGCGGCAACCGGCTGGACACCAGAACCATCATCTGGGCCGCTGGCGTGCGCGCCTCGCTCGCCGCCGAGTGGCTCGGCGCACCGGCTGACCGCGCCGGCCGCCTGCAGGTCCTGCCCGACCTCACGGTGCCCAACCATCCCGATATCTTCGCCATCGGCGATACCGTTGCTATCAATGGCCCCGATGGCAAGCCGGTGCCCGGCATTGCGCCGGCCGCCAAGCAACAGGGACGCTATGTCGCGGATTCCATCAAGGCGCGCCTGCGCGGCGGCACGCCCCCTCTGTTCCGATACCAGCATGCCGGCAGCCTGGCGCAGATCGGCAAGCGCAAGGCGGTGATCGATTTCGGGCGCATCAAGCTGCGCGGCACCCTGGCATGGTGGATATGGGGTATCGCCCACATCTACTTCCTGATCGGCCTGCGCAACCGGCTCAGCGTCGCAATCAGCTGGCTGTGGGTCTATGTGCGCGATCAGCGCGCCGCGCGGCTGATCACGCAAGGCAGCAGCAAAGTGGTGCGGTAATTGACAGCCAATCGGGCGCTCCTGTCGTCATTGCGAGGCGCGAAGCAATCCATTCTTTCTTTGCGCGGCAAGATGGATTGCTTCGCTTCGCTCGCAATGACGGCGCGGGCGATGGATTGCTTCGCGGAGCCTGTCATCGGGCGCGCATTCGCGCGACCCGTTGGCTCGCAATGACGGTGTGGCCGCATCTTCGGTCGGGCTCGCGTCACTTCACCAGCGAACAGCCGCCGTCCGCGATCGGGCGGAACGCCTGATCGGCAGCGATGGTCGAAACCAGCCGGTAGTAGTCGTAAGGGTATTTCGACTCGTCCGGCTTCTTGACCTCGAACAGATACATCGGATGGATGACGCGGCCGTCCTGCCGGATCGTGACATCGCCGAACAGTTTGTCCTTGCCCTTGAATTTTTTCATCTGCGGGACGACGTCCTTCGCCGCGTCGCTGCCGGTCGCCGCCACCGCGTTAAGATAGGCAAGCGTGGACGCATAGACGCCGGCCTGATTGCCGCTCGGCATCTTGCCGTTCATGCCGGGCCGCGCGGCGAAACGTTTTGCAAAGGCGCGGGTGTCGTCATCCATGTCCCAATAGAAGGCTTCCAGCAGTTGCAATCCCTGCGCGACCTTCAACCCCATGCCGTGGACGTCGTTGACGAACAGCAGGAACGCAACCATGGTTTGTCCGTTCTGCTGGATCCCGAACTCCGCCGCCTGCTTGACCGCGTTGATGGTATCGCCGCCGGCATTGGCAAGTCCGATCACCTTGGCTTTTGAATTCTGCGCCTGCAGCAGGAACGACGCGAAATCCGAGGTGCCGAGCGGATGCTTGCTCGAGCCCAGCACCTTGCCGCCATGCTTTTCGATGTAGGTCGTCGCTTCGGCCTCGATGCCCTGGCCGAGCGCGTAATTCACCGTGACGAAATACCAGTCCTTGCCGCCGCGCGCCATCATCGCCGCCGCCGTGGTGTTGCCGGTCGCCCAGGCGTCGTTGACCCATTGGATGGTGTTCGGCGAGCAGGCCTTGCCGGTGAGATCCGAGCTTGCGGTCGACGAAGCCAGGAACGTCATCCTGGAATCGCGAACCAGCGAATTGATGGTGAGACCGACGGCCGAATTCGGCACGTCGACAATGGCATCGACGCCATCGACATCGAGCCATTTGCGCGCGATCGCAGATCCCACATCGGCCTTGTTCTGGTGATCGGCATAGACGATCTCGACCTTGATGTTCCTGGCGCCGCCGTTGAAATCCTCCGCCGCCATCCTTGCTGCTTCCACCGAACCCATGCCGTTGGTGTCCTGGAAGATGCCGGAAATATCGTTGAGCACGCCGACCCGCACCACATTGCCGGAAATTTCGGCATGCGCAGGTCCCCATGCGGCGCAGGACAACGCCAGCGCCAAATAAATCCTGAAACCCCTCATCAATTCTCTCCCTTTGGATTTTCTCTCTTGCGTTTGCCGGATCTTGCCTGACATCAATTCAGTCCAGGGCGGGCCGATCGTCCACGTTGATGGATCGTCAAACCTGCCTTTCCGGCAAGCGGAGGACGAGACCGTCAAGGTCTTGTCCGATTTTGATCTGGCAGGACAAACGACTGTTCGGCTGACGCTCGGCGGCCACGCCATCCAGCAACGCGTCTTCTTCCTCACTCATGGCGGCGAGGCGGCCGATCCAGTTGTCGTCGACATACACATGGCAGGTAGCGCACATGGCATTTCCGCCGCACTCCGCCACGATCTCGTCAACGCCATGCCGCGTCGCGGCCAGCATGGCGCTCTCGCCGATGCGTGCTTCGATGCTCTCGGACCGGTTGTCGGGGCGGATGAAAGTAATGATCGGCATGGGATTCAGACGGGCCTGAGGGTGATGGGGAGACTCTCCAAACCGCGGAGCGTGTTGTTGTAGCGGCGCTTCACCGGGCCTGACATCTCGATGGCGGCTACCTTTCGCACCAGCGCCGCAAGCATCACCTCACCTTCCAGGCGCGCGACAAGCTGGCCGACGCACATGTGAATGCCCGAACCGAACCCGACATGGCCGCTGGTCTTGCGCGTGATGTCGTAGCGATCCGGATCGGCCCATCGCCTGGGATCGCGATTGGCCGCGCCCAGGAACATCAGGATTTTTTCGCCCGCGCCGACCTTGCAGCCGCTGATCTCGACATCCTTTGTCGTGGTGCGGAAGAACGTCTGCACCGGGCTTTCGAAGCGGATCGCTTCTTCAAACGCATTGCGGGCCAGCGACGGATCGCTGCGCAGCCGCGCAAATTCTTCCGGGAAGCGCGCGAGGCAATAGATCGCGGCACCAATCCCGTTAACGGTGGTATCGATCCCTGCCGAGAGCAACGAGCGTACCAGCATCGGCGCCTCTGCCGCGATGATATCGCCGGCATCGACGCGGGCATGGATGCAGGCGCCGAACCCTCCGGGTGCGAGATTGTCCCGTTGGCATTGCTCCTGCACATAGGCCTGATGCGGTTGCGAGCGTTCGATCGCGGTCTGGCGCAATTGGTTCGGCGGCCCGAACGCATTAAAGACCACGCCGGCATAGGGCAGCAGATGCTCGCGGCCTTCCTGTTTCAACCCGACGGCTTCGGGAAAAACCGACAACGGATAGGCCTCGGCCAGATCGGCGACGGCATCGAAGCTTCCCCTGGCCAGCAACTCGTCGACCTTGGCTTCGGCGGCAGCGGCGAACCCGTCACGGATCTGCTTCATGACCGCAGGCGAAAGCACCCGGCTGAGCACCGCGCGCGTCCTCGTATGTGCGGGCGGATCAGCCTCGAGGATAAGACTCGGCGGTCGCCACGGTTTCTCCTTGGCAAAATCGCTCAAACCCACGCCGCGGCTGGAACAGAACGTCAGGGGATCGTTGAGCACGAGATGGACTTCGGCATAGCGCGCCACCGCATACACGTTCCATTTGTCGAGATGCACCACCGGGCCTGCTTCGCGCAACGCCTCGTGGGCGGGAAACGGATTCTCGAAGAACTCGATCGCAAACGGATCGATATCGAGGCCCGGAATCCCCGAAGGCACGCTGCCGGACGCAGCACCTGCGCGTCCGCCGCCAACCCCGGTCGAACCTGTTGCGGCCATGTGAGCCTCCCGAAATTTAGTCTTGTAAAGCTGCGGCTTGTGTCCCTATTTCTCGATGGCGCGTTGGGGGATGATGCGAAACATGAGCAAGAACGGATCGACCGGCTCGCGCCGTAAGGCGGCACCGGTAAGCGGCGTCAAGACCGGCCAGACGCTCGATCTCGAGCGCTACGTGCCCGCCTTCGTCACGTTCATCGCCAACAAACTGTCGCGCAGCGCCACGGCGTTTTACCAGCGGCGCTTCGGGGTCAACGTCACCGAGTGGCGCATGATGTCGCTGCTCGCAATCGAGCCGGGCATCACCGCATCGCGCATTTGTTACGTCATCGGCTTCGACAAGGGCCCGGTCAGCCGCACGCTGGCTCTGATGCAAAAACGGGGATTGATCGCGATCAGAACCGACCCGCGCGACGGTCGCAGCCATTCGATCTCGCTGACGCCGAAAGGAAGGCAGGTCCATGACGAAGTTATCGTCGCAGCACTTGAGCGCGAGCGCCGGCTGCTCGCCTGCCTGCGAAAGGACGAGCGGGAAGTCCTGATCGATCTGCTGCGGCGCGTCCACAGCAATCTCGGTGCCGTCACGGATCATGATGAGCCGGGCGAGGATTGAGCTAGACCCGCCGCTGCGCTCAGGCATTCGTCCACTCCCCTCACGGCCTGGCAGTTGAACTGCTCTGTCGAGACGTCGTCGTTACCTGGAAGCTCCCACAAACTAGTTGCCTTGGCAACAATAAAGATACAGCGGTTCCAAGCCCGTTAGAGATCGAAGCGGAGTGCGCCACTTCTCCCTCGCCCCGCTTGCGGGGAGAGGGTCGGGGTGAGGGGGACTCTCGACAGGGTCGGGCTCGCGGAGAGTCCCCCTCACCCGGATCGCAAGAGCGATCCGACCTCTCCCCGCAAGCGGGGCGAGGTGACCCAGAGCTGCCTCAGCCCGGACACCCGATCCAGTCGGTCGACGCATCGTCTTCCAGGATCGCCACGGCGCTTGCGCGCCGCGTCAGCACGGCGCGCTGATTGATATAGCCCTTGTCGGTGATTTCGCCGCCGTCGACCGAGGCCGGCTCGGCCAGCAGCAGCGCCCGCGCCGCATGACCGGAGGAACCACCGCCTTGCGCCTTGAGTTTTGCCAATCCTGACGCGATCGCGGCACGCACATTTTCGTTGCCGATCACCTCGCTCACATCGGCGCTCTCGGGCAGGCCGGCCTGCACACGGCAGGCAGCAACGTTCGGAAATACCAAAAAACCTACGTGATCGCCACCATGGCCGGATACGACGATGTCCTGCGCCAAAGGCGCCAGCGCGGTGATACCGGCGACCCGCAGCGTGCCGACGCTGACCCAGGTGCCGGAATTGAGTTTGAAATCCTCGGCGACACGGCCGTCGAAAAACAATCCAAGCTCGGGGCGGTCCGGATCGGCGAACGTCACGGCGTCGCCGATCAGATAGAACCCATCCGCGTCGAACGCTTGCGCGGTCAGTTCCGGCGCCTTCCAGTAACCCGGCGTGACATTGGGTCCACGCACCCGCACCTCGAGCTTGTCGCCTGACGGCACCAGCTTCAGCTCGGTGCCGGGGATCGGCACGCCGATATTGCCGGAGCGTTTGGCCTGAAAATGGCAGTCGGTGGCGAGCGGTGAAGTCTCGGTCGAGCCCCAGGCCGACACCATCGGCAGCGCGCGCCCGACGGTCCTGATCGACAGCTCTTCCACTGCATCCCAGAGATTCTGCGGCAGCGCCGCACCGGCATAGAATGCGAACTTGACCTCGCCAAAGAAGCGGCGGCGCAGTTCGTCATCGTCGCGCAACGCCGCGATCAGCATGTCGAAACCGCGGGGCACGTTGAAGTACACCGTCGGCATCACGCTGCGCAGATTGGCCAATGACATTGCAAACAGGCCCGGCGCCGGCTTGCCGCCATCGATATAAAGCGTGCCGCCATTGCGCAGCACGAGATTGAAGTTGTGATTGGCGCCGAAGGTGTGACTCCATGGCAACCAGTCGAGGATCACCAGATCCTCTGCCGTGTTGTCGAGAAACGACCAGGTCTGCGCCTTGGCCTGCTGGCTCGAGGTCAGCATGCGCTGGCTGTTGATTACGGCCTTCGGCGTTCCGGTCGAACCCGAGGTGAACAGAAATTTTGCAATGGTATCCGGCGTCACCGTCGCAAAGGCTGTTGCGACGGCGGACGTTTCCGATGTCGCCGCAACGTTGCGAAATGGAACCGCATCACTGCTGTCGGCATCGCCGCACACGATGTTTGCCGAATGCAGCGATTCGATCGCTGCCAGCGCCGGCGCGAAGGCTTTCATGCTGGAAACATAGATCGCCCCGGGTTCGAGCAGACGGATCATGCTCTTGAGCTTGTCAAAATCCTTCGATACCAGCGAATAGGCCGGCGAGATCGCAGCAGCCGGCACGCCGACATGCATCGCGGCGAGCGCAAGCAGCGCATGATCGATGCTGTTATCGGAGAGAATGACCAGCGGGTGCTCGGCGCTCAAACCTCGCGCCAGGATCCAGGCGGCGCTCGATCGCACCCGCCGCAGCGCGTCTTTGTAGGTGACGGTCGACCACGGCGCGTCAGCGCTCGAACGCTCGCCGAGAAAAATCTTCTCCGGCTTTTGCCACGCCCAGTGCTCCAGCCAGTCGCCGACGCAACGGCCGTCCCGTTGCAGCGGCGTGGTCGACCTCAGCCAGATACTGCCGTCGGCGCGTCGATCGGCCACGATCTCAGGCTTGGCGAACAGGGTTCCGGCATGCTCGCGGCGGCCGGCGGCGGGGATCGACATGGGTTTCCTCGGGTGCCCTCCTATGCCCTGCGATGTCTTCATTGGGCTTGAGGCTGGCGTTTGCTCTACGCGAGAAAAAGACATCTCGGCAATATTTCGGCAGCGAAAGCCGCGTAATGCGGATGCGGCTGAGCCTTGTCGCGCAAGCGCCTGCGTAAATTGTGCGCATGAAAGCACCGCGCCCAACGAATAGGCAAATGCTCCATCCTAAAGCTGCGAATAAAGAATGAGCAGCGCGCATCGATCTCATACAACTATTTGAAAACGATAATAGATTTCGGATATCGGCGGCCTCCGGTATGGTTGTACACAATGGCACGGGCTTTGCTTAATTCATCCCTAACCAATTCCGGCTCGGGGGTGTGTGCGATGGCGGGCTCGAACTATCCAACCAGCGGCACGGTCGCCGCGCAGCCAGCACCCATCGACCTCGATTGGGCGAAAACGGCTCTCGTCATTATCGACATGCAGCGCGACTTCATGGAGCCCGGCGGCTTTGGTGAAACGCTGGGAAATGATGTCTCGCAACTTGCCGGTGCGGTGAGGCCCATCGCGGCGGTACTGGCTGCCGCGCGCGACAGCGGCATGCTCGTCGTTCACACCCGCGAAGGACATTTGCCCGATCTGTCCGATGCGCCACCGGCCAAGCTCGAACGTGGCGCGCCGAGTTTGCGCATCGGCGATCCCGGCCCGATGGGACGGATCCTGATCCGCGGCGAAGCCGGCCACGACATTATCCCGGCGCTCTATCCGCTCGACAACGAGGTCGTGATCGACAAGCCCGGCAAGGGCGCGTTCTACGCGACCGAGCTCGACGACGTCCTGCAGCGATACTGCATCGAGAATCTTTTGGTGTGCGGCGTCACCACCGAGGTCTGCGTCAACACCACGGTGCGCGAGGCCAATGACCGCGGCTACCGCTGCGTGGTGCTGGCCGACGGCTGCGCCTCCTATTTCCCCGAATTCCACGAGATGGGCCTGAAGATGATCAAGGCCCAGGGTGGCATCTTCGGCTGGGTCAGCGACTCGGCCGCGGTTCTTGAGGCAATGACACCGGAGACTTCAAAGAACACCTTGGCAGCGGGAGCATCACGATGAGCACGAGCATGACCGCCGGAAAGTCCGATTTCAAACCGGCACTGTGGACACCGGGCGACTGGAACGCCTTCTTCGGCTTCGGCACCAATATCCTCGTCAACATGCTGGTGCTGACGGGGCTGCTGCGGTTCGTGCTGAAAATGCCTGACACGCTGGTGTTCGGCCGCATCCTGCCGGCGCTCGGCCTGATGATGTGCCTCTCTACATTCTATTACGCATGGCTCGCCTATCGGCTGGCGCAAACGACCGGCCGCAGCGATGTCTGCGCGCTGCCGTCCGGCGTCAGCGTGCCGCACATGTTCATCGTCACCTTCGTGATCATGCTGCCGATCACCATCAAGACCGGCGATCCCTTGAAGGGCTGGTCTGCCGGCCTGGTCTGGGTGTTCTTCCAGAGTTTCATCCTGATGATCGGCGGATTCATCGCGCCGTACATTCGGAAGATTACACCGCGCGCGGCCCTGCTCGGCACGCTCGCCGGCGTCTCCGTGACATTCATCTCGATGCGGCCGGCGCTGGAGATGTACATGACACCGCAGATCGGCCTCGTCTGCTTTGCCATCATCCTGGTGAGCTGGTTCGGCGGCGTGAAATACCCGAAGGGAATCCCCGCCGGCCTCGTCGCCATCGCGGTCGGCATGATCATCGCGTGGGGTTCGAACCTGTTCGGCCTTGGGCTCGGCGGGCTGAGCGTCAAGGGCGTCGGCGACGCGTTCGCGAGTTTCGGCTTCTCGGTGCCGCTGCCGGCGTTCGGTCAGGTGTTTTCCGGCTTCGAATTCCTCGGCATCATTCTGGTGACGGCGATCCCGTTCGGCATCTACGATCTGGTCGAGGCGATGGACAATGTCGAAAGCGCCGAAGCGGCCGGCGATGAATATCCGACCACCCGCGTGCTGACCGCCGACGGCGTCGTCAGCCTGATCGGCTGCCTGATGGGCAATCCCTTCATCAACGCGGTTTACATCGGCCATCCCGGCTGGAAGGCGATGGGCGGCCGGATCGGCTATTCGGCGGCGACCGGGGTCATGGTGGTGGTGCTGTCATGGTTCGGCATCATCTCGGTGCTGCTGGCACTGGTGCCGGTGGTCGCGATCTCGCCGATCCTGCTCTACATCGGCATGCTGATCGGCGCGCAGGCGTTCCAGACCACGCCGATCAAGCACGCACCGGCCATCGTGCTCGCCTTGACGCCGCATCTCGCCGCATGGGCCAAGCTGCAGATCGACACGATGCTCGGGGCAACGCTGAGTGCGGCCGAGAAGGTTGGCGGGCTTGCGGGCGACAAGGTCGTCGCCGTCAAAAGTGCCGCGATCGCCTCGCTGCCCCAGCAGGGCGTGCTCTACCATGGTCTGGAAGTGATGGGTGGCGGCTCGATCCTCGCCGGCCTCGTGCTCGGCGCGATCGGCGTATTCGTCATCGAGCGCGAGTTCGTGAAGGCCTCCGCCTTCGCCTTTTCCGGCGCGGTGCTGACCTATTTCGGCTTCATGCATGGCGAGGCGGTTGGCATCGGCGGCGGATTCGGCGTGACGCCGGGTGTGGCGCTGGCTTATGCTGTCGTGGCAGCCGGCTTCTTCGCGGTGGAGAAGTTCGGCACCAGCACTAGCTCCGTTTCGCATCCGGAGATGCCCCTTGCAGCACCTGCCGAATAAGTTACCTCGCGGGCAGTACGTCTTGCCTGAGCGAGGCAGCGTGTGACCGAAACCGTCGCTGCGCTTATCGCCGCGCATCGCGCGGGAACCATGTCGCCTGCGCAAACCGTCGCGCGCAGCTTTCAGCGGATTCGCGATCATGACGATCCCGCCATCTTCATCAGCCTGCGCGATGAAAAACAGGCGCTGGCTGAAGCGGAAGCCCTGACCGCGAAGGATGCTGCCCGGCTTCCGCTCTATGGCATTCCGGTTGCCGTGAAGGACAATATCGACGTCGCCGGATTTCCCACCACCGCGGCATGCCCCGCCTTCGCCTATTCGCCGGCGCGCGATGCGACGTCAGTGGCGCGATTGCGCGCCGCAGGCGCCATCATCATCGGCAAGACCAACCTCGATCAGTTCGCCACCGGTCTCGTCGGCGTGCGCTCCCCCTATGGCATTCCCAACAATCCGATGCGCGGCGATTTGATTCCGGGCGGATCGAGTTCGGGATCGGCGGTCGCGGTTTCGGCCGGGCTGGTGCCGCTGGCATTGGGCAGCGACACCGCCGGCTCCGGCCGCGTTCCTGCGATGCTCAACAACGTCGTCGGGCTGAAGCCGAGCCTTGGACTGATCTCCACCGCGGGCCTGGTGCCGGCGTGCCGGACGCTGGATTGCGTGTCGGTGTTTTCGCTTGTTGTTGACGACGCGATGACGGCGCTGGCGGCGATGGCCGGGCTTGATGACGCCGATCCGTTTTCGCGCAACCGGCCGCTGGCCAGGATGACCGCGTTTCCCGCCAATCTCAGGCTTGGTGTGCCGCGCAACGGCCAGCTGATCTTCTTCGGCGACAAGGCGTCGGAAAAAGCCTACCGCGACGCGCTCCAGCGCTGGACCGCGCTCGGCGCCACGCTGGTCGAGTTCGATCTCGAACCGTTTTATGAAACCGCCCGGCTGCTCTATGAGGGACCGTGGGTCGCGGAGCGCTATCTGGTGATCCGCGATCTGTTGGCATCATCGCCGGAATCAATTCACCCGGTGACGCGCGAGATCACAATCGCCGGCGCGCGGCTCAGCGCCGCCGACACATTTAGTGCGCTGTACCGGCTGCAGGCGCTGCGCAAGGTCAGCGAGCGTGCGTTCGCCGGCATCGACGCGCTGGTGCTGCCAACGGCGCCGACCGTGTACAGCACTGCCCAGGTGCTGGCCAATCCAGTCGAGCTCAACAGCCGGCTCGGGACCTACACCAATTTCGTCAACCTGCTCGATCTCTGCGGCCTCGCCCTGCCGGCGGCGATACGGCCCGACGATATCCCGTTCGGCATCACCCTGCTGGCGCCCGCCGGCCAGGACGCGCATCTTGCCAGCATCGGCCGCGTCTTTCATGCCGATACCAAACTGAACATGGGCGGCAGGAGTTTGCCGCAGCCGCCTCTCGCGACCTTGCCGCAGGACTTGGGCGGAGACGAAATCGCCATCGCGGTGGTCGGCGCGCATCTCTCTGGCATGGCGCTCAATTGCGAATTGAAGGCGCTCGGCGGTCGCCTGCTGGAGGCCGCAACGACGGCGCCGGACTACAGGCTCTATGCGCTTCCGACCATGCCGCCAAAACCCGGGATGCTGCGGGTGGAGAAGGGTGCGGGATCGTCGATCGAGCTGGAGCTCTGGGCGCTGTCGGCGGCAGCGTTCGGAAAATTCGTCGCCGCGATCCCGCCGCCGCTGTCGATCGGGACGGTGCGTCTGGCGGATGGCCGCGGCGTGAAAGGCTTTATCGTCGAACCCGCCGACGTCGACGGCGCCCGCGACATTTCCGCATTCGGTGGCTGGCGCGCGTTTGTGACGGACGGGGCGACGGTGTAAAGGCTTGGTGTCCCGGACGCGGTGCAGCGTTCTTTACGATGCACCGCAGAGCCGGGACCCACAGGCACGGTGCATGGACCCCGGATCAGCGGCGCACCGCTTACGCGCTGCGCAGCATCCGGGGAACGTACCTGTCGGCGTCTGATTCACACCGACACCGCGTAGATCTCGTATTCGCCACGCACCAATTCGATATGCGCGCGCATCGCGGCGGCGGCGCCGACCTTGTCGCCGCGCATGATCGCCACCACGACGCGGTCGTGCTCGGCATGTGACTTTGCGAGGCGGCCGAGAGTTCGGAACTGCGCGCGACGGAACGGCTGCACCCGCACCCTGGTGGC
>WNGH01003552.1_pt1 | contig 16471 bp, 14 predicted proteins | sample 5400631 | NCBI WGS metagenome assembly WNGH01 (sample SAMN13153373, study PRJNA577476) | soil metagenome | isolation source: 115 cm soil or saprolite under Garry oak tree replicate 1 | place: USA:California | collected 2016-06-15
TGTGGGAAAATCGGGGTAGCCGTGGTCGTGCCCTGGATTGGCGATCTCGATCCCAATCGAGCAAGAATTGATGTCGGTTTCCCCGGCCCATTCCGATTTACCAGCGTGCCAGGCACGACGGCTTTCCGGGACCATTTGAGCGATTCGGCCATCCTCAAACACGAAATAGTGCGCGGAGACATTGCTGCCGCGAGCGCGCAAAAGTTCGAGTGCGGACTCCGCATCCTGCATGCCGGTGTAATGCAGCACAATCATATCCGGCCGCCGGCCGCCGTTGCGCTCGCCATGATTGGGTGAGGGCACGACTTCGGCGACAACGGAGGAATCCGGCGTAAACGCGGGACGCGACATCGAACGCGACGGGGGACGCGACATGGCACGACTTTAGAAAATCACCGATGACCGACAAGGTGATTTGCAGGCGCCCGCAAAGAAAACAGCCGGAAAGCGACAATACGTTGTTTTCAGGTTACAATGAAAAGTCCGCGGATCGTATTTTGAAGGTCTTTATGCGGTGCCGTTAGGCAACCGCCGACCGTCTTCAACTCTTCCTTAAGCTTACCACTCGCTAATCGGCAGCGACCGAGCTGATGACCTCGGCTGGCGTCCCGTTGACGGCCATTATTGCCCATGATAGCCCATCTAATCCCATTATGGCCTGCGGTTATCGGCCTGTTGCGTGTCCGGCGGCAACCGCGCTCCGCAGGCCCGGTGCCGGAGCTGGCGGCCGGCGAGGGGCGAGATGGACCAGTTCGTGTCCCATTACATGCTCCGACTCGATGCGAAAGGACGCGTTTCGGTGCCGGCATCATTCCGGGCGGTCTTGGCACGCGACGGCTTCGAAGGACTTTATTGCCATCCGGCGCTCGATCGGCCGGCGCTCGATGCCGGGGGCAATGCCTTACTCGCCGAGATTCAAGCGTTGATTGCAGGATATGCGCCCTATTCCGAACAGCGCGAGCAATTCGCCTTGTCGCTTTACGGCACGAGCGAGACGCTCAAGATCGACAGCGAGGGCCGCGTGGTGCTGACGGAGACGCTGAAAGTCCATGCCGGCATCACCGATGCTGCGACCTTCGTCGGTCTCGGCCACAAATTTCGAATCTGGGAACCCAGCCGCTTTCGCGCGGAGCTCGCGGAGGCCACCGAGAAGGTCCGCGCGTTCAAGCAGGAGCTGGGGACCCGGATGGTGGCGGCAAAGCCGCTCGGAGCACGGGAATGACAGCGGGCAGCGGCAGCGATGCTGTCGCTGGCGGACCGGCCCGTCACATTCCCGTGCTCGCCCGCCTCGCCATCGACTGGCTCGCGGTAAAACCCGGCGGTCTTTACGTCGATGCAACCTTCGGCGGCGGCGGCTACGCACGCGCGATCCTGCAAACAGCCGGTGCGCGCGTGATCGGGATCGACCGCGACCGCACCGCAGTTGCGCAAGGCGCGCCGCTGGTCGAACAAGCGCAGGGCCAACTTCAGCTCGTCGAGGATCGTTTTTCCAATCTGGACGCAATCCTGGAATCGATTCCAAGCGGCGCCAATCGCGCCGACGGCATCGTGTTCGACCTCGGTGTCTCCTCGATGCAGCTGGACGAGGCGATGCGCGGATTTTCGTTTCGGCTCGACGGGCCGCTCGACATGCGCATGGGCAGTCGTGGACCGAGCGCAGCCGATGTCGTGGCACGCGCCGAAGAACGCGAGCTCGCCGCGATCATCGCGCGATTGGGAGAAGAAAAGCACGCCCGCGCCGTCGCGCGAGCGATCGTCCGAGCGCGGCCCAAGCAGAACATCGATTCGACGCGCGCGCTTGCCGAGATCGTGGCGGCAGCAGTGCCGGGACGGCACGCGGCAATCCACCCGGCGACACGAACTTTCCAGGCGCTGCGCATTTTCGTCAACGACGAGCTGTCCGAACTGGCGCTCGGACTTGCGGCCGCTGAGCGCGCGCTCAAGCCTTTGGGCCGGCTTGTGGTGGTCGCCTTTCACTCCCTCGAAGACCGTATCGTCAAAACTTTCCTCGCCGAGCGCAGCCGCGGACCCGCCGGCTCACGCCATCGGCCCGAAATAGCAGCACCGCGCCCAACATTCCGCGTGCTGACGCCGCGGCCGCTGACGGCGGACCAATCCGAAGTCGCCGCCAATCCGCGCGCGCGATCGGCAAAACTGCGCGCGGCGGAGCGCACCGAGGCGCCTGCGCGGCCAACCGGTGTGGAGCATCTTCTGCCACCGCTGCCGCAGCTTGCCGACATCATGCGAGGCCGGCCGTGATTCTCCGCGTACTGAATTTATTGGTGATCGGCGTGCTGGTGCTCGCCGCCGCTTACGTCTATCGCATCAAATTTGACGCCACCGTCCAGGCTGAGCGCCTTGCAAAATTGCGCGGCGAGTTGCGCCACGAACGCGACAAGGTCGCGGCGCTGCGTGCGCAATGGGAGCAATTGGACAATCCAGCGCGCATCGAAGCGCTGGCAAAGCGACTTTTACCGCTGCGGCCGATCGCTCCAACGCAATTCGACGGGCTCGATCGCCTGCCGGAACGACCGGCCCAAGACGTTGCGGCGCGCGCGGATCCAATAGGCGGAATGATCGAAAACCTCGAACAGTCGAACACAATCGACACGACCGGGACGCTCCCAGCGTGGGCCAGTCCTGAGCGAACGCCGGTAGGATCGAGACAATGAGCGCAGCCGTTGAGCCGCTGGCATCCGCAACCGCGCCCGCTCGCCGGCGGTCATGGCGGTCATGGCGTCAGTGGCAATGGCAATGGCTGATCGGCAGGGTTCTCTACGGCACTGCTGTGGACCGTCACGCCAAGGCGCGGGCGCGGATCGGATTGGCGATCATTGCCTTTGCCGCCGTCTATTCGATCATTGTCGCGCGGCTGGTGATGTTCGCGCTTGCCTCCAACAGCCATGCCACGCATCGCGTGGTATCGAGCGACGCGATTGCAACGGCGCGGCCGGATATTCTCGATCGCAACGGCATAGTCTTGGCCACTGACGTGCGCGTGCCGTCGCTCTATGCCGAGCCCCGCCGTCTTATCGATATTGACGACGCGGTCGAACGGCTCACGGCGGACCTGCCGGACCTCGATGGCGCCGAACTGCGCGAGCGGCTTTCCTCGAAGCGCGGCTTTGTCTGGCTGCGGCGTGACATCACGCCGGAGCAGCAGCGCGAGATCTACCGCCAAGGCTTGCCGGGCATCGGTTTTTTGAACGAGAACAAGCGCGATTACCCGGATGGCGTTGAGATTTCGCACCTCATCGGTCACGTCAATATCGACAACCAGGGCATTGCCGGAATCGAGAAGTGGCTCGACGGCCAGGGATTGGCCGCCTTGCACATGGCGGGCTTGGCGACAGATCGTCTGCAAAATCCGGTCGAGCTTGCGGTCGATTTGCGTATTCAGCACGTGCTGCACGAGGAACTTGCCGCGGCGCGCACCAAATTTGGTGCACTCGCTGCCGCCGGCCTCGTTCTCAACGTGCGGACTGGCGAAGTTCTGGCCATGGTGTCGGAGCCGGATTACGACCCCAACAATCCGCGTGAAGCGCTCGATCCGTCGCGCATCAATCGGCTGACCACCGGCGTCTTCGAAATGGGATCGACGTACAAAGCGTTCACTGTCGCCATGGCGCTCGATTCCGGAAAGGTAACGCTCAAGTCGACCTTCGACGCGCGCATGCCGCTGCACATGGGACGATTCGACATCCATGACTTCGAGGGGCAACACCGCGTCCTCTCGGTCCCGGAGATCTTCACCTATTCGTCCAATATTGGCGCGGCGCGAATGGCGCTTGCGGTCGGCGTCGATGGCCACAAAGCGTTTCTAAAAAAAATCGGTCAGCTTGATCGGTTGCGCACTGAACTGCCGGAAAGCGCTGAACCGATCGTGCCCAAGCGCTGGGTAAATCTCAACACCGCCACCATCGCCTTCGGACATGGCCTTTCGGTCGCGCCGTTGCAGGCGGCGATGGGCGTCGCCGCGCTCATGAACGGGGGCACTCTCATTCCGCCGACATTTCTCAAGCGCTCGGAGGCGGATGCGCAAGCGCTCGGCAAGCGCGTTATCAAACCGGAAACGAGTGCCGTTATGCGGTACCTGATGCGGCTGAATGTCGAAAAGGGAACCGCCGCCAAGGCCGACGTGCCCGGCTACTATATCGGCGGCAAGACCGGCACCGCGGATAAAGTGGTCAACGGCCGCTATTCTAAAGCCAAGGTGCTGACCGACTTCATCGCCGTGTTGCCGGCCGACCGGCCGCGTTATGTCTTGTTGATCATGCTCGACGAGCCGCACGCGACGCCCGAGACGCATGGTTTCACCACGTCCGGATGGAACGCGGTGCCGACCGGCGGCGCCGTGGTCGCGCGCATAGCGCCGCTCCTCGGCATCGCGCCGCGCATGGACCTGCCAAGTGCGGATCAGTTGATACTGGCCTCACTCAAGGAAAGCAGGTAAGGCGATAATCGCATCGTCGACGCCAATAAGTTGTGCAAGAAGCTCAACATGAAGCTTCGCGAGATTGCGCCCGCTGACGGAGAGTTCGAGGCGCGCCACGCCGAAATTGAAGTCAGCGGAGTAACGGCAGATAGCCGCACTGTAAGGCGCGGCGACGTATTCGTCGCCATCGCGGGCGGTAAGACCGATGGCCTGCGCTTCATCACGCCGGCCATCGCCGCCGGCGCAGCAGCGATCGCCGCCGAGCATGCGCCGCCAACGCCGTTGCCGGTCGGAATCGCGTTCATGCAGGTTGCCAATGCGCGGCGCGCCGTGGCGTCGATTGCCGCCAAGTTCTATCCGCGCCAACCGCGCACCATCGCCGCCGTCACCGGAACAAGCGGTAAAACTTCGGTGGTGGCCTTCACGCGGCAAATCTGGGAAGCCAACGGCCATTGCGCCGCGAGCATCGGGACGATCGGTATCGTATCGCCGCGTGGCGAAAGCTACGGCTCGCTGACAACGCCTGATCCCATCGAACTGCATCACTCGCTCGATGCGCTCGCCGCCGAAGGCGTGACCCACCTGGCGATCGAAGCGTCATCGCATGGGCTCGATCAATATCGGCTCGATGGACTGCGCATTGCGGCGGCGGGATTCACCAATATCACGCGCGACCACCTCGACTATCATCCGAGCTTCGAAGCCTATCTTGCCGCCAAGCTGCGGCTGTTCGACGAACTGCTGCCGAAGGGCACGGCCGCGATCATCAATATCGATCACGATCACGCCGAAGCCGTCACCGCTGCTGCCGCGGCGCGCGGACTTGCCATCACAACGGTCGGACGCAAAGGAACGGGAATTCGGCTGATTGACTGTGCGCGCGACGGCTTCAGCCAAAAACTCCAGCTCGAACATGGCGGCAAGCTTTACCGGGTCCGCATGCCGCTCGTCGGCGAATTCCAAGCCGAGAATGCGGTGGTCGCTGCCGGTCTCGCCATCGCCAGCGGCGACGATGCCGGTGCGGTATTCGCGGCGCTCGAACGGCTGCGCGGCGCCAAAGGCCGTCTGGAACGCGTCGGCGAAAGCCGCGGCGCCCAGATCTTCGTCGACTATGCGCACAAGCCCGACGCACTGGCGAAGGCGCTCGACGCGCTGCGTCCCTACGCGGCCGGTCGTCTCATCGTCGTGTTCGGCGCGGGCGGCGATCGTGATCGTGGCAAGCGGCCCTTGATGGGCGCCGTCGCCGCCAAAGCCGACCGGGTGATCGTCACCGACGACAATCCGCGTAGTGAAGACCCCGCAGCGATCCGCGCCGCGATCCTCGCCGCCGCGCCTGGCGCCGCCGAGATCGGCGACCGGCGCGAGGCGATCCGCCGCGCCATCGCCGAGTTGCGGGCTGGCGATATCTTGCTGATTGCCGGGAAGGGTCATGAAACCGGCCAAATCATCGGCGACCGGATCATGCCCTTCAGCGATCACCAAGCGGTCGCTGCGGCTCTTAAGGAACTTGCCGCATGACCGCGCCCGCGCTGTGGACCATAGACGCAATGGCGAAGGCGATGGGCGCCGAGCGCCAGGGACACCTTCCTGCCTCGATTTCCGGCCTCTCGATTGACAGCCGCAGCATCGGACCGGGCGAAGCTTTCTTTGCTATCCGCGGCGAGCGCCGCGACGGCCATGAATTTGTTCCAGCGGCATTATCCGCCAAGGCAGCGCTTGCGGTGGTCGTGGGGGACCGGCGCACGCAGTTTGCCCCGGATGCTCCATTGCTGATTGTGCCGGACGTGCTCGCAGCTTTGCGGAACCTCGCCGTAGCCGCTCGCGCACGACTGCCGGCCAAAGTGATCGGCGTCACCGGTTCGGTCGGCAAGACTGGAACCAAGGAGGCGTTGCGTCTTGCGCTGTCCAAAGATGGCGAGACGCATGCCTCGGTCGCGTCCTACAACAATCATTGGGGCGTACCGCTGTCGCTGGCGCGTTGTCCATCGAGCGCGCGTTACGCGATATTCGAAATGGGCATGAACCACAAAGGCGAAATCGCGCCGCTGTCACGGCTGGTCCGGCCGCAGGTTGCGATCATCACCACGATTGCGCCGGTGCATCTGGAATTCTTGGGTTCGCTCGCCAATATCGCCGACGCCAAAGCAGAAATTTTTATTGGCGTGCCGCCAGACGGCGCCGCTGTGATCAACCGCGACATCGCGCAATTCGCGCAGCTCAAAGCGCGCGCGGAACAGGCTGGGATCACGCGCGTGATTTCATTCGGCGAGCATGCCGAAGCCGATGCGCGTCTAATTAAATGCGCTTTGCACGCACGTTGCTCGACCGTCGAAGCTGAAATTTTCGGCACGCAGTTCAGCTATAAGATCGGCGCACCGGGACGCCACCTCGTCATCAACTCGCTTGCAGTGTTGGCGGCAGCCGAACTCGTCGGCGCCGATCTTGCGCTTGCCGCCTTGGCACTTACCGAGTTGCGGGCCGCGTCGGGTCGCGGCGCGCCGATTGAAATCGAGCTTCCCGGCGGACCGGCATTGATCCTCGACGAGAGCTACAACGCCAATCCCGCTTCGGTCGAGGCTGCATTGGCGGTGCTTGGGCGATCGCCTGTCGGGCCGCGGGGCCGGCGCATCGCCGTGCTCGGCGACATGTTGGAACTCGGCCCGAACGGTCCGGATCTGCATCGCGGCTTGGCCGATGCGGTGATTGCCAACGGCGTCGACTTGGTCTTCTGTTGCGGTCCCTTGATGCAGGCGCTGTGGCAGGCGCTTCCGGCGAGCCGGCGCGGCGGCTATGCCGAGAACGCAGCCGCGCTTGAGGCGGAAGTGCTGCCGGCAATACGCGCCGGCGACGTCGTCATGGTCAAGGGCTCGCTGGGCTCGCGCATGGCGCCGATCGTCAAGGCGTTACAGCGCAGCTATCCGCGCCACGAGAGCTTCGAAGAAGCGTCCGCACAAGGTTGATTGCAATGCTCTATTGGCTAGTCGATCTGTCGGACAAGCTCTCGGTGCTCAATGTCTTTCGCTACATCACGTTTCGCACCGGCGGCGCGGTGATAACCGCACTGTTGTTTGTCTTTTTGTTCGGGCAGCACATCATCGATCGGCTGCGGCTCCTGCAAGGCAAAGGGCAGCCGATCCGCACCGACGGTCCGAAATCGCACATCATCGCCAAGGCGGGAACGCCGACCATGGGCGGCTTGATGATCCTGTCGGGGATGCTGGTCTCGACGCTGCTGTGGGCCAACCCGACCAATCCTTACGTTTGGATAGTGCTGTGGGTGACGCTCGGCTTCGGATTGGTGGGCTTCTACGACGACTACCTGAAAGTGACGAAGCAATCGCACGACGGCTTTGGCGGCCGCATCCGGCTCGTCATCGAAGCCGTCATTGCCAGTGTTGCCTGTCTCGCGCTGGTGCGGCTCGGCCATGCGCCGTTTTCAACGTCGCTGGTATTTCCCTTTTTCAAGGAGCTGGTGGTCAATCTCGGTTGGTTTTTCGTCTTGTTCGCAATGTTCATCATTGTCGGCGCGGGAAACGCGGTGAACCTCACCGACGGACTCGACGGGCTTGCCATCGTTCCGGTGATGATCGCGTCAGCAAGCTTCGGCATGATCTCGTATCTCTCGGGCAATACGGTGTTCGCCGATTATCTGCAGATCCATTATGTCGCCGGCACTGGCGAGCTGTCGGTCCTTTGTGGCGCCGTGCTTGGCGCCGGCCTCGGCTTTCTGTGGTTCAACGCCCCGCCCGCGTCGATTTTCATGGGCGACACCGGCTCGCTCGCGCTGGGCGGCATGCTCGGCGCCGTGGCGATCGCGACCAAACATGAGATCGTGCTCGCGGTGATCGGCGGCTTGTTCGTTCTGGAAGCGGTCTCGGTCATCGTCCAGGTCGTATCGTACAAGCTTACCGGCAGGCGCGTATTCAAGATGGCGCCGATCCATCATCACTTCGAGCAGCTCGGCTGGACCGAACCGCAGATCGTGATTCGCTTCTGGATCGTCGCGGTAGTGTTGGCGCTCGCCGGACTTTCGACCTTGAAGCTGAGATAGCGCGCCACCGTGATTCCGATCACGACGCTTGCCGGCAAGAAGGTCGCGGTGTTCGGCCTCGGCGCCTCGGGCTTGGCCAGCGCGAGCGCGCTATTGGCCGGCGGCGCCAATGTGATCGCTTTCGATGACGAGGCAGCAAGCGTTACCAAAGCGAGCGCCGGTGGAATTCCGACGGCCGATTTGCACGGCGCGGATTGGTCGAAGCTCGCTGCGCTCGTGCTCGCGCCCGGTGTTCCGCTCACGCACCCATCACCACACTGGGTGGTGCAGCTCGCCCGCCAAGCGGCGGTAGAGGTGATCGGTGACATCGAATTATTCAGCCGCGAGCGCCGGCGTCATGCACCGCAAGCGCCATTCGTTGCCGTTACCGGCACCAACGGCAAGTCCACCACAACCGCGCTGATCGCGCATCTTGCCGCATCGGCCGGCATGGACGCGCAGCTTGGCGGCAATATCGGCACCGCTATCCTGTCGCTTAAGCCGCCTCACCCAGGCCGCGTGCACGTGATCGAATGCTCGTCCTATCAAATAGACCTCGCGCCGTCGCTCGATCCATCGGTTGGAATCCTGATCAATCTCAGCGAGGACCATCTCGACCGTCACGGCACCATGGCAAACTATGCCGCGGTGAAGGAGCGCCTGGTCGCCGGCGTGCCGCACGAAGGCACCGCAGTGATCGGCGTCGACGACGACTGGTGCCGACAGATCGCCGGGCGGCTCGAACAAGCCGGCAAACAGGTGAAACGGATCTCGGTCCGGCGCAAACTCAACAACGGTTTCTACCTGGACGCCAGCCGCATCATGCGCGCGAATGGCGCCGAGGCGTCGCCGATTGCCGAACTCGGCAGCATCGGCGCGTTGCGCGGGCTGCACAATGCGCAGAACGCCGCCTGCGCCACAGCCGCCGCGCTTGCGCTCGGGCTCGAGCCGCCCGCGATCCAAGCGGGCTTGCGATCCTTTCCCGGACTGCCGCATCGGATGGAGGAAGTCGGACGGCGCGGCGCCGTGCTCTTTGTCAACGATTCCAAAGCCACCAACGCCGATTCGGCCGCCCAGGCGCTGGCCTGTTTCAGCGATATTTTCTGGATCGCTGGCGGGCGGCCAAAGACCGGTGGCATCGAAAGCCTGCGATCCTTCTTTCCGCGTATCCGCAAGGCCTATCTTATCGGCGAGGCGGCCGATCAATTCGCCGTCACCTTGGCGGATACCGTGCCTCACGAGATCAACGGAACGCTCGACAAGGCGCTCGCCGCGGCGGCGCGCGATGCCGCCGCCTCTTCTGCCGCCGAGCCGGCGGTACTGCTCTCGCCGGCCTGCGCCTCGTTCGACCAGTATCGCAATTTCGAAGTGCGGGGCGACGCGTTCCGAACGCTGGTCCAAGCACTGCATGGATTGCAGAAAAACAACTAGCCGTGCCGGCGAAACATCAACCGTCATGCGCCGGTTGAGCATGATCTTAATCTCATAGAAACCATGCCGGATGCAGGACTAGAGCGGGATGCGTTTTCGTCGAATCGTCATCCCGTTCTAGCTTTTTGTTTGGGCATGATCTTTTCCGAAAATCGGTTACCACCCCGGCTCAAGTCGGGGGCAGCCTTTTTCGGGATCAGGCCTTAGGCGGGGATCTTCTGGGGGACCAAGCTTTACGATGGCTTCCCGCGCGCAACCGACAGTGCTCAGTGAATGGTGGCGCACCGTCGACCGCCTGACGCTGGCGGCGGTTGGCGCGCTGATGCTGGGCGGCATCGTGCTGTGTCTCGCCGCAAGCCCGCCGGTCGCGACGCGAATTGGGCTTGATCCGTTCCACTTCGTCAATCGTCAGGTCTTGTTTCTCATTCCCGCCGCGCTCGTGCTGATCGCGACCTCCTTTCTGTCGCCGCACGAGATTCGGAGAGTGGCGCTGGTTGTGTTCGCCGTGAGCTTGATGCTCACGGCGCTGACGCCCTATTTCGGCGCCGAGATCAAGGGTGCACGCCGCTGGCTCGTCATTCTCGGCGTGAATATTCAGGCGTCGGAATTCCTCAAGCCTGCTTTCGTGATTCTCATTGCCTGGCTGTTCGGCGAAAGCGCCAAGCGTCCGGAAATGCCGACGAACTCCATTGCGCTCGGATTGCTGGTCGCGGTTATCGCTCTGCTGGTGCTGCAGCCCGATTTCGGCCAGACCATGCTGATCGCGCTGGTTTGGGGCGCGCTGTTCTATATGGCCGGGATGCGTCTTGTTTGGGTGATCGGATTGGCCGGCGCCGCGGGCGCGGGTCTGATCGCCGCTTTTTTCACCGTCCCGCACGTGGCGCAGCGCATCAATCGTTTTCTCGATCCGGCATCGGGCGACACTTTCAACATAGACATCGCCACCGAGTCGTTCATCCGCGGCGGCTGGTTCGGCCGCGGCCCGGGCGAGGGCACGATCAAGCGCGTGCTGCCCGAAGGCCATACCGATTTCGTCTTTGCTGTCGCTGCGGAAGAATTCGGCAGCGTGCTGTGCCTGATCCTGGTCGCACTGTTCGCGCTCATCGTGATCCGTGCGCTGGTGAAAGCCATGGCCAGCGACGATCAGTTCATCCGTTTCGCAACAGCTGGGCTCGCCATGCTTTTTGGCATGCAATCCGCCATCAACATGGCCGTCAATCTCCACCTGATGCCGGCGAAGGGAATGACCTTGCCTTTTATCTCTTACGGCGGCTCGTCCTTGATCTCGCTTGCCTACGGCATGGGCATGCTCGTGGCGCTCACGCGCGAACGGCCGCGTGCCAAACTTGCCAGCGTGAACGGGCTTACCGCGAGTCCGGCGTAATGGATGATCCGAGATTGCCGCCGGTCCTCGTCGCCGCCGGCGGGACAGGGGGCCATTTATTCCCGGCCGCGGCGCTCGCCGGCGCGCTCACCGAACGCGGTGTTGCGGTGCATCTTGCAACCGACCGACGCGCTGAACGATTTGGCGACGCGTTCGCCGATGACGCGATCCATGTCGTCGCCAGCGCAACACTGCGCTCGCGCAACCCCGTCGCGGTCGTGCAAACCGCCGCCGGGCTCGGGCTCGGTTTGTTTCAGGCATGGCGACTGATCGGCCATCTGCGGCCGGCCGCCGTCGTCGGCTTCGGCGGCTATCCGAGCGTTCCTCCCCTGCTCGCAGCGGTGTGGCGCGGCGTGCCGGCGCTCATTCACGACGCCAATGCAGTTGTCGGACGTGCTAATCGGCTGCTGGCGCCGCGCGTTACTGCAATCGCCACGACATTTCCCGACACTTTCCGCGACGCGCCCGAACTAGCGGCCAAGGCGACACTGACAGGCAATCCGGTGCGAGCGGCGGTGATCGCCGCCGCGGCAACACCTTACACTTTGCCGTCGGATGCGCTGCGTCTGCTCGTTTTCGGCGGCAGCCAAGGCGCGCGGATCATGGCCGATATCGTCCCCGCCGCGATTGCCGGGCTCGAGCCCGGTTTGCGGGCGCGGCTCCGCATCTTCCAGCAAGCGCGCGAGGAGGATCTGGCCCGCGTGCAAGGCGCTTACGCGAGACTTGCCGTCGCGGCCGAGGTGGCGCCGTTCTTTTCCGATTTACCGGCGCACATCGCGGCGAGCCATCTCGTGGTGGCGCGCTCGGGCGCCTCGACAGTGGCGGAATTGGCGGCGATTGGGCGGCCGTCGATCCTGGTTCCGCTGCCGCATGCGATCGACCAGGATCAATTCGCCAATGCCGGCATGCTGGCACGCGCCGGCGGCGCGCTGCGGCTGGTGCAGGAGACTTTCACGCCCGAGCGGCTCGCCGGCGAAATTGCGGGGTTAGCAGGCGCCCCGCAACGCCTCGCCGCGATGGCGGCCGCGGCGCGATCCTTGGGCAAGCTCGACGCGGCCGAGCGGCTGGCTGACCTGGTCCTCAATGTGGCGGCGATCTCGCCTTGACCCCCAGCGAGCACGCCGACTTGTTCCTGCCATCCAGCTCATTCATTGATACGTCATTCATTAACAGACCGCGATAAAATGGCCGCCATTTCGGGACGTAAAAACCGGGGAACCGCATGAAACTGCCGCGCGATATCAGCCCGATGCACTTCGTCGGTATCGGCGGCATCGGCATGAGCGGTATCGCCGAGGTGCTGGTGAATCTCGGCTACGCCGTGCAAGGCTCCGATCAAGCCGACAGCGCCAATGTCAAACGGCTGCGCGACAAAGGCGTGAAAGTCGCAATCGGCCACGCGGCGGAAAATCTCGCCGGCGCCAAAGTCGTAGTGATTTCTTCGGCGATCAAGCCGGACAATCCCGAGCTGGTGGCCGCACGCGCGCAACGGCTGCCGGTAGTCCGCCGTGCCGAAATGCTGGCCGAGCTGATGCGGCTGAAAAGCTGCATCGCCATTGCCGGCACCCACGGCAAGACGACGACGACCTCGATGGTAGCGGCACTGCTCGATGCCGGCGGTTTCGATCCGACCGTGATCAACGGCGGCATCATCAATGCCTATGGCACCAATGCGCGGCTTGGCGCCGGCGATTGGATGGTGGTCGAGGCAGATGAGTCGGACGGCAGCTTTCTCAAACTCCCGGCCGACATCGCCGTCGTCACCAATGTCGATCCCGAACATCTCGATCATTTCAAGACCTTCGACGCCATGCAGGATGCATTTCGCGCTTTTGTCGAGAATGTGCCGTTCTACGGTTTCTCGGTCATGTGCACCGATCATCCGATCGTGCAAAATCTGGTCGGTCGTATCGAGGACCACCGCATCGTTACTTACGGCGAGAACCCGCAAGCCGACGTGCGCCTTGTCGATGTTTCGCATGCCGGCGGCACGTCGCTGTTCACGGTGGCCTTCCGTGAGGCGGCCGGCCGAGCCGCGCATGAGATCAAGAACATCGCGCTGCCGATGCCAGGGCGGCACAACGCGCTCAATGCCACCGCTGCTATTGCCATTGCTCACGAGCTAGGCGTTTCGGGCGAGACGATTCGCAAGGCCTTCGCCAAGTTCGGCGGCGTGCGCCGGCGATTCACGCGGACTGGAATCTGGAACGGCGTTATCATCATCGACGATTACGCCCATCATCCGGTGGAAATCGCCGCGGTGCTGCGGGCGGCGCGGGAATCAACCAAAGGTCAGGTCATAGCCGTCGTGCAACCACATCGCTTCACGCGGCTGGCTGCTTTGTTCGACCAGTTCTGCACCTGTTTCAACGATGCCGATACTGTGATTGTCGCCAATGTCTATCCGGCGGGCGAGCCGCCGATCGCCGGCATCGACCGCGACGCGCTGGTGCAGGGTTTGCGCACGCACGGCCACCGCCACATCGTCGCGCTGGATGGGCCTGAGAAGCTTGCGCTGCTGATCGCTGCGGCGGTCGAGCCCGGCGATTACGTCGTCTGTCTCGGCGCCGGCTCGATCACGCAATGGGCCTACGCGCTGCCGGCCGAACTCGAGGCGCTCGGGGCCCGCTGATGGCGTTTCCCGATCTCGTGCCTTTAGTCAACAAAACCATGCCCGAGTTGCGCGGTCGGGTGCTGGCAGATCAGCCGCTCGCGGAGCTGACGTGGTTTCGTGTCGGCGGGCCGGCCCAGCTTCTGTTCATGCCCGAGGACGAAGCCGACCTTTGCTACTTTCTCGCTCGCTTGCCGGCTGAATTCGCAGTGACGGTGATCGGCCTCGGCTCTAACCTGATCGTGCGCGATGGCGGCGTCCCCGGCGCGGTGGTGCGATTGGGCCGCGGCTTCAATGGAATTGGCGTCGAAGATACGCGGATTCGCGCCGGCGCCGCCGTGCCCGATGTCAAAATAGCCCGCGCGGCGCAGGACGCCGGCGTCGCGGGATTATCGTTCATGCGCGGCATCCCTGGCGCTATCGGCGGTGCGTTACGCATGAATGGCGGCGCCTATGGGCGCGAGACCAAAGACGTGCTGGTCGAAGCGCGTGCGGTCGACCGGCAGGGCGGCGTTCACGTCCTAAGCAATGCCGAAATGCATTACGCTTATCGCCATTGCGGCGCGCCGGACGATTACATCTTCACCGAAGCCTTGTTCGCGGGTGAACGCGGCGATGCGAAGCTTATCGCCGCGGAAATGGAAAAAATCACCGAGGCGCGGGAAGCGACCCAGCCGGTGAAAAGCCGCACCGGCGGTTCGACGTTCAAAAACCCGCCGGGCGGCAAAGCCTGGCAATTGATCGATGCCGCTGGCTGCCGCGGCCTGCAAAACGGCGGCGCGCAGGTATCGGAGATGCATTGTAATTTTCTGATCAATCGCGGCAACGCAACCGCCGCGGAGATTGAGACGCTCGGTGAGACGGTGCGCAAAAAGGTCGAGGAGCAATCCGGCGTCAAACTTGAATGGGAGATCAAACGGATCGGCATCGCGGCGTGAAACCGGCGAGCGGGAGCGGCACACTGGCCAGGCGAAAGATTGCTTGCGCTCTCGATCCGCTCGATCTAGATTCCTCATTGGGGAAAAGCAGGCTCCCCGTCAGACGGTTTCCGTCCAAGTTCTGCGCGGAAGAGGCTCGTTGCCCGCGCCTTTCCCTCGCGGATCGCCCGGTCTCCAACGCCTCTTGTGGCAATCCGCCGCGCGGCGCGGGAGGTTTGGCGCCAATGCTTGTCAGACCAAAAATCTGAGGAGAAGGATCATGAATCAAAAGCTTTGGACCATAGGTATCGGCGGTGCGCTTCTAGCCGGAGGCATCGGTCTCGCACTTGTGATGGCGGAACCGAGCAAAGGTCCAATCTTCATCGCTGGGGATAAACCAGTGACCGAAGATCAGGTACGGCAAAAGCTGCAATCCGACGGTTGGTCGAACGTGCAAATCGCGCGTGACGGTCGCTACTTGGAAGCAACTGGCTCGAAAGACGGGCAAACCAGCAAGATGGAAGTGGATTCGCAGACCGGTCGGCTCCGCGCAGGCGACGATGATGATGACGAATAAAACCGGTAGCTCACCGCTCGATCGCAAAACTCGCTCCGTCATGAAGTAGCAAGCGTTCGGCGGAAATTAGCGTTACTCGGGGAAGGCAGTCTCCCCGTCAGACGAGCTCCGTCCAAGCACTGCGCAACGCTCGAATTGTCGAGGTGCTTGCGCATGGACGGAAAAGAAAAACCGATTTCACCGCAACAGCATTATTTGCCTCTGCGGAATTGGTGCATTGCGCTGGCTATCACCGCGGCCGGCATAATCGCTTCCGATCTCTGGTTGGATCAGCCGATTGCTTTCTTTGTCAACCGCAATGTTGCGGATAAGACTTTCTTCGTTTGGCTGCAGCGGCTGCCTGTCGCATTCCTCTTGCTCTCGTTGCTCGTGTTTGTCTGGTGCGGGTTCTGCGCGTTAACGAACCGTCTCTTCTCGCGCGTTCAGTCTGTTGGATTGGCGTGCAGTCTAAGTTTCGTCACTGCCAATTTCATAAACAACCAACTCAAGTACGCGTTTGGACGCACTTGGCCAGAGACTTGGATCCAAAATAACCCCTCACTCATTCAGAGCGGTGTCTTTGGCTTCAATCCTTTTCATGGCGGACCTGGTTTCGCGTCGTTCCCATCAGGGCACGTAGCTGCAGTCTGTGCGGTGATCACCGTTCTTTGGTGGTCGTATCCGAACTTGCGTCCGATCTACGCAGCTTGTGTAGCGGCAGTCGCGGTCGGTCTGATAGGCGCGAACTACCACTTTTTGAGCGACACTTTTGCCGGGATCTTTGTTGGTATTTCTGTAGGTTACATCACAACCAAAATTTTGGGTGGAACCTGTGCTCGGGGTCCACGGCATTCAACCCACCGCGGTGAAGGGGTTACCCGTAGGTGATGAACTAGCTGTGAGGTTTGGATCTATTGCGACGGCTGGGCATGTCGGATACCGAGACTCGCATCCCTTCACGCGCGCGTGATTTCCCTACCTTGCACCCAACCTGGACGAAGTATACGTTGCATTACGGGGAAGCAGACTCCCCGTTAGACGGAGTTCCGTCCAAGCTCTGCGCAACACTCGTTTGTCGAGGAGATTGCGCATGGACGGACAGGCCCA
>WNGH01002838.1_pt1 | contig 16468 bp, 10 predicted proteins | sample 5400631 | NCBI WGS metagenome assembly WNGH01 (sample SAMN13153373, study PRJNA577476) | soil metagenome | isolation source: 115 cm soil or saprolite under Garry oak tree replicate 1 | place: USA:California | collected 2016-06-15
AAAGCCTCTGACGGCGATGAAAAAAGCGGGGGTGGCTTTCGTGGAACTCAGGCGTATTTCTCCGCCGATTGGCGAACTCGTGTGGCTTGCCACACCTAAGTTGCTGCGGCGAGCAGGGAAGTAAGCCAACAATTCAGATAGCTAGCTTTATTTCTCCGGTAACGTGATTGCGAATCAAGGTGCGGAAGAGACGTAAATCCGCGGTGTCGGCGAAGCAGTGGAGGGGAAGCGCAAAATAAAGTCTCATCCACGGGAGCACTTGAATCAAGCTGCCGTCGGGGGCGGCGGCGCACAGCGAGGACTGGCGGGGATAGATTAGGAAGGAAAACCAGGTCTCTTTAACGCGGCGGATGCCGGGCCAGGCAATCTGCATGGAAACATCGAGGCGGATCATTTCGACGCCCGCAGGAGAAAAAACGAAGCGGACTGGCGGTTCAGAAAGGACGGCTTCTGCCTGGCGGCGAGCCTGAAGGAGCGGAGCGACGGCCCACCATACCACCCAGGCGACGAGAAACCAGAAGGCGACACCAGGGACAAAATCTCTCCAGGGGCTCGAGGAGAAGATGTCGTAGGCAAGCTGGATCAGCAGGTAGAGAACTACCGCGAGGGGAAATGTGGACGAGAGTACTGGCGCGTCGGCGCTATGACTGCGCCGCCAGCGCTCGGCCATTGCCATGCGATACATGTCCCAGGCGGTATAATGCACGGTGACCGAGATGCGATCCAGGGAGCCCACGGGGCGCGCGGGAACGCCGCCGGCCCTTTCGGGAAGACGTGGCGAGAAAGAGGGCGGACTGGGAGGCGAACCGGTGCGGCTCATCGTTCAAGCATAGACAGGAATGTGGTTTCGGGACAAAGAGGGTGCACAGGTGGTCACCCAGCGCGGCTGGGGTGCTCAATCGGAAGCGATGACCGAGAACTCGGGAGCTTGCCGGGGCGATAGGGCAACAACCTTTTCCGGCTTCGCGGTGGCCTTTAGGATCAAGGGCATGCCAAGGCGATCTTCCAGAAGATGCTTGCCTGCAGCAAGGCGCGCGGCGGTTTCGAGATCATCCACTAGGCCGGGAACACGAAGCACGATCGCGTCGGTGGATTTTTCGGCTTTGATTCCTGCTCCGCTCCCCACACCGCACTTGCGAAGCGCGCGCGCCAGCCGCAAAACGCCGGCCAGGGCGCGGACACTGTTCTGCTGCTCCGCCGAAAGCTTGGAAAAGGGACCGTCCTTCGCTCTGGGTTCGGCCCCGCGATGGTAACGGACCGCAAGAGCGAGCAACTCCCAGTCTTCGTTGCTCCATCCGGGAGGAATCGTGAGACCAAGAAGGAACTTGCGCGCGGCTTTTTGAGGTGACTTGCCGTCGTCCGTATCGCCAACCCCATGCAAGCGAGCCGCAAAAAGCAAAACCCGGCGAAGAGCGGGGTCGCTGAACGCGGGAGCAGAGCCCGCGCGTTTCAAGGCGTCGAAAAGGGCGACGGCGATACGGGAGGTTTGCGAGGTACGGCGCACATGGGGATCAACGGCGCGGGCCGTGGCGCGCAAGCGGGCCAGGGCGGCAGCTTCGATGCGGCCATTCGTGGGTAGCCCGGAACGCCAGATGTTCCAGAGGCTGGTCTTGCCGAGAGTGAGCCGGCGATAGGTTTCGATGCGATCGTTGCGTTCGCGTTTGATGCTTTCCTGCCAGAGTTTGAGACAGTCTTCGGTTTCGAGGAAGTCTGACTTCTTGACAACTTCTGCGAGGACGTCGAGGTCGTGAATCTCGCCGAGCATGTCCTGGAGACGCTTGAGATTGTCGCTCCAGGCGGCATAGTGCTCCGGGAGCAGGCTTTCGACCGTGTAGCGAAAGCGCTTCAGTCCAATGCGCAAGGCATGCCAGGGTTTGGGTCTTTCCGTGCGCAGGGCCTTGGCGTGAAGCTCCCTGGTGCTTTCGAATCGTTCAAGAGCAAGGCATTCGGAGGCGAGACTCCCAACCGGCACGAGGCGGGAGCGCTGACTGAGAGTGCCGTCGAGGCGCTTCCAGGCCTTTTGGTCGAATCTGTCGGCCACGCGGAGCGCGTTGTCTCGCAGCTTTGGTTCGTTCGATTCGAACGCGGTTTGCAGATACGTGCGCACGGGGTCGGTTTCGGGAGCGAGTTTCTTTACCCACGCGTCCATCACTTGGGCATCGCGAAGTGCGCCTAGCCCGCGGAAGAGTTTGCGGGCCGCCTTGCGCATGGCGGGCCAGGCAGGATCGGGGTCCACCTCTTCCATCACCGCAGCGACCGACCGGCAACGGCGGATGGCCACACGAAGATCATGGACGGCCTCTGCGTCGGGGGACGAGCGGACGCTTTCCAGTTCCTTGATGACGCGGTCCATCCAGAAGGAAAAGCCGTGGCGCTCCTGGTGGGAACCGGAGGGCATGGCAGTCACGGTAGCCATCTTGAGAATCCTGGTCGAGTGCCTGTGCCTTCGAATGTCCCTGGAACGGACCCCTGTCGAAGGAGGGGTAGAGTACCTCGTGGGGGAGGCGGAGTCCAGTCGGGGGGCTGTGGAAAATCCGTGGGCGGGCGAGCCAGCAGGATCCTCGGAAGGAGCTCTATGGCCGAGGAATCTAATCTAACCGAGATCCTGCTAATACTTTCCTACTATTGTAGGTGCCCATCTTGAAAGTTAGAGTCTCGGGCCACCGGGGCTGAATGTCGATCTCGTGCCGAACCGTTCGTTTCTTGTGCCCGGAAGGCTGCGTTTTGCGCAGCGTGAGGTTTTTCTGGAGACAAGCCCTATGAGGCGATTCGGTGTACTTCTATTTCTCCTGGGGCTCGCGGTGCCCGGATTTGGCCAGAGCAACTACGCCGTTCTCACGGGTATCGTCACCGATTCGCAGCATCTGCCTGTTGTGGGGGCCGCAGTCAAGCTGACGGCCGCGAGCACCGGAGCAATCCGTCGGGTCGTCACGAACCAACACGGACTCTTCGAGGCCGCAGCACTCCTGCCTGATGATTATGAACTGAAAGTCGAAGCGTCCGGCTTGGCTACGGCAAAGCAGTCCTTGCGGCTGGAGGTGGGCCAGAAACTTGCTGTAGACATCACGCTGAGGGTTGGTTCCGTCACGGAAGGAGTAGAAGTCACGGCCGGGAGAGAAGTTTTGCAAACCACCGACGCCAGCGTGGGAGAGGTCGTCGAGCCCACATCCATTCGCGAATTGCCGCTCAATGGGCGCATGTTGATTGACCTTGTGCTGACTGTGCCCGGAGCCCACGTCGGTTTCGGAGCACAGACGGGATCCACAAATCCTCTTTACTGGCGTCCGGGGCAGCGCTCCGCCGTAGTCATCGGTGGCAGCCGCCCGAACGCGAACTTTTTCTTGCTGGACGGCGCCACCAACACCGATCCGACATTCAACACGCAGAACCTGAGCCCTTCTCCCGATGCGGTCAAGGAGTTTCAAGTGGAAACGAGCAGCTACACCGCCGATATGGGAGGCGCGGGCGGTGGCCAGATCAATATCGTCACCCATTCCGGCTCCGGCCAATCCCACGGAACAATTTACGAATTTCTCCGCAACGGCGCAATGGATGCCAGCACCTTCGCGTCCATGGGCAACAATCACCTGGTGCAAAATAATTTCGGCGCCTCGTTCGGCGGCCCGCTGATCGGAAAGAAGACCTTTTTCTTCGTCAATTATGAGGGCTTGCGCCTTGCGCAGGCAGACGCCCAGATTCTCACTGTCCCCACGCAGGACGAAATCAAGGGTGATTTCAGCACCAACAATGTCAAAATCTACGACCCCACCGGCGCGGTGAGTGATCCAAATTACAACCCGAGTTTGCCGACCGGGCCCTCGAATTTCCCGTATACGCGCTCCCAGTTTCCCAACAATCAGATTCCGCCCGGCCGGATCAATCCTCTTCTCGAAAGCTTTTTACTGAAATACCTGCCTGAGCCGAACATGATGATGATGGGGGGCGATGCGGATTCGAACAATTATCTCGACGTGCGCACCGAAAACCACATTCAGGACCAGGGCACGTTTCGCGCCGACCATAACTTCTCGAACGGCGACACCCTGCTGGCTCGCTACTCTGCCGGCGGTGAATATGGCTTCTCCCCGAGCAGTGCTATGACCTCCACGACGGAAAATTTGGCCGGATTTGGCGTGAACTTCAACAACCTGTCCCAGCAGGCCGTCGGGTCGTGGAATCACATTTTTACGAGCAACAGAGTCAACACCGTGTCCCTCGCACTTTCGCGCCTTTCGATGGACCGCACCTCGCAGAATGACGGAGTCAACGATATCGTTAGCGCGCTGGGCATTCAGGGAATTGGGTTCGGAGGCAAGAACGCCTGGGGTTCCCCGTGGTTCGCCGTTCAGGGGTACACCGGAATCGGCGACACTTTTGCCGCTACACCCATGCATGCCTGGGACACGACGATCGAACTCCGGGATACCTATGCGTGGCAGCGCGGACGCCACGGCACGAAATTCGGCGCCGAATTCCACCGTTACATCTGGCCCATGTGGGGATTCTTCCAGAACCGTGGATACTACCAATACACCACCGGGTACACCACCGAATTTGGTTTCAATGACGGCAGCGGCTCCGGACTGGCCAGTATGCTGCTTGGCTTGCCCGCCGTGAAACAACGCCAGGCTGGCATACCGCAAATGGATTTGCGCGCCTGGGGAACGGCCGCGTTCGCCGAAGATAGTTGGCAGGTGACACCCACGATTACTCTCAACCTCGGACTCCGCTATGAATACACCAGCCCTCTCTACGACAAGCAGAACACCAACACCAACCTGATTTTCAACAACGGCGTTCCCTCCGTTTTCATCGGCGGGCAGTTGGGTTATCCGAGAGGGCTGATGTACGCCAATAAGCATAACTTTGCGCCGCGCTTGGGAATCGCCAAACACCTTCCAGGCGTCGGCCTCGTGTTCCATGCGGCCTATGGAATCTTTTTTACGCCTGTAGATTTGAACACCTGGTGCAACCAGCGGCACAACGTCCCATATGTTTTTCCGGAGACGCAGCAAGCCGATAACTTCACGCCGCCAGCGGCGCTCTTCAACACCGGCATGAATTTCGGCACACCGGTTCTTGGCACGGGGGCTCTGACGCCCACCACGGTCAGTTTCACGGCTTTTGATTCGCACGCTCCCGCGCAGTACGTGCAGCAATGGAACGGCTCGGCGCAGAAGAGCTTTGGGCAAAACACTTCGCTTGAAGTCGGCTACATCGGCTCACGCGGTTTCCACCTGCAAAGAGCGCACTTGATCAACAACACTCTTCCCGGGCCGGGTCCTCTGGGCCCACGGCGCCCCTTCAAGACGCTCACTTTCGTGCCGGGCACGGTGTTGACGCCGAGCAGCACCAACGCCGTGGTGCAAAGTGAAACGTTCCAGGTCAGCACCATCAATTTGTTGGAGAACACCGCCCGGAGTTGGTACGACGCGGGCTACTTGAATGTCCGCCGCCGCTATTCGCATGGGCTCAGTATTCTGGCCAACTACACCTTCGCCAAGAATCTGACCAACGCTCCGGACTTCCGGTCGCCGATGGACGAAGCATCGATCCCACAAGACAACAGGAATCTCAGCGCCGAAAAAGGTCCAGGTTGCGACGTGCGGCACCGCTTCGCCCTGAGCAGCGTTAACAACATTCCCGCTTTCCGGCGGCAGGAATGGCTTCGCCTCATTTCCGAGGACTGGCATTTGTCGACCATCTACCAGGTCCAGTCGGGAATGCCCTTCACGATCTCCGTGTTCGGAGATACCGCGAACTCTGGGACCGTGCTAGGCGAGAATCCGATCCGGGCCAACGTTACCGGCCAGCCTATATTCGGCGCCGGCACGCGCACCGCCGCGGAGTGGTTTAACCCCGCCGCATTTGCTGCGCCCCCGGCGTTCACATACGGCCATGCAGGCCGGAACTCCGTATATGGCCCGTCCATGCAAACCCTGGACTTCGCGCTGGCGCGAGCCTTCCGCATCGGCGAGAGAACCAATTTCCAGTTTCGTGTCGAAGCCTTCAACGCGCTGAACAAGGTAAACCTGGGCACGCCGAACCGCTTCGTGAATACGCCGCAGTTCGGAACGATCACCATGGCGATGACGCCGGGACGCGAAATGCAGTTGAGCGCCAGGCTTTCGTTTTGAGATCCCGGGAATACGGGCACCTACCAAGTGAACCAAGTGATGTGACGCCTTGAGCGCAGGCCGCGGGCGTGCTATTTTGAATTGTTTCCCCGGAGTGGCGGAACTGGCAGACGCGCTGCACTCAAAATCCAGTGGTACTTAGTACCGTGTGGGTTCGACCCCCTCCTCCTAAGTTTCCATCAGTGCAGTACCAGCTAAACCTTGAGATTTCTGCGATTTTAGCGGATTTTCAGCGATTCTCGTACTGCCCGGATGTATCACCGTGTGTCATTGTGTAGCAGGTTTTTCGCGTTATTGGTAACAACTGGTAACAATGGAAGGGCTTTGGTGCCCGAGAATGGGGTCGAACCATCACGGCCTTGCGGCCACCGGATTTTGAGTCCGGCGCGTCTGCCAGTTCCGCCACTCGGGCACGGCGACAGGATACCATAGGGTCCATAGGGTCGGAGCCTTAGCCTATTCCTAGGGTGCTGTGCTATTTTTCTTCGGTAATATGTCCGATCTGACTTTTGCGGAAAAACGAAAATTCGAACAACTCCGCGGCATGAGTTCAGGGTATGTGTTGGACTTCACCAACCGCACGTTCGCTGAGTTTGTATTGGAAAGCTTGGTTGCGATATTTTCGACTCCCGTTACGAGTATGCGAGCGGGTCGAAGGCAAATCGCTTACGTGCATTTTGGCAAAAGGAAAGCAATTCCTCAGTCGGCAAACTCATGAGCGACATGCTTGACTACATTGGCGAGACCGGGCCAAACGTAGAAATGTGCCGTCTGATCGTCGGGCGTCTTCTCGGTCACGTCCCCGTCCAGCCGATTCAGAAACAACCGCCGCAGAATCAAGTGTCTAAAATACTTGCCGAACTGAGAGAAGAGTTCATCCGCCTCGCGGCACAGGCAGACCGAAACAAGGCTGGCCTAGCTCTCGAACGGCTTTTGAATAGGTTATTGAGGCGTTTCAACTCCGACCTCGGCAGCCTTTCCGTGTTGTCGGAGAACAAATTGACGGGTCCACTGAATTGGACGGCCAAACCTATCTCGTGGAGTCGAAGTGGGAAAAGTATCCGTTCCAGAGGCAGACTTGCTTGTCTTCAGGGGTAAGATTGAGGGTAAATCTACTTTCACCCGCGGGTCTGCATCGCGCTTAACGGAATCAGTGGTCAGGCGCGGGAAGCTATCACGCGGGGGAAGGCACCATCGTTTTTCGTGATGGATGGACATGACCTCATGATGGTTCTCAGCGAGGCAATTACGCCTTGTATCTGGAAGTGATTCGGTTCGCCTACAACCTGGTCACAGCCTTTCAGCGGACCTGCCTGCCCGATGAATGGCAAAACCTGACCTTGAGTAAACTCCGGCACAGACTCTTCTGGCTGCCCGGCGAACTTATCCGCCCGCAGAACCGACCTACTTTGCGGTTAGTCAACTCCCCGCTCATTGCCATGTGGGTAGAGAAGATACTGCATCGCGTTCACAGGTTGAAACCGCTGAAAGGCTGAACCCGGCCGCTACTTTCGTGAAATTTGATCGACTGCTGCATAAATTTCGAGAGCAACCCACCAATTCTCGGGCAAATTTGCACGAAAACAGTGAATTTCACGCCGGATTTAAGTGATATGGCGGCGGACCCTGAGCGATGATCCCCCGACCGTACGCTTCGTCTGGACGTGCTAGGCGTTACTGTTTTGGTTTATCGGCGGTTGGCTTGAGTTCGGCGCTCTTGGCGGTTGGGGCTTTCGGTTTCGAGGCAGAGGCCGCCATAGCCGCCTTTGGGTGCCAGAAGTCTGCCGCTACTGTGGCGACTTCTTCGGGCGGATTACTCAGTTCGGGTGAAAAACGAAATAGCGTCGACTCGGTATGATCTACTGACTCGGCGTTCACTTGCTGGAACTTTTTGAAACCTTCTTCGCCCAGAATGTCACGGATAGTGGGGTTCTTGTCGAACCCGCCCAGCGAGGTGCGCAGCGAAGTAACGTAGAACGTCGGGCCTTTGCTCCCTTCGACCACCTGGGAGACGAAGAGCGGTTGAGCATTGGCGGCTTTCTCGCCCGCCTCCTTGGCTTCCTTCATGAGCGCTTCGAACTCCGGCACGTGGCCGGGGCGCACATGCACGGCGTTGGTGCGCAGCACTCGGGACTCGCCGATGAATTTGGCGTACGTTGCAGGATCGGTAGGTGCTTTACGGCTGAGGTCCCAACGTCGACGGCGCAACTCGGAACGCGACGACACCAGACAGTTCTGAAAGTCACGCCCCATCTTGTCGGCGATTTCCTTACCAAAGGCCTTGTTGGCTGCATTCATCACGGCTTCGTTGACTTTGTCGACGTCCGCGTAGTCCTGACGGACGCTCGTAAACTGGAACACGTTGCCGTCACCATAAACGGTTTCCATGGCGATCCAATGATCGCCGTTGAACCGGCGATTCGCGTCGATCCATTTTCTCGTAAGAGCTTGGAAGTCTGCCAGCTTCTCCGGCTTTACTTTAACGATGTAAACATCGAGATAGTCTCCCTGGGCATGGACCGCCACGGGTGCGGCCAGGGACATGACTACTACAAGTGCCCAAACGGCTCTCCTCAACATGACTGCCTCCTTTGGCTGAGAGATTCCGGGTAGGTTATTGAGGCAGACGCTACACCCGGGGATGGGCGGTGTCAAGACAGCGGCACGTAGCGGGCGCGCGACATGAGGAGTGGGCAGTCTTGCAGGTTCTCTTTTTTTGGCCTAATAGTCGAGCGTATTAGTACGTTAGGACAGGTCGGATTATCCTCTAAGGAGAGTGTCCATGACTGAATCGCTTCATGAGCTGGAACAGCAGCGCAGCAGTATCTTCCAGGAAATGGTTCGACTGCCCGACTTTCGCAGCGGATCGATCACCGCCACGCGCGGCACCTGCGGCAAGCCGAACTGTCACTGCCATCAGGCCCATCATCCCGGACACGGTCCCCACTTTCGCCTCACCCGCAAGCAGAACGGGAAGACCATCACGGAAACCTTCTCCGCCCCAGCCGAACTGCGCAAGGCGGAACGAGAGGTGCAGGCCTATCACCGCTTTCGTCAGCTCGCGCACCAGTTGTTAGAGGTCAATGAGAAAATTTGTCGCGCTCGCCCCCTTGAGCAGGAACTGACTCCACAGAAAAAAAACGGCGATCCTCATCCAACAGGAAATCACCCGCGAACTAGAACATCTCTTGCAGCTCATTTGTTCCGAAAGGGGTCGAACGGGTCGTCTGGATTTGGAAGCCATGCAGGGCAACTGCCGCTGTTCTGGGTCGGGAGGATCAAATTTCAGCAGTTCGGTAAGTGCCGCCGCTCCCGCTTGTGGAGCTACGCTCGAAACCTGTGCTGACGGCGGTAGGAAAGGCAGAATGCCTGCGCCCGTATTACTTGTGCGACCGCTGCCATCGTGGCCAGTTCCCCATCGATGTCGAACTCGACGTAGAAAACACGGAGCTGTCTCCCGGCGTGCGGCGCATGCTGGCCATGGTCGGCCAGCAAGGGGCTTTCGACCAAGGGCGCCAGCAAATGGAGCTGCTGGCAGGTCTATCCGTCACCACCAAGGCCGTGGAGCGCACTGCGGAAGCCATCGGAGCCGATATCGAAATGCGCCAGCAGCGCGAACTCGAACAGGCTCTGCAACTGAACTTACCGATTCCCTTGGGACCACGGATTCCCATCCTCTACGTGGAGATGGACGGCACGGGTGTTCCCGTCGTAGGTAAGGAAACCGAAGGACGTGCGGGCAAACAGGACGGCCAACCCCCGCGCATACCCGGGAAGCGAAGATCGGTTGCGTATTTACGCAGACGACGGTGAACGAGGAAGGGCGCCTGGGGGGGCGCCTGTGGGGGCTTGACAAGTCCCCGATTGGGCTGTACGTTCACCGTAAAATCTGGTGCCCGAAACTCCTGCTGTGCACAGCCTAGCGAATACTTGAGTCGGGGGTGGAGGTACTCATGGATCGGATTCTGGTTTCCAGGCGGTCTAGCAATTCATGCCGAATGCTACAACTCGGCACCTGCGTACTAGCATTAGTGGTTCTTCTAGTTGCCGCGACAGTCTCCGCTTCGCCTACTGGAAGCGTTGTCGGATCCGTGAAAGACCCCAGTGGCTCTGTGGTGGTGGGCGCTAAGTTGACTCTCACCAACGTCGCCACTAACGCCAAAATAGAAGCCGTGAGCGACCACAATGGCGGGTTCCAATTTTTGCAACTGGCGCCAGCTGTGTACTCTCTCGTCGTGGAATCCCAGGGATTCAAAAAGCTCACGGAGCAGAGCATCCTGGTCCAGGTGGACCAGATCACGCACATGGATGTCGCCCTGGAGATCGGCAGTGTTAACCAGATAGTAGAAGTTGCCTCCGCCGCGATTCCACTGCTGGAGACGGACAGAAGTACGCTTAGTAATGTGGTGGATAGCCAGGTTATATCAAACATGCCGCTAAACGCGCGCCAGTATCTGGACTTGGCTCTGCTAACCCCAGGCGTGCTCCCGTCGTCGACCGGCACACAGGGTGGCGGCTTCAATGTGGCGGGGGCGCGCTCTCAGTCCAACGTGTTCGTGCTCGATGGCGTCAGCATCATCGATACGCAAATCAACTCGGCGCTAGGTAACTTCCGCCTTACGGACGCGGTCCAGGAGTTCGCGGTGCAAACCAGCGTCGCCACGGCGGAGTTCGGACGCGGCACGGGCGGGCAGGTCAGCATTGTTACCAAGAGCGGCAGCAACCAGTTTCATGGCTCGGCGTTCGAATATTTGCGCAATTCTGTGCTGGATGCCGCCGACTTTTTCACCAACAAGAATCATGGGACGAAAAACCCCCTGCACCGCAATCAGTATGGTGCGACAGTCGGCGGACCCGTCCTCAAAGACAAGATGTTCTTCTTTGGGTCTTACGAGGGCTTTCGCCAGATAGCTCCCACAGTCAGCAGCACGCGCGTACCAACGGATGCCGACATCGCGCTCGTCCCGGTCAACCAGAGGGATCCCATCTCTGTGGCATTGCTTAAGTTCTGGCCGGCGCCCACCAACACAGCAGCGCCGCTCGGGTCCAACAATTTCATCGCCAACGTAGGGTCCACGACATTCGACTGGACCGGACTCGCGAAGGTTGATTACAACTTTAGCGAAAAGGATCACCTTAGCGTACGGTGGACCGAATACAGCGGCACGACCTTTACGCCGGGCGCGCTGCCGATGCTGGGCGGGAATGGCAACCTGCCGGTAAGTCATTCGGACGTCATCGACTATACGCACACCTTTTCTCCGCGGTTGATGAATGAATTGCGTTTGGGCTTCTCCCGCAACCAGACTTTCATCACCGTGCAGGACTCCGGTTTCAACGCCTCGAAGATCTTTGTCGATTCGAGTGGAAATCCGCTTCCCGGCGTTGTCGATGCAAGCAAGAATCTCCTCGACTCCGGCTTGCCAACGATCAATGTCAGTGGAGGCTTTGCTCCCTTGGGAAGCACCAGCAACCTGCCGCAAGGCCGCATAACTAACACATACGAGCTCTACGACAATATGTCCTTGACTGCGCCATTGGGCGCCTCCAAGCACTCCTGGCGCTGGGGTTACCATGTCCGCCGCGAAGACGCCCGCCGATTCCTGGATGGATCCGCCCGTGGCAACTTCAGCTTCGTCAACTTCACCGACTTTCTTAGCGGCCACGCCAACACCGCGACGCTGCTCTTTGGCTCGACGCTTTGTTACTGGCAGCGGTATCCTTGGGATGCCTACTGGCAGGACACCTATAAGGTCAAAGACAATTTCACGCTGAACTATGGCGTGCGCTACGAATATCCTTCGGCAATCCATCAGGTGCGCAACCAGGCAACCAACTTTATCCCCGGCGTGGGACCGGTGCTGCTGGGCTCCAACAAAGTCCTGGCGATTGATACCACCAAGAGCGGCCCGGGTTCTCTCTTCTTTGCGCAGGCGCCTTTAACGCTTTCGGGTAGCGGTGTGAACTCCGATAAGAACAATTTCGCCCCCGTGCTTGGGTTTGCCTACACGCCACGGTTCGCGGGACGGTTGTTCGGTAAGGACGACACGGTAATTCGCGGCGGCTTCCGCATGGGTTACGACGAGATTTTCAACAATATACCGGCCAACATGGGGCTGAATGCGCCTTTCAATCTGACGACTACCCAGAACACCGGCACAAATGGCGGCAACAAATTCCCATGGGCCGTCGGTTTTAACCAAAACGTGCCTCTGGTCAAGAATATTGGCTTGCCCAACCAGGTTGGCTTGGTGGGTTTCAGCGCTGAAGATCAGAATATTCGCAGCTCTTATATGTATCAGTACAGCTTGGGAGTCCAGCGGAGATTGGGTACCGCCTTTTCACTGGAGGTGGACTATCAAGGATCGACCGGCCACAAGCTGGGTTTGTTCGTGGACCTCAACCAGCCACACGTGACCGTGAATGATCCCACCAGGCGCGGCAACCAGACGCCAAACGTGCAGACCTACCGATACCCATTCTTCGGCTCGGTCGGAACTGGCGAGGACATTGGCAACTCGGACTATAGCGGCGCGGTGGTGACGGCCAGGTACCAGGGGCGACATGGCATCTTTTTTGAAGGCTCCTACACCTACGGCAAGTCGCTCGATTACGGCTCGTCGTTCTTCGGCTCGACAGGCGAGCGGGCCGGCTTGGCCGATGCCAACAACCTGCGCGCCGAGCGTGGCCCGTCATCGTTTGACATTCGGCATCGAGCAGTGTTCGTGTACGTGATCGAGTTGCCGGTCGGGCCTGGCCATCGCCTGTTGGGCTGGAACAACGGTGTGAACCGGCAGATTTTCGGCAGTTGGGAGATCTCGGGCATCACCACGCTTCAAACTGGCACACCGTTCACGGTGTTTAACAATTCGCAAGACTTCAGCGGCTTCAACCAGTTCAATGACCGGCCGGACATCGTCGGAACCGGATCACTGCATCAGGATAACCGGAATCCGGACGCGGCGTTCGATAAGACGTACTTCTCCAGCACTCCGCCGACCGGGCGAGATGGCACCTCGGGACGCAACCAATACTACGGCCCAGGCTTGGCCAACTACAATTTTGCTGTTTCCAAGAGTTTCCCGTTGGGCACCGAAAGAGTCCATCTGCGATTCCGTGCGGACTTCTTTAATCTCTTCAACCACACGAACTTCGCCAACCCGATGGGGAGTCAGAGCAGCGGGAACTTCGGCAAGATCACGGCGACGGTGGGCAGCGCCACGGCTACTGCAGTTGGCACTACTGCAGGCGCAGTGGGTGGCGGACCGCGCGTGATCCAGGGGGCCTTGCGGGTGGAGTTTTAATTCTTTGTCAGGGGAATTTTTTGCCTTGATCCGGCGAGGCAGGGAAGCCAGCCTTGTGGGACGGCACCAAAGATGCCGTACATTGCCCACCTAGGCAAAGGCGGCCAGTATTTGGGGTGCCGTCTACTGTTCGATGCAAGATAGCGCTCGAGAATCCGCTACCTGAGGGAGAAAAAAGAAAGAATGTGTTTCCAGCATTCAAACGGTTTAACATAGGCCCGCCCGGGCTTTGAGACGGGTTGCTTTCGATCACTATTTCAAAGTAGCGGAACCAAGAAGGAGCCTCATGCGACGCTTGCGTTCATTGTACCTCTTCGTTCTTGCTCTAGGGCTGGTCCTGGGCCGCGGCAGCTCTGCCGCCGCTACGCCCAGCGCGCTTCCCGTGCGAGTGTATCTGCACAAGAATTGGCAGATTCAGTCGTCGTGTGAGGTTAAGACGAGCGGGGAGCAAATTTCCTTGGCCGGCTTCGACGCCAAGAGCTGGCACACGGCCGGCGTTCCGGCCACCGTGGTGGGCGCGCTGGTCGCGGACAAGACCTATCCCGATGTGAACTATGCAACAAATCTGAAATCCCTTCCGGGGATGAATTATTCCGATAAACAACTTTTTGCCAATCAGGAAATGCCGGACGGGAGTCCGTTTCGGTGCTCGTGGTGGTATCGCACGGAGTTCACCCTGCCTGCAGAAGAGGCGAAGAAAACGGAGTGGCTGAATTTTCTGGGCATCAACTACCGGGCGAACATCTGGATCAACGGGCATAAGGTGGAAGATGCCAGCGATATAGCAGGAACCTACCGCACCTACGAATTCAATGTAAGCAAGTTCTTGAAGCCGGGGAAAGCGAATACGCTGGCGGTCGAGGTGTTTGCTCCAGGGAAAGCTGATCTGGGGATCACCTGGGTGGATTGGAATCCTACGCCTCCCGACAAGGACATGGGGATTTGGAAGGAAGTATTTCTGACGTCGAGCGGGGATGTGACGGTGCGGAATCCGTTCGTGGCCTCCAAGCTGGATGCGGAATACAAGACCGCCGAGCTGACCATCAGCGGGGAAGTGCGCAATGTTTCGAATCAACCCGTAAAAGGCCTGCTGCGCGCGGAAGTCGAGGGGATCGAACTGCAACAGGCCGTGGAATTGAGCGACGGTGAATCGAAGATCGTGAAATTTGCGCCGGAACAATTTGCAAAACTGAAATTGGCGCATCCACGGCTGTGGTGGCCCTATCAGATGGGCACGCCGAATCTTTATAGGGCGAAGCTGTCGTTCGAGATCGGCAAGCAGGTTTCGGACGCGACCAGCGTGACGTTTGGCATTCGCGAGGTTGTCTCGGAGCTGACGGACAAGAGATACCGGTTATTCCAGGTCAACGGGAGAAAAGTGCTGATCCGCGGGGCGGCTTGGGCGCCGGATCTTCTTTTCCGGTGGTCCTCGGAAAGGCTAGATTCGGATCTGGCATACGTGCGGGATATGGGTATGAACACCATCCGACTGGAAGGGCGGCTGGACCGCGACGAATTATTTGAGAAAACGGACCGGCTCGGGATTCTAGTCATGCCAGGATGGACGTGTTGCGATGCCTGGGAGCGATGGGACAACTGGACGGGCGATCAGAGCAGAGTTGCGGCCGCTTCGCTGCACGACCAAATCATCCGGCTGCGAAATCATCCGAGCGTCTTTGTGTGGCTGAACGGCAGCGACAACCCACCACCGGCCAACGTCGAAAAAATGTATTTGGACATCGAGAAAGAATTGCAGTGGCCAAATCCGATCGTGTCGTCCGCTTCGGAACAAAAGGCCGCCATCAGCGGGGAATCGGGCGTAAAAATGACCGGTCCCTACGAGTATGTGCCCCCGGTGTACTGGCTGGCGGACACGGAAGCAGGTGGCGCGTACGGCTACAACACGGAGACAAGTCCGGGGCCGGCGATTCCGCCACGGGAATCAGTGGAGAAATTCATACCCAAGGATCATCTTTGGCCGATCGATGAAGTCTGGAATTATCACGCGGGCGGAGAGCGCTTCACGACGGTCAATGTATTTACAGAAGGTTTAAATCGCCGCTACGGGCAGGCCTCATCGCTCGATGATTACGAGCGCAAGGCGCAAGCAATGACCTACGACGGGCAGCGTGCCATGTTCGAAGCGTACGCGCGGAACAAATACACGGCTACGGGCGTGATTCAGTGGATGCTGAACAACGCGTGGCCCTCCCTGATCTGGCATCTCTACGATTACTACTTGGTGCCGGCGGGCGGATACTTCGGCACAAAGAAAGCTTGCGAACCGGTCCATGTGCAGTATTCCTATGATGACAACTCCGTTGCGGTGATCAACGGGAAGTATGAACCGCTCAAAAGAACGAAAGTCAGCGCAAAGATCTACAACATCGATGCGCAGGAAAAAGCTTCCCGCGAGGCAACACTTGATTTGGGGGCGGACAGCAGCACCAAGGCGTTCGATCTCCCCAAGCCGGATGGACTGACGTCAACCTATTTCCTGAAACTGGACCTCCATGACGCGGAGGGAAAGCTAATCAGCGAGAATTTTTATTGGTTGTCGACAAAACCAGACGTGCTGGACTGGGCCAAGAGAAGCGATACCGTTTACACACCGCAGAAGGAATTCGGTGACCTCAGCGGATTGAACAACCTTCCCAAAGCAAGAGTAGCGATCACCAAGACCGTGCATGTGAGTGCAGGCAACTCCACCTTCACGGTGGTCGCCGAAAACAAGAGCGACAGCGTGGCGTTCATGGTTCATCCGCGGCTCACACACGGCCATGGGGGGGAAGACGTGACGCCAGTTTTCTGGAGCGACAACTACTTCTCTTTGTTGCCAGGCGAGAAAAAGTCCGTCACGGCGAGATTCGCTTCTGCCGCACTGCATGGCACGACACCCGAACTGGTGGTAGAGGGCTGGAACGTGGAGCCAACGGCGCATTAGTCGGGAGCAATTCGAATTCCAATGGCTTTACGCCTTTTCACATAAGCGAGACTCGCGCAACCATTCGACGCATCCCGATCATC
>WNGH01004443.1_pt1 | contig 16463 bp, 10 predicted proteins | sample 5400631 | NCBI WGS metagenome assembly WNGH01 (sample SAMN13153373, study PRJNA577476) | soil metagenome | isolation source: 115 cm soil or saprolite under Garry oak tree replicate 1 | place: USA:California | collected 2016-06-15
GATCGGCCTGAGCCTGGTCCTGCTCTCCTTGGGCGCGCTCTGGGCGCGGTTATGGGAGAGCACGACCGCACAACCGGCCAAGGTGAACGCCCAATTCTTCAGTGGGATACCGCGACAAGGGAGGCCCGACGGCTACGTTTCCTCGGACCAATGCCAGGCCTGCCATCCCAGCCAGTACAACTCGTGGCACCAGACGTATCATCGCACGATGACCCAATGGGCGACTCCCGAAAGCGTGGTCGGAGATTTCGAGAACGTCACCCTGGAATTGCTGGGCAAAACGTATCATCTCGAACGGCGGGGCGATGAATTTTGGGTCGAGTTGGAGGACCAGGATTGGGAGTATGATCCGCGATCCAAGGGCCAATCCGCCCTGCTCGTGACGCCGCCGCGGGTCAAGAAGCGCATCGGCCTGCTGACCGGCTCGCATCACATGCAGAATTACTGGCTGCCGAGCCGGTGGGGGAACATGCAACTGATCTTTCCCTTTGCGTGGTTGATCGAAGACCAGCGGTGGGCGCCGTTTCACCAAACCTTCCTCCGCGATCCGGCGTTGCCGCCGTCCAGACACATTTGGAATTCGAATTGCATCGGTTGCCATAGCACCGGCGGCCAGCCGGGTGAGAATCCGAGCACGCATCTGCTGGACACCCGCTCGGGCGAATTGAGCATCGGCTGTGAAGCGTGCCACGGCCCGGCCGAGGAGCACGTGCGCGCCAACCGCGCGCCACTGCGCCGCTACCGGTCTCACGCCGCGCAACAGGGCGACCCAACCATCCTCAACCCGCGGCGGCAGGCCGCGAAAGTTTCAGCGCAGGTGTGCGGGCAATGTCATGGGATCAAGTGGGTGCCGGACAGCGCGGAGTGGCGCCGGATTGGGTTTCGCTACCGGCCGGGCCAGGATTTGAGCCAAACGGCGCCCATTGTCCAGCCAACGCGGCTGGAAGCCCAACCGTGGCTGAAGCAGCCGTTGGAAGCGGAACCAAACTTCCTCGCCCAGCATTACTGGCCGGACGGCATGGTCCGTGTTTCCGGGCGCGATTACAACGGGTTGATTGAGTCGCCGTGTTATCAGCGGGGCGAGCTGACCTGCCTTTCCTGCCATTCCATGCACCAGAGCCATCCCAGCGATCAACTGGCCGCGAACATGCAAGGCAATCGAGCGTGCCTCCAATGCCACCAGAAATTGCCCAACGACATCACCGTGCATTCGCATCACCAGGCCGAGTCGGCGGGCAGTCAATGCTACAATTGTCACATGCCCTACACGACTTACGGCGTGTTGAAGGCCATTCGCAGTCATCAGATCAGCAGTCCGACCGTCAAAAGCAGCCAGGAAACCGGGCGGCCCAACGCGTGCAATCTTTGCCATCTCGACCAGACGCTCGGTTGGACCGCGGCACATCTTGCCGACTGGTACGGCCAGCCGCAGCCGCCCTTGAGCGCGGAGGATCAATCGACTTCGGCCGCCGTGCGGTGGCTGTTGTCGGGCGACGCGGGCCAACGCGCGCTCGTGGCCTGGAGCATGGGCTGGCCGGCGGCCAGGACCGCCGCGGGAGAAAACTGGCTTGCCCCGTTTTTGGCGCAACTGTTGGATGATCCGTATTCCGCGGTCCGCTACATCGCCGCCCGGTCGTTGAAACGGTTGCCCGGTTTCCAGGATTTTCCCTATGATTTCGCCGGCGCGGCCGAAGAACGGCGTCGCGCGCCGCAACGCGCGCTGGACCGCTGGAAGAACGGACTTGCCAACCAGCTGGACCGCGCGGGTCCGCAAATTTTGATCGATCGCACCGGAGCGTTGCAGCAGGAGCAATTGGCCCGCCTGCGCCAACAGCGCAACGACCGCTCGATGGACCTCCGCGAATGAAAGCGGCGAAAGAACCGGCCGGCAATCCGGGCCGCGCCGCGCCGGAGAAGGACGCCCGCCTTTACACCCGCAGGCATTTGCGCTTCGGCTGGTGGTCGTTGCTGGTGTTTCTCACACTGGGGATTGGGTTGGAGAGTTTGCACGGGTTCAAAGCCGGGTGGTATTTGAGCGTGCCGAATGCGACGCGCCGTTTGATGTGGACCCTCGCGCACGCTCACGGGACATTGCTGGGGCTGGTGCACGTGGCATTCGGCGCGACGGCATCGCTGGCGCCGGCGTGGGACGCCCGCCGCCGCAGTCTGGCCTCGAATTGTTTGATGGCCGCCAGTCTCTTGATTCCGGGCGGATTTTTCCTGGGCGGCGTCGTGATTTATGCCGGCGACCCGGGACTGGGAATTGTCCTCGTGCCCGTCGGGGCGCTCTTGCTTTTCACCGCCGTGTTTCTGACGGCTCGGGGAGTTGGTTCGCCCAACGGCCGTCCGGCCAAGCCGGAGCCGGCGCCACCGACGCCGAAGCCGTTGGGCAAAGGTTAAGCAGCGCGGCTCACCTTTGCGCGACCGTCCGCCGGGAACTCGTAGCCTAGCAGCCTGTTCAAAAAGTAGCAGCCGACGTGAGGAGGCTCTCATATCGCTTCTGCTTCCGAGGAAATTTGAGCCTCGTTACCTCGGCTGCTACGGGAAGCGACGTTTTTCAACGGGCTGCTAGGCCAGGGCCGCGAGCTTTGGACCAAACGGCCGCCTCCGCGCCAAACGGGCTTGCCTTTCACCCGCCGCCGGTACGAACTTGGGGCGTTGCCGACGACTGAGTTTAAACTGGGTCGATATATTGATCGCGACTTACTCCACATTGCTTTCGAATGGAGACGAACCCCCTCACCCCGTCCCTCTCCCGTGGGGAGAGGGAGAACTAATCTTGAAGGCAAATTACAATTATGCAGTTCGAAAAGATTGATTCCCGCGTGCCCCGCCGCCAGTTTGTCAAATCGCTCGCCGTCGCCGGGGTGGGATTGGCCGCGGGCTTGCCCGCCGCGGCGCCAGCCGCCGCCAGCACTGACGCCCAACCGAAGATCAAGCTGGGTCTGGACAACTTCTCGGTCCGGGCCATGGGCTGGAAGGCGGAGCAACTCATCGACTATGCCGTATCGCTGAAAACCGATTCGCTTTTCATCACCGACCTGAAACCGTTCGCGAATTTTTCGGACCCGTATCTGAGGGATTTGAAGGCCAAGGCGGCCGATCAAGGTCTGCAAATCCATCTTGGTTCCTGGAGCATTTGCCCCACCTCGCGCGCGTTCAAGAAAGATTGGGGCACCGCGGAGGAACATCTGGCGCTGGGCATCCGGATGGCGGCGGCCCTTGGCTCGCCGGTCTTCCGGGTCATTCTCGGCACCGGCGAGGACCGCCGGACCGAAGGCGGCATCGAAGCGCGCATCCGCGACACCGTCAAAGTCCGTCGGCGCGAACATCGATTCGGGCAACGCCTGTTGGACGCTGGAGGAGCCGCGCCAGAACCTGGAGATCCTTGGCCCCTATGTGGTCACCACGAGCCTGCGCGATTCCGCCGTCTGGGAATACGAGGAGGGCGCGAAGGTGCAGTGGACGGCCATGGGCGAGGGGACGGTGGACCAGCCGGCTTACTTCAAACGGTTTGCGGAACTTTGTCCCGGCGTGCCGGTGCACATCGAAACCATCTCTGGTTTTCCGCGCGAACTGCCGTACTTCAAGAGCGACTTTTGGACTGCGTTTCCGAAAGCGCGCGCGAGCGATTTCGCCAAGTTCGTCGCGCTGGCCAGACGGGGCAAACCGATCGCGCCGCACCATTCGCCCGACGCCAAGGCGGAGCAGGAGTATCAAAAAGGCGAGATCGAGCGGAGCATCAAGTATTGCAAGGAAGTCCTGGGCCTGGGCTTGCAACGCTGACATTACGAAGCGACCGGAGCAACCGCACCTCCTGCCGGTTTGTCACCGAGGACGAGATTTGCCGGCGGCAATCGCGTTCGCGCAGCCACCTATTGGGCTACCGGCGCGTTCCAAGGCTCGACCGCGGTCAGGTCCGCGAAGCGCGCCAACTCCGACTTGGCCTTGCCTGCGGCGGCCCGCAAGTCGATCTGATTGCGGCTATAGCTCTGCAGGAGGTCGTTGCCAAAGAGGGCGAACAGGACCAGCAAAGCATAAAAATAGGCGTGCCGCCGGGGCGCCGTAATCTCCGTCCACCCTGAAATCAGATTCATAACGAGGCGTGGTCTGATTGACGATTCATTGCCTCCTTTTATACTCCTTCCGTGGGGCCTATTCCATCAGGCAGGGTACAAGGCGCGTCCCCCGGCTGGATACGAACCGCTCGCTAGGGGATTCCCCGGTGCAACCGCCGCGATTTTCAAACCCGAAACGCGAGCGGCAAGCCTCGGCCGGCATCAGGCATTCCACCTCTGAGAGCGTATTTTGAAGCTGTCGGCGGACGCCGCGTGAGGGCACGCGGCCTACGAGAAATGGCCCAAATCCCGAAGCCCTGTAGGCCCGGTCCCCTGACCGGGCGATTTTTAAAACAAGCCCTGAGCTTCGGATCTTTCTACACGTCGCAAATGTGGACACCTTGCTTCAGGGAAGCCAGCGTATCGGGGCGTTTCGGAATGAATTCCTGGGCGACGTGGCCCTGGTAGCCGGTGGCCAGGATCGCCTTCATCACGGCCGGATAATGGATCTCCTGCGTGTCATCGATCTCCGCGCGGCCAGGAACGCCGCCGGTGTGGTAGTGGGCGATGTACTGGTGGTTCTGCTGGATGGTGGCAATCAAATCCCCCTCCATGATCTGCATGTGATAAATGTCGTAGAGCAATTTGAACCGCTCGGAGCCAACCCGCTTGCAAAGTTCCACCCCCCACGTCGTGTGGTCGCACATGTAATCCTTGTGGTTCACCTTGCTGTTGAGCAGTTCCATCGCGATCGTAATCTTGTGCTTTTCCGCCAGGCCCACGGCGCGCTTGAGGCCGATGGCGCAGTTCTCCAGACCCTTCTCATCGTCCAGGCCGCGCCGGTTGCCGGAGAAGCAGATGATGTTCGGATACCCCGCATTGGCGGCGATCGGAATGGTCTGCTCGAAAAACGCCGCGATCTTGTCGTGGTTTTCGAGCCGGTTCAGGCCGTCGGTGATGCCGCCGGGGACGCCGCTGATCATGGCGCAGATGAGGTCGTGTTTCTTGAGCGTGGGAAAATCAGCCGTGGTGAGCAGCTCGACGGATTGCAGGCCCATCTCTTTCCCGGCGATACAAAGATCTTCGAGGCTGATTTTGGGATAGCACCATTTGCACACCGAATGATTGATCCGGCCTTGGAGACCGGTCCCGAGGGCGGCTTCGGCGGCGCCCAGGCGCTGCCCGAGCGAGGCGGCGGTGAAGGCGGCGGCGCTGCCGGCCAATTTCCCCAAGGCGGAGCGGCGGGTGATTTCTGTTTTCATAGCTTGGTTGACGGTTAAGTTATTGATGTCAGTTCCGAAAAGCTCTTTTCACTGATGGATTAACTACACCCTAAATTCCTCGCAACGTCAAACGTCGAAATTTGCTTCCGATCGAGCGGCCGCTCCCCGCCGCCCGGCAAGCGTGGTGTGACCGTAACGGCTTTGCAATTACGCGAGGCGACCAGGAACGGCCCCTCACCCCGTCCCTCTCCCCATCCGATGGGGCGAGGGTGAGCAGTGGTCGAAGCCAGCAAGCGATGGCCCCCGTTGTAAACCTGCGACTGCAACAGCACGCTAGAGCACAAACTCAAGGGCCGGCTCGCGGGGGATCAAACCATTCTGGCAGGCGCGGCCGAGAAAACGCCGGATGGATTCGCGGCCCCGTTCGCCGTAATCGAGCGTCCAGTGGTTCACGTACATGCCCACGAAGCGATCGGCGAGATCGCGGCCCATGTCGCGGGCGTATCTCAGAGCGTGCTGCACCGCTTCGGCGCGATGATCGAGGCCGAACTGGATGCTGGCCGCAAGGATTTCGGAGACGGTTTTGCGAACGGTGGCGGGCAAGCGTTTATGGATGACGTTGCCGCCGAGCGGGAGCGGCAGGCCGTCGTTTTCGCGGCCCCACCACGCGCCCAAATCCTCGCACACGACCAGCCCCTCGTTTTGATAGGTGAGTTGCCCTTCGTGAATGATCAGCCCGACCTCCGCCGCGCCCGCGTGAATGGCGGCAAAGATCTTGTCGAACGGAACCACGATGAAACGGAGGCTGCCGGCTGGTTTGCCAAGCCAGAGCTGCAGCGCCAGGAACGCGCTGGTCATCGTGCCCGGCACCGCGATGGTCCGGCCCGCCACCTCCTCCTTCGTCATTTTTTGTTTCGCCACCAGCATCGGCCCGTAACCGTCGCCCATGCTGGCGCCGCTGGGGAGCAGCGCGTATTGACCGTTCAGATAGGCGTAGGCGTGGATGCTGATGGCGGTGACATCCAGTTCGCCGCGCGTGGCCCGTTCGTTGAGCGTCTGGATGTCCTGCAAAACGTGTTGGAACTTGAAGCCGTGGGTCGGGATAAGCTCCTTCGCCAGGCCGTAAAACATAAAAGCATCATCGGGATCGGGCGAATGGCCGAGAGTCAATGTGCGCTGGTCCATCCGCGAAAAATAGCGGCAGATGAAACGGGATGTCACGGGCAGAGTGGCCAGGACTTCCTTCAGGAGCCCGATTTCGTCTTGGGTCGAGCCGTTAAGCCCACAAGCCAGCCTGTCAGTCGTCGGTCTTGGAGGCCAGTTTCGTTTGCTTTGGCTCTCTGCTCGGTTTGCCGTGAATCATCCAGTGTTCCAGCAGGCCCGCCAAGTCTGCGGCCTTGCGTTCGTCGCTGGTGCGGCTGCGGGCCAGGTGGTTTGCCTTTTCGGCCATCGCGGCCAACCGGGCGTCCAGCAACTGCTTCAACTCCCGCGCCGCGCTCTCCGCTTCCGGCAGACGGACGCTGCCGTGTATGCCAAGTAGTGAAAGCCTGAAGATTATCTCCGCATGGCTGCGGGACGCCAGCGGCATGGGCTTGGACATGGCCTTACCGCCGGTGGACTGCCGGAAAAAGACCGTGTTGGCGTCCAGAAAATCGTTTGCGTCGGGAATACTAGCGTGGCCTTCCGGGATGACGTGCATTTTGCCGCCGGTGGTTTGCGCGGCCAGCCAATCAGGGAACGGCTGCTTTTCAGCGTCAGTCAGGGCATCCCACAGATCGGCAGCGAGTTCGTCGGTGCGGAACTCGCGGCCCGCCGTGCCCGCGCGCTGCTCCTGTTTCTGGAGTTCCACCACGCGAATCTGCCGGAAGTGCGCGGCAGTTTCGTGGTAGAGTTCATCGCAAAGCGCCTCGCGTTCCTTCGCATCAGCCACGCCCAGCAATTCAAACACGGCTAAATCAAGCGCGCGGCGGTCGGGCATTTTCAGTTCCGTTGGCAGGCCGATAGGTTTTTCTGCCAGCTTCTTCGCCCGCTCGGCTGAATGGCACTCCATGAACTCTTCTTCCACCATCGGGCGCGTGTCCCGCTGGCAGAGCTTGGCGAAGGCCTCCTGCAATTTCCTGGCGACGGCTATGGTTACATGGCGCGGGTCGGGAACTTCCAACAGATTCACGTCCACGACCTCTGTTTTGAGATTTCCTTCCGTCCCAGCGTAGCGGCCGAAGAACGTCTTAAAGTTCGCAACTATGGTCGAATTCACAATGGCACATAAAGCCGCAACCTGCTCACTCGACAATTCAAACGGATGCACGTCGAAAAGGTTGTGGTTGCAAATCAAATCCTCCGGGTTGGCGGGAATGACGTGCCGGTATTGTTGGGCCATCGGCCAGAAAAATGCGCCTGGCTTTGTGTACGTCAAATCATACCACGGTTCGCGGTTTGCACACGTGGAACGCTGGGGCACAGGAACGGCCCTGCTCTTTTTCGAGGCGAAGGAGTGGCGCTCCCCATAGCGTAGATACTTTTGGACGTAGGTTCCTTTCAAATTCTCCATCGGCTCCGCCACAAACAGAATCAGCCGGTCAAGTTCCTTTGCCGAAACCACAGGGCGACTCACTTTCATCAGACTGTGAACTTCCGGCGCGAGATACTTGGCTTCCAGCGGATGCACCGTGCCGTCACCCGCTTCAATGAGCTTCACCGCACCGGATTCGATTTCAGCGCGTTTGCAGTGATTGATGAGCGGCGCGTTGTTCCAGTCCAGTCTGGAATAATTTTCCAGAAAGTCCGCGCTTACATCTCGCGGCATGAAAAAGGCGTCACACCCGCTCTTAACGCCAAAGCGAATCGTGGCGATTTCGCCCAGCGGGACAAAGCGGCTGCCGTAACGCGCCATGATTCGGAAATACAGATTCGGCGCGCGGAGGTACTTGCCCCACTTGCCGCCGCCGTAGCCCGTGGGGGAAATTTCGTGGAGCTTCCCGTTGCCGTCGCCGTCGTATTCCGGCGCATCCGTTTCGTCGTCCTCCTCCGAGCCAGTCTCGGCCTTCACGTTTTCCGTCAAGTCGCGCTGTTTCTGCATTTCAAACAAGCGGCCCGCGCGCAGACCGTCTTCCCAAAGGTCTTTCTGCTTCTTCACCACCACGCGCCAGCCATCACGGCCCGTGTTCCGTTTGCAGGCGAGGATTTCTTCGCGCAGTTTCTCGGCGGCAGTCTGGCGCGCGTTTTCGTCGGGACGCTCGCCTAGGATGGTTTTGAGCGGCGCATCGAGGCGGATGAATTTGACCAATTGCGCTTCGCGGGCAGCGGGGTTCGCACAGCGTTGCAAAATGACGGCGCAAGTTTTGACGCGGGCATCTTCAAACCACGGCTCCGCGTTGCTCTCGAAAATGGCGTGGACTCGGAAGTTGTTTAAAACCCATTCCTGCAAGGCGAAGCCATATTCCACGTCCAGCCAACTGGACGAAACGAGGAAACCAAACCAGCCGCCGTCCGCTAGAAAGCTGGTGGCGGCGGGCCAGAAATAGCAGTGCAAGTCGCTGCGTCCGCTGAGCCTCAATCCAGGCCAGGCACGGGAACAAAAATCCAGCAAGTCTTCTTTGGCGGACATCGGCTTGACCCCTTTTTGCCCGCGCTTGGGGATGAGTTCCTGCCGCACGTAAGGAGGGTTGCCGACGATCGCTTGGAGCGGCGGGAGATAAATCGGGCCGGGCTGGCGCTCACCCCGCAACCCTTGCGGCAGCAGACAGAAGGGTTTTTTCTTCGCCACCTGGTCGGCGACTTCAAAGAAATTGCCGCGCCGGATTCGGGGATAGTTTTCCTCGTCTTTGATGTCGCGGGCCGCCAGGTTGAGGGTGGACAGATGCGCGGCAAAAAGGCCGATGTCCGCGCCGTAGATTTGGGCCAGGCGGTCTTGATGCGTGACGCCGGGGTGTTTGGTGACCTGCTTGAGCCAGGCTTTGCGGTGGTAGGCGCGCACCAGGAAACTGCCGGAGCCGCACGCGGGATCCAGGACGTTGTCTTCCGCCCGGCGGATGCAAAAGGCGTTCACCACGTCCACCAAGTCTTCGCTGGTGTAGTGCTGTCCGAACTTGTGACGTTCATCGGGGTCAATAATCCGGCGGAAGATGCCGCCCAAAATGTCGGTGGGGATGAGCTTGAAGTTAAACGGCTCAAGGTTTTTGAGCACAGCACGCCAAGCTTCCGCTGAATCCGCATGGCCAAAGATGAGCGGCCCCGCCCAGTCTTTCTCAAACGGATAGAACAGTGTTTCGTAATCGCTAGTGGCTTCGACCGCTTCCTGAAACGTTTTTTGGAAGTGCTCGTAAAGGCGGTCGGCAGATGAGACGGCTCTGGGAATGTTCAGCGCCTCCAATTCGGCGAATTTGGCGCGGACGGATTCGTAAAAAATCAGTCGATTAGCGAAGACGTAACAGAGCGTGCGGGCAGCCCGTTCCAGAATGTCCCGCCACTGCTTCGGATCGTTCCGTGCGAACAGCCATCCTTGTTCCCGGCCAAGCCAGTGCTGCAACTGGTGGTCAAAGGGTTTGTAGGTTCCTGCCCTTGCCCAGAGGAAATCCGCCGTAAGTTTCACTGGCCAGGCGATATGGCTTTCAAAGGCGCGGATGAACCATTCGTCAAGTCGCATCCCCCACTCCGGTTGCTGGCCCGCGAGGATCGCCGCCAGTTCGCCAAAGAAGTCGGCCAGAAATTGTTTGATGCGCGTTTCGACCTCCGGGCGGTCAACGTCTTGCGGTTTATCGAGAGCAAGGCCAAGTGGATACTCCTTAACCCGCCGCTCCATGACGGGAAGCTGCCACTTTTTGCGATCAAAGAGAACCAGTTCATTCACGTTCCAAGTGAAGAAGAACTCGGCGGCGGCGTTGTCTGCTTTGCGGGCGGAATCTTCGACCAAATCGGCGCGGTAGGGACTGCGACCTTCATTGGTGCCGGGCATCTTCACTTCCCCGGCTAGAATGAGTTTGGCCGCGTCGCCGTGAATGCGGACATCGGAGCGTTTTCGTTTGATTGCCTTGGACTGCTCAATCTCTGCGCGGCGGAATGGCCATTCGGGATGGTCCGCAAAAAGGGCATTGGACCAGCCAGCGACGCGGCTGCAAAAAGTGACTTCGTGAGTCCGTGTGTCCCGTTCTGACATGCCCCAAGGTTTAAAGAGGCCGGCGGGCTTTGACGAATAAATTCCTCGTCCCGACGGCAAAGCAACGACCGGCGGCGCCGGAGATTCAGCGGCTGAACTTGCGCGTTGCTGTAGGGCTATTTCTTCGGCGGCCCGCAAGGTGGGAGTGGGCGCAACCGGCGCGCTTCCGTTTATCCCATTGACCGCGCCGCCAAAACCGAGAACCTTGAAAGTCATGGACGCCGATTCATTGCGCAGTCCCCGACTGGCCGGCGGGTTGAGACAGCCGCAACCGACCCTGTGGCAAAAAATCAAAAAGTTTTTTGTCCCCGTGGGAGTGGCGGGCCTGTTGCTGGCAAAATGGTTTGCCAAACTGAAGTTCATTTTCCTGCCGTTGCTCAAAATTGCCCCCTTCTTGAAAACCGGCGGAACGATGTTTGTCACCATCTGGCTTTACTCCCTGATGTGGGGCTGGTGGTTTGCCTTTGGTTTCGTGCTGCTGATCCTGGTCCACGAATGCGGTCATTTGGTGGCCGCCAAACGAGTTGGCCTCAAGGTGGGCGCGCCGGTGTTCATACCGTTCATGGGGGCCTTTATCGCGCTGAAGGAAGCGCCGCGAAATGCGTGGATCGAAGCGCAGGTCGGCATCGGCGGACCGCTGTTGGGCACCGTTGGGGCCGTGGGGTGTTATGGGCTGTACCTCGCCACGGCCAATCCGTTGTTCCGGGCACTCTGCTACCTGGGTTTGTTCCTGAACCTGTTCAACCTCGCTCCCATCGGATTTTTGGACGGCGGCCGGATCGTCACCGCGTTGTCGCCCTGGCTTTGGGTGGCCGGCACGCTCATCATCCTTGCCTTGATGATCGGCGACATCGTTGTGGACCACAACGTCAACTATTTGCTCGTTTTTATATTTATCTTTTCGTTGCCCAGGCTTTTTTCGCTGTTCCGGAAAAGGACGGAGGAGGAAGCGCGTTACTTCGAGGTCACGCCCGAACAACGGTGGACGATGGGAGCGCTTTATTTCGGCCTGGCCGCCTTCCTGGCGCTGGCAATGAAATTGGTCCACTTCCAGCCGTGACAATTTTCGCCGCCGCTTACTTCGCGCTGGCTTTCTGCTCGGCCAGCGCCTTCCGAACAACGGAGCGGATGCTCAAGCCGTACAGGTTTTTGGCGGCGATTTTCCCCTCGGGATCAATGAGGAAGGTCGCGGGAATGCCGTCCACCCCATAGGCCGGCGGCACACTGCTTTCCTGCATCTGACCGAGGAAACCCTGCACCCATTTCACTCCATTCGAGCTGACGAAATTCTCCGCCGCTTTGGCGTCATGATCGACGCTCAGACTAATCATGGCGAACCGTTCGTCTTTGCCATACGTGTCATAGATGGATTTGAGGACCGGCAATTCGGCCGCGCGCGAACCGGCCCATGTGGCCCAGAAATCCAGCAGGACAATTTTCCCGCGATAATCCGCCAGCTTCAACGGTTTGCCCTCGAGCGTCACGGTTTCAAAGGGCGAAGCCAGGTCCCCCACTTTCAACGTCCGTTTCGTTTGCAGTTCGAGTGACCCGAGATCGAACGGCTCGTCCGCGCGGCCAGCAGGCGCTTCGGGGACGGTAACTGGTTTGTCCAAACGGCCCACTTGCCGGTAGTTATTATTGGGATCGCGCGGGTCGGTGGGCGCGACGGACAGGCCATAATCGCCGGGCGGCACGTTATCGCTGCGGAACGAGCCATCGTCGTTAAAAACCAACACATAGCTGCGCTGGGCGCGATCGAGCGCCCGGCCTTTGTCGGACCGCCAAAAAACTTTCTGCCGCTCGTTGCGTTCCTGCCAGAACTTCTGCCGCTCTTCGTCCGTCGCCAATTTCGGCATCACGACCGGCTCGTTTTCCGGATTCGCGGGCAATCGCAAGTTCAAATGGTGGACATCGCGTTTCCAGTCCACGTCCGCGGGGTCGCCGCCGACCACCACGATCTTGCCGATGACCGGGCGGCCAGTCCCGCCGATAGTGACTTCGGCGGTTTCGCCGGGCTTCACCAGGACGGGTGTCCCATGGCTCATTGCAATCTCCCCGCGAGGGTTATCGCGAAGTTTGTATTCCATCCAAACTCGGCGTTCGCCGGGCGGCACTTTCTCGAACGTAAAGTTCCCGCTCGCGTCCGGCTCCGCTCTCAAATAGAGGGCCAGTGCGGAAGATGACCGATCCTCCTCGCCGTAGCGGTAACCGATGTTCTGCAGCCGGACGCCTTGATTAGGCTCCACTTTTTTGCCGACGCGCAAAACGCCTTTCACGCGGCCCCACGGCGCCAACACGACCTTGCCGCTGGCCGCGACCTGGTCCGCTCGGACTTGCGCGTAGCCTTTTTCGTCCGCCGCAAAAATGGTGTGCGCGTCCAGCTTGGGGGAAAACTCAAAGCGCCCGCTCGCGTCAGTCCTCAGGTAATCTCCGCCCGAATTGACAGGCCGGAATTGGCCGGGCAGGTCCATATAGGCGGCATCGCTGGCGTCCACCAGGATGACCGCGGCGCGGGCGACCGGTTCGCCGCCGGGCAGTTCCACGACGCCCGCGATGCCTTTGCCGCGCTTGAGCGCCACATCGTTGGTGTACCAACCGGGTTTCTTATAGGCCGGCGAGGCGACCGGGACATAGCCCTGGGCCTCGATGAGGACCTTCATTTCGACGTTGTTATTGTAATTGTAATACTCATTGAGCGGGATCGAGTACTCGCCGTACCGGCCTCGGATCACGTTGTAGCGCTCCCAGCGCATCGGCTCGCCTGGATTGAAGCTGACTCCCCGGATGACGTTGAACTCGTCGAGCGGCTTTTGGGTATCGGCATCGACGACCCGGCCCGAGACCTTGGAGATTTTGTTCACCGTCAAAACCAGTTCGCCGCCGGCGGCGGGGCCGGGATAAATGCGCATGGGCACGTAGTTGGTCTTGGTCACGGAAAATAAGAGCGAGCCTTCCGGCGTGGCCTCCCAGGTGAAGCGGCCCTCCGCGTCGGTTTGGGCGCGGAAATGGAGCAGCCGGGTGTTGTTCCAGGATTCCAATTTGACGGTGGCGCCTTCGACCGGTTGTCGCTCAAAATCGAGCACGCGGCCTTTGAGCGCTTTTGCCTTCTCGAGCACTATTTCGAATGGCTTCGCCTCCGGTTCCACCGGGACGGGCAGATACCTGGGCGTGTAGCCTTTGGCCAGGACGGCCATTCCCAGGTCCAGCGGTTCCGGGAGGACCAGCGTGAAACGGCCTCGGTCATCGGTTTTGAGAGTTTGCTTCGCGAGCGGCCGCTTGGAGTTTTCAACGAAAATCTCGGCGCCGGGAACGGGATGGCCCTCGGCGTCCGCCACGACGCCGGCCAGATGGAGAGCCGGTGGCATGGCCATCGTGGCTCGCTTGGCGAGCAATTCCTGGGTGGCGACCTGGCGGGCGCCCGGCTGGTTGGTTGCGGCTTGAGCGTAGATGACGGGCCGGTACTCGGCGTGAGTTAGTTGAAAGGTGAACCCGCTGAAATCCCGCGGCACGCTCGCGCTCGTCCACCGTCCGGCACTGTCGGTACGAACGGTGTCGTAGTCGGTCTGGGTATATTGGCTTGGGCCGTCCCGCTCGACCCGGCTCACCAAAACCTCCACGCCGCCGACCGCCTTGCCGGCCAGGTCGGTGACAACTCCGCCTATGTTGACGCCCCGCTCCAGCTTCGCAGTCACCGCCAGCGGGAAGTCGGCGCGGTTCGTCCGCGACGCGAGGACGAAGCCAGGAATGTGACCGGGTGCCTTGACCTGCAATCTCAGGCCGACGGTCTGCTGCGGCGGGTAATCCACGATCGCCTGGCCCTGGGAGTCGCAGCGATATTCACCGAAAAAAAATGAGGATTGGTCGTCGGTCAAAGTCAGATTCACGATGGAGTTGGTCAACGCTTGCCCATCCTGGGCGTCGCGGGCGCTCACCGTGATCTGCCGGTTGTACAAGGAATCATCCCGTTCCAGCGCTCGCTTGATTTTGCGCGCGCGTGCGGAACGAGGCGATGCGAGCGGCGTTCCGCCCTCCTCCAAAGTCAGCGCCACGATGATGGACGAGGCGCGACTGAACAAAGAGACAAGGTCCACGCTCCTGATTTCCTGGTCGGGGAGCGGGTTGGCCAAGGCCGTCTCGAAAAGCCGCAACGGAGCGCCCGGCGATTGGTCGTCATCGTTCGCGCCGGTCCAGGCAATTTGAGAATTCGGATCGGTCACTCGGCTGTTTTTTTCATGGCCTAGACCTTCGCGCTCCTTGACCGAGTTGCGCGCGTGCACGCCATAGATGATCCGCAGCGAGCGGCTTTCGCCGCCGGCGTAATGCAGCACCAGTTTGGCAACCGGGACGCCGTCTTTCTCCGAGTAGCGGGTGCCGTGCAGAAGCATCAGCCGCCGCGCCTTCCGGCCCACGGGAATGTCCGTGACACGGCTGGGCAAAAACTCTCCGCGCCGGGCCGCCTCCAAACCGCTCACCTCGAGTTGGCCGTCCATTTGAAACGGGACGCCCGCAAGGTTTTGCGAGCCGCGCGGCCAGGGCTTGGCCGAGGGTTGGGCGAGGTAATTGGAAAGACAATTGGCGCGGCCTCGCGCGAGATCGACGGAATGAAAAGTCGGCCTGTCGCCGGCGGGCTGCAGGCTCGCGAGCGGGGCCGGTGCGGCCGGCGCCCCAACACCGCGCGGCCAAAGCAGGCCCCCAGCCAGCGCGATGCCGAAAGACAAAACGCCGCGGATTTTTCTCCACTGACCGTTTCTGCTCATTGTGTACCGCTGCTCTCTCCTATGGCCGCCAGAGCCACTCCCGCAAGCTCGTTTCTGCGAATCGGCTGGCGGCGATATCATCTCAGCGGCTTGACCTCCGAACCATAAACCGAAGGCCGGCTGGGCCGCCAGCAAACAAAACAAGAATGTCTGCGCCATGGCGCCGCCACAGAGGACGCAGAGATAGCCGAGGGGCTTTGGCTTGGCGCGAAAGGTGGGGGGCAAACGGACCACGGATGCCGCGGATTCCAATTGGGCCTCGCAAGGGCCTCTATCGAGGGCGCGTTGACTTCGCGCCCCTTTTGTTCCATAGCTTGCGATTGTGCTAAAGCGCGCATTGCGTGACACCGCGAACAAAACCAAGTTACCACCGGCAGGTCAGCCGCGCCGAAGCGAATCGGAGATGGTCGAAGCGGCTTCCAAGCCCACGCCGCGCCGGGTGGATCCACAGTGGTCGTGAAGGGGATTGATATTTCGGGCGAGGACAGGACGAAAACGGTGAAGATTGTGGTAAAATGACCGGGAGAGATTGAATTATGAAAACGATGACATTGAGCGCGGTGCTGAATCCGGAAGATGACGGTTACGTTTCGCTCTGCCCGGAACTGGATATCGCGAGCCAGGGCGATACGATTGAGGAGGCGCTGGCCAATCTGAAAGAGGCGCTGGAAGGGTTCTTCGAGACGGCGAGCGCGGAGGAGGTGCGGACGCGGCTGAAGAAGCCGGCGTTGTTCACGCGCATCGAGGTGGCATGTGCCTAAACTGGGGGTGTTTTCGGGCGAGGAAATCGCCCGAATCCTGGAAGCCGGGGGGTTCGTCCGGGTGCGCCAAAAGGGCGGTCACTTGATCAGAGGAAACGAAGGAAACGCAGGGGGCCGCAGCCTTCATTTCAAGACCCGGGGCAAACTCTTCGTTGCCTTCGTTGCCTTCGTTGCCTTCTGTAAACCGCTTTGCCTTGGCTCGAACGGCCGGGACCAAAATTAACAGAAGGAAACGAAGGAAACGAAGTGGGTCGCAGCGATCTTTGACTCCGAAGGGGTGACGAACTTCTCGTTGCCCAAGTGGGTGGCTTTGGACTGGGCCGCAAGCGGGAACGCAAACGTCTGTCAAGGCAACTCAGGCGGAGAGTATTCATTATCAAGAACTGACCCGAATGGCACTTAGTTTAGGCACCGGATTTCCTGGGGTTATTTTTCCAATAACGATTGCGATGAGGGATTTCCTGAAATTGCTCGCGGGGTTGATTGAGCCAGGGGAAGGGTTTTGGACG
>WNGH01002842.1_pt1 | contig 16462 bp, 15 predicted proteins | sample 5400631 | NCBI WGS metagenome assembly WNGH01 (sample SAMN13153373, study PRJNA577476) | soil metagenome | isolation source: 115 cm soil or saprolite under Garry oak tree replicate 1 | place: USA:California | collected 2016-06-15
ACTGGTGCGCCTGCGCTCCTTACCAGCCGCGACAATCGCTGGCTCAAGGAGTTCCGAATAGCTCTGCGTGGTGGACTGCCCACGGAAGGCGGGTTCGTAGGCGTCGAGGGCGTCAGACTCGTCGAAGAAGCTCTGCGTTCCGGTTGCCGCATTCAAGGCGTGCTCTTCAGCGAGTCCGGCGAACGCCATCACCAGCGCCTCTCCTCCATCATCGACAGACCGGAAATGGCCTTTCCGATCCTCCGCACCACGGACCGCCTCTTCGAGGGCCTTGCCGACACCGAACACCCGCAAGGGGTTGCCGCGCTGGTTCATCCTCGGGAGACTTCATTCGATGATTTCGCGCGCTCCCCTCTTTCTGTCTGCGCTCCCTTGCTCGTTGTCCTGGCCGGAGTCCAGGATCCCGGCAACGTTGGGGCGATCCTACGTACTGCTGCCGCGTTCGGCGTGACCGGCGCCGCCACGGCGGCTTCCGGCATCAGCGGCACTGCGAACCCTTTTTCGCCGAAAGCGCTGCGCGCCTCCGCTGGCGCCGCTCTGCATCTTCCGATCCTCGCGGGGATGTCGCTTTCAATTCTTCTTGCGCAACTCAAGGTCACAGGTGTTCGCACGCTTGCTTCGAGTGTCCGCGAACCGCGTCGCGGTGATCAGCCTCTGCTGGCTCCGTGGGAAGTCGATTGGTGCCAGCCGGTGGCCCTCCTCGTGGGCAACGAGGGCGTCGGTCTTCCGGAAGAAGTCGAGCGAGGCGCCGACGCGCGCCTCCGCATTCCCATGGCCAGCGGCATCGAATCACTGAATGCCGCCGCCTCGGTAGCAGTTGTATTTTACGAAGCCGCTCGCCAAAGGAACTCGGCGCCGGCGTCGGGCATCCAAACGTCAGTTCCTTCGCAGCCGTCTAAGACGTCAGACGCTGTGCGGCCACCCAAGGAAACGTGAGCCTCTTCTCAAAACTGCCGCCACCGGCCCCGGAACCCGACGTTCCCGCGGCCAACCAGCCCCTCGCCGAGCGCATGCGTCCGCGTATCCTCGATGAGTTCATTGGCCAGGAAAAACTTCTCGGTCCGGGCAAATCGCTTCGCGTTCAAATCGAAAACGACAATCTCGGCTCCATGCTCTTCTGGGGCCCGCCCGGCTGTGGAAAGACCACCCTCGCGCGCCTCATTGCGCGTCTGACAAGTTCCGAATTCGTTTCTTTCAGCGCCGTTCTTGCTGGCATCAAGGAAATCAAAGAAGTTATGGCCGTGGGTGAGCAAAAATCTCGCTCCGGCCATCGCACCATCGTCTTCGTCGACGAAGTTCACCGCTTCAACAAAGCGCAACAGGACGCTTTTCTCCCTCACGTCGAAGCGGGCCATATCATCTTCATTGGCGCGACCACCGAGAATCCCTCCTTTGAAGTGATTTCACCGCTTCTCTCCCGCACTAAGGTCTACGTCCTCGAGCCACTAACGACCCCGCAGATAGTGGAACTCCTCCGCCGCGCCCTGAATGACAAAGTACGCGGCTTCGGAAACGAATCCATCGTAGCTCCCGACGACATCCTCTTCCGTATTGCCTCGTTTGCGAATGGGGATGCCCGCGCCGCTTACAACACGCTCGAGCTTGCCGTCCGCAGCGCGCAACTGAGTGAAAAAAAGGCGCGCGCCATCACCCCGGAACTCCTCGAAGACGTGTTGCAAAGAAAACTCCTGCGTTACGACAAAGCCGGCGAGGAGCACTTCAACCTTATCTCCGCCCTGCACAAATCCGTCCGCAATTCCGATCCCGACGCGGCCCTCTACTGGCTCGCGCGTATGCTCGAATGCGGCGAAGATCCTCTCTATCTCGCCCGCCGCATGGTCCGCATGGCCAGCGAAGACATCGGCCTTGCCGAACCCGGCGCCCTCGCCGTCACGCTCGCCGCCAAGGACGCCTTCGATTTCCTCGGTCCCCCCGAAGGCCATCTCGCCCTCGCGCAAGCTGCTGTCTATCTTTCGCTCGCGCCGAAATCCAATGCTCTCTTGACCGGCTATGGCGCCGTCATCGAAGACGTCCGCAAAACCGAAGCCGATCCCGTCCCCTTCCACCTCCGCAACGCCGTCACTGGCCTCATGAAGAACATCGGCTACGGCGAAGGCTACAAGTACGCCCATAATTTCGATGAAAAAGTCACCGATATGACCTGCCTGCCCGAGAATCTTGCCGGCCGCACCTATTACAAACCCACCGATCAGGGTTTCGAGCAGCGTTTGCGCCAGCGACTGGACGAAATTCGCAAAATAAAGTCTCCCTTGTCGTCGACTTCTTGAGGTGAGCGTATGAACCGCATGTTGACGTCACTAGCGAGTGTCATTCTGTGCGCTTCAGCCAGCGCCCAAGAGGAGTGTCCAAGGCCGCCAATCACGGGGATCGCTGCCGTGCAGTTTTATTCTACAAATATGAACAGCGCTCGCAGCTTCTACACCCGAGTCATGAGCGGTGAAGGTACGCCCTCGGATGCTTGTCTTTGGTGCGAAAGGTCCTCGATCGGTGGGGTGAGGCCGATGACTACCTTCCCCTTCTTCATGTGGCTAAGCTCCGGCCAAAACTTGGTGCTGGCGACGGCGCCCAAGACGCCGCCGTCTAACCTATTTTATGAGATCGTATTCGCCACGGACGATGTGCATGCGATGAAGAAATACCTGGCGGCGAAGAAGATCCCCATACTGAAAATGAGAGATTCCAGTGACGGATACTTCGCAGTAAAAGACCCGGAGGGGCATCGCATCGGCATTAGGCGGCAGACGAACGCCAGCACTCCGCGGTCCTGGTCCAATATGCGTATCATCCATGTCGGCTTCGTCGTTCGGGACCCTGACGCGGAAGACCGCTTCTATAAAGATATTCTCGACTTCCACGTCTACTGGCATGGTGGGAGGAAAGACGACGAAACCAGCTGGGTCGACATGCAAGTCCCCGATGGCACCGACTGGATCGAATACATGCTCAACGTTCCCGCCAACGCTGACCATCACACTCTCGGCGTCATGAACCACATGGCTCTCGGAGTCGCGGACATCCACGCGGCGGAGGAGCAACTTCGCAAGAACGGTTGGAGCGGCAACGGACAACCCAAGGTGGGTCGCGACGGCAAATGGCAGCTTAACCTCTACGATCCCGACGACACCCGCGTCGAACTCATGGAATTCACGCCCACGCAGAAGCCCTGCTGCTCCGAATACACCGGGCCGCACCCCGGACAACATCCATGATCAGCTTTCACCTCGGCCACCTTGGTAAGATAAAATCGTGTGTCGCACCAAACTTTCAAGGGAGTCCCATGAAACCCATCGCACTTGCCCTGGCCGCCACGTTTATCTCTCTTCCACTCAATGCCCAGGACCAGCCCACGCGACCGCCCATCACCGGCATCGCGCACGTCCGTATCTATTCCGCCGATCTTCGCAAGTCGCTTGAGTTTTACAGCGGAATTCTGGGCATCACACCACGCAACGCCGGCTGCACGGGCATGACGCGCCCGTGTTTCATCGTCAACGACCACCAGCAAATTCAGTTGTCAGAAGCGGCCTCTGCCTCTCCTGCGAACCTGCTCGCCGAAATCGCCTTTGCCACAACCGACATTATCCGGATGCGTAGCTACCTCCTTGCCCACAATGTCGCGGTTAGCCCGGTCACCAGAGATATCAGTGGCGTCGCGCGTTGCGTTCTCCACGACCCCGAAGGTAATACCATCGCCTTCGTGCAGCTTCACCCTCGCATTGTGTTCACTGCACCCCCCGAACAAATCAGCACGCGCATGCTTCACGCCGGCTTCATCGTCAAGGACCGCGCTGCCGAGGATCGCTTCTATAGGGACCTCCTCGGCTTCCGTATGTACTGGCACGGCGGCTTCAAGGACGCCGACAACGACTGGTGGGAGATTCAGGTCCCCGACGGCACCGACTGGATCGAATACATGCTCAACATCTCGCCCACCGCGGACAAACAGGAGCGCGGCGTGCAAAATCATTTCTCCCTAGCGGTCGAACAAATTAAATCCGCCGCCGCTCGCCTCCGCGAGCACGGCCTCAAGACCACCGGTGCGCCCGAAATCGGCCGCGACGGCAAATGGTCCTTCGACATCTACGATCCCGACCTCACCCGCGTCGAATTCATGGAATTCAAGCCCGCGCAGCCCCCGTGCTGCAATCCTTACACGGCGTCACATCCCGTACAATGACGTTGTGCACAAACCATGACCCATCCCTGTTCCTCTAACCGCTCGTGCTGGCTCCGCCTTATGGGTTCGTTGCTCTGCATCCTCTTGGGCTGCTCCGCCGTTCCCTCGGCCTTGGTCCAAAATCTCGATAAGCCCCTCCAAACCATCGACGAAGACATTACTTCCTTTGCCTTTGCTCCCGACAACCGCATCGTATATTCCGTTCATCGTAACTTCAAAACCAAGCTCTACGACCTCTCGCACGACGACATCTGGCTCCAGGACACCAGTGGTAAGCGCCGTCGCCTTCTGGAGGGCCAAAAATTCAACCGCGGTAATCAGCCGTTCAGCTACATCGTCGATTCCCTCCGCTGGTCTCCCAACGCTCACCTCATCCTCGCCGGACTCCTCACCACTACCGTGGTCGACGATTCCGGCAAGACTGAAGATTCCTTCATGACCCTCCTGCTCGACGACAGCGGCCACGAAATACGCGTCGCCAAAGGTGACAGCGTCATTCCCGAAGCGGCCGATCCTTTCTTTCTTCCCGACAATGTCACCATCAATTTCCTCTCCGAAGCCGTAAAGCCTCGAACGCTCTTCTCTTTGAAGTCCACCCGGCTTGACAGCGGCCCCGTCAAGTCCTCCTATGAGGGCCGCACGTTCCGTGAGGTCATCCCAATCCCTAGAACGAATTCTGTTGTCGCTGTCGAGCAGGATCACGCCATGACCGGCCCCCATCGTCTTCAGCGCCTCGACCTGTTGAGCGATGATGATAAGGAGTTGGCGACGCTGGATGGTTATGAAGGCGGACTGAGCGTGTCCCCCAGCGGCAAGAAAGTTGCTTATTTCATTGACAAGGAACTTCTCGAGGTTCGCGATCTCACTCCCCTTAATCATGTGGCGCGACTTCGCGTGGGCCTCGGCGTTTTTCGCTGGTCGCCCGACGAATCACACATCCTCCTCAAACGTGCCCTGGAGAAAAAATCGGGCGATCTCGTCTGGATCGATCTTCCTACGCTCGCCGCCTCATCAGGGCGTGACGCTCCCGTCTCGCAACCGCAGCCCGTTTTCATTCTTCATGGCCTCAGTTTCCGCGATTTCGCCATCTCGCCCGACGGCCGCTTCCTTGCCGTCGTAATTACCGGCAAGCGCAATCTCCTGGTCTTCCCCCTGCCCCGCTGACTCTCCGTTGCTCTTCCCACTCTTCTCTGCGACCGCGGTGTGTCTGCGTAACATCTTCTTCAGTCTTTTTTCCTGTTTCCAAAAGCTAAAAGAGCCCGCGCCATTCCTGCGCAGGGCCTCCATATCCTTCCCAATTGTCAGGCTCCTATTACTTCAGTTCTCTCGTTCTCCTCCGATGCTCCACCAAAATGCACGCATCTTCGATCACCACCAGCCCCGCGGATCGCGCCTTTTCCGCAGCCTCATCGTTCTCAATTCCGAGCTGCATCCAAATGACCTTCGCCGCTACGCGAATGGCACTCTCTACCACCGGCGGCACTTCCTCGGCGCGCCGAAACACGTTCACGATCTCTATTTTCTCCGGCACATCTTCCAGACTTGCGTAACTCTTTTCCCCCAGTACTTCCGTCTCGTTGGGGTTCACCGGAATGATCCGATAGCCCGCGGCCTGCATGTATTCCGTCACAGCATAACTGGGCCGCATCGGATTCGAAGACAATCCGACCACCGCGATGGTCTGGTATTTTTGCAGGAGCTCGAGAACGGCGTCAGCGCTGGCATTAACGCTACCCGGTAGCAGTACTCTCATCGTGCGGCGAGTTCGCCCTTGCCCGCGCGCTTCAAGATCATCCGCGCCATGGCCGACAAACATTTGTCATTTTCTTCCGCGGTCCCAACCGAAATGCGAATGGCATCCGGGAATCCCATCCACCCCAGCGGCCGCACGATCACGCCCAGCTGCAGCAGATCATCGCTCAGCGCCTTCGCATCCGGACCCACAACAATAAAAACAAAGTTCGCCTCACTCGGCACCGGCCGGAATCCCAGCTTCGCTAATCCCTCACTTAAACGTTTCCGCTCCGCTGCATTCGTCTCGATGCATCGCGTCACATGCTCTTGGTCATCCAGCGCAGCCAGCGCGGCTGCCTGCGCAACACCGGAGGTATTGAACGGCGTTCTCAATTTATTCATCGCCGAAAGCAGTCCCGGTGGCCCGATGGCATAGCCAATGCGCAGTCCCGCCAATCCATAAACCTTCGAAAACGTCCGCAGAATCAGAAGATTCTTCCGCTGGTGATGAGCTTCCACCGAATCCCGCAAGCCCATGCTGATCGCATAATGGATATAGGCCTCATCCAGTACCACCAGCACGCCATCCGGAACCGCCGTGAGAAATTCTTCAAACTCCTTGCGTCCAAACGCGCTTCCCGTCGGATTATTAGGATTCGCCAGATAAATCACACCCGTTTTCGGAGTGATGGCATTCGCCATGGCCTTCAAGTCAAACGCAAAATCTCGCTGCGGCACCAGCACCAGCTCGGCCCCGCTGGCGCGAATGGCCACCGAGAACGGCGCGTACGTTCCTTCCGACGTCAGCCCCTGAAGTCCTGCTCGCAGGAGCGCCCGCGCCGCAAGATCAATAAGCTCGCTCGACCCCAATCCAACAAAAATCTCTTCCGGCGAAACGCCCCTCCGCTCCGCCAGAGTTTGCCGCAATGCGTGCGTGCCCCCATCCGGATAGCGGTTCGAATCCCGCAGCACCGTACGCGCCGCCACCATGGCCTTCGGCGAAGGCCCCAGCGGGTTCTCATTCGAAGCGAGCTTCACCGCATGAATCTTCAGCTCCCGCTCCACTTCTTCAATCGGTTTTCCCGGAACATACACCGGCAGCCCGCGCAGGTAATCCGGTATGAGGTCTTCAATCGTTTGCGTCATCCTTTCTAGTCTACTTCTCCAATTGTTTTGCCGCCAATCCACGTTCACGCGTGGTGGTCATTCACTCACGGTCACAAACTCTTCAGTTGCGCCACTTCCCGCACCGTCAGTGCACGATATTTTCCCGGAGGAACATCCAGGACTAGCGGCCCAAGTTGCACGCGCTTGATTTTTTCCACGTTAAATCCCACACGCTGAAACATCCGCCGAATTTGACGATTCCGTCCTTCGCTCAGGATCACCTCATACCAGGGATTCGCGCTGTCCTCCACCAGCCGTAATTTTGCCGGCGAAGTCTTCACTCGCATGCCATCCTCTAGTTCAATCGTGATTCCCGATCGCAGACGATTGAGCGCCTGCTCGTCCGGCTGTCCGCTAATTTTCACCAGATAGGTCTTTGGCGCGTGCGAACCGGCTTTCATCAACCTCTGCGCCAGCTGGCCGTCATTGGTCATCAGCAGCAAACCTTCGCTGGCGTAGTCGAGTCGCCCCACCGGGTACACGCGGTGCGGGCATTTCTTCATCAGTTCCATAATCGTCGGCCGCCCCTCGGGATCGCTCACCGTGGTCACGTAGCCCTTCGGCTTGTGCAGCAGGAAATACAGCAGGCGCTCCCGGCTCTTCAGCGGCTTTCCATCCACGCAAATTACGTCCCGCTGCGGATCGGCTTTCGTTCCCTGTTCCACCACTACTTTTCCGTTGAGCGTCACCCGCCCCGCCGCAATGATCTCCTCAGCCTTGCGCCGCGATGCGATCCCGCCCGCCGCTATGATTTTCTGTAATCTTTCCGAAGCCATCGTGCGTGGATTCTCCTGCGAGGTTAAATGCTTGGGTGGGGCCCACCTTCCAAGGCGCGCTGTTCCTGTGGTGCCGCTCTTTCGGCCGGTGCTCTTCTCTCTTCTCTGCGTACTCCGGTAAATTCCCGCGGTATTATCTTGCCCCTCAGAATCTCTTCGTTTCCTTCACTGCCGGGATTCGCCTCCGCAATTTTTCCGCTTCCTTCTGCTCGATCAACCGGTATCTGCCCCGCGGTATCCCTTCCACCGTCAGCGGCCCCAAGCCAATGCGCTTCAGCTTCTCCACGGGATGTTTCTCCTTGAACAACGCTCGCCGCAGCTCTTCCTTCTTCGAATCCCGCATCCGCACTTCGTACCAGTAATTTGCTGCCCGACCGCGCGTCGCGTCCGGCTGCCGCACGGTTTGCATCTTCGCGCCAATCTCTTTTCCCAACCGCTCCAGGTCCGCGAGCGTCAGCATTCCTTTCACCTTGACGTGATAGATCTGTTCCAGACGGGCCCAATTCTTCAGCATGTCCGCCGCCAAGTCGCCGTCGTTCGTCAAAAACACCAGTCCCGAGGCAGCATATTCCAAATTTCCAACAGGAAACACGCGTTCCGGCAATCCCCGCAAACAATTTCGCAGCGTCTTGCGACCTTCCGGGTCAGCCATCGCCGACACCACTTCCGGCGGCTTGTTCAGCAAGATGTAGACGCGCCGTCCCTCCTTCGTTTCGACAACCCTCCCCGCCGCTTCAATCCGGTCCTTCGTGGCATCCGCCTTCGTCCCCAGCTCCTTGACCACCCGTCCATTCACGCGCACCTGTCCGCTGGCGATGAGCAGCTCCGCATGCCGCCGTGAAGCAATCCCCGCCCGCGCAATAATCTTCTGCAATCTTTCCTGCATGGTTCTTTCTTACGATCTTCTTTGGAAGGGGCACGATCCATCGTGCCCTTCTTTTGGTGGAGTGTACCTCTAGCCTTGTCTCTCCGCTGCTTCTCCGGGCGTTCTCTGCGTTACTTCCGCTTCGCCCCTGCCTTAGATCCTCACTTCTTTACTGCCTTATTTCCTTCACTCCCCCGCCGTCGCAGCTTTCTGCGCCTCTTCGCCCGCCAGCTCCGGCATTCCCTCATTGTTCGCCGCCGTCTGCTCCAACAACTCCTCCCGCGCTTCCATCGCCGCAAGATCCGCAGGGGCGCGACCGGCCCCGCCCGGCTCATTATTCCCGGCCAAAGGCCCCTCATTCCTCAGCCCTTCCTCGGCTGGGGCAAATCCCTGATCGCTTCCCAGCGCTTCCCTCGCCAGCGCCTCGAACTCCTTCAAACTCGGCAGGTCCTCCAAATCGCTCAATCCAAACCGCATCAAGAATTCCTTTGACGTCTTGTACAGGATGGGCCGCCCCATTACTTCCTTCCGCCCCGCCGTGGTAATCAGATGTTTGTCCAGCAGCGTGCTGATCACTCCCGAAGTGTTCACGCTGCGAATCTCTGAAATCTCCGGCGAAGTGACCGGCTGCTTGTAAGCAATCACGGCCAGCGTCTCCAGAGCCGGCATCGAGAGCCGCAGTGGCGGCCTCAGACTCTTAATAAACCGTCGGACCACGTCATGCTGCTGCGGTTTGGTATACAGCTTGTAACCTCCCGCCACTCGGCGAACTTCGATCCCTCGCTCTTCCGCGGCATAACTCGCCACCAACTCATCCAGCGACGCCTGCACTGCCAGCTTTTCCTCGCCAAGCGCACGCGCCAATTGATCGATGGTAGCCGGCTCGTCCGCCGCATAGATGATCGCTTCTAGGGCCGATTTTCTCTCTTCGTTAGTCATAGAAACCCCTGAGGTATAGGAAGTAAAGGAAAAACCCGATCTGTCGCCGCACTTCTCGAATATCCGAGAACCCCGGGACCTTTCATTCTTTACCTCCGTTGCTTTCTATTTGTATTCCTCATCAATCAGCTTGATCCCGCCCGCCTCATCAAACACAAAATCAAACATCTTGTGCTTCCTCACCAAAATATCCCCAAACTGCTTCTCTTGCACCAGCGCCACCGCCTGTAGCTTCACCATCTCGAGCACCGCTAGGAACGCCACGATCATCGCGTGCCGCGAAGGGCACGCCTCAAAAAACTGAATCAAGTTCACCGAATTATCCGCACTCGCCAGAATCTGCGTCCGCAGCGCCGCAATCATCTGCGCCACGGTAAACTCTTCGTGCCGCAACTCGATCCGCGACACTTCCTTCCGCCGCTCCAAAACCTGCTGGAACACCCTTACCAAATCCACCAGCGAAACCACCAGTTCGCCCGCGGTCCCCTCGTCGTGGTACAGCGATGTGTCCGGCTTCGACCACACGTTCTCTTCAATTTGTTGCTTCTGATACAAAAGCTGCGCTGCATTCTTGAACTTCTCGTGCTCCACCAAACGCTGCACCAGCTCGGCTCGAGGATCACCCGCCGCGTCTTCCGGCCCGGCCAACGGGTCCGGTGGCAGTAGCATCTTGCTCTTGATGTAAATCAGCGTCGCTGCCATATAGATAAATTCTGACGACACATCGACGTCCAGCTCTTCCAGCTTGTGCAAGTATTCCAGGTATTGCGCGGTGATCTTCGAAATCTGTATGTCGTGAATATTCATCTTCTGCTGCTTGATCAAATCGAGCAGCAGGTCGAGCGGCCCCTCATACATCGGTATATTTATTTTGTACGGCGTCGCCATTCTTTCCTTTCCCGCTGGTCATTCAGAGGCTATCGGATAAGCATGGCCGAAGGATCTCCATGCTGACTGCAATTGAGGTGAACCCCAGCGTCTAGGTTCGGGCCGGCGCACCTCTTCATTCCTGACCAAGAATCTCCGCCCTCTTCTTTCCCCAACCGAACACAGCCTCCCGCACCCTCCCCATGGTCTCCTGAGCCACCACCCGCGCCTTCTTCCCTCCCGCATCCAAAATCTCCAAAACGCGCTTGGGGTTCTTCTCGTACTCCATCCGACGCTCCCGCACGGGCGCAATCCACTCAATCAAATGATCCGCCATCTTCGCCTTGCACTCAATGCAACCGATCCCCGCCGTCCGGCAACCCCGTGCGGCCCATTCCAGCGTCTCGCGCGTCGAGAACAGTTTATGCCAGTCATACACCGGACACAGGTCCGGATTTCCCGGATCAGTCCGCCTCTTGCGCGCCGGATCCGTGACCATCACCTTCGTCTTCTTCCGTATCTCCTCATCCGTCTCGCTCAACGTAATCGCATTCCCATAACTCTTCGACATCTTCCGCCCATCGAGCCCTGGGATCCTGGGCGTCTTCGTTAGCAGCACCTCCGGCTCGCGAAGCTTTTCCGAGTAGTGGAAATACTTCTTGCAGATCTCGAACTTATGGAAAAAATTCTCTAAGCCCCACTCCAGTGCCGCTGCACGTATATTCCTTCGCCACACCTCGTGAAAAGGTTCGACGGGTTCGCCGCCAAGTTTGGGTAGTGCACGCCTAAGGAATCCAATGGCACGCTCATCTTGGTACAAACCGTCCATCTCAATTTCAAGGCCGTAGAAGGCATTAAACCGGCGCACAATTTCGCGCGAAATCTCTACGTGCGAAACCTGATCCTCTCCCACCGGCACATACAGCGGTGCCCCCTCTTTGCTATAGATTACAATGTCCGCGGTCTGCAGCACGGGATACCCCAGGAACCCATAATTGTGCAGATCCTTGTCCTTAACGTTCTCCAGCGCCTCTCGGTAAGTCGGCACCCGCTCCAACCACCCCAGCGGCGTCACCACCGACAGCAATAAATGCAACTCCGCATGCTCGGGAATCACCGACTGCTGAAAAATCATGCTTTTCGCCGGATCCAGCCCCGCCGCCAGGTAATCAATCATGATCTGCAGGGTATTCTCCGCCACAGCCGAGGTATCCGCGTAATCGCTAGTCAGCGCATGCCAATCCGCAATAAAGTAAAAGCACTCATAAGCCGGGTCACTCTGCAGCCGCACCCAATTCGCGAGCGCCCCAAAATAATGTCCAATATGCAGCCGCCCCGTGGGCCGCATCCCGCTCAAAACCCTGCTCTTGTTCCGTTCAGCCCCAGTGGCCAATCGCCGCTCCTCTCCTCTGTGGAATGAACTCTCTCCGCTGGCGGTGCCCACTCGTGTAGATTTTTCTTTGTGGTACAGCCATTCTCGGTACTTTTTCTCCTTGATAAATGATAACTAGTTCATCATAATCGAATCCATTATCTATACGTTTCCCCGGGCTCATTCCGGTAGTCGCCGTTCCCGGGGACCAAAATGCTAACTCCCTTGGATTCACATGCGTGCGCCACCCATTTCCTCCATCCCTTAGAGTCATAGCGTTCCGCACTCTTTACCCAAAACGCCTGGGGTCGCGGTACCTTCGAGGACTCTCCACCCGGGAAATCTAGCCCCTCAATGTGCCTTCCCCAGCAACTCCCGCGCGATGATCATCCGTTGCACCTCGCTGGTCCCCTCATAAATCGTGATCACCCGCGCATCTCGGTACATCCGCTCCACATCCGTCTCCCGCGAGTACCCCGCGCTCCCATGCACCTGCACCGCCTTATACACCACGCGGTTCACCATCTCGCTCGCATAAAGCTTGGCCTTCGAAGCACTTGCGCCCACCCTCGCAGGATGCGCATCCTTTAACCAAGCCGCGTAATGCACCAGCCCCCTGGCCGCCTCAATCTCCGTCTGCATATCTGCAATCATCCACTGGATTGCCTGAAACTCCGAAATATTCTTTCCAAACGCCTTCCGCTGCTTCGCGTACTTCACCGTTTCTTCTAGCGCCCCCTGCGCCAATCCCACCGCCTGCGCGGCAATCCCAATCCGCCCGCCATCCAGCGCGCTCAATGCAATCTTCAGCCCGTGCCCCTCTTCCCCCAGCCGATTCTCGACCGGCACCACGCAGTCATTTAGCAAAATCTCGACCGAAGGGGACGATCGCTGCCCCATCTTGTCCTCATGCCGGCCGACGCGAAACCCCGCAAACCCCGGCTCAACCAAGAATGCCGAAATGCCCTTGCCGCCGGCATGCGGAGCAGTTTTCGCAAACACAATCAGCACGCCCGCGGCGCTACCGTTGGTCACCCAGGTCTTCGTTCCCGTAAGTCTGTAGCAATCTCCATCGCGTACCGCCCGCGCTTCGATCCCTGCGGCATCCGATCCCGCGGCCGGCTCCGTCAGGCAAAACGCGCCGAGCGTCTCTCCTGTCGCCAGTGGCCGCAAATATTTCTTCTTCTGCGCTTCCGTGCCAAACAGGATCAGCGGCGCCTGCACCGCCGAATTGGTCACCCCCAGCGCCGTGGACATAGCGGTGAACACTCGAGCCACTTCTTCCAGCATCACCACATACGAAACGGTATCGAGCCCCGGCCCGCCCCATTCTTCCGGCACCAGCATCCCGCAACACCCCATCTCGCCAAGTTTCTTGATGGCCTCGACCGGAAATTTTTCCGCTTTCTCCATTTCCTTGACAAACGGACGCACCTCCGCCTCCATGAATTGCCGGACCGTATCCAGTATCAGTTTGTGGTGGTCGTTAAACGAAAAATCCATCGTGTCCGTCGACCGCTATGCAGTCGCGCTGAAAAACGCGGGCGTACAAGAAATGCTAACACACGACACGCTTTCCACGTAGGCGCAGGAGGAAACAGCCTAAACTCCTCGCAGAAACCGAGTGAGTCTCGCGGATCGCTGGAGGCGCGCTTTCTGGTGTTGCAAGCAGATATGCTGATCTGAACACAGGTCTGCAAGCCACAACAAAGATGATGCAAAAATAGAGAAAGCCCAAGACTTGGGAGTCTTTTTGCAGGGCGGCGCACAAAATGGCATTTCGCATCGATCACCGGCATCGTGCTATTTGTTTTTCTCCTCGGCGCCTTCCGATCCATGATCCTGTCTTCCGTACGGGCCTACACCCAGGGTGAAGATTATTGGTCTATTAATAAAAGACAAAAAGAAGCGGTTATCAGTCTGACGCAGTACGCTAGTTCGCGTCCCCAAGCGGACTTCCAAGCCTACTTGAAAGCCATTCGGGCGCCCCTGGGAGAAAAATTTGCGCGTGTCGAACTTGAAAAACCCGCTCCAGACATGACCATCGTGTATCAGGGGTTTACCAGAGGTCAGATATCCCCGGGATGGTCCGCCCGTTCCGCTGGTTTCACGACTTCACCTTCATGCGGGTTGCGATCGTTGATTGGACGGCGGGGGATAAAGAGATCGATAATCTCACCGAGCTCGCCGATCAGCTCCATGCGGAGACCTTTTCAGACCAGCCAAATCCACTATAATAACGGTGCGGCGCGTCCTCGAGTAAATCGAAGCCTGAGACTCGCGTCTCACTCTTATCGAGAATCACTTCTCTTCGGGACTGGCGGAGGGTGATCGCTGGATCCGTGATTTGCTCAACTCGCTCACCGTGGGAACTAGCGCCCTGCTGCTGGTCTTGGGCATTGGGACTTCCCGGCACCTGCTCAGCAACGTCCGCCGCTCAGAGGAGAAATATCGCCGCCTTTTCGATTCCGCCAGTGACGCCATCCTGATTGTGGATTACGAGACGGGTGTCGTCCTGGAAGCGAATGCACGGGGCGTCGATCTGTTCGGAATTCCGCCGGAGCGCATGGCATTCATCCTGGAATCTTCTCTCTTTCCCCCTGGGGAAGATCAGCAATACGCCAAAATCTTTCGGGCGGGGCTTTCTAGTAGTGAGTCGCATAGCGTTCAACTCAAAATCCGGAGGGCCGACGGGCGTTGCGTTGAAGTTGACGTCAATGTTCGCCTCATCGAGCTCGATAGTCCGCGACGGCTTGTCATTCTCGCCGTCTTTCACGATAGCAGTGAACTCAAGCGTCTTAACCGTGCGCTTCTCGCACTCAGCCGCTGCAACCAGGAGCTGGTCCGCGCCGCGACCGAAGCGGAACTCCTCGAACGCGTTTGCCAGACCATCGTCAATACGGGCGGTTACCGCATGACCTGGATTGGATTTTCCGAGCAGGACAAAACCAAGTCTGTTCGTATTGCCGCGTAGTTCGGCGATACTGGTGGCTATCTTTCTTCCGCGCATTTGTTTTCGGCCGACAGGCCGGAAGACCGCGGTCCCGTCGGAGCCGCGATCAGGACCGGCGAGATTTGCATCATTCACAACACCTTGAAGGACTCGCGCTTCGCATCCTGGGCTGGACGAGCCGCGGTGGAGAAGTTTTTATCCGTCATTTCCCTTCCTCTTTCGGATGACCTGGGGGTGATCGGCTGTTGACGCTGAAGAAGTGACTCTACTCCAGGAACTCGCCACCAATCTTGCCTACGGCATTTCGACCTGCGCATCCGTTCCGAACACGAACGCTCCGAGGGGCAAGTCTACTCGCTTGAAGAGCAGCTCCGGCAGGCGCAAAAAATGGAGTCGCTCGGCCGGCTTGCCGGCGCTGTCGCGCACGAATGCAACAATCTCTTGACCGTCATCCGCGGTTATGCCGAGTTGGCCCTTCCAACCAAACTGGGGACGACGGTCTCCGCCGCAAACTAACGGAAATCATGAAAGGCTCGGACCGCGCGCAAGCCCTGGTAAGTCAATTGCTGGCTTTCAGCCGTAAGCAGATCCTCAAGCCTTCGGTCCTGGACCTTAATCATGTGGTTATAGAAATATCTGATCTGCTTCCCCGCCTCATTGGGGAGGACATTCACATTGACGTTCGGTCCGGGCAACAACTCCGCAGGATCATGGCCGACCCCAATCAGCTGCAACAAGTCTTGCTGAATCTGGCGGTGAATGCGCGCGCGCGATGCCCGCGGGAGAAACACTATGCTTCCAAACGGAAAATGCAGCCCTGCCGGTCGCCTCGAAATTTGACAAAATCACCGAAGGTGTTCTGTTGAGAGTTAGCGATACCGGAAGCGGCATCCCCCCGGAACTCCTTGCGCGGATTTTTGAGCCGTTCTTCACAACCAAGGAACGTGGCAAAGGAACCGGGCTTGGACTGGCGATGGTTTACGGAACGGTTTCACAGAGCGGCGGACAAATCGAGGTCGATTCGGCGCCCGGCAAAGGCACGACGTTCAAGATTTACTTTCCGGCGACAGATGAACTCATGTCTCCTTGCCCGATAGAAAACCGGGTTCTGCCGCGGATACCGGCGCATGGCACCATTCTATTGGTCGAAGACGAGCCCAGCCTGAGGGAACTTATCTCCGATTACCTCGGCATCGCCGGATTTACCATGATCACGGCCGCGAATGGCGCAGACGGGCTAGCCAAAGCCAAATCGCATAAGGGCCCCATTCATCTCGTGATTAGCGATGTTATTATGCCGGTTATGGGGCGGCGAGAGATGGCCGATCAACTGAAGCTCTCTCATATGGCCGCGCCAACCATATCTAGAGCTTGAACAATTCGCGCATGCGTTTAATCTGTGAGCGGCTCACGGGAATTTCGGTCTGCCTTCTGTCGTTCATTTTCAGCATGTAGGTGGAGTTGAACCACGGCACGACTTCCTTGATGTGGTGAATATTCACGAGGTAGGAGCGGTGCGGCCTCCAAAAGGATTCCGAATCCAGTGCTCCATTCAGATCTTCGAGTGTGCGGTAATTCGATGTTCCCTCGG